>Ga0129307_1001465_pt1 | contig 24721 bp, 23 predicted proteins | sample P1105metagenome_FD_94437 | JGI IMG/M metagenome (GOLD analysis project Ga0129307, IMG submission 94437) | Capybara group fecal microbial communities from Wisconsin, USA - P1105 metagenome | ecosystem: Host-associated > Mammals > Digestive system > Large intestine > Fecal | place: USA: Wisconsin...
ACTTATATAATCAAAATCAATTCCAATAACAAAACTTATAAACTTAGCCAAATAATCCCTAGTCATTTTATCATTCGCAATATTTTTAAATACAGGATCCATCCATGCAGGAACTAAATGTCCCGGTTCAAGTGGAAAAATCTTTTTCATACCAACCTTTTCGTAATCTTCTTTAGTTGGATTAATTAATTTACTCATATAAAACCTCCTTATTTAAGGAAAATTTAGGCCTAATAAATTCCTCAAAAACACTATAACAAAATGATTTTTTAAGGTCAAATGAGTGATTTTAAAAAAGTGCTAAAAAAATATAACAAAATATTAAAATCTGTCTAGGCAGAAATTAAAAAAGTGTATAGAAAAACTATACAGATTTTAAAAAAGAGGTAAATCGCAAAAAAATAAAAAAAACTCTATCATATTGATAAAGTTTTGTATTGGTTTTCTTTGTTATATTTTTCTTGTTTTATACTTATTATAAATAGGATTGTACCTATTATAATCATTATTATTGATATTATTTGGGCTTGTTTTAATGTGTTCATCATTAGACTATCTGTTCTGTATGATTCTATTATGAATCTTCCTATTCCATACCATATTAGATATATGCTTGTTATGTTTCCATTTTTTATTATTCTTGTTCTTCTAATTAGTAGTATTATTATTAAGCATATTATGCATATTAATGATTCATAGAAGAATGTTGGAATGTAGTAGTTTCCATTTATATTCATTCCTTTAATTATAAAGTTTGGTATGTGTAGGTTTTGAAGGTGTTCTAGTGATGTTAGTGGTCCGTGTGCTTCTCCATTAAAGAAGTTTCCCCATCGTCCTATTGCTTGACCTATTAATATTCCTGGTGCACATATATCAAACATTTTTAGTGTGTTTATATTGTTCTTTTTTGTGTAGTAAATTATGTATAATGAACCTGCTATTATTCCTCCGTGTATTGCTAGTCCACCTTCCCATACTTTTAGTATGTCTACTATGTTTTTTGAGTAGTAGTTTATGTTAAATAGTACGTAGTAAAGTCGTGCTCCGATTATTCCAAATATCATTGTATAGAAAAGCATATCTGTTGTTTTATTTTTTGATATATTGAATCTTTTTGATTCTTTTATTACCAGTAGTGAACCTAGTATTACTCCTGTTAGTATCATTACTGAGTAATAGTATATTTTTATATTACCTATTTGTAGTAGTATTGGATTCATTGTTTCACTCCTTCTAGGATTTTCGATATTATGTTCTTCATTATTAGATTCATAAGTGATATTAGTACTGCTATTACGAATGTCATTATTATTCCACCTGGTATTTCAAAGTGTGGGCCTAGTATCCATGATACTATGTTTAGTATTAATACGTTTATGAATGGATAGAATAATCCTAGTGTTAGTGCTGTGATTGGAATTGTAAGCCATACTATTAATGGTTTTATCGTTTTGTTTAGTATGTATATTATTATGTTTGCGATTAGACTCCATATTCCAAAATAACTATTATCTATATATAGTGTGTTTTTGAATATTATTGATACTGTTACTAATACTAGTGAGTAACCTACCATGTATATTAACCATTCTATGAATTTATTTAATCTGGTTATTTCTTTTTCTTTTATTATTATTTTCATATACTCTCCTATTCTGATTGTAATTCGAATAATATATCTCTTAGTTCCATTGCTCTTTCGAAGTCCATATTTTTTGCAGCTTGTTTCATTTCGTTTTCTACTTTTATCATTAGTTCTTTTTTGTCTTGTTTTGACATTTTTATTTCTTTTTCTTCTGTTTCGTTTGTATTTGTTACTACTTCTCTTATTTCTTTTATTATTGTTTTTGGTATTATGTTGTGTTCTTCATTATATTTTTGTTGTATACTTCTTCTTCTTTCTGTTTCTTGTATTGCTGTTTGCATTGATTCGCTTATTACATCTGCATACATTATTACATGACCGTTTGCGTTTCTTGCTGCTCTTCCTATTGTTTGTATTAAGCTTCTTTCGCTTCTTAGGAATCCTTGTTTATCTGCATCCATTATTGCGACTAGTGATACTTCTGGTATGTCTAGTCCTTCTCTTAATAAGTTTATGCCGACTAGTACGTCATATTTACCCATTCTTAGGTCTCTTATTATTTTTAGTCGTTCTAGTGTTTTTACTTCGCTATGAAGGTATGCAACTTTCATGTCTAGTTTTTTTAGATATGTTGTTAGTTCTTCAGCCATTCTTATTGTTAGTGTTGTAATTAGTGTTCTTTCTCCTTGTTCTATTCTTTTGTTTATTTGATCTATTAGGTGGTCTATTTGATTTTTTGTAGGTACTACTTCTATTTCTGGATCTAATAGTCCTGTTGGTCTTATTATTTGTTCTATGTAGTTTGGATTTTTTTCTAGTTCGTAGTCTCCTGGTGTTGCTGATACGTATATTATTTTGTCTAGTTTTTCTTCGAATTCGTTAAATTTTAATGGTCTATTATCTAGGGCACTTGGAAGTCTGAATCCATAGTCTACTAGTGATTGTTTTCTAGCTCTATCTCCATTATACATTCCTCTTACTTGTGGTACTGTTACGTGTGATTCGTCTATTATTAGTAAGAAATCTTTTTTGAAGAAGTCTATTAGTGTTGTTGGAGTTGCTCCTGGTTCTTTTAGTGCGAGTGGTCTTGAGTAGTTTTCTACTCCTCTACAGAATCCAGTTTCTGATAGCATTTCCATGTCATAGTTTGTTCTTTCTTGTAGGCGTTGATATTCTATTAGTTTGTTGTTTTCTTTAAAGTATTCTAGTCTTTCTTCTAGTTCTTTTTTTATGTTTTCTATTGCGATTTTTAGTTTTTCTTCGCTTGTTACAAAGTGTGATGCTGGAAATATTGTTATTGATTTTTTACTTTGTATTATTGTTCCTGTTAGTGTATCAAATTCGCATATTCTATCTATTGTGTCTCCGAAGAAGTCTATTCTTAGTGCTTTTCCATGTTCACTTATTGGTACTAGTTCTAGTATGTCTCCTCTTACTCTAAATGATCCTCTTTTTAGGTCTATATTGTTTCTTTCGTATAACATATTTACTAGTTTTTCTAGTACTTCGTCTCTATTTATTTCTTGGTCTACTTGGAGTGTTAGTGTTTTATTTTTATATTCTTCTATTTCTCCTATACCATATATGCATGATACACTTGCGACTACTATTACATCGTTATAGTTTAAAAGTGCGGCTGTTGCGGAGTGTCTTAGTTCGTCTATTTCATCGTTTATAGCTGCGTCTTTTTCTATGTATGTATCTGATGATGGAACGTATGCTTCTGGTTGATAATAATCATAGTATGATACAAAGTATTCTACGTGGTTGTTTGGAAATAGTTCTTTTAATTCTGCATATAGTTGTCCTGCAAGTGTTTTATTATGTGCGAGTACTAGTGTTGGTTTATTTATTTCTTTTATTACGTTAGCGACTGTGAATGTTTTTCCTGTTCCTGTTGCGCCTAATAATACTTGGTGTTTTTTTCCTTCTTTTATTCCTTTTACTAATTGTTGTATTGCTTCTGGTTGGTCTCCTGATGGTTTATATTTTGACACTAATTCAAACATAAGACTCCTCCTTTTTTGTATATATATTTTATCATTATTATAAATATAAAACAAGGAGTTAGTTTCCTTGTTTATATTAATATATTTACTATTATTGATATTAGGGCAAATGTATTGAATAACCAACTTATATATATTGGCCATTCTCTTTTTTTATGATTATCTTTTATTAGAAAAAATATTTCTATTCCTATTATTATTAGTGTGAATATTAAATATTTATATGGATTTATGTCTCCTGATAGACAGTTTATTGTTGGTATTATTGATATTATACTTATTATTAGGGTTGTTAGTGTAATTGTATTATATTTTGATTTTTGTTGTTCCATATTTATTTTTCTATATGTTAGTGATAGTAGTAGTAGTCCTATAAAGTAAGGTATGTTTTGTAAAAAGTATAGTGCATTGTATTGTTTTAATATATCTATTTCTGTTGGATTACTTTTTAAGTATTCTTCTACGTATTGTTTTGAGTTATATATGAATGATTTATCATATAATGTTCTTATTAGTGTGAAAATTATTATTGATAGATATATTATTGATATTATTATGTATTTTTTATCTTTTTGGATTTTGTTTTTCCTTATATAGTCTTTTAGTGTTAGTATTAGTGTTAATGTGAAGAGTGAGATAAATATCATATATCCTATTGTTATGAATTGATTGTATAGTATTGTATATTTTATTAGTAGTATTGTTAATAGAATCATTAATGTGTTTTTTATTATTTCTGTTATTTTATTCATTTATTTCACCTACTTCTATTATTTTTTCTGTTATATATAGGTATGAGCTTATTGTTGATTTCATATACATTACTCTTAGGTTTATTGGGTTAGTGAATGTTGTTACTGGGATTTCTAAGTTATTTGGTATATCTATAATTTTATATTTATATGCTTTTTCTATTTGTTCATGTATGTTTATATTTAAATATATTTTTGCCATTACATTATCTTTGAATAATTCTTCATTGTTTGTATTATATTTTTCTAGTTCTTTTAGTATTCTTATTCCATATATATCTACTAATATATTGTCATCTATTATGTATATGTCTTTTAGTGTTAATTCTGTTTTGTTTTCATATTGTAATAGTTTTGAATTATTTATTTTACCTTTGATATTTTTTAATTCTTTTTTTATTTGTTCATATTCATCATTTTTGAATTTACCTTGGTTGTTTTCTATTATTTCTATATTATTTTTTAGTTTATTTAGTTGGTGTTTTATTTCTTTTACTGTTTCATTATTAAAGTCATATTCATATTTTTTATTCATTCTTGTTATATTTTCTATGTTTAGTATAAGAAGTAGCAATGTTATTGATATTATTAGAAACGTTATTATTTTGTTTGTTGTTTCTATTTTGTTTTGTTTTGTATATTTTATTGTTTCTTCTATGTAATCATTTGCTTCTGTTACTTTTATTATTTCATTTTCTATTATTCTTCCTTTTAATATTTCTAGTATTGATACGTCTAATTCATTCGCGAGTAGTTCTAGTATTGATACATCGGGGCACCCTAGACCTCTTTCCCATTTTGAGATTGCTTTATCTGTTATGTTTAGTTTTTGTGCGAGTTCTTTTTGTGTTAGATTTTTTTCTTTTCTTTTTTTCTGTATAAATTTTCCTATTTGTTCATAGTTCATATATATCCTCCTTATTCTGTTTTAAGTATATATTATTTTTTTATTATTGTAAATCGACTCTTAGTTTAGTTGAAAAAAAAGACCTTTTTAGGTCTCATATTTTAATACTTATTGTACAGTATTTTTATTTTTTTAAATCATATTTTAATAAGCTTGATATAAAACTTGCTGCTATTGATATGTAAAAAAATATGTTTATTGTATTTTTTAATTCTGTATTATCCCATGCTCCTTTATATATGTAGTTAAAATACATATTTAGTATAAATAGTATTATCATTATTATTACACTAATTAATTGTGTTATAAACATTATTCTATTTACTTTATCCACTTTCTTTTTAAGCATTATGAAGTTTTCTTCAGCAGTATTAATATATTGTTCTTTTTTTAAGTTTTCTCCTGAAAGTAATTCATTAATTGTTATTTTTAATTCGTTACACAAACTTTTTAATATTGAGTAATCTGGCATACTCATTCCTCTTTCCCATTTTGAAACTGCGTTTGTGCTAATGCCTAATTTTTCTGCCAATTGTTCTTGTGTTAGTCCTTTCTCTTTTCTCTTTTCTTGTATATATTTTCCTATTTTTTCATTATTCATATAATCCCTCTTTCCGTTTTTAATCTTATCATTTTTTTTATTTATTTTACACATACTGTTGGTTTAATTGTTTATTTTTCATACTAAAAGATGATCTTCATCACCTTTTATATGTTTATTTTTCATCTTTTTTGATTTTAAAGATTACTTGATAGAAGTTTCCTAAGTCAAATTCTTCTGTTTCAATTTCAAAACCCGAGTTTTCGATTTCTTCTGAATTATTTCTTATTGTTTGTAATACATCTTTAAAATTGTTCATTTTTTGTTGTTTTTGTTGTTGTGGGAAATCTACTAATACTGGTTTTTTAGGAGCTTCTTCTTTAAAATCTTCTTCATCTATAAAGTCTAAATCTTCTTCAAATTCATCTATTTCTTCTTTTGTTGGTTCTTCTGGTTCTTTCGTTTCTATTGTATTATTTTGTGATTCTTGTTCAGTTTCTTGTGGTTCTGAATTAAATATTGGTGGAAGTGTATTACTATTGTTTATACTATTCTCTATTTCATTTAATTCTTCTAGAAGTGCATTATTGTTTTGTTCTGGGGTTTCATTTATATTTTTGAAAATGTTATCGAAATTAAATGGTTCTTCTGGTTGTTCGTCTTTTTCTTCATTAAGTATATTGAAGAATTTTCCCGGTTTTAATTCTTCTTGTGGTTTTTCTTCTTTTTGTTCTTCTGATTCTTTAATTTCCTCTGGTTGTTCAGGTATGTTTATAAATTTAAACGTTGTTGGTTCTTGTACTTCTTCTTGTGAATTAGATATTTCTTCTTTTTGATTATTTATTTGTTCTGGTTGTGGTGTTATTGATTCACCATTTAATAGTTTTTCTATTTCTTCATCTGCTCTTCTTACTGTTAGTCTTTCACTTATTATTTTGTTTAGCATTTGTCTTTGTAATTCTTTATCTTGTATTTTTAATAATGATCTAGCATGTCTTTCTGATATTTTTTCATTTAATAGTGCTTCTTGTACTTCATCGTCTAGGTTTAATAGTCTTAGTTTATTTGCGACTGTTGACTGTGTTTTTCCTAGTTTTGATGCAAGTGCGTCTTGTGTAATATATCCCATGTCTAATATTTTTTTATAGGATATGGCTTCTTCTATTGGTGTTAAATTTTCTCTTTGTACGTTTTCTATTAGGGCTACTTCTGCACTATCTTTGTCGTTTAGATCTGTAATAATTGCGGGTATTGTTGTTTTTCCTGCTATATTTGATGCTTTATATCTTCTTTCTCCTGCAATTATTTCAAATTTGTCTCCTATTGGTCTTACTACTATTGGTTGTATTACTCCGTGTTCTTTTATTGATTTTGCTAGTTCATCTATTGCATCTTCATTAAATTTTATTCTTGGTTGAAATCTGTTAGGTAATACGTCTTCTATATTTAGTTCTATTACTTTTCTTCCACTTGTTTCCATAAGCATAATTCCCTTCTTTATTCTATATTTCCATGATACTATATTTTGGGAAATAGTTCAAGTATTTTTGGGAAATAAAAAAAAGATTATTTTCATAATCTTTATAAAGGCTTGTTTTTTATATCTTTGTTTGGTCTGGGAAATTTTTTGTTTGTTTTGTTTTGTTTTTTTATTTTTATTAATGTCCTATTGCTTTCTTCTATAGGAAGCTTGAATTCTTTTATTTCTTCTATAGTTGAGTCTAGTTGTTTTAGTGCATTTTTGCTTTGGTTTAATTCTTCAGAAATATTTCCCTTATATGATATAAAGTATTTGTCTTTTTTTAAAAGTGGTATTGCGTATTCTAGTAGTATGTTTAGTGGAGCGACAGCACGTGAAGTTACTATGTCGTATTTTTCTCTTGTTGTTTTTCCATATTCTTCTATTCGAGCATGTATAGCTTCTATATTTGTTAGTTTTAGTTTTTCTATTACTGTTTTTAGGAATTCTATTCTTTTATTTAATGAATCTACTAGTGTTACTTTTAGGTTGGGAAATACTATTTTTATTACTAGTCCTGGAAATCCTGCTCCTGTTCCTATATCACATAGTGTTTCTTGTTTTGTTAGGTCTATTATTTTTTCTATTGTTAGTGAATCGTAGAAGTGTTTTAAGTATACTTCTTGTTTTTCTGTTATCCCTGTTAGATTCATTACTTTGTTATATTCTATTAGTAATTCATAGTATGTATTTAGTTGTTCTAGTTGTTGTTCTGTTAGTTCTATGTTTAGTTTTTTTAGTTCACTTATGAATTCATTTTGTGTCATTATTATACTCCTTTTTTAGATATATCATTATTATTGATATGTCTGCTGGGTTTACTCCGCTTATTCTGATTGCTTGTCCTATTGATGTTGGTCTAACTTCTTTTAGTTTTTGTTTTGCTTCACTAGCGAGATTATGTATTTTATCGTAGTCAATATCTTCTGGTATTTTTTTGTTTTCTAGGTTAAGCATTTTTTCTGCTTCTTTTTGTGCTTTTACTATGTATCCTTCATATTTTATGCTTATTTCTACTTGTTCTTTTACTAGTTCGTTATATGGAATTTCTATGAAGTGTTTTAGTGAATCCATAGTTATTTCTGGTCTTCTTAGTAGTTCATATAGTGATATTCCATCTTTTATTTTTGCAGAGTTTAGTTGTTCTAGGAATTCATTTGTTTCTTTTGTAGGAGTTATTTTATTTGTTTTTAATAGTTGTTTTAAGTCTTCTATTTGTTGTTTTTTTGTTTGTAGTTTTTTATATTTTTCTTCGTTTATTAATCCTATATTATGTCCATATTCTGATAGTCTTAGATCTGCATTATCGTGTCTTAGTAGTAGTCTATATTCTGCACGTGATGTCAGTAGTCTATATGGGTCTCTTACTCCTTTGGTTACTAAATCATCTATTAATACTCCAATATATGCTTCATTTCTTTTTAGTATTAGTGGTTCTTTGTTTTCTAGTTTTAGTGCGGCATTAATTCCAGCTATTAATCCTTGACATGCGGCTTCTTCATATCCACTTGTTCCATTTATTTGTCCTGCTGTATATAGGTTTTCTATTATTTTTGTTTCTAGCGTTTGTTTTAAGTCTTTTGCGTCTATTGCGTCATATTCTATTGCGTATGCATATTTTAGTATTTTTGCGTGTTCTAGTCCTGGTAAGCTATGTACCATTTTTTCTTGGATATCATGTGGCATACTTGTTGAGAATCCTTGTAAATATATATCGTCATAGTATAAGCTTTCTGGTTCTAGGAATAGTTGATGTCTTTCTTTATCGCTAAATCTTACTATTTTGTCTTCTATAGATGGGCAGTATCTTGGACCTACTCCTTTTATATCATCAAGTCCTCCATACATACTTGATTTATTTAGGTTTTCTTTTATTATTTTGTGTGTTTCTGGTGTTGTATATATTAAGTGACATGGAACTTGGTCTTCTATTTTGTACATTGGATCGTTGTAATAGCTAAATGTATGGAATGTATTGTCTCCTTTTTCTTCTCTTGTTTTTGAGAAGTCTATTGAGTTTTTGTCTATTCTTTGTGGTGTTCCTGTTTTTAGTCTTAGTATTTTAAATCCTAGTCTTTTTAGTGCATCACTTAAATGTTGGCTTGGTCTTTCTCCATGTGGTCCTTCTCTATGTCTTGTACTTCCTATTAATATGTCTGCTTTTAGGTATGTTCCTGTTGTTAGTATTACTGATTTACATGTTATTTTTTCATTATTTTCTAATATTACTCCTGTTATTTTATTATCTTCTGTCATTAGGTCTTCTACTTGTGATTCTTTTATTTCTAGGTTTTCTTGTTTATTTAGTGTTTCTTGCATATTTTTAGGGTATGTTATTTTATCTGCTTGTGCTCTTAGTGCTCTTACTGCTGGGCCTTTTGATGAGTTTAACATTTTTATTTGTATATGGCTTTTGTCTGCATTGTTTCCCATTTCTCCGCCTAGTGCGTCTATTTCTCTAACTACTATTCCTTTTGCACTTCCACCTATTGATGGATTACATGGCATGTCTGCTATGTTTTTTATATTTCCTGTTACTAAGAGTGTTTTATGTCCTAATCTTGATGCAGCTAATGCGGCTTCGCATCCTGCATGTCCTCCTCCTACAACTATTACTTCGTATTCCATATTTCTCACGTCCTTTTTAAGCAAATATATTATACACTTATTTTTTTATTTGTACAAGAAAAAAGAATCTTTCGATTCTTATAATTCTTTTCCACATTTTGGACAGTATTTTGTGTCTATTTCCATTTTATTTCCGCATGCTGGACAGTATTTTGTATTTTCGGTATATTGAGCTTCATTTACATTTGAATTATTATTTTCTTTTAGGTTATCAAATAATAAATCTTTCATTGGATTTTTTCCAACGTAGTTGTTTTCTTTTCCAAATCCTAGTATTAAATAGAATACTGGTGCTAAAAGGATTAGTCCTACTGCGAATCCATCTTCTTTTTTGAATGCTCTAGCTAGTGATACGTTAAGTAATACTGTGAAGTATATTGATACTGCGAATGATGCAAGTCCACCTATTACTGGAACAACATTTAGTATTGGTGAAAGTGCTACTATAAGTATCCACCATGGGTTTACTCCTACCATATCACATAGTAAATATTGATTGTAAAAAGGTATTAGTGCTCCCCATCCTGGTTTATTTCCTTTTTCAAGGACTTTCCACATTCCAATAATTGTTACTACTGCAACTGCTAATGCTATAAGCATTATTATTCCGAAGAAAATAGCAAATCCTGCAAATAATGCTCCCCATCCATCATAACTGTAATTGTAACTATACATATTCTTACTCCTCTCTATATTAAGTATATCATATTTTTTTTATTTTCCAAGACAAAATTGACTGAATAGTTGATTTATTAATTCTTCTTGATATGTTTCTCCTGTTATTTCTCCCAGTAGTTCCCATATTGTTTTTAGGTCTATTTCTATCATATCTATTGGTTGTTTTGTTTCTATTCCTTGTTTTACTTCTTGTATTTGTTCTTGTGCTTGTTTTAATAGTGATAGTCCTCTTGCGTTTGTTAGATATGTTGCGTCTTTGCTTTGTATTTTTTCTAAGTCGTACATTTCTATTATTTTATTTTTTAGGTCTTCTATTCCTGTATTATTTAGTGCGCTTATTTTTATTATGTTTTGTGTATTTAATTCTTTATAGTCTAATTTTTGTTCTAGGTCTATTTTGTTTATTATTACTATATGTTGTTTTTCTTTTATTTGTTCAAGTAATTCTTTATCATATTGTGTTAGTTCTTCATTATTATTTAAAAGTAATAGTATTAGGTCTGCTTTTTTTATTGTTTCTTTACTTTTTTCTACTCCTATGCTTTCTACTGTATCTGTTGTTTTTCTTATTCCTGCTGTGTCTATTAAGTCTAGCTTTATTCCTTCTAGTGTTATTGTTCCTTCTACTGTGTCTCTTGTTGTTCCTGCTATATCTGTGACGATTGCTTTTTCTTCTTGTAATAGGTTATTTAATAGACTACTTTTTCCTACATTTGGTCTTCCTACTATTGCAGTTTTTATTCCTTCTTTTATTATTTTTCCATTTTCACTTTCTTTTATTATTCTTTTTATTTCTTGTTCTACATCATTAATGTTATTGTTTAAATCGTTATATGTTATTTCTTCTATGTCTTCATATTCTGGATAGTCTATTTTTACTTCTATTTGGGCTAGTACTTCTAGTATTTTTTGTCTTAGGTCTTTTATTAGGTTCGATACTTTTCCTTCTATTTGGTTTAGTGCGAGTTTTTTTTCTGCTTCACTTTTGGAGTTTATTAGGTCCATTACTCCTTCTGCTTCTATTAGGTCTATTCTTCCATTTAGGAATGCTCTTTTTGTGAATTCGCCTGGTTCTGCTAATCTACATCCTAGTGTTAGTAGTATTTCTAGTATTTTTTTTGTTACTATTATACTTCCATGACAGTTTATTTCTACTACGTCTTCTGTTGTGAATGTTTTAGGGGATTTCATTATTGTTACTAATACTTCGTCTTCTATTTTTCCTTTATATTCTATGTGACCATAATGAATTGTGTGTGACTTTACTTTTGTTAGGTCTTTTTCTTTAAATATTTTGTTTGTTATTTCTATTGCTTCACTACCTGATATTCTTATTATTGATATTGCACCATTTCCTGTTGTTGTTGATATTGCGGCTATTGTATCATTCATAGTATCTCTCCTTTTCCTTTATTCTAGTTTAGTTTTTCTTTTATGTCAAGAAAAAAAGAAGATTAGTCTTCTTCATATTTTATTATTGTGTATCTATTTGGTTCCTCACCTATTGATTCTGTTTTTATGTTTTTGAATGTTGATGCTAGATTGTGTACTAGTCTTCTTTTGTATGAGTTCATTGGATCTAGTTTTGTTTCTATATGTGTATTTTGTACATCTTTTATTATTTTTTTGATTTCTCTTTCGAAGTTTTCTTCTTTTTTCTTTTTATAGTTTGAAGCGTCTATATTTATTTTTATGTCTAGTCCTATTTGATTTCTTATTGAGTTTCTAATAAGTGTTTGTAGGGCTTCTATATTTTTTCCATCTTTTCCAATTAGTATTGGATTATTATTTGATACAAGTACTACTTTTATTACGTTATCTTTTTCGTTGATTTCTGATTTTATTTCTATATTGAAGCTTTTATCTATTTCTTTTATATAGTCTTTTATGTAGTTTATTATGTCATTCTTTTTTATTGCTTCTATTATGTATTTTTTTGATTTAAATAGTTTTGCTTCTGTTTCTGTTTTTTTTATGAATAGTTCTTGTTCTGTTGTGTTTAAGTCGTTTATACATTTTTCTAGTGCTTCTGTTTCTGTTTTTCCTTCATATTTAGATAATGTTAGCATTTTTCTTTCTCCTTTTTACTAATAGATTTTGTATTACTGTGAATCCACTATTGAATATCCAGTATAGTTCTATTCCTGTTGACATTGTGAATGATGCGATTATTATGAATATTACTGACATGTTCATCATTGTTTTCATTTGTTGTTCTTGCTCTTTGTTCATTGATGCTGTTCCATTTAGTTTAAATGAGAAGAATGTTGTTAATGCTACTAATATTGGGAATATTATATATAACCAGTGTCCTGATTTAAATGCTGTTAAAGGACTTGTTCCAAGTTGGAATCCTATTAATGTTTCTTCAAAGATTGCTGGTAATCTATTTAGTGCTTCTAGGAATGCGAAGAAAAGTGGGATTTGGATAAGTGAGAAGATGCATCCTGATAATGGGTTAATATTGTTTTCTTTATATATTAACATCATTTCTTGTGATTTTTGCATCATGCTTTCTTGATCTGTTTTTCCTTTATATTTTTCTTCTAGTTTTTGTAGTTTTGGCTGTGCTTTTTTCATATTTTCTGATTGCATAGCTGTTTTTTTAGTTATTGGATATAGTATTCCTCTGATTGCTAGTGTTAGTATTATTACTGCTAATCCATAGTTTTTAACTAGTTCTCCAAGTTTTAATATTATTTTTGCTAATGGTTTTACGAATAGTGTTGTCCATAATCCTTCGTATCCATTTGATGATATTTTATATTCACTACATTTTGGTAGTGTATTTAAATCAATATTATGTTCTTCATATATGCTTCTTGTTGTATCGTTTTCTGGTTGACATAGTATATTTTCAACTAGACTTTGTCCAGTTTCTGGATTTTGTACTGGTTGTTTTTCTTCTTTTAGTATTTTTGTACATCCTGTTAGGGATACTGCTATAAATAGTGTTGCGATTATTTTTAATGTTTTATTTTTCATTTATTTCTCCTTTATTAGTTTTAGTTTATTTAATGCAAAGTTTAAGTCTTCTTGCATTTTTTGGAAATCAGCGTTATTGATTTCTCTTCTTACTATTATAATACAATCGAAGTTTTTTTGGTAGTCATTTTTTGATATTATTTCTCTAATTTGTCTTTTTACTTTGTTTCTTCTTACTGCATTACCTATTTTTTTTCCTACTGATAGTCCGAAATGATATATACTTTCTTCGTGATTTTCTTTATATATGTAGAAATATTTTGTTCTAAAGGATTTATTATTCTTTATTATCTTTTCAAAGTCTTTGCTTTCTTTTACTATATTTATTTTTTTCATGTTATCACCTTATATATAATTAAAAACCACTGTTAAACAGTGGTAATTATTAATGAGCTAATACTTTACGGCCCTTTCTACGTCTAGCATTAATCATTTTTGTTTTCATACGTGCCATGAATCCCATTTTTTTACTTCTTCTTCTATTATTTGGTTGATATGTTCTTTTCATTATTCACACCTCCTGAACTAATAATTTCCTTTGCTTTTAACATTATATAGATAAATGTGTGATTTGTCAAATGTTTTTTAATGTTTTTATGTGCAAAAGTGTATTTATTATACTTTTTTAAGTTTTTATGTTCAAAACTTTAAAGTAAATGTGTTTATCTTTTTTAGTTTTGTTTTATTCATTATATATAGAGGTCTATTATTTCTTTTATTTGCTTTTGAAAAAAAGTTTTTATGTGCAAAACTTTGAAGTGAGTTATTAGAGTAGGGAGGATTTGTGTTTTGAACATACTATTTTTTCTTTATTTTTATTGGGTTTATGATGTTTTTGCACACAATTGTGCAAAAGTGTTTCTACATTGTTTAAAAGTTTTGAAAAGTTTTGCACATAAATTGTGTAAAAGTAGGGTGGGTTCATATATTTTAATAATTTTTATGTTCAAAAAGTGTGTGGATTTCATGTTGATTGTGTTTTTTTGTTATTTTTTATTTTTTTATTATGTTCATAAGTGTATTAATAGTGTATTTTTTACGTCTGATTTTTTTTTAAAATATGTTCAAAATTACTTTAAATTTGTTTTGGTTTATTGTACAATGTTATTGTTATTTAGGTGGTGATGATGTGGATATAAGTAATATTTGGAATTTGTTTCTTGAAAAAGTTAAAGATATGCTTGATCCTATATTGTACGAAACCTGGTTTATGGATACCAAGCTTATTGATCTAAATGACAGCAGTGCGAAGGTACTTGTTCCTATGCAGGTGCATAAGAAGCATCTTAAGGAAAATTATAATGATTTGGTTGAGGAAATTTTTACTGAGATAACTGGTACTATTTTTAATTTTGAGTATGTTACTGAGGAAGAGATTAAGACTAATGTTGTTATTGATGCTGAGGCTATCGGTGTTCCTTCGATTAGTGGTTTTGAGTCTAATTTGGATCCTCGGTACACTTTTGATAATTTTATAGTAGGGCAGAGTAATAAGTTTGCGAAGGCTACTGCTTTGGCTGTTGCTGAGAAACCTGGTTTTATGTATAATCCATTGTTTATATATGGTAAGAGTGGTCTTGGTAAAACGCATTTAATGCATGCTATTGGTAATTATATTGTTAAGAATAATAAGAAGCGTGTTTTATATGTTACAAGTGAGCGTTTTGTTGATGATTTTTTGAACATATATAGGAAGAATAAGGCTGAGAATAATTTTGAAATGATTGAGGCTTTTAAGAAGAAGTATCGTGATATTGATGTTTTGATGATTGATGATATTCAATATTTAGAGATTGCTAATAAAACTCAACAAGAGTTTTTCAACACGTTTAATGAGTTACATTGTAATAATAAACAGATTATTATTTCTTCTGATAGATCTCCTGATGATTTGAATAAGTTAGAGGAGAGGCTTCGTACTCGTTTTAACTGGGGTCTTACTATTGATATTTTACCGCCTGATTTTCAGTTAAGACTTGATATTATTGATAAGAAGATTGAGGCTAATGAAATTTGTAATAAGTTACCTGATGATGTTAAGGAGTATATCGCTAGTAATTGTAGTAGTGATATTAGAAAGTTGGAGGGTGCTATTACTCGTATTTTTGCTTTTGCGACTATGATGAATAGTTCTACTATTACACTTGATTTAGCTGTTGATGCTTTGAAGGATTATTTTGTTAAGAGTATCATTTCTAAGAATAAGATTGAGCAAGTTCAACAGGTTGTTGCTAGTCATTATAATATATCTGTTGAAGAGTTAAAGAGTAAGAAGAGGGTTACTAATGTTTCTGTTCCTAGACAGATTGCTATGTATATATGTAGGACTGTTTTGGAGGAGACTTTACCTAAGATTGGTGCTGAGTTTGGTGGAAAGAATCACACTACTGTAATGCATTCTGTTGAAAAGATTAGAAAAGAGATTGCAACTGATTCTCAGTTAAAGACTGAGGTTGATAAAATGATTTCAAAACTTAAGTAGGTGCAAAAGTATAATTATTGAACATTATTTCAACAAGTTTTGCACATTTAGTTTGCCTTTATTTTAAAAGGGGGTATGTCAGTTTTGAACATTATCCACATTAATAATAAATAATAATAATTATAAAAATATAAAAAAAGGAGAATTTTTATGAAACTTAAAATTAAACAAAATATTTTGATGGAACATTTAAATTATGTTATAAAGGGTATATCTAGTAAGAATTTGATTCCTATTTTAAATTGTATTAAATTTGAACTTACTCAAGATGGGTTATATTTAATGAGTACTGATAACGATATCGCTATTAAGACTTTTATTCCTAAGGATAAGATTGATACTATTGATGTTTGTGGTGAGATTGTTGTTAGTGGTAAGTATATTTATGAAATAATTAAGAAATTACCTAATGAGGTTATTAATATTGAAGAGGTTATGGAATCTAAGTTATATATTAATACTTCTAATTCTTCATTTAATTTAAATTGTAATAATGCTAGTGATTTTCCTATGCTTGATTTAGAGGATAATAAAAATCCTATTACTATTAGTAAAAGGATGTTCAAAAGTATTATTAATCAAACTTTATTTGCGACTTCTACTCAAGAGTCTCGTCCTGCTTTAACTGGTTTGAATTTTAAAATCGAAGGTAGTACTTTAGAGTGTGTTGCGACTGATTCTTATCGTTTAGCTAAGAAGGTTATTAATTTAGATACTAGTGTTTCTGAAAAGATTAATATTATTATTCCTACTAAGAATTTAAATGAGTTAGTTAAGTTATTTAGTGATGAAGAAGGGGATATGGAGGTTCATATATTTAATAATAAGGTTATTTTTAAGTTTAATTCTATTATTATGTTATCTCGTTTAGTTAATGGTACTTATCCTGATACTTCTAAGCTTATTCCTACTGATTTTAGTATTACTATGGGTGTTAAGTTAAATGATTTATATAATGCGATTGATAGAGCTTCTTTACTTACTAATGAGTCTGATAAGAATACTATTAAGTTAGAGAGTTGTGGTGACTCTATTAAGTTATCTAGTAATATTCCTGAGATTGGTAATGTTGAGGAGACTGTTCCATTAATTAATTCTGCTGAGGAAGGTTTTAGAATTGCTTTCAGTTCTAAATATATGATGGATGCTTTAAGAGCTTTTGATGGTGATGAAGTGGAGTTATTATTTAATGGAGAAGTTAAGCCTATTATATTGAAAGATAGTAATTCTGATGATTTAATTCAGTTAATTTTACCTATAAGAACTTATTAGTTTTTAGTCATATTTTGTCATTTTTTGATAAAAATATGATTTTTTTTGTTTTTTCGACTTTTTTTGACAATTTTTGACAATTTTTTCTGTTATTTTGGAGGTGCAACCAGAGAAAAAATCGTATGATATTATAGGGGGTGAATTTATACGATGAAGAATCTTGATTGCTATTATATTAATCGTGCTACTTGCGCAATTATACCAATTGATAAGGAGGTAAGTGAAGTACATGAGCTTGATGAGGTTTATATTGTTAATAAGAGTGTGACTGATATTGTTGATGAAAGTTGTAAATTTTTTGGAAGTTCTTATAAGGGAAGGATAGATGGTTCTAAGAAATTGCTTAATATGACTTATAAGTTACCTATTGTAATTGAAGAGTTTTATAATTTAATTTTCTTTCCAACTTGTTCTCCTAGGTTTGGACATTGTATTTGGATTTCTCTTAACAATATAACTAAGTATTTGAAGAATGGTAAGAATTCGTTATTAGTTTTTAAAAGTGATAAGGAACTTGATCTTAGTATTTCTTATTATTCTTTAGAAAATCAGATTTTTAGAGCTACTATGTTAGATTCAATGGTTAGAAAAAGAAGAAATAATTAAAAAATGGGACAAACTGTCTCATTTTTGTTTTTTTTAGGCTTTATTTATGGTATAATAGTATATGTGTATAGGGGTATATAAATTATGTTATTTTTTAAAATTGGGGCTAATTTTGCGAAATGAGGTATTTTTATGTTTTTAAAGTCTGTTGATATTGTTAATTTTCGTAATTATTCTGATTTGAGTTTGGAGTTAGGTCCTAATATTAATATAATTTATGGCGACAATGCGCAAGGGAAAACAAATTTACTCGAAAGTATTTATTTTTTGGCTCTTACTAAGTCTCATCGATCATTCATTGATGATAATTTGATTAAGGATGGTGAGAAGATTGCTAAAATAAGTGCTGTTTTGTCTAGTAATGATATTGATAGGACTCTTAAGATTGTTTTAAGTTCTGCTAGTAAAAAGATGTTTATTGATGATTTTAATCATAAGAAGGTTAGTGATTATATATCGAATATGAATGTTATTATTTTTTATCCGGAGGATTTAGATCTTGTTAAGGGTGGTCCTATTGTAAGACGTAGGTATATTAATTTAGAACTTAGTCAGCTTTATAGTAATTATATGGAGATTTTTAATGATTATAAGAAGTTGATAAGAATTAAGGGTAATTATTTAAAAGAGATAAAGAGTGGTAAGAGGTTTGATGATAACTATTTTTCTATTTTAAATGATTATATTATTAAGAAGTCTATATTGATATATATTATGAGAAAGAAGTTTATTGATAAGATTAATAGTTATGCTTCAAAGATTTATTATGATTTAAGTGGAATGGAAGGTTTTAATATTAGGTATAAGACTTCTATTTCAATGGAGGATAATGATAAGGAGCGTATTTATAATGAACTTTTGGAGTTGTCTTTAGATTTAGTTAATGATGAAATGAAGATGGGTAAGAATTTGTTAGGTCCTAATTTTGATGATTTTGAGTTTTATATTGATGATATGAATATTAAGAAATTTGGTTCTCAAGGTCAACAAAGAATGGCAGTTTTGGCTATTAAGTTATCTGAAATTGAGATTTTTAAGAATTATTTGGGTACTAGTCCAATACTTTTACTTGATGATGTTTTTAGTGAGTTAGATAGTGTTAAGAGGAATAATTTACTTAAGTATGTTAATTCTTCTATTCAAACTATTATTACTACTACTGATTTGGATAGTATTGATTCTGAGATAGTTGATGGTGCGAAATTGTTTAATATCAAAAATGGTAAGGTTGAGAGGTGTTAGTATGAATGAACATTATGATGCTTCCGATATTCAAGTTTTGGAGGGGTTGGAAGCTGTTAGAAAAAGACCTGGTATGTATATTGGTACTACTGATGTTAAGGGTCTTCATCATTTGGTTTGGGAAATTGTTGATAACGCAATTGATGAGGCTTTAGCTGGTTATTGTAATCATATTGAGGTTATTGTTAATAAGGATAATTCTGTAACTGTTAAGGATAATGGTCGTGGAATTCCTGTTGATGTGCATCCAAAGACTGGTATTTCTACTGTTGAGACTGTTTATACTGTTTTACATGCCGGTGGAAAGTTTGGAGGCGGAGGATATAAGGTATCAGGTGGATTGCATGGTGTAGGTGCTTCAGTTGTTAATGCACTTTCTAAATGGGTTAATGTTACAGTTTATAAGAATTCTAAGGTTTACGAGGTTAAGTTTGTTGATGGTGGTAAGGTAGCTCAAAAACTTACTGTAGTAGGTGAGTGTGAGGAAAATCGTACCGGTACTACTGTTACTTTTAAACCTGATCCTGATATATTTGATACTGATATTTATGATTATGATACTTTAATGGTTAGAATTCGTGAGTTAGCATTTTTAAATCGTGGTTTATCACTTACTATTCGTGATGACAGGGACGATGAGGATACTACTGGTCAAACTTTTATGTATGAAGGTGGTATTTCAGAGTATGTTAAGTTTATTAATCAAGGTAAGACTGTAATTCATGATGATGTTATTCACTTAGAGGGTGAAGAGAATGATGTTTTCTTTGAAGTAGCGATGCAATATAATTCTAGTTATAAGGAAAATATTTATTCTTTTGTTAATAATATTAATACTCATGATGGTGGTACTCATGAGGATGGTGTTAAGAGAGCTCTTACTCGTTTAATTAATAATTATGCTCGTAAGACTAATATGCTTAAGGAGAAGGATGAGGCTTTAACAGGTGATGATGTTAAGGAAGGTTTAACAATGATTGTTTCTTGTAAGCATCCTAATCCACAGTTTGAAGGACAAACTAAGGGTCGTCTTGGTAATTCTGAGGTAAGAAAATTAGCTGATAATGTATTTAGTGAGGGATTTGAGAGATTTCTTTTAGAGAATCCTGAGTGTGCTAGAACTATTGTTAATAAGGCTATGGCTGCTTGTCGTGGTAGACTTGCTGCTAAGCGTGCTCGTGAGATGACTCGTAAGAGTGAGATGGCTGTTACTAATTTCTTTGGTAAGTTATCTGATTGTAAGAGTAAGGATCCTAAGGTTTCTGAAATATTTATAGTCGAGGGAGATTCTGCCGGTGGTAGTGCTAAAAAAGGTCGTGACTCTATGACTCAAGCAATTCTTCCTTTACGTGGTAAGATTTTAAATGTTGAGAAGGCTCGTTTGGATAGGGCTTTAGGTAATGAGGAAATTCGTACTATTATTACTGCTTTTGGTACTGGTATAGGGGATGAATTTGATTTATCTAAGTTACGTTATGATAAGATTATAATTATGACCGATGCCGATGTTGATGGTTCTCATATTAGAGTTTTATTATTGACTTTATTCTATAGATTCTTTAGACCTATTGTTGAGGCTGGACATGTTTATGCTGCACAACCTCCATTATTTAGAATTATGCATGGTAAGACAAGAAAGTATGTTTTGGATGAGAAGGAATTAAATGAGTATTTAAATTCTTTGGATGATAAGGTAAGAAATCGTGCTGAGATTGCTCGTATGAAAGGTCTTGGTGAGATGGATGCTGAAGAGTTAAATGAGACTACTATGGATATTGAAAAGCGTACTTTACGTAAGATTACTGTTGATGATTGTGTTGCTGCAGATGCTATATTTGAGAAGTTAATGGGTGATGAAGTTGAACCTCGTCGTGCATTTATTGAAGAAAATGCGATTTTCGTTAAGAATTTGGATATTTAGGGGGTGTAATATATGGAAGAAAATAAAGATATAATTACTGATGAAGAGAATAAATATGGTTCTAAGTTTCATGAACGTGATAGTTTAACTGAGAATAATATCGTAAAAGAGGTCCGTGATTCGTTTTTGGACTATTCCATGAGTGTTATTACGTCTCGTGCGATTCCAGACCTTAGAGACGGTTTAAAACCGGTACACAGGCGTATTTTGTGGTCAATGTATGAGGAAGGTAATACTCCTGAGAAACCTCATAAGAAATCAGCAACTACTGTAGGTTATGTTATGGGACATTATCATCCACATGGAGATTCATCTATTTATGAAGCTATGGTTCGTTTAGCTCAAGATTTTAATCAAAGATATATGCTTGTTGATGGTCATGGTAACTTTGGTAATATTGAAGGTGATGGAGCTGCTGCTTACCGTTATACTGAGGCAAGATTAGCAAAGATTTCTCTTGAATTACTTAGGGATATTAATAAAGATACTGTTGATATGATGCCTAACTTTGATGAGACTAGTCCTGAACCTAAGGTTTTACCTAGTAGATTTCCTAATGTTTTAGTTAATGGTTCTATGGGTATCGCTGTTGGTATGGCTACTAATATTCCTCCTCATAATTTGGGTGAGGTAATTGATGGATGTGTTGCTTATATTGATAATCCTGATATTGATACTTTAGGGTTAATGCAACATATTAAGGGGCCTGATTTTCCTACTGGTGGTGTAATACTAGGGAACTCTGGTATTCGTAAGGCTTATGAGACTGGTAGAGGTTCTATTACTATTCGTTCTAGGGCTGAAATTGAGGAAAAGAATGGTCATTCTAATATAATTATTACTGAGGTTCCATATGGTGTTAATACTATGGATCTTAAGACTAAGGTGGCTGAACTTGTTCATAATAAGGTTATTGATGGTATTAGTGATTATCATACTGATTTAAAGGATGGAGTAAAGATTACTATTACTTTGAAGAAGGACGCTAATCCTAATGTTGTTTTAAATAATTTATATAAGCATACTAATTTCCAAGTTAATTATGGAATAATATTCTTGATGCTTGATGGTTTAACTCCTAAGACTTTGCCTTTGAAGGATATTATTTCTAAGTATATTGATCATCAAAGAGAGGTTATTATTCGTAGAACTCAATTTGATTTAAATAAGGCTTTGGAACGTGTTCATATTTTAGAGGGTTATAAGAAGGCTCTTGATAATTTGGATGAAGTAATTCGTATTATTCGTGAGGCTGATACTGATGTTACTGCTAAGGAAGAGTTAATTAAGAAGTTTGATTTTAGTGAGATTCAAGCTGATGCAATTTTAGAGTTAAGACTTCGTAGATTAACTGGTCTTGAACGTGAGAAGATTGAGAATGAATTAGCTGAGAAGTTAGCGTTTATTGAGGAAATGAAGTCTATTTTAGCTAGTCGTGAGAAGGTTGATAACATTATTAAGACTGAGATGTTAGAGATTAAGAATAAGTATGCTGATGAGAGACGTACTAGTATTGATATGACTGCTATTGATTATATTGAAGATGAGGCTTTAATTCCTGTTGAGGATATTGTTGTTACTTTAACTAATAAGGGTTATATTAAACGTGTTAATAGTGATACTTATAAGGCTCAAAATCGAGGTGGAGTCGGTATTAAGGGTATGAGTACAAATGAAGAGGATTTTGTATGTAATATGATTTCTATGACTACTCATGATTATATTATGTTCTTTACTAATAAGGGTAAGGTTTATAGAATGAAGGGTTATGAGGTACCATTATTTAATAGACAGTCTAAGGGATTACCTATTATTAATTTACTTCCTCTTGATAAGGAAGAGGTTGTTAAGGCTATGGTTACTGTAAGTAATGATAGTGAATTTAATAATATTGTACTTTGTACACAAAATGGTTTAATTAAGAAAACTGCTCTTACTGAGTTTGAGAATATAAGGACTAATGGTAAGTTAGCTATTACTCTTAAGGATGATGATGAGTTAGTTTCTGTTAAGCTTACTACTGGATCTAATGAGATATTGATTGCTTGTACTAATGGTCGTATGATTAGATTTAATGAGTCTGAGATACGTACTATGGGTAGAACTGCTTCTGGTGTTAGAGGTATCGATGTTGGTGATGGTAAGGTAGTTGATATGGATATTAGTTCTTCTGATCATGAGGTATTAGTTGTTACTTCTAATGGTTATGGTAAGAAGACTGATGTTGAGCAATATCGTATGACTCATAGAGGTAGTAAGGGTGTTAAAGCTCTTAATATGACTGATAAGACAGGTACTATAGTAGCATTTAAGTCTGTTGTTGGTGATGAGGATTTAATTATTGTTACTGATGCAGGTATTATTATAAGGTTATCTTTAAGTCAAGTTTCTAATACAGGAAGAGTAGCTCAAGGTGTTAAGTTAATTAATCTTAAGGATGAACAACATGTAAGTACTGTTACTGTTTTAGATAAGGTTGAAGAGAGTGAAGATATAGAGGTAACTGAAGGTACTGAAGTAACTGAGAATGTAGAATCTAATGATTCAAATGAAGTAGTTAATGAAGAGGCTAGTGAATAGTCTCTTTTTTATATGTTTCACGTGAAACTTTATTAAAAGTTTTAAACATTTTATTTCATATAATATATTATTTATACACATTTTATAATCATTTTAATTGTATAATTTACAGAGTTATACACATATCTAAACAAATTTATCTTTCAAATAAAGTTTTTAATTGATATTTTCGAACATGTATGTTATTATTTTAGTATAGAGGAGGAAAGTTATGGAAGAAAAGAAGGAGAAGAAGACTATTAAATGTAGTTATGCGGTTTTGGTTATTGCGTTATTTGCGACAGCAGCTTTTTTAACTGACTATATTATAATTGATAGAAAGACAAAGAATTGTGATTGTCCTAAATGTGAAGCAACAAACAACGAAGTAATAAGTGGAGATATCGAGAATAAAGATAATACAGATAATACACAAGTTACTGATAATCAAACATATAGTTATGAAGATATTGCCGGATATTATACTACAGATTTTACTTTTAATTCTGATAAAACAGATTCAACTGGTGCTTCGGTATTTTTGTATTTATATAGTGATGGTACATATTTATATAGGTATGCTTATAATGCACCTTATGGAACTATTGGTAATTATATTATTAAAGGAAACACTATAATAATGAATGATATAGCCAAAACAGGGTCAGGAGCTGGTATAGAATTAATAGAGAAAGATGAATTATCTAATTTTAATAAAGTTTTAGTTATAAATAATGATGGTTCTTTGAGTGATAATAATGCTCCTATGTCTGATATTACAGGTATTACTTTAATAAATTTAGATAAGAAGGTAGAAGAAAATAAACAAGTAAATAATTGGTTTATACATAGTATAAATGGAAGTATAGTAAATGAGTAGTTTTTTACTCATTTTTTTATTTTTCAAAGGTGAATGTTTCACGTGAAACAAAGAACGGAGAAAAAAGAAAGTAAAATAAACAATGGAGAATAAAGTAATGTTTCACGTGAAACAAAGAACGGAGAAAAAAGAAAGTAAAATAAACAATGGAGAAT
>Ga0129307_1001466_pt1 | contig 24717 bp, 14 predicted proteins | sample P1105metagenome_FD_94437 | JGI IMG/M metagenome (GOLD analysis project Ga0129307, IMG submission 94437) | Capybara group fecal microbial communities from Wisconsin, USA - P1105 metagenome | ecosystem: Host-associated > Mammals > Digestive system > Large intestine > Fecal | place: USA: Wisconsin...
CGCCAACGCCAAACGGTTTCTGGATGCCGGCTGTGATCTTAACCGACGTTACTCGCGATAATCCGGCCTACTATCAAGAATTCTTTGGTCCAGTCGGGGTTGTCTACAAGGTGGCGGATGAAGAGGAAGCCATCAAGCTGGCCAACGACTCTCATTATGGCTTGGGTGGACAAGTCTTTGCCGGCCATTCCAAGCATGCAGCCGAAGTGGCATCCAAGATTGAGACTGGTGCCGTTTACTGCAACAACTTCCGGGGCTCAATTCCTGAATTGCAGTTTGGCGGGGTCAAGAATTCCGGCTATGGTCGTGAACTAGGGCGGGCTGGTATTCTGGCATTTGCCAATGAACAGATGATTATGCGCAATCCATACGACAAGATCGATCTTAACCATACGATTGGCGGTTTTGTCTAGGATTTAATCGAGCTGGCCATTAAATCAAAAAATGGCAGATTGCAAAAATCCTCCAATATATATGTAGGCATCAAGTCATCCTGACCTGATGTGCTTAATAAAAAAACTGTCGAGCTGATTATCAACTCGGCAGTTTTCTTCATATTTATTATGCTTTTGGTTCTTGACCAGGCTGCCATTTGAGACCGATACCTGAAAAACCGCTCAAGATTGAGAAGAGTGGCGATAACAGACTAAACAGGGTGAATGGCAGGAATTCCAATACCGGGACACCCAGGGCAGAGGCGACGAATGAACCGGCCACGCCCCAAGGAATCAGGTAGTTGATGACGCTGCCACCATCTTCCAGCGTCCGACTCAATGCCAACGGGGAAAGACCAATGCGCTTAAAGGCTGGCTTGAAGGCATTCCCAGGCAGGATGACGGAAAGGTACTGCTCGCCGACGAATAGGTTGACGCCGATTCCCGCAAAGATCGTTGCCGTAATCAGACGGCCTGGCTTGTTTAATTTAGCTACTAAAGGCTTCATGGCGCTTTCAATGATTCCCATGTGCATCAAAATTCCACCAAGGGCCAAGGTCATGATAATCAGAGAAACAGTCCCCATCATGCTGGAGATGCCGCCCCGGGTCAGCAGCGCGTCGACGGCCTTGTTGCCAGTCTTGGAGACAAAGCCGCTTTCGATCAAGGTGGCAAATTTAGCGACACCCAGCTGTGGGTTGTTGATAAAGATCATCACGGTTGAAACGATGATATTTAAAAACAGGGTGGGGATGGCTGGTAGTTTTTTCCAGGCACAGACAAACATTAAAATAATTGGCAGTGCTGCCCACCAGGAAACGGCAAAATGCTTAGTCAGAGTCGAACTTACTGAAGCGATGCTGGCAAGTGACGTTCCCTTGTTGCTTTGACCCAAGAAGAAAAAGACGATCAGGGAAACCAAGAAAGCGGGGATGGTGGACCACATCATATTGTTAATGTGATCAAATAAGTCGTCTTCAGCAACAGCCGAGGCCAGGTTGGTCGAATCCGAAAGCGGCGACATCTTATCACCAAAAACGGCACCGGAGATAATGGCCCCCGCCGTTAAAGCTGGGTTAACGCCTAAGGTTGATCCCATCCCAAACAGGGCGATTCCTACGGTTGAGATGGTGGTGAAGCCAGATCCAATGGCCAGTCCGACCAGCGAGCAGACAATGAAGACCGATGGCACAAAGAAACGAGCACTGATTAAATGAAAGCCCAGGACCATCAGTGAAGGAATAATTCCAGCTTGAATCCAAACGGCAATCAAAGTCCCAATCAAAATAAAGATAAAGATGGGAATGATGGCAGTGGAGATCCCTTTGGTAATTCCGGTCATAATGTCATCCCAAGATACGTGGCGCAGGGCCAGCCAGAAGACCAGAAATGCAATCACGGTCAAAACCGGTACCTGTGGCGAAAGACCGAAGCCAATTACGCCACTCCCCAAGATGACCAACATAATCAATAGGATTGCAACAGATTCTTTAAAGTTAATTTTTTTAGTCATATATCGACACCTCATGTTTTTAAGCTAATTTGTTTAACGGCATTTGGATTGCAGATAATGACGATAATATCGTTTCATAATTTTCTCCCCCTCGAGCAAATAAAAAAGGCGCTCCGACTAGATTAAATCTAATCGGGACGCCTAAACGTGGTACCACCCAACTGAAAAGAGTCAATAACAGCTTTTCACTCTTGCCAGTTGCTAACGGTACCGGCCCAATCCGTACGGGCTTATTTTGTCGGGTATTTCGCAACAGACACCCTGTCCGGTTCGCATCGACCACCGGTTTTCTGAACGCTGAGGTGCAACTCTACTTGACGACTACTCGTAAATTTCATTGGCATTAATATATCACTTAAAAAAATGAATGGCAAGCAAAATTCTGATGATTTTTTAATTTTATTTTAATCAAAACGCTTTCACAATGAAGATTGAAAAGTCGCTGGATCCAGTTATTAGCGCGCTTTATAATTAAATTAATCTATGCAAAAAGGAATCAGTAAACATGACCAAAAAAATATATGTTGTGGGAGCTGCCATTTTAAATGAGCAACACCAGATTTTAGCAAGCAAACGCAGTGATGATCGGATTTTAGGCGCATTATGGGAGTTTCCCGGAGGCAAGATTGAGCCGGGTGAGGATCCCCAAACAGCCTTAAAGCGAGAGTTAAGAGAAGAATTCAATGATCAGATTGAAGTTGGACGCCAAGCCGCGCCAACCGCCATCAAACAATATGATTTTGGTGAGATTCATCTGACGGTTTACTATGCCAAACTGGATACGCATCATTTTGATCTGATTGCGCATAGTCAAGTCAAATGGTGTGATCAAGCAGAGCTGATGCAGCTGCAATGGGCCGATGCAGACTTGCCGATTGCCCAAGCCATTGCCCAGGCTGATCTGGGAAAGGCGGCGTTTTAACAATGGCTGGCGTTGACTACGGTAAGATTTTAAAGCGCTTGCAGAAAGGCGATAGTGATCAGCTGGTAGAAGAGATTCATGGCTCATTATTGAATGGTTATGTTGATCAAGATGAATTTGCCACGGTTGGCGATCTCGGCCCTAAGCTGCTGACCAATCAAGCGGGTAACCAGATCTGGAATCAGCTGCGTCACGAATTGCAGACTTGCCGCAGTTATATTTTCGCGGTGGCTTTTGTGACGGACGCAATGATTTCATGCTTAAAGCCGGTCTTCAAACAACTGGCTGATCATGGTGTCCAGGGCCGCTTATTGACTTCTGACTATCTGTACTTTAATCAACCCAAGGCCTTTAATGAGCTGCTCAAGATTCCAGGCTTGACGGTTAAAATTGCTAAGGTGGATGGGTTTCATCAAAAAGGCTATATTTTTCAACATGACGGCTACCAGACGATCATCATCGGCAGCGCCAACCTCACTGAGAACGCCTTGATGCGCAACTATGAGTGGAGTCTGCAGGTCAACTCGCTGAACAATGGCGACATTACGCGGCAAGTCAGTGAAAATATCGAGGATGAATGGCAGCAGGCTCAGCCGTTAACCGACCAATGGATTGCGCAATATCAGCTGATCTATCAAAAGAATCATCAAGTGGGTCATGCGGTGGCCAAAGTGGTTAAGAACGGCCAACCGGTAATTGATGGTGAACTAATTGAGCCTAATCAGATGCAAAAAGATGCTCTGGCACAGATTGCTCAGCTGCGTGAAGCCGGCAAGGATCGTGGCCTGGTGATTTCAGCAACGGGGACGGGGAAGACCTACTTGGGTGCGTTTGATGTTCGCAATGCCAAGCCAAAGCGGATGCTGTTTTTAGCCCATCGTGAAGAAATTCTGCGCAAATCAGCCCGCAGCTTTCAAAAAGTCATTGGCGGTCCTAAGGAAAATTATGGCCTGTATACGGGAAACGTACATGAAAAAGATGCCAAGTATTTATTTGCTACAGTGCAGACCTTACAAGATGATGCGCATTTACAAGCATTTTCGCCAACTGAATTTGACTACATCCTGGTTGATGAGGTTCATCATGCTGGGGCCAGCTCATATCAAAAAATCATGCAGTATTTTAAGCCTAAATTTTATTTAGGGATGACGGCGACTCCAGAGCGGAATGACGATTTCAGCATTTTTGAGCTGTTCGACTATCATGTTGCCTACGAAATCAGACTGCAGCAGGCTCTTGAAGCTGATATGCTATGTCCGTTTCATTATGTGGGCATCAGCGATTATCAGTTTGCCGATGCCAAGGTCAATGAAACAATTGCCAGCTATCAAAATGCCGCCAGCCATCATAAAAAAGAGGTTCAGGCAATCGAGCATCTGACCAGTGCGGAACGGGTGCACTATATTTTGCAGCAGACGGAATACTATGGCTATTCTGGTCCCAAGCTGCATGGGCTGATCTTTTGTGCGACGGTGCAAGAAGCCAACCAGCTGGCAGCGGAACTAACCAGACAGCATCATCCAGCTAAGGCACTGGCCGGCGCGGATTCAATGAGCGTTCGGCAGCAGGTGGTCAAGGAACTGGAAGATGGTGTAATCGAATATATTGTGACAGTTGATCTGTTCAATGAAGGGATTGATATTCCATGCGTCAATCAAGTGGTTTTTCTGCGCAGCACCAATTCCAGCATCGTCTACGTTCAGCAGCTCGGTCGGGGTCTGCGCAAAGCCCAAAACAAAGACTATGTTGAGGTGTTGGATTTTATCGGCAACTACAAGAACAGCTACATGATCCCAATTGCCTTGACGGGGGATGCCTCGTATTCCAAAGACAGCGCGCGGGAAACCGTTGAGATTGAGCCAACGATTGGGCTGTCAACGATTGCGTTTGATGAGATTGCCAAGGAGCGGATCTACCAGTCGCTGCGCCAGGTTAAGCTGGATGACATGCGCAAGTTGCGGATGGTTTACCAAAATATGAAGCAGCGAGTAGGACGCGTGCCGCTGCTGGCTGACTTTATGGCTGCCGATTCAATTGATCCTGAGATTTTAGCCAATAAAAAGAAGAATTACGCGCAGTTTTTGATTGGCGAAAAAGAACCAGTTGAGATCAATGACTATGAAAATCGCCTATTGACTTTTTTGGACGCGGAACTGTTAAATGGCAAGCGGCGTCATGAACTGATCTTATTGGATGATCTGTTGAATCAGGCAACGGTTACGGAAAAAGAACTCAAGCAGCAGCTAAACGATGACGGCTGTCTGGTTGATGAAGCAACGCTGACTTCGATGCGGCGCGTTTTGGACCTAACGTTTTATAACAAAAAAGCCGCGCCATCACGTGCCGATTATGGTGGCCGACCAATCGTAATATTTGACCAAATGACGCAGAACTACCAGTTAAACGATGAGCTGCGCGATTCATTAAAAAACGATGCGTGGTTCAGCCGCCTTTGGCAAGATGGCATCAAGACCGGGCTTTTACGGGCCAAACGCTACCAAGCAGATCAGCGGTTTACGCTGGGCGAGAAGTACACGCGCAAAGACGTCATGCGCCTAATCAACAATGTGGTCAACACGACCGCGCAAAATATTGGCGGCTACTTTTTTAATGAGCATGATGGCGTGATTTTTGTCACCTACCATAAGGCTAAAAACATCAGCCGCTCGATTCAGTATGAGGATCAATTCTTAAATGATCACGTCATGCACTACTTTTCTAAGGGCAATCGGCGCCTGAACAGTCCTGATGTCAAGAAGTTTATGGATGGCAAGCGGCAGCTGGCACTCTTTGTCAAAAAATCAGATGCTGATGACGACAAGACCTTTTATTATCTAGGCACGTGTCGCTACATGCAGGGATCGGCCCGACAAGAGCAGCATGACGGCAAGCCAATCGTTTCCATGAACTTAGAGCTTGATCAGCCAGTTTCTTACACGCGCTATCATTCGTTGATTGACTAAAATAAATTAAAATCGCACTGCTCAATTAATGAAGCGGTGCGATTTTTGGGTGTAATTAGATAATAGAATCAGTCGTCTGGCACAGCCAATTGGGCAAGCAAGTGATTAAGCGGCGATCATTCAGGCTGGTGGGCGTCTAGGTAGTCGTTTAGTTCGGCGTTTTGAATATCTGTAATAAACATGTGCCCTGGCGCGTGAGTGATTACCAAAGGCAGCTTGGCGTTTTCGATTGCTGCTTGTGGAGTAACGCCACATGGCCAAAAGACCGGCACCTCGCCAGGCTTGATTGAATCAGCATCGCCATAATCGGGATGATCAAGGTCAGAGATGCCAATTGCAGCCGGATCGCCAATTTGGATCGGCGCCCCATGAACGTTTGGCATCTGGGCCGTGATCTGGCGGGCCAGATGAGCTTTAGCCGGCGACATGGGCCGCATTGAGACTACCATGGGACCCTTAAAGCGGCCAACGGGATTGGTCATTACGCTGGTTTTATACATGGGGACGTTATGCTTTTCGGTTAGATGGCGAATCTCAATGCCAGCTTTGAGCAGGGCTTCTTCAAAAGAAAATGAGCAGCCGATTAGAAAACCGACCATATCAGGCTGCCAGTACTCACTGACATCCGTTGCTTCTTTGGTAAAACGGCCATTTTCATAGATTCGATAACGCGGGATGTCCGTGCAGATGTTGGCATGCTGGGCAATCGTTTTGGTCAGCGGGGCTAGTTCAATGGTTTCTAATAAGGGGCAGGCCTGCGGATTTTGCCGGATCCATTCGCGAAAATCATGAGCATAGATTTGCGGCAGAATTACCAGATTGGCCTGCGCGTAGCCGGCTGCCATTCCAGCAGTTGGAAAATCGATTTGCCCAGCACGAATCTTTTGCCGGACCTGAGCCGGTGTTTGCTGGATGTAGGGCCGAATATCAAAAGCGGGCATGTATTTCACCTCTTGGATTATATAATGATGTGAAGATTAGATTTGCATTAAATGATAGCTGTTAGATGATCATTTGCAAACCTATTTTGCTGCTAAACTGGCTAAATTAAGTAATCAGACTCTGAAACTTAACTCAGTCGGCTCTTGGTAAACGCGATAGTTAAAAATAACACGCGGCTGTTTTGGACAAGCCATGGTTATTGGCCATTCAAACGACCAGCTGCATAAGTAATGCATTAAAAAAAGAGTCGGCAGAAACTGCCGGCTCTTTTTAATCATAATTTTTTGACAGCTGTGGATTCGACCTGGATGATCTGTGGCTGCGCATAGTCGAAGCGATGGTCAGTACGGTGGTCATGCCATTTCACGATCCCGATCAGAATCAAGATAATGACGATTGTATAGAGCAGGGCCGAACGACTGGAAGGATGATCGACCATGGCCGCGCTGCGATACCAACGAAACAGCCAGGCCAGCATGCTATAGACCAGAATTCCGCAGACCACGGCAAAAATAATGGCCCACATAAACGTCGTGGCCATCGCCATAACGATTCCCGCGGCGATTAAAAATAAAACCATCAAAATGATGAACAGGCACATTTAAAAATCCTCCTTGTTGTTCGACCAGCCAGGCAGCGGTACGTCGATTACGCGCGGCGGCTGATTTAATTGACAGGCAACAGCTTGACCGATCCCCAGTCCGCTGACGGTGGCGACTAATTGTGCATCCAGATTGAGACTGCTGATTTCTTCGGGACTGGCCAGATGGTGAACCAGCAGATTAGGAAACTGAGAGCGCAGTTTGGCTGGCAGGTCCAATGGTGATTGCGTGGTTAGAATCATGTTTAGTCCAACCTTGCGACCTTCACGCAGAACCTGGAAAATCCCGTTTTCAGCCAGCTTGGTCTCATTAGCTGGGAGATAGCGGTGGGCCTCATCAATTATAATATTGACGGAAAAAGCCGCGTTATGCTGCAGACGGTGCTCCAGAATCCGTTTCATTAAAAGTGAGATGACGGCCCGTTGACCAATCGCGAGCGTCTTCAGAGTGGAAAGGTCGATTACCAGCGTTTTGTGGGCGCTGCGCTGATTTAAAAACATCTGCAGCACGAAATTGAGCTCGGTTTTAACCTGTTGAGGCTGATGAATCGTACCGAACAATTCCCGTACTGCCAAACTGGCCAGTAATTCTCTTAGCTGAATGATTTTGGGCCATTCTGCCGCAATCAGCTGTCGGTCATAGGTCTGGCCAAGCAGCTGATAGTCGGCACGCTGATCGTCATATGGGATCACCAATTCTTCAATTAACTGGTCGGGCAGCAGCTGAACGGCATATGATTTTGACCAGCGACCAAGTTTTTCCAGTTCCTGCTGGTGGTCGGAAACTGGCTGATTGATGCGCTGATAGCAGCCAGGATGATTAAGCAGATTATTTTGAATCCGCAAATCATTAATTGCTGAAGTGACCGCGGCAATTAGCTGTTCATTGAATTGCAGTCCTAACGCCTCCACCAGTTGTGCAGCTGAAAATTCGCCGGGCTCTAGATAAGCGTTCTCACCCAAGCGGTAAACGATGGCATTTGGCAGCTGCGTGTATTCACCGGTAGGGTCGAGGACAATGTTTGCTTGACCGCTGTTTTGCAATTGATCCAGTAAGGTTAAAGTCGAGGTCGTTTTGCCGCTGCCGGTCTGTCCAACAATCAGTAGGTGTCTGTTTGTCAGCTCGTTCAATGCATTCATCCCCAATCATTATAATATTCTAATTATAAATAAGAAGGGCTTAAATTGTTACAAAAATATTGTTATTATTTTTGGATCCTTAGTTGAGCAATTTGATGAAAACGGCTTCAAGTGCAGTGATATAATATTATGGTAAGAAAATATTAGTGTGATAAATAAATAATAAGTTGACGAAATAAAGGTGATTTGCTGAACAGTAACCCAACTTATTATTTAGAGTAGCTTAAAATGGGGGAATTTCAATGAATAAACTACAGCGATTAGGAAGGGAGACGGAAACTGACCGCACTTGCCGCGTCAAAATGTATAAAGCGGGCAAAAACTGGCTCACTTCATGTCAGATCTGCCGCTATTTTTTAAATCGCGCGGCTTTAAAACGCGTGGCGATTTCTGCCGGAGCAGTAGCGATGGGGATGAGTCTGGCTGCTCATAGCGTCAAGGCCGATACGACTGATGTACCAGTCAGCAGCAATGCCCCAATGCTTACCGGCTCGTTGACTCAAACCGAGACGGCAGCTGAGATTGCCATCACGAATGAAAGCAGTGAAGCTTCCGTAAGCGTCGCGTCAGCCAGTACTGCAACGCCTCTTGAAAAAAGCGTCAGCAGCATACTGGAATCATCAGTCAGCTTAGATTCAGCCACGACAAGAAGCGACTCAGCAGCTGATGCCAGTCAAAAAAAAACAGCTGCGGCAGCCAATGACTCGACAGCTGCCAGTCAAAATGGTTCATCCACCTCAACAGCATCAAATCAAAGCGCCGGTTCTATCGCTGATTCGGCAGTAAATGAAAATAATGGTCTGAATTCAAGCAGCAGTCAGACTAAATCAGCCAGTTCAGCTGCCAACACGGATCAGTTAAAGACGGCAGCCGCTGCTTCAGCAAATGAGCTGGCAGTCTCGACTACCGATTATCAGGCCTTAACCAAGGACTGGCAGGTTGATGCCAAGGGAAACGTGACCTATATCGGTAAAAGTACGGATCTGACTACGATTACGGTTCCTAATAACTACGATTTTTATCAGGCTGGCAAGATTCAGGCTGGTCAGAGCGTGACGATCGCGGCCAGTGTGATTCACAACCTGCTCAAGCAGAACCGTCAGTTAAGCGAGCTGATTATTTCATCAGATGGGGACGGCAAGCTGATCGCCAAAGGTAACTGGAAAGCGGCTTTCAGCGGCTATGACGATAACTATATGAATCAGTATACTTGTCGCGTCAAGTCGCTTGATTTAGGCGGGCTGGATGTTTCGCAGGTTACCAGTATGGGCGCGGATGTTTGACAGTGATCGCGATCTGGTGCGGATCACGGGACTCGGCAATTGGAACACTGGCAAAGTAACAGATATGTCCTATATGTTTAATGGCACGTCGAAGCTGAGTACCTTGGACAGTATTGAAAAATGGGACGTCCAGCAAGTCTCCAATATGGACTATATGTTTTCCCAGGCGTTTGATAATGCTTGCGAATGGCCGCTGACGCTGGATCTGTCAAGCTGGAACACCAAGTCGCTGACCAAGCTTAGTCATTTATTCTATTACGCTGGAATTACCAATCTAAACATCTCAAATTGGAACCTGACTAATATGACTAAGCAGTCGCGGGCGCAGTATCTTTTTGCCAACGCAGGCACGCTGCAAAAGAGCAAGGCCGGCAATGAAGACGTGGCCTCGTTTGGTTTCGTCCTGACGATGAATCAGGTCAAGCTGCCAAAAACGGCCAATTATAAGCTGCAGGCTAACGATTTTTATGCAACGCGCAGTGGTGACATCCCGCTGCTGGTCTTTACCGATCTGACGGATGCCAATCTGTTGAACATCCTTAATTCTGAACTGACCAGCTTCAACTATATGACTGGTAAAGATGAGCCTTCGCGGCGGCATGCGTTCAGCCTCAAGCTTCCAGATGGTACGACCAAAACCATTTCAATTAGCCGAGTCTACAAAAACGAGCAGGAAGAAATTGCAGCGATTCAATCAGCAATTAAGCAGGCAGCTGCTAAGGACGGCTATTCGTTAACGACTGCACCAACCGTCAGCAGTCTAACCCCAGCCCAGCGCATTTCAAATACATATACGATCAGCTATGTTGCCCAGCCGCAGATTACGCATATCATCTTTGAGGATGAAAATGGCAATCTGATTCAATCATCAACTATCAACGGTAAAACCGATGAGACTGTTGATGTTGACGTTAAGGTGCCGACTGGCTGGGAGATCGTTTCTGGCACCTTGCCAGCCCAGATTACGTTTGCGGGAACCCAAACGCCGGATACCGTAGTCAAGCTTAAACATACTATTACCTCAACGGCGGTTGAAAAAACCGTTAATCGTAACATTTACATTACATATCCAGACAAAAAGAGCCAAACTATTACGCAAAGTGTCAGTTTTAAACGAACGGCCACTACTGATCAGATTACTGGTAAGATCACCTATACCGATTGGCAGGTTGATGGCACCGCTACTGATTTTGCCGCAATTGATCTCAGCAGCTATCAGGGAATCAATTATTCGCAGGCAGGCTATACGATGCTGATTGATGGGCAGACCGGAACCCAGATTGCCCAGTTTTCCCCCAATGCCGAATCTGAAGACATCAGCGTTGCCGTTACGTTTTCGCCAAATCAGCATACAATGCACATCAACTATGTCAACAGCCAGGGCAATATCATCAAGTCACAGGAAGTTACGGGTCATACTGGCGAGACCAAAATCGTTGAGTTAAGCGCGCCAGCAGAATGGCTGATCACCGATGGCAGCACGAAAAAGGCGGTTGTCTTTGGAGCAGACGGCGCTCAAGACATCACGATCAATATTGAGTATGCACGCGTCTATGTTGAGCCGACCGATCCCAAAACGGTTACCGATCCGTTGCCTGACAATCCGGCTAAGTTTTATCCAGCTGGCGTTGGCTATGACGATTTGAACAAAGCCGTCACCCGCACGATTACGATTGTTGATCCCAAAGCCGGCAGTCAAAAAATCATTACTCAGATCGTACGCTTTACGCGGCGCGCGATTGTCGATGAGGTCGTTGGGACGCTGGTTGGCTATACAAACTGGCAGACGACCAATGCGGTTTGGGATGGCATCGATGTCGACAGTCTTTATCCCGGCTATACGCCCAGCAGTCAAGTAGCAGCCAAGACAGTCACGGTCAACGACGCTGATCAGACACAGACGATTACGTTTACCGCTAATGATGCCGTTCAGACCGTACGTTTTATGGATGGCAATACGCAAGTCGGTTCGGATTACTTTTTACGCGGCAAGACCGATCAGCTGGTTGAATTGCCAGCACTGCCGGATGGCTGGCAGTTGGCGCCTGGGCAGACACTGCCAAAAAACGTTCAGCTGGCTGCTAATGACGTGCCGATCAAGATTCAGATCATCGCCGGCTTGTGCACGATTACCACGGCGACGGCAGCCGGAACGCTGATCCCAGGAACTAAAAACCAGTACCTGCAAAAAGCAATTGCTGATGACGACTTGAATCGGCAGGTTACGCAGACGGTCGTCATCATCAATCCGCTCGATCATACGTCAACTACCCAGCAGCAGATCGTTCGCTTTACGCGCAGTGCCGTGATCAACATGACCAATGGCGAGCTGGATCATTATACCGCTTGGCAGTCAGTAGGGCTGGATTCGTTCAATGAGGTCACCCTGCCTGTTTTTGCCGGCTACACGCCTCAAGCCTTGAATGATCATCAGCAGGCAATTGCATTAACGATGGATGGCGATCTGCCAGCAGTCGATCAAGTAGCGGCCACCCAGGCAGACAGCGTGATTACGGTCAGCTATCAGGCTGATCCGGTTGATGTAGCAGTGATCTTTAAAGATGCGGCGGGCAGCCAGATTGGTTCGATTGTTACGATTCATGGTCAAACCGATGAAGTACTGCAGCTGATTTTTGATCAAACCACCCGGCAGCTGAAAGTCAATACTGGTCTTGCGCATCCCGACAATCCAGCCACGATCGCGCTGCCAACCAATTGGGAACTGGATGATGGCAACGACTTGAGCCCAGTCAAAATGGCAAGCGGCCAAACGATTGCCTTGCGAGTGCGGCATCAAACAAGCGATGTTTCCACCACGGACGCGTCAGCCAAAGAAGAGTTTACGCGGACCATCAATATTTTTGACCCATACCAGGGACAGCTGCAGCCAATTACGCAAACAGCAGTCTTTCATCGCAGCGCCATTAAGGATCTGGTGACCGGCATCGTGACCTATGGCAGCTGGGTACCGGCCCAAGGAATTTTTGTCAAGGTGGATATTCCAAGCGTAGCCGGCTATACCCCGGATCGACAGGTTAATGAAGAGAAAGTTGATCCGCTCAACGGTAAAAACGAAACGATTGACGTGCACTATCAAGCCAATGACGGCAATATTCAAGAAATTGACTACGTTGACCAAGATGGCAATGTAATCAACCATTTGAATCTGAGCGGCAAGACTGATGCAGTTGCCAAGATCAGCTATCAGGCTCCCAACAACTGGCAGATCGTATCTGGACAGACTTTGCCTGGCGAGGTACGGTTTAAGGTTTATAATCCGGTAATCAAGGTGATCGTCGAACATCAAACCAAAGACGTTACCGGACTGGATCAACAGCTGGGAATTCAAACCAGCAAAACGGTCACGCGTCAGATCACTGTTAGCACGCCAACTGGGCAGGTCAATGAGATCAAGCAGTTCGCTCGGTTCCAGCGCTCAGCAGTTCAGGATCTGGTCACGGGTGCGATCAGTTTTGGCGAGTGGCAGTGGCAGGCTGGCGATCAGCTTTTTGAAAAGTTCACGCCGGCCTCGATCGCGGGCTATACGCCAAACTACCAGTTGATTGAGGAGCTTACGCCAACTGCTCAAACGAATGATTCGGATTATCAAGTCAGCTACCAGGCCAATCCTGGTCAGCAGACGATCTCATATCGGGATGCATATGACAATATCGTATTGACGCAGATCATTTCTGGGGTAACCGATCAGATCGTTGACGTGCCAACGGTTTTGCCATCCGGCTGGGAACTGGCGGCTGGACAGGCCATGCCGGCAACGGTGACGATCAAGCCGACTGATACGCCAATCATTATCTATGTTCAGCACCAGTTAAAAGACGTAACGGCCGAATATTCAAACACCACTCAGGATACCGTCAAACGAATCATAAACGTGCAGCTGCCAAATGGACAGGTAGTTACGACAACGCAGACGGTCAATTTTAAGCGGTCCGCAACAATGGATCTGGTAACCAATCTGATTGAGTATGGTCAATGGCAGGCAGACGGCAGCTTTGCCAAGGTCGTGATTGATCCAATTGCCGGCTACCAGGCTACGCAGACCGAGGTGCCGGCAATAACGCCAACGGCAATGGCTGATGACATTACTATTGAGGTCAGCTATATCGCGCAAAAAGCCACGCAGCTGATCCAATACGTTGACCAAAACAATCCAGCTGGCAGTCCGATTGGTGAACAATCCATTCCTGGGCTGGTTGATCATGACGTGGCCGTGACGCCATCAATCCCAGCCAATTGGGAACTGGTACCAAATGAAACGATTCCAGGCAGCGTCACGATTAAGCCGGATGCCGCGCCAATCAAGGTTCTGATTCAACATCAGCACCAAGACGTTTCGCAAACGGATGCGGGGGCGACTAAAAAGGTTACCCGCACGATCAGATTTAACAACCCCGATGGTACCAGTCAAACGATCGAACAGGCCGTAACGTTTATGCGCACGGCAGTCAAGGATCTGGTTGACGATACGATTGCCTATGGTGCCTGGCAGGGTGGTGGCGTTTTTGTCGGCATGGAAGTCCCACAAATTGCGGGCTACTATGCCAGCCAAGACGTCATCTACAGTGTGCAGCCAACGCCAGATACTGAAAATCGAACCATTGACATCACCTACTGGGCCAAACCGGTTACGACGCGCATCGTTCAGTATGTTGATAAATCTGGTCAGCTGATCAGCAGTGATCCCGTCATCGGCAGACTTGACACAGATACCGACTATACGCTGAAGCTGCCGGAGCATTGGGAGTTTGTCGATGCCAATCTCAAAGCGGGGACAAGAATTTCAATCAACATGGGTAAAGCTGGCGAGATTATTTATCAAATCAAGCATCAATTGACTACCGACACGTTTCTCAAGGACTTCACGCGCCATGTCGTTTTACACAAGCCAAGCGGAACGGAAACGATTGATCTGACGGCTAAGATGCAGGCCACGCGAACTCATGATGAGGTTACGGGCACGGATACGTATGAAAACTGGCAGGTCGTCAACTCGTTTGGTCAAGTAGCAGCCGATAAGATTGCCTACGCTGGCTATCAGGCCTCAGCTAAAGAAATTGCTGACAGCGCGCCGAATGAAAATATGGCCGCTGAGACGACGATTGATGTGACTTATACGGCTAATCCCGGCGTGCAGACGATTGAATATGTCGATAGTCAGGGCAATGTCATTTCAAAACGGCTGCTTGCCGGACTGGTTGATCAAGAAGTCACCTTGGATACCAGTCAGAATGGCAACGCGGCTTTACCGGCCAACTGGCAGCTGGCAAAGGGCGTGACGGTACCAAGCAGCATTAAGATTCCAGCGTCTGATCAGGTGATTCCTTTTGAAGTTGAGCATCAGCTGCAGGACGTTTCCGCGACTGATCCCGACGCTCAAAAAGTAGTTACGCGAGTCATCAACGTCTTTGATCCACACAAGGGTCTTGATACAAGAACGAATACCATTACGCTGGTCCGCACGGCAATCAAGGATCTGGTTACCAATCGGACGGCCTATGGTAAATGGCAAAATCCCGCTCATCAGGTATTTGACGAGTTTAATGTGCCACAGCTCACCGGCTATACGGCCAGTCGTGATCTGATTGCCGCCTATATGCCAAATGGCGAAGATACCACGCTGACGTACAACATTACCTATTCGGCCAATGAGCAGTCAGTGCTGGTAGTCTATCAAGATCAGCAGCATAACGTGATTGGACAGACGGCTGCTGGAGGACGGACTGATCAGCGCCTTACGATCGACTTTGCGCAGTCATTGCCTGATGGCTGGGTCTTGGCGGCCGGACAAGCTGATCAGCAGCAGATTACGTTTACGGGATCAGCAATGACGCCGATTATAGTTGAGATCGTACATGGTCAGGTTTTAGTTGAGCCTGATCATCCCAAGACGCCGCAAGATCGCCTGCCATATACCAAAAACGCCTTTTATCCCAGCGGCGTGGGCTATAACAAACTCAATCGAACCGTTGCGCGCCAGATTACGATTGTCTATCCAGATGGGCAAACCGATCTGATCAGACAGGCCGTTCAGTTTAAACGCAGCGCGACGGTAGATACGGTGACCAAAGCCGTTGTCTATGGTGAGTGGCAGGTGATCGGCAATGATCATTTTGCTGAGTTCGTCCCTAAAGAGCTGTCGGACTATCTGCCAAGCCTCAAGCTGATTGAAGCCGCCGTACCTGGTCCAGAAGACGTTGACGGCAGCTTGACGATCAGCTATTACCACCGCTATACGACCCAGACGATTGAGTATGTTGATGCTGACAGTGGCGAGCTGGTTGGTGATCCGCAGGTAATTGCTGGCGAAACGGGAACGATGATTGAACCAACGCTGATGCTGCCAGATGGCTGGGGATTAGATGAAAATCAAGCCGTCCCAAGCAAGATTGCCATGAAGCTGGTTGACACGCCAATCAAATTGAGAGTTCGGCACATAGCCGTTCTGGTTGACTTTGATCATCCCGTGCAAAAAGGCGAGCTGATTGCCGGTACCCAAAATCAGCATTATCAGGTTGATTTGGGAGCAGACAAGCTGAATCGCTATGCCACGCGAACGATCATCATTACCGATCTGCAGGGCGAGCAGTCCCGGATTATACAGCGGGTTCATTTCGTGCGCAGCGTCTGGGTTGATGCAGTCACCGGTCTGCCGATCATCCCATTGACCAGCCTGGAATGGCAGCCGCTCAATACTAAATCATTCTGGAATGCCGTGTCGGTTCCTGAAATTCCTGGCTATCAAGCAATCATTACGGATGAGGCCACGGGACAACAGCTGCCGGCAATTGAGCAGGTCAGCCCTGATGCACTGGCCAATCAAACGATCAAGGTAGTCTATCAGGCACAGACCGGTCAGCGGACTATCAATTATGTTGATGAAAATGGCAGCATTATCGGGACGCAGACGGTTAGCGGTAACTTAAACGCGATGATTCCAGTTGAATTGGTTTTGCCGCAAGACTGGCAGCTGGCTAGTCCAGATGAGCGACTGACCAACGTGAGAATTATAGCTGCCAATCAGCCAATTGACATTCTGGTTGTTCATCGGTTGGTTGAGAAAACACCACAGCTGCGCCAGATTACGCGGACGATCAACTTTAAGAATCCATTGAACCAAAATGCCGTAACGACGGTCGTGCAGACGGCCGCCTTTAAACGGGCAGTCTACCATGATCTGGTCAGCGATACCGATACTTATAGCGCTTGGATTCCACTGGTTGCCAAATGGGATGAGCTGATCTTGCCGGAAGTAGCTGGCTATCAGCCTTCGCAAACGGTAAGCCAACTTGTAGTCACGCCGGATACTGCCAATGTCGTCTTGGATGTTGAGTATCTGCCTGAATCACAGCTCCAGACGGTTAATTACGTGGACCAAAACGGCAATCTGATCAAGACGCAAAACTTTGCTGGCAAGGTTGGCGAAACGATCAAGCCGGGATTCAAGCTTCCCGCTGGCTGGCGATTGCTGACGGGGCAGCAGCTGCCGGAATCATTGGTCATTCAAGCAGCCAATGTGCCATTAAACGTGCAGATTGAGCATGGCTTGGTAGATCAGCCGGATGAAACGCGAACGGTCAGTCGTTCAATTAAATTAAATTTTCCTAATGGCAAGGTTCAGACCAAAGTTCAAACCGTAAAATTCACGCGGACCGTTACCCGTGATCTGGTAACCAACCAGTTCATCTATGGCGAGTGGCAGCGTCAAGGACAGTTTGACCAGTTTGACGTCCCAACGATTGCTGGCTATTTGGCTAATCTTAACCAGGTGCCAATGATTGTACCAACTGCCGATTCTGCAGACAGTACCGTTCAAATTCAGTACGAGCCGCAAATTGAAACGCAGTTGATTCAATATGTTTACGCTAATGGTGCTTCCAGTCAGGTGATTGCAGAACAGTCCTTGGCTGGAAAGACGGGAGAGTGGCTGGCATTCAAGCTGACGGTTCCTAAAAACTGGCAGCTTGCCAATACTCAAAGCGTACCAGCGATGATTCAGATCAAAGCCCAGACGGATCCAATCGTAATCTTGATTCAGCATAAGCAAAAAGATGTTACTGATATTGCCGATAATACTGAACGAACAGTGACAAGAACGATTAAGATTACTTACCCAAATGGACAGATCGAAACCATTGTTCAAAAAGCAGTATTTGACCGCAGCGCAACTGAAGATGAGGTTACTGGAAAGATTGTTTATGGTAAATGGTATGGCGATGATGTTTTTGAAAGTGTCACCGTACCAGAAATTGAGGGCTGGCAGCCAAGTTTAGCTCAAATTGGGCAATCACGGCCAAATGCAAACACGCCTGACAGTACGGCAACTGTTACCTACAGTCAGGCTCAAAGCGTATTTGTGATTCAGTATGTTGATGCCAGTGGTAATTACGTTGCGGCCCAGCCATTCTGGGGTCAGGCTGGTGAGACGATCAAGCTTACCTCACAGCTGCCGGCTGGCTGGAAGTTAATTGGTGCCAACTCAATCCCAGATGAAGTCTTCCTAAAAGCCGGCGAACAGCTGCTGCAGATGCGGATTGGCCATATTCTGCAGGTAATTGATGAAAATGATCCGGATCGTCATACCACGGTTACGCGAACGATCAATATCAAACTGCCGGATGGTCAAAGCAGGCAGATTCAGCAAAAAGTCAGCTTTATTCGACTGGCTTTTGAAGATGAGGTTACCAAGCAACGCAGCTATGGGCCCTGGATTGCCGAAGACGATGGCAGCGGTGTTAACGATCGCTTTGCCGAGATTGAGATACCGACGATCAAAGGATGGGTGCCAAGTCAAACCGTGGTTGCTGAATATAAGCCTAGCGGGACGGCCCGCAGCACGGTTATCAACGTTACCTATCTGCCTGAGGCGCGCAGCCGGATGATTGAATATGTTGATGAAAACAATCAATTGATCAGAAGCGATGCCATCGTCGGCCGAACTGGCGAAACGGTGGCAGTCCAAAGCAGCGTGCCAACCGGCTGGGAAATCGCTGCTGGCAAGGTTCCCGCTACGGTTGTGTTTGATGAGCATGCCGATCAGCCAGTCAGAATCGTCATTAAGCATCGAGTGATTACGGTTGACGCCGAGCAGGCAGCCGAATTGAATCACGTTGATGTCAGCGAGCTTACAGAATCCGTCGTCAGAGAGATCAAGGTCTTGATGCCGCACCAAAATCAGCCACTGATTACTAAGCAGCAGGTTGATTTTAAACGGCTGGGTCAGTATGATCTGGTTGACCAAAAATTTGTTGGTTTTGGCGATTGGCAGGCAGTCGGTAGTACACTCATGGCGGCATATCGTGCTCCCAAGGCTGCTGGCTATCGTCCATCAGTCAGTGGAATCGGTGAACAAGAAGTAATGGCTGGCAATGCCGATGAAACGATTGTCATTAGCTACGTTGCCAACCAACAGACGATTCATGTCAAGTATGAAGACGAGCATGGTCAGGTAATCAGCATGGATTCGATCAGTGGTCAAACGGATCAGACCGTACCGATTACGATCAAAGTTCCGGCAGGCTGGAAACTGACCGCCGAGCAAGTCGTTCCTGACAACGTTACATTTACGGCGACCACGTCAGATATCGTGCTTCAGGTTGCACACGCTACAGTCACGGTTTTGCCAAATGATCCTAAGACAACTAAGGAGCTGCTGCCGGACAATCCAGATCGTCACTATCCGAGCGGCGTTGCCTTTGCCGATCTGAACAAAACAATTACGCGGACGATTATCTTTAAGCTTCCTGATGGTCATATTAAGACGATCAAGCAGAAGGTGCAGTTTACAAGAAGCGCGGTGGTTGATGAGGTTACTGGACAAATTACGTACCACGACTGGCAGGTTTTAGATGACGATAAACTGGCCAGTGTAGCCGTGCCGGTATTGGAAGGCTATACCGCAACGATGCAAGTTATTCCATCACTGCATGTAACAGTGGATATGCATGATTTGACGGTTGAAGTTGAATACATCAAATCCGCTGTTCCAGATCAGCCAACAACACCGGATCAAACGATACTACCAAATCAGCCCGTACAGTCGCACAATCAGTCAAACAGAACTGGAAATGCTGATGCCATTAAAGAAGCATCAACGATTTTGCCGGATCAGACAGCTAAATCAAAGCAGGTTAAAGATAAACGCTTGCCTCAGACTGGCAGCAATGAACAAGAGCACGGTCATATCTGGGCAATTTTGGGTATGCTGAGTATGCTGTTTGGCGGTCTCTTAGGTAGCAAGCGTCGCGATAAGCACTCCTAAATGAAAGCATAGGTAGGATCGCGGTCAGCCAATTAAATGGTGTTTCAAGGCTTTAAATGTTGGCTTGCATTAAAGAAACGGAAAAATTAATATTAGGGACTGATAAACGCTATCTCCAAGCTAATGGTTGCTTGAGATGGCGTTTTGCTTTAACTGTATTGTTTTATGCTAAAATTAAGACATGTTATTTCTTTCTATATAACAAAAATGATACCTATCGATTTTTCAAAAAATTGAGTGGAGTGACAAGATGGCCAGACTGATTGACGATGTATTTAAAAACCAAAAATTCATCCCCGAGCAGATGAGCAAATTTGGATTTCAGAAAATTGAGAACACATATACATACGAAGAGAATTTTCTCGATGACTCATTTCGAGCGGTCGTCACTGTGAAAAACGGCAAAGTTCATGGCCAGGTCATTGACTGCTCAACTGGGGATGAATATTACCAGATTGACGTGCCGGCAATGCAGGGCAAGTTTGTCAGTTCAGTCCGATCCGGCTATCTAGAGATCTTAGGGCGGATTGTCGATCACTGTTGCTTGTCCATGCCATTTACATCCCCACAAGCCAATCGAATTACAGACAGGATTTATGATCAGTATCGCGTCATGCCGGATTTTCCTTGGAAGTCCAAGAGCAACAAGGATAATGGCGTTTTTCGACATTTGAATTCAGGCAAGTGGTTTGGCTTGATCATTAATGTCCGGCGGGGACTCGTTACTAAAGATGATGACGAACAGAACGTTGATATCATCAATTTGAAAAGCGAAACGATGCCAGTTGACGGTCAGTCGGTTTTTCCTGCCTACCATATGAATCATAAGTACTGGATTTCAGTCGTACTTGACGATCAGCTGGGCGACGATGACATAATGAAACTGATTGATGAAAGCTTCCATTTGACGGGAAAGCAGGGGTGATTAAATGCGACAGATCGTATTGCCAATTAAGGATGATGAGGCGCTCAAGCAGGTACAGGACACGCTGTTGAATAACTTCAAGTCTGGCCGGCGCAACTACACCATCTTTCAAGTCGGTAAGGCAACGCTGCTGCGGGTCAGCGACGTGCTGCGGCTCAAGCAGGCGGACGTTTTCGATGACTATGGCGCTATCAAGCAGCACGCGTTCATCAAGGATAAGAAGACCGGCAAGCGGAACACGCTCTACCTCAAGCCGGTAATGATGGACCTGGTGATGTATCAGCAGTGGCTTAAGCGCAACGGCTACGAGGGCACGACGAAATGGTTATTTCCTTCCACTACACGGCCGCAGAAACACATTGACGAGCGCCAGTTCTACAACGTGATGGCCAAAGTCGGGGATCTGTTGGACATCAACTACCTGGGCACGCATACGATGCGCAAAACTGGGGCCTACCGCGTGTACGTTCAGTCCAACTACAACATCGGTCTGGTCATGAAACTACTGAATCATTCCAGTGAGGCCATGACCTTGGCATACCTGGGGTTGGACCATGTCAGCCGTGAGCATATGCTGGATAAGATTGATTTTGGGTAAAAGAAAAGCAGACGCGCCAATTTTTTTGGTGTGTCTGCCTTTTTCTGGATTCTGTTGCATAGGGGAATCAGAAATGTTGATTTCTGATTAACAAGCTGTTTTTATATAAGTAGACCAATTTAACTTTAAAATAGATAATCACTAAAGAAATTCAATTATTGGGAGTTGATTGTAATGTCTTTCAAGCAGCTTTTAGAACCTCCGAACGAATATTATTTACTGGACTGCGAATTTGCTACTGAATTGAATCTCCAGTCTAAAGAGATCAGAATCGTTCCTTTAGAGATTGCAATTGGCCATTATCTTAATGGAAAACGGATAAGCTACCTATCAGAGTATCTCTATTAGCCCAATATGCTGGCACGCGACCTAAAACGCGGAATCAGCCACAGTAGCTTTCAATTTTCTGAATACATGAAGAAAGGGCAGCTATCACTTGTTGTGGACGAGTTGAATTCATTCACGAAAAAGCCGCTGCCGTTCGTGGGATGGAATGTAAGGCATGACTTGGACGTTCTTTGCAGCTGTTTGGATTCACTGTCCTGTCTAAACAACAGTGCCATTCAATTCTTCTCAATTGATCATTATTTAATGAAGAAGCATAATCTGGCCAATCCTCCCAGTCTAAGAGATACCGTTAATCAGTATCATCTCCCTTTGGCAAAGATGAAAGATGTCGCCATTACAGATGTTGAGATGACCGCGGAAGTATATGCCTACCTTTTTAATCGTAAAGAACTCAGTGCCACGATAAATCAATTGACGAAAAAGGCCGTGAGTCAAAATATCATCTCGCAAACAGAGATAATCATGCCCGCTCAACTGAAACTAATGAATGGCAGAGTACTACCGACCAATCGCTTACCTAAAACAATATGCTATATCGTCTGTACAGGCAAAGGCCAAAAGATAACCTCAAAACAAGCGGAACGATTAAGAAAATGGCTGACCAGCATGTCCACAAACCATCTCTTGATTCAACGCACGAAACCAGCACAGGCCAACATTGGAATCTATGTAGGAAACGCCAAATCCTTTGCTGAACTTCCAGAAGAACTGGTTACTACTAAGCTCAAAAAGCTGCAACGGGCGGGGAAACCAATAATATCACTGACGGCAAGCTCTTAAACAGAAACGGCTTGAATACGGAAAAATTCCGCGATCAAGCCACATAATCAAATTTTATCTATTTATCTTGTACACTTGACAGGATTATAGTCTAGCGCTATGTCTGTTTTTCTAAATCTCGTTCTCTTTCCGAATCAACACTAAAACTGCCAGTAAATAGAAAACTACACCGGTAATCAACAAAGCTACTACGGACATCCATGCTGACGCGGTATGCCCGTTATACACAAATACAACTCCTAGAATCTCCTTAGTTTCTTTTAAAACTGCTGTCGGTTGATTTGCAAAATTCTCTTTGATAGAACTTTCCATTAATAGTTGCCGATAGAGGACGGCTGAATGAGCACACGGAAAATACTTTACCAGCCATTGAACGTTTTCTGGCAGATTACCGATTGGAATATATGCCCCTACCAAAAAGCCGATTAAAGTCCCGACTATCATACTGGCAGCTGAGTAGGCACTGTTGGTCTTCAAAAAAGAAATTATGAAGGAAGCGATTGCTGATGAAGCAAAGGCTGACAAGACGATTACACCAAATAGCTTGAGTAAAATATCCATATCCAGTACTGCTCCGCCAATCATACCCATGTAGATTTCTCCAAAAATCAAGGTGAAAATCGACATGATGATACTTATGATAAAGCCAGTAATGATATAGCCTCCTGCAATCTGTCGTCGACTGACTGGGGATGAATAAAAGTCCTTGATAGTTTTATTCTCTCGGTCGCTGATCATTACCCCGTAAGCTCCCAAACTAGTAGTGATCGATGCCGAAGCCAACATCCCCGCCAACATCCAAGCCCTCATCAGCCGGTTAGGATGTGGCAAAAACTTTAAACCACTGCTTATCGAGTCACCAATAAAAAAGATGTACAAGGCAAAAATAATGATTACACTCAGCATTGAGAAGAAAACAGCAGCTTTGTCTTGAAAGTAAATCTTGAGGTTTCTCTTGACCATTATTTTCATTCTCGTAGGCTCCTCCCTGTAATGTTCAAAAACACGTCATCCATCGTTCCGTGCAACACTTCAAAACTCTGTAGCTGGTTTCGTGCTTTTTGGACAATATCAATGGCATCCAGTGTGTCTGTTAACTCAACCTCATAGTAGTCTTCCATCTTGCTCCAGGTAAATGAAAAGCTTCCCAGTAAACTATCCAGATGCTGCTCTTTCTTTGGGTACAGTCTCAATCGATCATAGCTGTAGCGCTCTTTTAGACTGATTGGACTTCCCTTTGCGACAATTTCCCCGTGATCTAGAATTATTACATAGTCTGCCATAGCGGCTTCTGCCATATAGTGGGTCGTCAGAAAAATTGTCATCCCATACTCTTTCTGCAAGCATTGGATTGTCTTCCATATATGCTGCCTTGTTTGCGGATCAAGCCCTGTTGTTGGTTCGTCTAAGAAGAGAATCTTTGGCGTGTTTAAAAGGGCTCTTGCGATATCCACTCGTCGCCTTTGTCCGCCTGACAGTTTCCCATACTGACGCTTAAGTAGGTCCTTAATCTCTGTGTATTCGACTGCACGATCAACGGCGTCTTTAACTTCTGCCTTGTTGGGGTAATAAAAACCGGCTCTAAGCGTTAAGTTGTCAGCAACCGTGAGTTTCTTATCCAAAAGTCCCTCTTGAAACACAATCCCAATCTTCTGTTTGATAGTTTGAGCTTGCGTCTTTATATCAAAGCCTGCCAACTTAATCTCTCCTGAATCGAATTTGGTCAAAGTCGATAAGCAGTCCACCGTCGTTGATTTGCCAGCTCCATTAGGGCCAAGAAAAGCTAAAAGTTCACCTTCACGGACATCAAAAGAAATATCATTGACAACTTTCAAGTCACCATAAGATTTGGAAAGATGCCTAACTTCAATTGCATTTTCGATTGTTCTACAGCTCCTTTCTTTTTATTCTCACAAGAATCTATAGTACCCCTAAAGGTAACCGAAAATAATAAATAGTCTCGCAACAATCACGCTTTCATTTATTCTA
>Ga0129307_1001467_pt1 | contig 24710 bp, 13 predicted proteins | sample P1105metagenome_FD_94437 | JGI IMG/M metagenome (GOLD analysis project Ga0129307, IMG submission 94437) | Capybara group fecal microbial communities from Wisconsin, USA - P1105 metagenome | ecosystem: Host-associated > Mammals > Digestive system > Large intestine > Fecal | place: USA: Wisconsin...
AAGTGTTATAGAGCTCGGTGAAGTCGGCAGAGAGTAGCCGTAAATATAGTTTTCAGACTATGTACGAAAGCTGTCCAGAGGTGGATGGTGCTACCTATATGCCGGGGGTCGGATATCTATGGTCAGTATGTGTGAAGAACACTGACGAATCTCTGAATGTACGAGTCTAGACGTTAATACTGTCAAAAGGCAGTACACCTTAAATGGTGGTGTCTGTGGGTAAGTAAAAATGGTTGTTATGAAAGCCCATGCATCGTTACAGGCGGTGCGGTAATGCATGACTAGGCACAGGCTTAGAGGAGAGACCTAAGGGTATCCAATGATAGGAATATCGGAACGTGGAAAGCTGGGAACATGGAAGCTGTTGCAAGCCAATGATGTGTTGAATGGGAATACCTTCGTGAGAGGGCAATAACCATTCTTTATCTCAGTGAGAGTAGTGGCACAGTACCTGTGAAACCGTGAACAAGTAAGCGGTGGAGGGATAGCCACAAGTCGAATTCAGAAAACAAAAAAATGAAAATGTAACAAACACAGCTTCGAGTAAGACAAAGAAAATCCAAACCGAAAGGAGAGGATGCCTGTGTTGACTTCGGAGCAGCAAGCAAAGAAACCAAAACAAAGAAAACTCCGTAATGCTGAGTATTATGACATGGAGTCTACTTTTGACAAGCTGTATGCAGGCAGCAAAAAGGGTAAAACCTTTTCAAAACTCATGGAGATCATCGAAAGTGAGGAAAATATAAAACTAGCATACAGAACAATAAAGAAAAACTCTGGTAGTGATACAGCAGGAGTCGATAAGCGTACTATTAAAAATCTCGCAAAACTAAGTGAGGAAGAGTACGTAAAGTTGATACGGAAGCAGTTCAGCAACTATCATCCACGACCTGTGAGGCGAGTGGAGATACCAAAACCCAATGGTAAAACACGACCCTTGGGAATACCGACAATAGTTGACAGAGTGGTACAGCAATGCGTGTTGCAAGTCCTAGAGCCTATCTGTGAGGCTAAATTCAGCGAGAATTCTAATGGGTTTCGCCCAAATCGTTCAGCTGAAACGGCAATAGCGCAATGCATGAGGCTTATACAGGTACAGCACATGTATCATGTTGTAGACCTTGATATCAAAGGCTTCTTTGATAACATCAACCACACGAAACTCATGCGTCAGATATGGACGCTAGGTATCAGAGACAAAAAGCTTTTATGCATCATAAAAGAAATGCTCAAAGCACCAGTGGTGTTGCCTAATGGTAAAGTAACCTAACCTACCAAGGGAACGCCACAGGGAGGATCCTGTCACCGTTACTAGCAAATATAGCTCTTAACGAACTTGATTGGTGGATAGCTTCTCAATGGGAGCTAATGCCGACAAAGACTACGTTTAAGACAAGGAGTAATGCACAGGGTACAGAAATAAAGAGCCATGTTTATAGGGCACTAAGGGGGAGCAGACTTAAAGAGATGCACGCTGTCAGATATGCAGATGATTTCAAAATCTTCTGTGCATCACATGATGAAGCGGTCAGAGCCTACAAGGCTACAGAAAAATGGCTAAAGGACAGACTTGGACTTGATATAAGCCCAGAAAAATCCAAGGTAGTAAATCTGAAAAGGCAATACTCTGAGTTTCTTGGTTTTAAGCTGAAAGTCCGTAAAAAGGGTAAGAAATATGTCGTCAGGTCGCATATTTGCGACAAAGCTTTTAAATCAGCGCACAAAAAGCTGTCAAAGGAAGTGCATGACCTTGAGCATGTACCTAATGAAGATGCTCAGTTCATACAGCTACAGAAATATAACTCTGTGGTTGCGGGACTTCATGAATACTACTGTATCGCTACCGATACGGTGGATGATTTCGGACGGCTTGCATTTAGTATCAATAAACAGCTGAGAAATAGGCTTAGGGGCGACATATCTAAAAATGGACATCTGAGAAATGGGTTCATCAAAGAAAAATATGGAAACAGCAAACAGATAAGATTTTTGCGAGGCAGACCTATTGTGCCAATAGGATATGCACAGCCAAAACATGCTCAGCACAAGAAGAAATCTGTAAATAAGTACACGGCAGAGGGTAGACAGCTTATCCATAAGAACTTGGATATAGACACAAGCACAATGTTGTGGCTTATGAGGAATCCTGTCAGAGGCAAATCTGTTGAGTATGCAGACAATAGAATCTCACTGTATGCTGCCCAAAATGGCAAGTGCGCTGTTACGGGAGTCCACATGGAAACACATGACATTCACTGTCATCACAAGCTACCTGTCAGTCTTGGCGGTACCGACGAATACAACAATCTTGTATTGGTAACAAAGGACATTCATGTGATTATCCATGCTAAGAATGATGAAACCATTAACAGATACCTTAATCCCCTTAATTTAGATAATTCAAAACTTGCTAAGCTGAACAAGCTTCGTGTTATGGCAGATATGCCACCTATTACTATTCTTTGATTTTTACGCTGTAAAGAAGTGTGTAAGTTACGTTTAAAACCCTGTGCTACTGAATTCGATGGAACGCCGTGTGCGGTGAAAGCCGCACGCACGGTGTGGAGCGGGGGAAAAGATGGAGATAATATCAAAGTCTTACCTATCGCTATCTGGTGCTAAATCTCAGGGAATCAAGCAGCTGATGGCGGGCGGAGGTATCGTAATCATCGCCCAGACGGTGATCCCTCAGCTTACTTCTCTCTTTTCATAAGGAGAAAATCACGATAGATGAACACTATCGTTGAAAAGATTACCGAACTCATAAAGGAAATGCTGCAAGGTTGGGTAATGTCTAACCTCGAAGGAATGTTTACCGATGTGAATACAAAGGTAGGAACAATCGCCGGAGAGGTTAGCCAGACTCCCAGCGCATGGAACGCAGGTATTTTCAATATGATCAAAAACCTGTCAGATACGGTCATCATACCGATAGCCGGGATCATCATAACCTATGTGCTGTGTTACGAGCTGATAACGATGGTAATAGACAAGAACAACATGCATGAATTCGATACGAGCCTTTTCTTCAGATATCTTTTCAAGGCTTGCATAGCAGTAATGCTGCTTAGCAAGACCTCGGATATCGTTATGGCGATCTTCGATGTGGGTGGTCACATGGTAAGTGAGGCTGCCAGTGCCATCACGGGTTCCACTTCGCTTGATGTGGGAGCCACGATTCAGTCAATGTTTTCGTCACAGCTGTCAACCATGGAGATAGGCGAGCTGATAGGTCTTGGCATAGAAACGATGTTCTGCAGCTTTTGTATGAAGATCATGTCCGTTTTGATCACCGTCATATTATACGGGCGCATGATTGAAATCTATCTTTATGTTTCGGTAGCGCCGATGCCTTTTGCAACCCTTGTGAACAGGGAGTGGGGAAGCATCGGGTCAAACTATATCAAAGGATGCATAGCACTGGCTTTCCAGGGATTTTTCATTATGGTTTGCGTGGCAATCTACGCAGTCCTTGTAAATGCTGTGGCAGTGGCTTCAAATCTGCACTCGGCACTTTGGCAGGTAATGGCTTATACCGTTGTCCTGTGCTTCTCCCTGTTTAAGACCGGATCACTTGCGAAGAGCATCCTTCACGCGTCGTAGAACGGAGGTGACTAAAAACATGGCAATCGCAGTTGATGTGGCAAAGGACCCGAAGGCGATCAAGTCGAAATTCATCGGGAATTTCACAAAGCGTCAGGTTATTTGCTTTGGAGCGGCTGCCGTGGTGGGAGTACCATTTTATCTTCTGACAAGAAAGGTAATCGGGACGGACGTGGCTGCCCTCATGATGGTGGCAGTCATGCTCCCGTTCTTCTTTATAGCAATGTATGAAAAGGACGGAGTGCCTGCGGAGCAGTATTTGAAGCAGGTTATTGAGATGAAATTCATCCGGCCCGGGATAAGAAGGTACAAGGTGGAAAACCTCTACGAGCAGTTAAGAGAAAGAGAATCTATGGAAAAGGAGGTGGAAGCTCTTGAATGCAAGCAAAAAAAGTGGAAAGAAGAGCGTTACGGCAAAGTCTCAGAAAAGCACAAAGAATCCGAAGAATAATAAGCTGCAGACAAAGGCAGGAAAATCAATCTTTGAGAGATTCACGGGACTTACGCTTGCGGAGTTCTTAAAGCTGAAAAAGCTTAAGAAAACGCTCTCCGGAGATAATGGTCAGTCCGGCAAGCAGATTTCCACACAGCAGACCATAACTTTTGACAAGATGTACCAGGATGGCATCTGCAAGGTTAGAAAGAATTATTACACTAAGATGATCGAGTTTTATGATCTGAACTATGTGCTTCTGGATGAGGAAGAGAGGGCGGATATACTGGGGTTGTATTCACAGCTCATAAACTATTTTGATCCGACCATCAGCTTTCAGATCTTCCTCTTTAACAGGCATGTGAATGAGGAGACGCTGGCGGCACAGTTTGAGATCTCTCCCCAGGGAGATAAGTTCGACGATATTCGTGAGGAGTTTTCGGATATGTTAAAGAGCCTGTCTGCAAAGGGGAATAACGGAGTCATCAAGAGCAAATATATCATTTTCGGCATTGAAGCGGAGAATATCAAGGAAGCAAGACAGAGGTTTATAAGCCTTGAGGCAGATATCATAAAGAACCTCAAAAACCTTGGTACCAATGCGAAGTGTCTCGACGGAAAGGAACGATTAAGAGTCCTGTATGAGTTTTTCAATCAGGACAAGATGGAACCTTTCCATTTTTCATTTAAGGAAATGGCAGAGTCCGGCAACACGGTAAAGGATTATATCGCACCGCAGGGCTTTGAGTTCCGTTTCCCCGGCAGATATAAGATGGGGCATATGTTTGGAGCTACGAAGTATCTTGACATCATATCCCCGAAGCTCAATGACGAGCTGCTTAAGAGGCTCTTGGATATAGACAGCAATATCTCTATATCCATCCATATGAGGACCATTGAGCCAACAGAAGCTATCAAGCTCTTAAAAAGAGCACTGTCGGATGTTCAGAAAACAAAGATCGACGAGCAGAAAAAAGCGGTTCGTGCCGGATATGACATGGACATTCTTCCTACGGATATCGTTTTGTATGAAAAGAATACTATGGAGCTTTTGGATGATCTGAATACCAGCAATCAGAAGCTCATCTGGACAACGATCCTGATTTCGAGCTTTGGTAGAAACAAGAAGGAACTGGAAAGCGTGTCACAGAGAGTATCGGGTATCATTCAGCAGGCAAACTGTAGGCTTATCGACCTTCAGTACAAGCAGGAGGTGGCCATGAATGCCGCAGCTCCCATCGGTATCAATGAAACGAAAGAGGGCAGGCATCTGATCACAAAGAACCTGGCGATCCTTGTACCGTTCAATACGCAGGAGCTTTTCCAGTCGGGACAGTCTTTGTATTACGGGCTGAATGCCCTTTCCAACAACATGATTATGGCAGACCGTAAGAAGCTTCGTACACCGAACGGCGTAATCTTAGGTACGCCCGGTTCCGGCAAATCATTTTCTGCAAAGCGAGAGATCCTTGGAAGTTTCCTTGTATCAAGGGATGACATTTTGATCTGTGATCCAGAGGGTGAGTATTACCCGCTTGTAAAGGCACTTGGCGGTGAGGTGGTTAAGCTTGCGACCAATTCAAAGGATTATCTGAATCCTATGGATATACAGCTTTCCCATAAGAATGACAGGGAGGCACTTAAGCTTAAGTCAGACTTTTTGATCACGCTCTGTGATGCAATCGCAGGCGGGGAAACAGGTCTTGCCAATGATGAAAAAGGTATCATCGACCGCTGTATCGAGGGTATTTATGATGAGTATTTCAAAGACCCGAGACCGGAGAATATGCCGATATTGGAAGATCTCTACAATGCTCTCGTAAAGTATGAGCCGGACAAAGCGGTATCGGAGGAGCTTGCCATTGATGCAAAGCAGAAAGCGGTTCGTATCGCAAACAGCCTTGTTTTATATGTGCATGGTTCTCAGAACTATTTCAATCACAGGACAAACGTGGATTCTCAGAACCGTATTGTCTGCTTTGATATCAGAGACCTTGGAAAGCAGCTGAAAGAACTTGGAATGCTGATAGTGCAGGATGCGGTATGGAACAGGGTTTCCCGTAACCGTGAGCGCAGGGTGGCTACCCGTTACTACTGTGACGAGTTTCACTTGCTTTTAAGAGATAAGCAGACAGCGCAGTATTCAGTGGAGATCTGGAAGCGTTTCAGAAAGTGGGGCGGTATTCCCACAGGTTTGACGCAGAACGTGGGAGACTTCCTTCGTTCGGAGGAAATCGAGGGTATCCTTGGTAACTCGGACTTTGTTTATCTCCTTAACCAGAACGCAAAGGATCAGGTGATCCTGGCAGATAAGCTAGGACTTTCTGAGAAGCAGCTCCAGTATGTAACAAACTCTGAATCCGGATGCGGACTCATTCTTTTTAATGATGTGGTCATTCCGTTTGCGGACAGGTATCCGACAGACACCAAGACGTATGCGATCATGAACACTCGTCCACAGGAGGAAGAGGAACATACTGCTGACAAGGGAGATGATGCAGATGGCGAAGAAAAAGAATAATACGGCAAGGAAGGCAGTATCGGACATAACCGGGGCAAAACCCGAGGGATTTGATGCGAAAGCCGATGCCGGAGATTTTAAGAAAGCACGGGCGGGTCCTACGGGATCCGCTGATGGAAGAGGTAAGGGCAGTGCCGTAAAAAGTAAGGCTGTAAGCGAAGCACAGGAGATGTTTAATGCTACGCCTGCAAATACGGTTTCCCAGGCAGAAGAAAAGAGCAGAAAGGTCAATCAGGAATTCTTTAAAAAACATGAGAATGAAGATGATAAAAATACCGAGTATGCTTCTCAGCGTGAAGAAACAAGGGCACTCCGTAAGCACAGGCAGCATGAGAGCCGTGTAAGGGTAAAGGACAGCTTTATACAGTCAGATGGAGATTTCCATGGAAAGACCGACTTTGTGGAAGAGGCAGGAGCCGAGACAGCAAAGAGCCATAAGCTTGAGATGCTTGAAAAGAAAGTGGAAAAAGCTGGTGCCAAAACCCAGAAGGCGAGAAAGAAGCTGCCACAGCGTAAGGAGTACAGGCTGGTGCGGCATTTCGATGAAAAGACCGGGAAAGTAACTTATGAGCTTCAGACCAATAAGGTACTTAAGAAGCCGAAGAGTGATAATCCCATAACTGCCGCAAACCGCAGGGCGATGATGGAAGCGCAGGGACTGGTGCATGACAAGATATCGGAGGATGAAAAGGATAACTCCGGTGTTGAAGCTGCCCACAGGACAGAAGAGGCCGGTGAAGCCGTTATCGTTCATGCGAGAAATATAAAGCACGGCGTACAGGCAAAGCGAAGCAATAAGGTAGCGGCTCTTGAAAAGAAGCAGTTCAAGGCGGAGGTGAACTTCAGATATCAAAAGTATTTGGAAGAAAACCCGGAGGTCAAAAAGAAAGCCATACAGAAGCGTCTTCAGAAGCAGCGTATCAAGCGTGAGTATGCCAAGGCACTTAAGAAAGGAACGACTGAGGCAAAGCAGGCTGCCGGATATGCAAAAAAAGCGGCAACAACAACCACAAACATGGCTAGAAAAGTAGCAGAGTTCGCAAGGAAGCATATCGGAGCGATAGCGACAATAGGCTTGTTCGGACTCTTTTTTATGCTTATAGCCGCAGGTATATCAAGTTGTTCTGCCATACTTAACGGTGGCTTGTCAGCTACTATGGCAGGAAGCTATCAGAGTCAGCCAGCTCAGCTTGATGCATCGGATGAAGCCATGACTTCAATGGAAATGGCATTGCAGAACACCATAGACAGCATCGAGGAAGATTATCCCGATTATGATGAGTACAACTATAACCTGGAAGAAATCGGGCATAACCCTTTTACGCTGATCAATTACCTGTCAGCCATAAAGGTTGATGTGGTGGCAGCGGACTGTGAGGCGGAGATCGAATCGCTTTTTGATGAGATGTATGAGCTGACCCTTACACCAAGGGAAGAGACACGAACCCGCACGGTAACTGTTACGAATGAGGAAACCGGTGAAGAGGAAGAAGTGGAAGAGGAATATACCGTTACGATCCTTGATGTGGAGCTTACAAGAAAGCCTTTGGAGGATATCGTTTCGGAGCGTCTTACCGGGAATGATGATGCGAGCGTGTTATATGCGGCATATCAGCAGACCAACGGTGCATTACAGCAGTTTTACACGCCTCTTGATACGGACTGGTACAGCCTTATAAAGAGCTATTACGGTTATAGGAAGAATCCCATTACCGGAGAGAATCAGTTCCACAGGGGCATTGATATCGCAGTACCGGAAGGGACAGAGGTTTATGCCGGGCATGACGGAACAGTTACCACGGCAGCCTATGACGATGATTACGGGAATTATATCGTGATCACGGACTCAAAAGGCTTTACTACGAAGTATGCGCATCTTGAAAGTATGAATGTCAGCGCAGGGCAGACAGTAAGGCATGGAGAGATTATAGGCAAGACCGGAAGTACGGGAGCCGTAACGGGAAGCCACTTACATCTGGAGTGCTTATCAGATGGAGAGTATTATAATCCGCTTTTCTATTTTGAAAACGGTAACGGATCCATTTATGGCACGACAGATCCTATCGGTGGCAGTGGCGATGTAGCTGCACTTATAGCAGAAGCGGAGAACTATCTCGGATACCCTTATGTATGGGGCGGTAGTAGTCCTTCAACGAGCTTCGACTGTTCGGGCTTTGTGTGCTATGTGGTGACTCACAGCGGATATTACAATCTGCCACGTACCACAGCGCAGGGCATCTATAACCAGTGCCAGCATATCAGCGCATCAGAAGCGAGAGCCGGGGATATTATCTTTTTCACAGGTACATACAATTCCGGCAATCCGGTAACCCATGTTGGTATCTATGCCGGCAATGGTCAGATGATCCATGCAGGCGATCCCATCAAATACTCTTCCATTAACACACCATACTGGCAGAGCCATTTCTACGCATTTGGCAGATTGCCGGGACATTAAGGAGGCAAGATGAAAAGAGAAACAATCAAGAAAAACCGTATTCATGCCGCCGAGAAGAAAGAGTATTACACCGAACGTGAGAAATACTGGGCAAGACTCGAACAGGAAGCGGATGATGCGGAAGCGATGAAGATCATTAGAAAGAAACATATAACACCGGAGCAGCTGGCACTGTTTAACAGCCTTTCTGAAAAAGAGGTTGCGGACATGATAGCTGCAAGGGATAAGGAAGTAAAACAGACCCCGCCCGATGAAGGCGGGGCCTTTCATGCAGAAAATGAAAAGGAGACAAACGAAAATGCAAAGAAAGTTATCAGTTAGGATTATTGCATCGCTGATCTTATCGGTGATGCTATTTGCACTGCCGGTCGGGGCATTCATTGCGAACAGTTCCACGGCGGTATCGGTATATGCCGAAGAGAGCGTGACAGGTAATGAAGCAGGAACTACAGATGATTCGTCATCAAGTGATGATGCTTCAGATAGAGGTTCTACAGATGAAGGAACAGATACAACAGTTGAAAATCCTTCGAGCGGGGATAATTCCGATGCCGAGGATACTTCCAACACAGGAGACAGCGCCTCCGAAAATGAATCCGGGGATGGTGAGGACGGTGGTGAGACTGGAGAAGATGATCCCACACCGACTCCTGAACCTACACCTGAGCCGGAACCTGAGTGTATCTGTGACCACAAGTGCAGCCAGTATGATTACAACAAGGACTGCCCTGTATGTAGTCAGAACTATAAGGACTGCGCATATAAGGAGCCGAGCGTAAAGATTACGATCAATACTCCTTCGGGATGGTACTCAAGCGGTACATCTGCAAAGGTCACTTTTAAGGTCGAAGATATCCTTGATACAGGGAACTTTGCCATAAAGTCCGTGAAAGCAAAGATCGGACAGAATGGCAGCTACAACGATGTAACAGAGGATATGTTCCTTGAGATTTCCGAGAACTGCACCGTATATGTGCTTGTGACGGATGCTAATGATAAGAGCTATGAGAGAAGCCGTTCCATCAAGTGCTTTGATACAAGCAAGCCTACGCTGAATGCGGCGGTATCGGACGGACTTCTCACTATCCAGGCATCCGATAATGACTCCGGCGTAAAGGTTATCTATGTGAACGGATATGAGTTTACTGATGTTACGAACGGAACCGTAAATATCAGGCTTTCCCAGTTCGATGCAGGCTATGAGTATTTCACGATCACAGCCATGGATAATGCCGGGAATGTATCGGAGGTTTATAAGACAAAGAATCCTTACTACAAGGATCCTAACTCTGATGATGACAGTAATCCGGCAGAACAGCTTCCTGCAAGTGCGGAGGCTACGAAGCCTTCCAGTGCGACCGCAACGGTTACAGATCACACAAAGACTGACAGTAATGGAAATACGACAAGCACTACAAGTACCTCAACCAGCACCAATACATCTCCCGAGGCGCAGAAAAAAGCCGAGTTTGCCAAGGCTGATGCAGAGGAGGCTGCTTTATCAGATGGAGAGAACGGCGAGGATATGAACCTTGGAAAAGAGTTTTATACCATCGAAGCTGCAAGCGGCAAGGTCTTTTATCTGATCATTGATCGTGACGGACAGGAGGAGATGGTTTATTTCCTGACAGAGATCACGGAGAATGACCTGCTTAATGTAACAACAGATAATTCGGAGACTCTGCCTAAGAACTCAGCGGCTCTTGAATCGCAGATCCCTGTGACGGAGAGCGCATTGCCTAATAACAATACGGATATCGACGATACCCACGAAGTTGAGACTCCTACTGAGACACCGAAGGAACCACAGGAGACTGAACCGGAAGAGCCTGCCGAAGAGGAGCCGGAAGAGCCTGTTAAGAGCAATCCGATTTTGGGATATATCATCATGGCTATCTTTGGCGGCGGTGTGATCGGGGCTGCATATTATTTCAAGGTAGTTAAGAAAAAGCAGGACGGCGATTTTGTCGAGGATGAAGATGAAGAAGCCGAAGAGGAAGTATATGCAGACGATGCGGATGAGCAGGAAAAGGATCCTAATGACGCCTGGTTTGATAATGCCGATGATGCGGCAGATTATCCTGAACCTACAGAAGAACAGAAAGACAGACCTGCTCCTACGGCGGAGGATATGGAAGATGCAACAATAGCTGATACGGAAGAGGAGAGCGCAGCAGATGTATCAGAAAAAGATGAATAAACACATTTACGGCGGAGAGGATAACCTCTCCGTCATCTTTTGAAAGGAGAAATGAGTTTTATGGAACAGACAGCAGAAAAAAAGAAGATGGATGAGATCACCATCAAGTTTGGCAAGGGATGTGTCGGAGAGCCTTTTACGGGTAAGGACGGCAAGGAGTATAAGCAGATCCTTATTCCTAACAAGGATGAAAATGATCATAGTCCCTGGGCAACATTTGTAGCAAGGTCAAATGCGGTGCATGAGGATCAGTATGGTAAGGGCATGTGGATGAAGCTACCTGCTGATGGCCATACCACAGTACGCAAGGATCACTGCGTCGGTGAGGGCGCAGATGGAAAAAAGATCTGGGAGACTGAAAAGACCAAGGTATCCAACAGAGATCTGAAGGGCATGGTGGAGTTTTATAAGTCCAGAGGCAAGGAACAGGAGGAAAAGCCGAGAGAATCTCTTAAGGACAGGCTTTCCGAGAAAAAGGCGGAAGTATCACAGCAGAAGCACGATGCTCCTCAGAAGACTGCCACCAAGTCAAAGGAAGCTTCTTTATAAGGAGGCTGCTATGGGATACAAGTTAGTGGTTACTGAAAAGCCCAGTGTGGCCAGAGCCTATGCGGATGCACTGGGCGTAAAGAATGCACAGGACGGTTATATCGAGGGAAACGGTTATATCATTTCATGGTGCGTAGGACATCTTATCGAGCTGGCACAGCCGGATTCTTATGATCCTGCACTAAAGAAATGGTCGTATAATTCGCTCCCGATCATGCCGGGGAACTGGCAGTATGAGATCAAAAAGGATACAAAAGCCCAGTTTAAGGTACTTAAGAAGCTCATGCACGATAAAGGTGTGGATGAGACTATCTGTGCTACCGATGCCGGACGAGAGGGCGAGCTTATATTCAGACTTGTATATGAGCAGGCAGGCTGTGATAAACCCATCAAGCGTTTATGGCTTTCATCCATGGAAGAGAGTGCCATAAGGGAAGGCTTTGCCAATCTGAAACCCGGATATATGTACAACGACCTGTATCAGAGTGCTTTATGCAGACAACAGGCTGACTGGCTTGTGGGTATCAATGGTACAAGGCTTTTCACGGTGCTTTATAACAGACTTTTGAAAGTCGGAAGGGTGCAGACTCCTACACTTGCAATGCTTGTGGACAGAGACGAAGCAATCCGAACCTTTAAGAAAGAGCCGTTTTATACCTGCCATATAGATGTAAATGGCATGGAAGCGGTATCCGATAAGTTCAAGACCGAAGATGAGGCAATGTCCGTAGAGGGATGTGCCGTATTTAACCCGGTGCGTATTACGAAGGTGGAGGAAGAGGAAAAGAGTATCGCACAGCCGAGACTTTATGACCTTACCACCCTGCAGAGGGATGCCAATCGTATCTTTGGATTTACGGCAAAGCAGACCTTGGATTATACCCAGAGCCTTTATGAAAAGCGTCTTTGTACTTATCCGAGGACGGACAGCCAGTTTTTATCCGATGATATGGGACAGACTGCGGAAGATGTGATCGGAGCGGTGTTTAAAAGCATATTAAAGATTCCGCAGGATTATTCGCCGGATATCGGCAGAGTCTTAAACAGTAAAAAGGTCACAGACCACCATGCCATCATTCCCACGATGGAAATAGGCAAACAAAATATGGATGCACTTGCAGAGGGAGAGAAGAAGATTCTTTACCTCATTTCATATCGTGTTCTGTGTGCTACATCCGGGAGGCACATTTATAAGGGTGTAAAGGTGGAACTTGACTGTGATGGGTTTAAGTTTCATGCAAGCGGAAAGACGGTCATATCCGAAGGCTTTAAGAAGTATGAAAAGATGCTCAGGAACCGCTTTAAGGTAAAGACTGATGCGGAAGATGAAGAAAAGCCTATTCCAGTAATAAGGGAAGGACAGTCATTCCGTGATGTGAATCCGAGAGTGGTGGAGGGCTTCACGCAGCCACCAAAAGCTTTTACGGAAGACACGCTCCTTAAGTATATGGAGACTGCCGGTGCTTCGGAAATGGACGATGATGTAGAGCGTAAGGGTCTCGGCACACCTGCCACCAGAGCGGATATCATCGAGAAGCTGGTAAAAGACGGTTTTGTCAAAAGAGATAAGAAAAAGCTGGTTCCCACGGATGATGGAATCAAGCTCATAACCATCCTGCCTGATGCGGTGAAATCTCCGCAGATGACGGCGGACTGGGAAAACGCACTTGTCCTTGTCTCCAAGGGTGAGATGAGTGCGGATGCCTTTATTAAGGGCATTAAGGACATGGTAACTGATTTGATAAAAACATACAGTAGCGTAAGCGAGGAGGAAAAGAAGATGTTTGGTTCAGAAGAAGCAATCGGAAAATGCCCTAAGTGTGGCGGAGATGTTGTTGTCGGCAAGTATGGAGCATACTGCACCGAGAAGTGCGGCATGAGCCTTGGCTATGCCATGGGAAGAAAGCTTGACGAGGAGCAGATCAAGAAGCTTCTTGCAGGAGAAAAGATCTTTATGAAAGGTCTTAAGAGCAAGAAGGGCAAGAGCTACGATGCTTTTCTTAAGCCTGAAGGTGTGGAGGCGTATGACTACACCAATAAGGATGGCGAAGAGAGGAGCGGTTTCCAGTTCAAGTTTTCCATGGAGTTTCCGGAGCGTAAGAAGAAGGGAGAGTGAGCAACATGAAGAAAGCAGTAAAGGTATTACTGGGCATTGCGGCGGCAGGAACCATTGTTTCCGCCGTCGTTTATGCAGTAAAGAAGTACAAGGACAGAAAAAACAAGGATTTCTGTGATGATTATTTTAACTATATGGAGGAGGTTACAGAAGATGCAGAATAACAACGTGATCGCAACAGAGGTTGCAGAAAAGCAGAGGACAAGCGGCAAAGCCCGCTTCACAGCCTATATGCAGGGCATGAAGAAGTTGGAGCGTAAGGCACAGATGCAGAAGGAAGCTATGATGAAGGGAGGAACAAATGCATGAATTACGAAGAGTTTAAGCAGGAAGTGGCAGACCGTATCAAGGAGTTTCTGCCTGAGAAGTATGAAAATGCGGATGTTTCCATTCAGACCGTTGTAAAGAACAATGATCAGAAGCTGGATGGTCTTATGGTAAAGCTTGAGGACAGCAATATCGCTCCCAACATTTACCTTAACCAGTTTTATGAGCAGCATGAGGACGGCAGACCTATGGATGATATCCTGGCTGCAATCGCAGATGTCCGCACTCAGCATGAGATGTCACAGGATTTCGATGTTAGCAGGCTTACGGATTTTGACAGCGTGAAGGATCGTATCACCTGCCGTCTTATCAATGCAGAGCAGAATGCGGAGTATCTTGCAGATAAGCCTCATACCATGGTGGATGACCTGGCTGTTACATACCATATCGCAATCGGCAAAGAAGAGAGCGGCAATATGTCTGCTCCTATCACCAACAGGCTCATGGAAGGATACGGTGTGGATGTAGAACAGCTTCATCAGATTGCCCTCGATAACATGGACACACTTACTCCGGCAACCTTTAAGAGCATGACGGAGACCATGGTTGATATGATGCTTCCCGATATGATGCGAAGCGGAATGTCTGAGGAAGAGGCAAGGGAGGCCATCGCCGGTATGATCCCGCCTACACCTGATGAGATGATGTATGTACTTTCCAATGAGGATAAGCTTAACGGTGCGGCAGTTCTCCTTAACGATAAGGTCATGGATGATATCACCGAGAAGCTGGGTCAGGACTACTTCATTTTACCTTCGAGTGTGCATGAGGTGCTGATCGTACCTAAGAATGACCAGATGGATCTTAAGACACTGGAGAGCATGGTGCAGGATGTGAATGCCACACAGGTAGCACCGGAGGAAAGACTCTCCGATCACGTATATGCCTATGACGCAAAGGAGCATGAGCTTTTCCGTGCTGACAAGGCAGAGGAGAGAGCTGCGGCAAAGGAAACCGAGGCTTCAAAAGAAACTGCTGTAGTAAAGACTGCGGCAAAAGAGGAAAAGAAGCAGGAGCGTCCTTCCCTTAAGGAAAGACTTGCTCAGAAGAAAGACATTGTTGCCAAGAATGAGGCAACCAGGGAGCCTCGTCAGATGAATAAGGACAGAGGACAGGCTTTGGCATAAGGATTTTTGTTTTGGAACGGGAGAGGGGCAGCGATGTCCTTCTCCCATAATCTTTATAAGGAGAAACAGGCTATGGCAAGAAAATATGATGAGATCAAATGGCTTGCACAGGCTACGGCACAGGATTTATCGGCAGATATGGAAAAGTGGAAAGGATTCCTTACCACTGCCGGAAGGCTATACCGGTATCCTTTCATGGATCAGCTGCTTATCTATGCCCAGAGACCGGATGCCACAGCATGTGCAGAGCTTGAAACATGGAATCAGAAGATGAACTGCTGGGTCAACCGTGGGTCCAAGGGTATCGCTCTTTTGGATGAAAGCAGCGGCAGACCAAGACTTCGGTATGTATTTGATGTGTCAAATGTGCATCCCGGATGGAATGTTGGAAGACTCCCGTACATATGGCAGGTCAGGGAACGGAATGAACAGACAGTTCTCAACAGACTTGAAAACATATATGGAAAAACGGATGAAAGCAGACCTTTCGGAGATAGGCTGGTGGAGCTGGCACATCGTATTGCGGATGATTATTACAGGGATGTAATGCCTGATCTGCAGGACCGGGTGGATGGAAGCTTTCTGCATGGATATGATGAACTGAATCTTGAACTGCGCTTGCAAGAGACCATGAGAGATTCCATCGCATATACGCTTCTTACAAGGTGCGGTGTGGATACAGAACTTTATGATTTTGATTTTCGTTATCTGCATGAGTTCAGCGATGTGAAAACGCTGTCGGTACTTGGAAATGCAGTATCGGAAATGACTGAGCCGGTACTCATGGAAATCGGAAGAGCGGTAACGGTACAGGAACGTCATATCGCCAGATATGGCGAAGTAGAAAGACAAACGGAGAATATATCACAAGCCGTAGAAAAAAGCCAAAATTCGCTTGCAAATGAGGCTCAGAATGAATATAATGCTTTAAAGCGTGAAAGCGAGCGGCAAGGTGATATTTCCACCGATGATTATGAAAAAGGCGAAAGCGCTAATATTTCAGAACAAGGAGGAAATGACCATGGAACTGACTTACATGCAGAGCGGGGATTATCTGATCCCGAACCTGATCGCGAACAGCGAGCCGGAGGAACCCTTAACGAAGTACGGACTGATGCGGAGGAACTTCTTAAAGGAACACAGGAGAGGAACCTACAGCGGGATGATGTTAGAGGGGAATCTGAAGGAGCACTGCCTGATGATTCAGAAGCAGGCAGAGGAGAGGATGGATCTGTTGACATCCCAGATGGCGAAGTCCCAGGGAGTGAACGAAGCCCTGAAAGCATCAGACCAGATGAAGTGGGTGGGTCTGATGAACAACATCCGGGCATCGGCGGAGGAGATAGTTTTATCGGAGCTGATCTACAGCTAAACCCTCCGGATGCAGAACCCGAACAACTGAATATGTTTGACCTGTTCCCATCATTTGCGGAACAGGTGGGAACGATAGCAGCAGCGGAAGCAAGCGTGAAAACGAAGGCTCCCGCTGTTTTTATGCTAAAAGACGACCAGCTTCTTGATGTGATCAGATCCGGTGGTGGCAAAGAGAATAACCGTAAGCGTATCTATGCAAAGTACCAGGCAGGAAAAGATGCTGCGGAAATGACTGATTTCATAAAGAATGAGATCGGAACTACCGGTAAGGGCTTTGAATTTGACGGGCAGAGGGTATCTGTTTGGTTTAATGAAAATGGTATGAGCATCGCACCGGGCAATTCCGCTCAGGTGGACTTTGCCACTACCTATAGTTGGAGCCTTGTGGAAGAGTTCACCCGTCAGATGGTGGAAAACGGCTCATATATGTCGAGAAATGAAGCCTTTCTTGTGGACAGCACCGAACGGGCGAGGGTGGCTGATCAGATTTATTTCTTTTTCCGTGACGGCATTGATGATATGCCTGATTCTCTTTCTATCCAAGGAAGTAATTATCCCGACAGCCAGGCACATATCGTAGAGCTGCTATCTACCCATGAGGGAAGAGAGCTGCTTGCAGAGGAAATCGGCAGGGCTGCGGACAGGATAGAGAGCGGAGAGCTTCAACTTCGGTGGCGATATGTAAAAGAGCCGGAGTATCTGCTTTCAGAGATTGCCGACCTCGATGCTGAGCGTAGGGAGTTTCCTCTTGCAGATGAGGTAAATGTAAGGCTTGAAAACTTCATTACCCAGGATGAGATTGACAGCAGGCTCACCCATGGAAGCGGTGTATCGCAGGGACTTTTCCGTATCTATGATTATTTTAAGGAAGGGCATGACAGCAAAGATAATGTAGCGTTCCTTAAGAGCGAATACGGTACTGGTGGTCAGTCATATGCACTGATTGGAAATGATAAGAGTTGGGAAGACCATGATGCAAAGGGCATTCAGCTTGACAAAGGCAGTATCATGGAGCCTTATACATCCGTGCTTCTTAACTGGAATGTGGTGGAAAAGCGTATCCGTGAACTGATTGCAGAGGATAAGTACCTGTCTCCAAAGGCAAAGGAAGCCTATGCAGAGTATAAAAAGGAGCAGGAAAAGGAAGCTCTTGCTGATGAGCAGGAAAAACTTGTTGATGCCATTGAAGCCGGGGATGCACAGGAAGAGCCTGAAAGCAAAGAGGCGGATCATAATCCCGAATTCGGTCCGCCTGTCGGACGGGGAGAGAATAGCCTTTGGTCGATAGTCCATGAAGCGGATGATGAAAATGATAATCCCCAGGAGTGGGCAACAAAGCTCCCTTCCGGTCAGTATGTATGGATAGACCGTGAGGAAGATGGTTCATATGGGATTCATCCGGTTGCTGATTCTCTTGCTGCTCCTACGGAGACCTTCAGGACTCTTGAAGAGGCGCAGGAGTATGTTGACGAGACCATGCGGGGAGAAGTGCTTAAAGAGCAGGCTTTAGAGCAGGAATCTTCAACATATACAATCTATCAGATATCGGATGAAGCTGAGGACAGACGGGATATCATCTTTGAAAATCTGGAGCACCTGCAGAACAGAGGACTGTCTGTTGATGCGGCAAACTATGAGGCAGTATATTCCGGAGAACTGGAGGAAAGCGCTACTCTCGATGACCTGTATGAGAAGTTTAACATAGACCATCCGGCAGATTACAAGGGACGCTCCATGTCCGTATCGGATGTGGTGGTATTGCATCAGAATGGTGAGGACAAGGCATATTTCGTGGATTCATTTGGATTTTCGGAAGTGCCGGAGTTTCTTCGGGAAAAAGAAGCAGTCCTTACTCCGGAGCAGGAGCAGGCAAAGGAGCTTATCAATGAGTTCTGCTACAGGGAGTATGATCATGATGCAGATTTCTCGGATCTTTCCAATGTGGAGATAGCTTATACCGACCTTATAGATGAAGCAGATGGAAAAGAGTACCCGATACAGGCTTCTGTAGACCTTGAGCATAACAGCATCCGCCTTGCGATTGACGGGCAGATCATTTCTCAGAATGAATATGATACCCTTACTGACCTTATAGAAAATGAGCTTAAGTACCTTGATTTTGACGAGCTTACCTATGTATCAGAAGAGGACTGGGAGAAGTTCCATAACATGGAGCTTACCGCAGAGGATATACAGAACATTTCCTATATTGGAGCGGAGTACAGCAATTTCGGGCATACTGCGGAGTATGAGCTTGAAGCCGATATCCGGGGAGAACATCAGAAGATCCGGTATGAGGTCACAAGGCATGACGGGGATGAAGAGAGCTTTTCCATCCATACTGAAAGTAACGATATTTATGACAGGCTTTCTGAACCGGAGCTACGCAAGCTGGAAGAGAAACTGTCAGATGAAGTAAGGGTCGGGCAGTATGAAAAGAAGATTGAAAAAGCTGATAGCCTTGATGCAGTTAAGAACATCCAGTATGAGTTTATGGATGATGAGAGCTTTCCAAGGAGGCTTGTCGGAAGGTTCTGGGAATCCTATAACGCAAGGGAAGCGGAACTGTCTGAAGACGCAAGAGCTGCGGCAAAGAATTTCCGCATTACAGATGATGACCTGGGAAAAGGCAGCGCAAAGGAAAAGTTCCGTGACAATATCAGGGCGATTACAACTTTGAAGCAGATCGAGGACGAACACAGGACAGCCACGCCGGAGGAACAGCAGATTTTATCACAGTACGTCGGCTGGGGTGGTCTTGCAGATGCCTTTGATGAAACCAAGAGTAACTGGTCTGCGGAATATCAGGAATTAAAGAGCATTTTGACACCGGAGGAATATAATTCCGCAAGAGAGAGTACCCTAAATGCCCACTTTACAAGCCCCGTAATCATAAGAAATATCTATGAAGCACTGGGACAGATGGGATTTGAAAAGGGAAATATACTTGAGCCTGCCATGGGTGTAGGTAATTTCTTCGGTATGCTGCCAGAGGAGATGCAGGACAGCAAGCTATACGGAGTGGAGCTGGATGATTTGACAGGCCGCATCGCAAAGCAACTCTATCCGCAGGCAGATGTGCGTATCAGCGGATATGAAAAGACCGATTTTCAGAATGATTTCTTTGATGTTGCTGTGGGAAATGTGCCGTTCGGGAATTATAAGGTAAGTGACAAGCCTTATGATAAGCTGAATTTCCAGATCCATGATTATTTCTTTGCAAAGACACTGGATAAGGTAAGACCGGGCGGTATCGTGGCATTTGTTACAAGCAAGGGAACCATGGACAAGCAAAGCCCGCAGGTGAGAAAGTACCTTGCTCAGAGGGCAGAACTGCTCGGAGCGGTGAGATTACCTAATACAGCTTTTAAGGAGAATGCCGGTACAGAAGTCACGTCCGACATTCTTTTTTTCCAGAAAAGGGACAGGCTTATGGATATCGAGCCGGACTGGGTACACCTCGGCATGGATGCAAACGGTATAGCCATGAACCAGTATTTTGCCGACCATCCGGAGATGATCGTAGGGAAAATGGAGATGGTATCGGGACCCTTTGGTATGGAGAGTACCTGTGTACCGGATGAGAGCAGACCATTTGAGGAGCAGCTTCGTGAGGCAATCAGCAATATTCATGCAGAATATGAAGCGGTGGAGCTTTCAGCGGACGAGCTTGGAAAGTCTGACCTTGAAGTAATCCCAGCAGATCCGAATGTGAAGAATTACAGCTTTTGTATGGTGGATGATCATGTGTATTATCGTGAGAATTCCGTCATGAAGCCTGCCGATGTGTCAGATACCATGGAAGACCGCATCAAAGGTATGATCGCTATCCGTGACTGTACGCAGGAACTAATTCAGATGCAGATGGAGGATTATCCCGACTCAGCCATTACGGACAAACAGGCAGAACTGAACGGATTATATGATAAGTTCTCCGATAAATACGGGCTTATCAGTTCTCAGACCAATAAGAGAGCCTTTAATCAGGATTCTTCATACTGCCTGCTCTGTTCTTTGGAGAAGCTGGATGATGAGGGGAAGTTTCTTGGAAAAGCGGATATGTTCACGAAGCGTACCATCAAACACGCAGAGGTGGTGACAAGTGTTGATACCGCAAGCGAGGCATTGGCGGTCTCCCTGGCTGAAAAAGCCAAGGTAGACCTTGACTATATGGCAGAGCTTACGGGAAAGGAAAAAGAAGCCATAACTGAGGAGCTTGCAGGAGTTATCTTCCGGAATCCGCTGACCGACCAGTGGGAGACAGCGGATGAATACCTGTCCGGTAATGTCCGTGAGAAGCTTTCCATAGCAAAGAACTATGCGGAAAATCACCCTGAGTATCAGGTGAATGTGGTGCATCTTGAACAGGTAATGCCGAAAGACCTTGAAGCATCGGATATAGAAGTCCGTCTTGGGGCAACATGGGTTGACCCGAAGTATATCGAGGACTTCATGCGTGAGACTTTCCAGACACCGGGATATCTTTTTGACCGGAATGTCATGGGCATACAGTATTCGGATGTGACCGGGCTTTGGAATGTAAAGGGTAAGAATGCAGACTATGGCAATACCCTTGCCAACATGACCTTTGGTACCGGCAGGGCGAATGCCTATAAGATACTGGAGGACAGTCTGAACCTTAAGGATGTGCGTATCTATGATACTATCGTGGAGGATGGCAAGGAAAAGAGGGTGCTGAATAAGAAGGAGACCACCCTTGCTGCACAGAAGCAGGAGGCAATCCGTGAAGCTTTTAAGGACTGGATTTTTAAGGATCCGGAGCGGAGAGCTGATCTTGTAAAGGTTTATAATGAGCGTTTCAATTCCACAAGACCAAGGGAATATGACGGCTCACATTTGCAGTTTCCGGGTATGACACCGGATATAGAGCTTAAGCCGCATCAGAAGAATGCGGTAGCTCATGTGCTGTATGGAGATAACACGCTCCTTGCACACTGTGTAGGTGCTGGCAAGACCTTCGAAATGACTGCGGCAGCTATGGAACTTAAAAGGCTTGGGCTTGCTCAGAAGTCGCTGTTTGTAGTACCAAACCACCTGACAGAGCAGTGGGCATCAGATTTCCTGCGTCTGTATCCCGGAGCGAATATCCTTGCGGCTACGAAAAAGGACTTTGAGCCTGCAAATCGCAAGAAGTTCTGCTCCCGTATAGCAACAGGCGATTATGATGCCGTGATCATCGGCCATACGCAGTTTGAAAAGATCCCGTTGTCACAGGAAAGGCAGGTGGCGATACTGGAGCGGCAGATAGATGAGATCACGGAGGCTATAGCACAGGCAAAGGCTGACAGGGGTGAGCGATATACCATCAAGCAGATGGAAAAATCCAAGAAGCAGCTCATGACAAGGCTTGATAAATTAAATGATCAGAGCCGTAAGGATAATGTTGTAACCTTTGAACAGCTTGGCGTAGACAGGCTTTTTGTGGACGAGTCGCATTCGTACAAGAATTTGTTCTTATATACGAAAATGCGGAATGTGGCAGGTATTGCACAGACTGAAGCTCAGAAGTCACAGGATATGTTTAACAAGTGTCAGTACCTCGATGAACTGACTGGTGGTAAGGGCGTGACCTTTGCAACCGGAACACCGATCAGCAACAGCATGACGGAGCTATATACCAATATGAGATATTTACAGTATGGTACGCTTCAGAAGCTGGGACTGGGACAGTTCGATGCATGGGCGGCTAACTTCGGTGATACACAGACGGCGATAGAGCTTGCACCGGAGGGAACCGGATACAGGGCAAAGACAAGGTTTGCAAAGTTCTTTAACCTGCCTGAGTTGATCGCACTCTTTAAGGAGAGTGCCGATATACAGACACCAGATATGTTAAAACTCCCTGTGCCGGAGGCAGAGTATGAAAATGTGACATTAAAGCCGTCCGAAGCGCAGAAGGAAATGGTGGCATCTCTGGCAGACAGAGCAGAGCGGGTGCGTAACCGTATGGTGGATTCATCCGTCGATAATATGCTTAAAATTACTAACGATGGGCGTAAGCTGGCACTGGATCAGCGTCTTATGAACGATATGCTACCGGATGATGAAAACAGTAAGTCCAGTGTTTGCGTGGAGAAAGCTTTTGAGATTTGGGAGGAGACAAAAGATAAGCGGTCAGCCCAGCTCATTTTTTGCGATTTGAGTACACCTAAAGGAGACGGAACCTTCAATGTATATGAGGATATCAGGGACAAGCTGATAGCAAAAGGAGTACCACCGGAAGAGATAGCTTTTATCCATGATGCGAATACCGAGACGAGGAAAGCGGAGCTGTTTGGCAAAGTAAGAAGCGGACAGGTCCGTTTTTTATTGGGATCAACGCAGAAGATGGGAGCCGGTACCAATGTGCAGGACAGGCTGATAGCACTTCATCACTTGGATGTGCCATGGAGACCCTCTGACATTGAACAGCAGGAAGGTCGTATCTTACGACAGGGCAATACTAATCCAAAGGTAAAGATCTTCCGCTATGTTACAGAGGGTACGTTTGATGCGTACTCGTGGCAGCTCATCGAGAACAAGCAGAAGTTCATCGGGCAGATCATGACCAGTAAATCTCCAGTCAGAAGCTGTGAGGATATTGACGAGGCGGCACTTACCTATGCGGAGGTCAAGGCTCTTGCTACGGGAAATCCTTATATCAAAGAAAAGATGGATCTCGACATCCAGGTATCAAAGCTGAAGCTCATGAAAGCGAACCATACCAGTCAGAAATACCGACTGGAGGATAATATCGCAAAGAACTACCCACAGCAGATATCAGCACTGAAGGAGCGTATCGCCGGAATGAAGGCAGATATTGCAACATACAATGCCAGCAAGCCTGCGGATAAGGATGTCTTTACCATGACGGTAGCCGGAAAGACCTATGATGACAGGAAGGAAGCCGGAACAGCAATCATCGGTATCTGCAAGGAGATGAAGCAGGCCAATGTGGCTGTGCCAATCGGTGAGTACCTTGGCATGAAGATGAATATAACCTTTGATTCATTTTTCAGGAAGTTTACGCTGAACATGAAAGGAAAACTCAGCCATGAAGTGGAGATTGGCTCTGACCCGTCCGGTAACATTACCCGTATCGGTAATGCCATGGAATCCATGACAAAACAGCTTGAGGATGCGATTGCGAAGCATGCCAATGTGGAACAGCAGCTTGAAACCGCAAAGATTGAGGTGGAAAAGCCATTCCCACAGGAGAAGGAGCTTAACGATAAGCTGACAAGGCTTGCAGAACTGAACAGCCTGCTTGATATGGATGAAAAAGGCGAGGATGCAGTTGATCTTGATGAAGATGCTCCAAAGCCGGAGAAAGAAACAGCAGAACAGACCGAGACGGTAATGCCGGCACAGGAGGCTACCAAAGAGGCAGGTCACATATCGGAGGATAAGGCTGAAATAAGCGAAAAAGCTGAGGAGGCTGATATATCAGAAACAGAGGATATGGGGAACCCTGCAACAAAACCGGAGACAAAAGAGGAAAGACCGTCCCTTGTCGCAAGGCTTAATGAGAAGAAGGCGGTTGTAGCTGCCATGGATCAGAAAGCACCTGCGGTAGCAAAGAAAAAAGAAGAGGTTATAGCATAAGATCAAAGGGCTTCGGGGATTATCTCCGGAGCCTTTTAGAAAGGAGCTGAAATGGCAAAAGACGAAACAAAAGGCGAAAGCCTTAACGATGCCGCTGTCATAAGCGCATTTAAGGATAAGACCAAAGAGAAGTTCCATGAGCTTGACGGCATGGATCCTGAAACGATAGAAGCTAATGTTAAAACAATAGTGCAGGGCATAGTGAATGATTATGGGATGGATGTAATCATTGAGGATGTCGTTGTATCCGGCAGTCGTTGCAGGGGTATGGAGGAGAAAGCTTCCTGTATACTATAAGTAGTTGAGGCGGCTTGACTAAAAAGAATACCTCGAGTAGATTTGGATGGTTACCTACCAAAATAACTTATCCACAATCACACAGGAGGTATTCAAGATG
>Ga0129307_1001468_pt1 | contig 24686 bp, 29 predicted proteins | sample P1105metagenome_FD_94437 | JGI IMG/M metagenome (GOLD analysis project Ga0129307, IMG submission 94437) | Capybara group fecal microbial communities from Wisconsin, USA - P1105 metagenome | ecosystem: Host-associated > Mammals > Digestive system > Large intestine > Fecal | place: USA: Wisconsin...
ATTTCAAGTGTAAATCTTAATGCAGAATAATTAGACAATTTTAATAGATTATAAGTAAAAATAGAAATAAAAATAAATTTTTAAAAAATTTTTGCAAAAATCAAATAGGATTTCTACAAAGCCTTTATTTTTATTAATTGTTATGGAAAAATATGATAAGGTTATTGAAGTGATTTTGGATCTAAACATATCTAAAGGTGTTTTTCAAGGGATTCTAATGGGAGATTATGTTGAAATACTTGAAGAGAATAACCTTTGTTTGGTTGATGATGGAGCGGATGCTAATTACGTTGCTCTCCATTTAAGATACTTTTTAGGATTTGCATTATATAAAAAGGGACGTGTTGATGAAAATATATTTTTAAATGATTATAATGGTGATTTCCAACCAAAAGAAACATCAGTTCCTACACGAAACGATAGGTTTACAGATTACTATTTTCCTAAGGGTAAAGTTGAATTGATAAAACTTGAAGAAATGAAATCTGATGATGTGTCCAGCCTAGCGAATATAATATATTCCATTAATAATTCGAATTAATGTTTATTTAAACCAATTATTAGTTTATGATGTGTTAACTCTATCAAACTGCAGTTTGTAGAGTTTATTCAAAATGCCAGTGGTTATATTGCTACTGTTGAAAGTTTTAGTAAATGTTTTTAATGCTATTATTCCGGACATGATAAAACAGTACCCAACAAATTAAAATAAATATAATCCAATTTCAACAATCAAACAACCCTTATTTACAATATCAACAAAATAATTTAGGAATTCATAAATATAAAGCATCACCGATATGAAAAATCAATGATTAATGGAATTTACCTTTTAGTTACTTTCAGTAAATTTAATCGAAACCTTTAAATAGAAACAAAATGTAAATAAAATATACTTATCAGAAAAATTCATCAAAGGAGTGTGAAAACTATGGTAGACACAGATGAAATCGAAACTAAAATTTCAGAAAAAAAAGAAAAATTTGATGAAAAGAAGGAAATATTTGATGAAATAAAAGATGAAAAGAAAGAAAAATATGAAGACAAATACGAGGAAACCAAGGAAAAAGGTAAAAACATTGCAGACAATGTAATGAGCGATTTGTCAAGAACCATTGATGAGATCAAGGAAAACCTTAAAAACATGCAGAAAAACGCTGATCAAAAATATCAAGATTACAAAAAATCCACTGTACAATCTCTAGACATTGACTTAATCGAAACCAAGGATTATTACCACATAAGAGCTGCAGTGCCTGGTTCCAGCAAAAAAGAAATTTTGATTGAAGCCGGCGACAATGACATTACCATTGAAACTACCTTCAAGCCTTTCATCGAATCCTTCGATGAAGAAGATGAAGCTGAAGTAATCGTTTCAGGCATCAAAGCCGGAAGATGCGTAAAAACCGTCAGGTTTGAAAACAGCATTGACATTGAAAACATTACTGCAAAATTCCAAAAAGGAATCGTTACAATAAAACTTCCAAAACTAATAATTCCTAGACATAAAGTAACAGTAGAATAGGTTTATAATTTAAAAAACTTATTCTTTTCTCTCTTTTTTTAAAAATAGCTTATTTTATTAATAATTAGAAAAGAGTTTGAAAAAAACTCTTAATACCTGACTTTTCCGATGTGTCTTGTAGCTCCAGGGTCTTCCCCGTTGAAGTGTGCAAGATAGTAGACAAACCATTCAAGCGGAATCACGAAGATGAATGGGGACAGCAACTTGTCCACATCAGCGTAGTCCTCAAGTGAGTAGATGATTGACTTTGCCTCCAGGTTTTCGCAAAAATCAATTGCCTTTTGGGTTATTTCATCGGATTCAAGACCAGACCTTATGATTATGACTGGAACGTCCTTTTCTGCCCTTTCAATGAGGCCGTGCCTGAATTCGGCTGAATATTCAGGGCAGGCATGCTTGATTGCCCCTTCCATAAGCATTGTCATTGCGAGCTTGTATGCAAGGCCGAAGTTCGGACCACTGCCGAGACAGTAGAAAATGTCCTCATCCTTGTATTTCTCGGCCAGCTGCCTGTTCTCGTCTTCTGTTGTAAGCAATAGCTTTTCAAGCATTTCAGGCATCTCATCCAATTGGGCCAGTAAAACTGACTTGTTCTCATAATCGGATGCCTGGAATAGAATCTTATACAAGCAGCCCATTTGGGTAATGTAGGTCTTTGTGCCTAAAATGGCCGTTTCGGTTTCGCATCTTGTTATTATAGGAGTTTTGGCTTCGGCTATCATTGAGCTTTCAGGCTCGTTTGAGATTGAAACTGTGTGAATTGCGAAGTCATTGGCTCTTCTAAGTGAAGCCAATGTATCTGCGGTTTCGCCGGATTGGGATGTGAATATAGCTATAGAGTTTTCTTTTTCCACTAATTTCTTGTTATAGTAAAATTCATAACCGGTGTAGACTTCAATATTGATGTTTGTAGAGGACATTCTTATTGCATCACGGACACTGTAGCATGTGGAAATTGAGCTTCCGCAGCCAATCAAGTAAACCTTGTCAGCGTCAAGCACCAATTGTGAAACCTCATCCAACTTTTTAGCTTCACTTTCAAACGTCTTTTGAAGTGATTCCGGCTGTTCCATCATCTCATCATACATTTTATATTTCATGGCTTAAACTCCTTAAAATTAAATAACTAATATTAATATGTTGTAATTCAATATATAAAAATGTTTATTAAAAAAAATGAATAATGATACCTATGCAAATCGATTTATCTTTAATTGGAATGGAAAAAGGCAGGCAATACGAAACAATAATCACCACCCAAAACTGTGCAGGCGTCAAGAATGCTGCGCCTATGGGGGTGTTGTGTTCAGGCGGGGACATCATTTTAAACAGGATATTCAAGGGAAGCCATACTCTGGACAATATTCTCAGCGAAAAGGAGTTTGTGGTCAACATCACCCATTCTCCGGAACTTTTCACCTCTTCGCTTCTGGAAAGTCTGGATGAAAGCCTTTTCAATGATGACTTGTCACTTAAAGATTGCGATGCCTATTTCAGATGCGAGGCAATCAGCTTTACCGAAGCGATAAAGAGAAGCGATCCCATCAAAAGCAGCGGCGAGGCCATCATCATCAAATCGAAAGTGACCGAACTTGTCATAAACAGAGAAACTAGAGCATTCAATCGTGGATTCGGCTACGTAATCGAATCCCTGACCAATTTTCAACGCTTTGATCTGGTTGAGGGCGAGCTCAAGGAGTTTTACATAAAACGTTTCAAGGAAGCCTATAGGGTCGTGAATAAGGTCGGGACCAAAGAGGACATAAAAGCCATGCACAAGATAAAAAGAGAACTTAAAGCCAAAGGCCATGACATTTAGCTTCTGATTACATCAATAAATTCAAAACTGTCTCCGTCGAACAGTCCCTTATCTGATATCTTCAAGGATGGAATCACTAAAAGCGCCATGAACGCCATTGTCATGAACGGAGATGTGAGCTTGCATCCTAAAGCTTTAGTCATGTTATGCAGAATGCCTAATTTTCGAGCGACATCATACACATCCTCATTGCTCATGAGTCCGGCAATCGGAAGAGGCAATGAATCGCTGAAGTCCTCGCTGACAACGGCTATACCTCCATTATCGTCAATGACCTTGTTGACCGCCTGCGCCATCATCTCTGAGCTGTAGCCGACGACTATAATATTATGAGAGTCATGAGCAACGGATGAAGCGATAGCTCCTTTCTTAAGGCCGAAGCCTTTGATGAATGCATTGGAAACCGTGTTGCCTCCATAACGTTCAACGACCGCTATTTTCAATACGTCCTGGAATATGTCCGGCTGGACAATGCCGTCCTTAACCTGCAATCTTGCATGTGTCTTTCTGGTTAACAGATCACCGTCGAAACACTCTATCACATTGACTTCGCATTCATCCCCATCATAATGCACATCAAAATCGCCCGAAGTCTTTTTGGATGCATCTATTGAATTGTATGATTCGATTTCGGGAACGTTGAACAGGACATTTTCACCATCGAAAACGCATTGCCCTCCAATGTATGTCTCCAGGACATTGCAATCTGTCAAGCTATCGACAACTATATAATCGGCCCTTGCTCCCTCCACTATGGCTCCGCAATTCAGATTGTAATGATATGCGGGATTGAATGTTACCATTTCAATGGCTTTGAGAACATCTATTCCTAAATCAACCGCCTTTTTGACAGACAGATTAAGATGCCCTTTAATCAAATCATTTGGATGCTTATCATCACTTACTATAAAATCAAAGAGTGTAGAATGGATTCGATGTTCGAAAATTTCCCTAAAAATGACATGCAAGGATTCATGACATTTAACTTGTGACTTTCCTTCATCTATATTGAAAAGGCCTTCCATATCCATGGCAGATGAACCGTCACGAACCATTATTTTCATGCCTTTAAGCTTTTTTTCAATAGCTTCGACAATATTGCTGCATTCATGGTCTGTGCTTATACCCTGCGCAAGGTATTTATCCAAATTTTCGCCGGAAAGCAGTGGCGCATGACCGTCTATCGGCTTTTGATATTTTCTTGCAAATTCCAGCTTTCTTAGAACTTCCTCATCGCCGTTTATGACACCTGGGAAATTCATCATTTCTCCCAATGCAACAACTTCATCCTTTTTAAGCAACTCTTCAATGTCATCCGAATCTATTATGGCTCCTGATGTCTCAAATGGAGTTGCCGGCACGCAGGACGGCGCTGAAAAATAAAAATTAAAAGGGACCTTGCTTGCATTGTCAATCATCAGTTCAATGCCTTCCATTCCCAAAACGTTAGCGATTTCATGAGGGTCGCAGACAACGGCAGTGGTACCGTGGCGAACTGCAATCTTGGCGAACTGCGCTGGAGTGACCATGCTGCTTTCAATATGGATATGGGAATCTATGAATCCCGGAAGCAGCAACCCCTTAACGTCAACGGATGTTTTCTCATCGACCGTTATTGGAGTTACCTCCGAAAAGATTCCGTTTTCCACAGAGATTCTTACAGGGCGTATAGTGTTTGTTACCACATCATAAATGTAAGCGGTAAAACTCATTCCCTACACCTCTTGTAGAGCATTATAAAGAAGCGGTAAAAATGTGCCGATATCAGTTACAATACCCACAACCTGAGCGCTGCCCCTATCGGACAATTTAGTAACGGTAGATGGATTGATGTCAACGCAGATACTTTTGACCCTTGAAGGAAGAAGATTTCCTGTTGCAATGGAATGGAGCATTGTGGCTATCATTATAACCATGTCCACCTCTTGGGCGTATTTCCTCATCAGCTTTTGGGACTCTGCAGTGTCTGTAATGACATCCGGAAGAGGCCCGTCGTCACGGATGGAACCCGCAAGAACATAGGGGACATCGTTTTTTATGCATTCATACATGATTCCGCCGGTCAATGTTCCGTCCTCAACAGCTTCCCGAATGGAACCTGAACGGTTTATCTTATTGATGGCTCGCATATGGTGAGTGTGGCCATGGGCAACGATCTTTCCTGTCTCGACTTCAATTCCTAGTGATGTTCCGAAAAGATCGGATTCGATATCGTGAGTTGCAAGCGCATTGCCCGCCATGATGACATCAATATATCCTTCTCGGATTAATGAAGCCAGGAATTTGCCGGAACCAGTGTGCACAATGGCAGGACCTCCAACTATTCCTATCTTTCCGCCTTTGGCCTTGATTTCCTTCATTTCCTTAGCTATTCCGTTAATCAGGTTCATCAATGGCTTTTCAGAAGACACATCGCTGTTCATGAACTCGAAAACCTGTTGCTCGTCCCTTGACCTGTGAGGAGGAGTCACCCTGACTCCGTCAAGTCCAACGACAATCATGTCTCCTGCCTTAACCTCGGCAATCGGCTTGACGTAAGCCCTAGGAACATCCTCATCAACAACGACCAGACAGTCCATCTCAATCTCTTCGACCAGAATCCAGTTTCCCTTGTAATAAATGTGAGTTGTGTGATTAGATGATGAATAAAAGCCTTCAGGAGCAACCTTGTCTTTGGTTGATGCAACCAGTTTAACTTCCTTAATCTCGTCTATGGAAGCACCAAGAACAGACAGTTCATCTAAAATGGAATCCAATAACTCGGGAGAATCTGCAGAAACTTCAATCTTAGCTCTGCTGACATCTGATTTCTTACGTCCAACATCAATTTCCAGTATATCAAATTCTCCGCCCTTGTCCATGATTATGCCCATTGTTTTGGTCAATGTCAATGAGTCGATAATATGGCCGGAAAGCTCTATATTCCTTTTATTCATAATATTTGCTCCTTTTCGTTAATATTATAAATATGGTTTTAGGTGATATTTAATGGTATTGTTAGGGTTGAAAAAAAAGGGAAAGGTAAAATATTTGTTTTACCTTGATTTTAAAAATTTAAGACCAGATAGGCTATTCATATTTTCAAATGAACTTTCTTTTACTTTTCTCTTATAAAATTCATCTTCATCAAAAGTGCCATTCTGCTTTTCCTGATTGATTTCATCCTGAAGTCGGTTAACCATTGACGTATAATATCCAATAGCTTCATCATGAGACATGATCGAGGTAGGGGTATTGACCTTGGTTGCAACCATACCTATTAATCCTCCTCCCTGATTATCATGTTTCATTCTCTCTAGCATGAAGATTTCCCTTAAGAAACCATCATCAATAGCATCATAAACTTCCAGGAATACCGGTTCAATTTTTTCAAAGTAAACACGGTTGGCTGCTGAATCCCTACCATAATCCATATGTTTAGTCTTTAGGGAAATTGTTTTATCCAAAACAGAATCAACAGTCTTGCTACCGGACAATATACTTCCAAATCTGGACGAAATATTCTCCTCAGTGTCAATTATTTTATCAACAGTTGATTTTGGATCATTTTTAGATTCAGACCACCCGCAATAGGGGCAGAATTTTGCATCATCTTTTAATGATTTCCCGCAATCGGGACATGTCTTTTTAGGTTTTTCACCACCAACAGGAGTTCCACATTCAGAGCAAAACTTGCTTTTGCCAACGTCCGCTCCGCAACTAGGGCAGAGAGATTTTGGCTTTTCCTCCTCGATTTTAGTGCCACACTCTGGGCAAAACTTGCTTTTAACATCATCATATCCGCAATTAGGACAGACAGATTTTGGCTTTTCCTCCTCGATTTTAGTGCCGCACTCTGGACAGAACTTGCTTTTGCCAACGTCCGCTCCGCAATTAGGACAATCAACCATCTCTAACACCTAAAGATCATCAAATACATCATCATCGATTTCATCTTCATAGTAATCTATATCACCATCACCGTCTTCATCGATGCCGTATTCGTCAATTTCACCATCTTCATCATAGTCGAATCCATAAGTGTCCGGATTTCCATCTCCTGTCGTATCGGCCATATATGTATCCGCATAGCCATCATGATTGGTGTCTGCGACCGCAACATCAATGTTTCCATCACCATCAGTGTCTTCAGCAACGAAATCTACATAACCGTCACCATTAGTGTCATCCTCCACATAATCAGCATAGCCATCACCATCAGTATCATACACCGCAGTGTCAGCATAGCCATCACCATCAGTGTCCATTACAACAGTGTCGATGTTTCCATCACCGGTTGTATCGGCTCCGACCGTATCCACATAGCCATCACCATTAGTGTCAGCCTCCACATAATCAGCATAGCCATCGCCGTCAGTGTCGCTAACAGCAGTGTCGTAATTTCCATCACCATCTTGGTCTGATACGACAGTTTCTTTGTAACCGTCGCCGTCTAAGTCCACATATTCTTCATCTGCCATTTTATCACTATTCCCTCATAAGTTCATAATATCTTTCGTCTAAATTATACGGATCCCTATCAACAAGTGTTGATACTCTTGGAATTCCTTGCTTATCGTAACTAACCTTGAAATATTCTCTAGGCTTTGGAGGCTGCTTTTGATTTTTTGCCCCTTTTCCCTTGTTTAACTTCTCAACTTGAGCATCATGCCTTTCCTGGTCAAACGTCATGTTATCATCGGTCAATATTCTACCGACATTTGCCGCCATCAAGACAGGAACGCCGACACCAGTTGCAGCCCCTGCAACTGTCAAACCATAAAGTCCCAATCTTTTTAGGTTTTTGTTTCTCTTTTGAACCCTTTTATACTCCACTTTTTCTTCGGGAGATAAGGTTTCAAAATATGCTTTTTCAGCTTTCTTTTTTTCCTTTTCTTTGTCTGCATGTTCATCGATTTTATCAAATACTACTTGAAGTTGGTCAATGTTTTGAATGGTTTCATGCTCTAAAGCCTGGTCTTTAATATTTTTTACATTGTTAAAAAACCCCATTAAAACCACCAATACTATAACTTATTGCCGCATTCCTCACAGAACACATAACCTTCCTCAATCTCTGCACCGCATTCTGGGCATTTCTGAATATTATTTTTGGAATCATCAGTTTTGGATAAATCAGAATCGGTTGCTGAAGACTTATTGAAATTGTCATAATAGCTGTTGCCAGTAGATGGGGCTAGAGCCTGTCTGGCTTTAGTCAAATCCCTTTTCAATTTTTTAATCTCATCTTCCAATTCCTTTTGCTTTTTTGTCAGCTCTTCATTTTTGGTCTGTTCCTCTTCAAGATCATCAGTTAACTGCTTGATTATTTCACCGTAATCCTTATGCAAGTCCTGCTGAATCTTGAGTTGCTCCTCAAGTTCCTTTTTAAGTTTTGCAACTACATTCTTCTGCTGAGTAACAGCCTTATTCATATCTCGAGTTAGATTCTTGTGTTTTTGGATATCTTCCTTTAGATACTTGTTTTGCTTTGCTAAAGATTCATTCAAGGAATCCTGCTGTTCAAACTTAGAATCAAGTTGAGATAACAAATCATCCTGCTTGTCGATGATTTTTTCAAGTCTTTCAACATACTTGTCTTCGGTTGTCATATTTCACACCCTAAAAAAATTATTAATAACTAATTACTATTATGTATACAATCATATAAATAAAAATCTAAATTTCCTAAAAAAAAGAAGTTGTAAAAAAATATGTTACAACTTTAAAAACCATTACATTATAATATTGGATTGAATAATTCTACATACATCTCCAAACGATGAAAATATGATAGTCAGGACATAATCAGAATACAAATATTGCTTTTCCATTCTATTATCAACGAAAAATAGAAAGGATTTCTTTCCAATTAGAATGAAACAGTTTTTGCATATTCTTTAGCCAAATCCAAATCATTTGATGCAATCATCACAGTCTTATTGTCTGGAGATGAAACACCAACCATATATTTGAATGAATATGTTGCATCGTCAGGAGAGGTATTGTCTTCCAAAATGGTTAAGTTTCCTTCAGTTTTCGGTTCATCCATAAATCCGGAATTACTTTTAAGGTCAGAAAGAACTGAAGCCATATCCTTATCGTAATAGCATACTAATGCAGTTTCATTATCACTCCATGATTGGTCTGAGAGATATGCATTTTGGTCAGAAGCATCAACAACTTTCTCAAAAGTTGAATTTTCCATTATATTCATCTTAAATTTGCCATCAAAATCATTTTCTTTGGTTAGCTCTGCTGCGCATACACTTGCTATGGAAATAGCTGCGATGAAAACAACAAGTAAAGCTAAAATTTTCTTGTTCATGTTTTTCCTCCAAATAGTTTGTGATAATAATTATTTTACCAACAATATAAATACATTGCTATTAGCATGCTAATATCGTATAGATATCTACTATATAGCTAAAATTCATATTAAAAATCATGAGCAAAAAAGACGACATGAGCATCATATCTTTACTAGCAAGGTCCAAAAGGAGAATAAACGTCTTAAAATCCCTTGAAAAAGAAGACAAGATACCCTCAAAAATCAGTAAGGATATCAATGACAACAGCAATCATGTCTCAAAATACTTAAAAACTCTAAAGGATGCTGAGCTTGTGGAATGCCTTAACGAAGAGGACAAGCGCTATAGATTCTACAGCATCACCGATAAAGGAAAATATTACCTTGACAAGGTTGAAAAAGAGTATAACGATAAATAGCTTATTTTAAATTCAGATTTTAAAAATCAAAAAAAAAGAGTTAAAGACTGGCTTTTAACTCTTTGATTTTATCCATGGCCAATCCAGTGATTTCATGGACATACTTTTCATCCTGATTGGTGCGCAAAAGATTACGTGCAACATCTTCAGTGACCCTTTCAGTGACTTCATCTGTGACCTTTTCTGTGACTCTTTCAGTTACTTTTCTTGCCTCATCCTCGCGTGCTAGTCTCAATTGCCTATCCAATTCGTTTTCGCAATATTTCAACACATTAATCGCCTCCAATAATTTCTCCTGTTCGAATTCATCTTCAATGTAGTGCGCGATATTCAAATACATTGCAGGAATTATGACATATCTCTCATCTTCAGGAATGTTCTTGAATTCCTTAATATTCTCACAAATTTCGCGGATATACTCCTCGGGAGAAACATCCAGCTTGAATAGGGGCAGATGAACCAGTATTCCGCAATCCTTGTGATCGAGTTCCACTTGATTGTTAAATTTTTCCCTTAACCTATTTAAATATTTGTTTCCATCTATTTTTTTAAGCTCAACAACTATAGGAAAATAACAGATATTCTGTTCAACCATCGCCTTTTTTAAGTTGACCTCTGCAGAAAAACATGCAATAATCGATATGATTTCCTTAGAGAACCTGCAATAGCTATCCCTATGATAGCCGTAGTATCTCTCCAAGTGATGCCTGCTTAATTTACCGGCATGCCCTTCGATTAGAACGACCTTGCCCGACTGCGTCAATCCCCTGATGTCGGTGAATTTGTTTTCAAGATTCAAATTGATGATTTCAGTCGGAAGTATCCTTTCAATATGCTCATTTATGCCTATGACATCGAGAAACGTGTTTCCGTAGTTAATTTCGCAAATCTTTACGTACTCGTCACGATTTTTAATTTCCTTCAGATTTTTAAAACTTTTGATAATAATCATCCCCAATTCTTTCGCCTGCTAAAGACTAGTGAAAACAGATTATTATTTAATCTTATTGTATTTAAAGTTTTTAAGGAAAAAAAGCATTATTGACTTTCATTTAGAAAAATAATGAGTGTGAATAATTTTTTTGCAAAAACAGGTGAATATTGTCAAGACTATTCAATCAAAGTCAAGAAGTCATATATTATTTTTGCCGCAACGACTGCAGTGTTATCGCCCAGCCTGTCGCTTGCAGTTTCGACAACGTCCAATCCGACAATGTTCTTGCGGGATAGCGTTTCGAGGATGTTTTCTATTTCGGATGCAAGCAATCCTCCAGGAGTCGGATTTCCGACATTCGGCGCTATTGCCGGGTCGACCACATCCATGTCTATTGAAATGTAGATTGGCCCATCGATGTTTGTCAGGTAATACTCCAAGGCGTCCATGTGCTTTTGGGCATCCCTGTTTCTGAATGTCTGGATATTATATGTGGATTTCACGAATTCCTCTTCTTCTTGTGATGATGACCTTATTCCGATTTGAACCAGATTTGCGCCCATCTCATGAGCCCTTCTCATCACAGTTGCATGTGAGCATTTCTCGCCTATGAACTCGAAAGCGAGGTCCCTGTGCGCATCAAGATGTATCACGGTCAGCTTCTCATGCCTTTCTTTTAATGCCTTGATGGCTCCGATGGATGCTGAGTGCTCTCCTCCAATGATGATTGGCTTCAATTTCATGTCAAGAATTTCTGTGACGGTTTCTTCTATAATCTTGCAGGTTTTCCTGCAGTTTCCGGGAACGACGTTGACGTCTCCGAAATCATAGAATGTGGCGGTGAGTTCCTTGTTAAAATTAGAGTTGTACTTTTCAAAACCGAATGATGCTTCCCTTACAACGATCGGGCCCAGGCGTGATCCTGAGTGATATGAAGTGGTGCTGTCAAACGGAACCCCAATTAGGGCAAACGAATTTTCCTTGATGTCATCATTTTCAGCTGAAAATGCGAATTTCCATGGCTCGTATGTATTGAAAAGCATAATTTCCTAAAAGGAAAATAATAGGGAGAATCTAGTTAGATCCTCTAGTTCTCATTATTTTCATGTTTCCTAAAGCGACAATGTATTCCACTTCAATGCCTTCAACGATTGAGTCTTTTAGCTCTTCCGGCATTGGCAAGTCGATGGTGTCATAGTTTTCCATGTCCATGATTTGAACATTGTCCCCTTGGATTGAGATAACTTGTCCTAATCTTTTATCGATGATAGGAGTGTCTACTTTACTGTCCACTGGTTTAACAAGGCTTCTTTTTTGGCCGTCGAATACGCCGATAGCTTCGATTCTTGCTTTTGCAGCACCGTGTTTACCAGGAGATGAAGTAGAGTAACTGCTAATTTTACATGCTTCATTGTCTAAAACAATGTATTTTCCAACTTTTAATGTTTTAATTTCTACAACTTTTGTTGACATTAATTTTCCTCCAAATATAATAAAAACCGGTTTTTAATCTATATAATAAGGATTATTATTAGATTAATATAAAATATCTTCTCTATTTTATATAAACTATTCGATTATTTGAAAGATTTTTGCGTGAAAATGGAAATTTCAAAAAAAGTTTTTAGACTATGCCCTTGTTGACCAGATAAAGCACCATTGAAATGGCCGCAAGAAGCAATATAACCAGTATCCAGACCACGATGAATTTCTTTTTGGTGTCGCTTTCGCCTTTGGTGAGGTATTTTTCACCCTTCCTGTCGCTTGAATGCTTTCTTGTATTTCTGTAATAGCCGTCGTTTCTAAGGTATCTGTAAAATGCCCTTGAAGCGAAATAAAAGGCAACAATCAATATCACGCCAACAAAGGGAAGGTGTCCTCCCGGCAGAAACATCATTATCGCCGATGCAGTAATCAGAAGCAGCAGGACAAACAGGCATGCTGACAATATTAACGATATAGTTTTATTGAAAATCATTAGGTACACCTAAATTTAATATGAAACTCCTATTATATAAATATGTTTAACCAAATATTACTATTAAGTGATATAATGAGAATAGCTATCGTCAGTGGAAAGGATGAAGGACCGACAAAACTGAATGCATTCGACAATGCATTGAGCGATGCGGGAATCGGAGATGTCAACCTGATAAAGGTGTCAAGCATGCTTGCAGAAAAAACCAAGATAACACACCTGCCAGCCCTTAAGGCAGGCTCCATGGTGAACTGCGTTCTCTCAGAGGTCACATCAGACACCCCTGGAGAGCAGATAACCGCAGTGATTGGAGTGGCTATCGGCGATGAGCTGGGCTGCGTGGTGGAGACAAGCGGAAGGGATGAAAACCCTGACGACTTGGTAAATGAAGCCAGATTCATGGTCGAGTACATGATGGAAAAGCGCAGCGTTGAGATAAAGAACCTCATCGTTGAAGAGTCGACCGCAACGGTGGAAAAAACCGCTTCGGTGGTAAGCGCAGTGGTTTACGTAACTGACGACATTTGTGACAATTGATAATTAATAACTCATAGAGGCGAAAAACATGGATGCTCAAGACAAAAAGATTGCAACGGACCTGTGCTATGAAATAATAAAGGAAGTAAGCAGAGCGACCAGACCATACTTCGGAACGCCTGCGGCAGGCGAGAAAGTGAAGATGGGCGCTGACGGCACTCCAACCTCATACATCGATGTCGTTGCAGAGGAAATAGTTATCCGCATTTTAAAAGAGGCGAAAGTTTATTCCTACATCATCAGCGAAGAAATCGGCGAGCTGAGATTAGGCAAGGGAACCAAAAGAAGCATCTCCCTAACCCAGGAGCTTAGGCGTGATGACATTGAAGAGGACGAGAAGCCAAAATTCATCTTTCTGGTGGACCCGATTGACGGAACCAGCAATGCAATCAAGGAGATTCCGGCATTCGGAATTTCAATAGCTGTAGCCAGCGTTCCTGAAGGCAGAATCGCAACATTGAACGACGTTGAACTTGCATTCATAAGCAACTTCGCCAACGGTAACTTCTTTGAAGCCGAAAAGGGAAGGGGCTGCTGGCTGAACAACGAGGAGGTTCATCCAAGCGACATCATCACCATAAGCGACATGACACTAGGAGGATTCACAAAATCCGGAACCTCAGAAGCGTCAAAGCTCGTTGACAACGCAAGAAGAATGAGAGTGCTTGGAAGCGTGGTTCTGGAGCTTTCCTATGTGGCAAGTGGAAGATACGATGCATTCCTTGACCTCAGGGGTTCAAGAATCATCGACATTGCAGGCTCAAAGCTGATTCTCGAAGAGGCCGGAGGAATAATAACCGACAAATACGGCGACAAGCTGAACAACAAGCTAAGCATCCATGAAAGGGCAGTTGTCGTTGCCGCAAACACAAAGATACTCCACAAGCAGATGATCGATATTCTAAACGACAACCAGACAGACTTCATCGGAAAAATCGGAATCGTGAGCAGAATCGACCAGGACCGGACAATACTCTTTTCAGCGAAAATCATCGATTACCTCCTGACAAACGGAAGGGAAGTGATTGTCGAGAAAAGGCTGGCCACCAAGCTCAATGCCCTTAAGGAAAATCCTAAACTGGACAAGGTCATCGAAAAAACCAAGGCCAGCTATCCTGAAATGGCACACCTGCTTGATGACATCAACCTCAACATTGACTTTGACCGGCTTGCAAGAAACATCTATGACTTCGACTGCGACATGGCAATAATACTCGGAGGAGACGGCACGCTGCTTAGAGCGGCTGCAAAAATGAAACCAGAAATACCGGTTTTCGGAATCAACATGGGAACAGTCGGATTTCTAACCGACACTGAAGTGCAGGACACCTTCACCTCACTTGACGAAGTCCTGAAAGGCGAATACTACAAGGAAAAAAGGGCAAGGCTCGTGGTTTCCCACGAAAACAACCACTATACAGCCATCAATGAAGTGGTCATAATGACAAACAAGCCTGCAAAGATGCTTTTCTTTGAAATAAAGGTTGACGGGGAAATCATCGACCAGGTAAGGGCAGACGGACTGATCATATCAACACCGAGCGGTTCGACTGCATATGCGATGTCTGCAGGAGGCCCTATTGTCGATCCTAAAGTGGGAGGGTTCATCATCATACCGATTTGCCCATACAAGCTTGGGGCAAGGCCATTTGTCGTATCCGACAATAGTGAAATCACCGTCAAATTGCTCAAGAAAGGTAAAAGCGCAGTGTTCGTGATGGACGGTCAGAGAAACGAAGAGGCGGAATATGAAGAGGAAATCAAGTTCAAAAAATCAGACAAGAGCATCTACTTCATCAGAACTTCCACCAAATACTTCTACAAGAAAGTCAAGGACAAGTTGAGAGAAGGCGGAATAAACGAAACCCATCGGTGCAATAATGAATAATCTCGTAATCGATTTAACACACGGCGGAGTCAAGATTGCCATCAGCCTGGCCAAGGCCGGAAAGAGCGTCCTTGCCTACGACATATACGGTACCCTGGATGACATCGACAGGCGGATGCTTGAAATCTATTCTGTGGAGCTGATTGGCCTGGACCAGCTCAAGGAGTTCAAAGGGAAGATGAAGGTCATATCCCCAATTCACCTGCCATTAAGCCACAGTGAGATTGAAAGCTACAATCCTGATTTGGACTACACGTTCATCACACATCACGAGGCGGTCCTTGAAATCTTTGAAGGATGGGGCGAGGACATACCAAAGGTTGAAATCACTGGAGTCAAGGGAAAGACCAGCTGCGCATTCATGCTTAAGGAAATACTGCTTGGCGAAAATCCGTTGATCCTATCAAGTCTAGGCGCCCTTCTATATGAGGATTCAAGGGAACTAATTTTAAAGAAAAACATTTCAATAACACCTGCAAACATCAAGGAGACAATTGATCTGGCCTACAAGGTTGCAAATCCGATCTGCAAGATAGCTGAAGGCGAAGTGGAAAGCAAAAACCTGCGCAAGTACTCATCGGCGATTTTCGAATCATCACTTGGAGTGACAGGGATAGGGGATGTGGGGCTTTTGACAAACATCTCTGAAAACTACCCAATCGCCAAAAACCGGCTCACTGCCGCTGAAGCCAAAAGGCAGGTCTTCAGGTGCGGATGCGTGGCAATAAACAAGGAAAGCCTCGATGAATACTACAAAGATGTGGAACATCCAAAGATCAACACATTCTCTTTGGATGACAGCAAAGCCAACCTCTATGCTGAAAACGTCAGCTACTCACTTGACGAAAGCGTGATTGACATCACCTACAGGGATGTTAAAACGATTGATAATTCCTCTTTAAACGGAAAGATTCGCATTAAGACTTTCGCTCCGGGACCTCACCACGTATCCAACGTTCTTGGAGTGGTCCTGACCAGCTTATCATTGAATATCGATGAGGATAGAATCGTCAGGGGACTTGCCAACTACAAGGGCATCACCGGAAGGACAAACAAGCGAAGCGAGGATGGAATCTGGATTATAGAGGAGATCAATCCCGGAATAAACACCGATGCAATAAAGCAGTCCATCAACATGATTCCGGATTTGGAAAACTGCTACGTCTCACTCGGAGGGGACTATGGAATAACCTGTGAGGAAATCGATGAAGACAAGGTTGTGAAATATTTAAACACACTTGACTGTAAAATTATCCTTACAGGAGAGGTCGGCCGTTCGATTTCGCAAAAAATGAGTGAAAATATAGAATATATTGAAAATCCTTCTGACGTTTACGAAAAAGCCAAGACTAACGGGAAAAATCTTCTGTTCATCTATCGCTCCGATTACAGCAAGGTTTCACTCAGATGATTTTAACTATTTTTTTGGCGAAAAATTGAAACATTTAATAATAAATAGCTATAAAAATTAACAATGTAGAACTAGTTATAAGTTAGAGCTTATTTCTAGTAAAAATTGATTTTTCTAGAAAGAAAAATTTCGGAGATTTAGATGATGATTGTTGGAACTCGCGGAAGCAAACTGGCCCTTGCACAGACAAAGCAGGTTTGTCAGGATTTAACCAGATTAACCGGCGAAGCTATTGATGTGGAAATAATCAAGACCAAAGGAGACAAGATTACTACTTCCCAGCTGTACAATATGGACTCCAAAGGCCTTTTTACCAAGGAACTGGACATAGCCCTTCTGGAAGAGGAAGTCGACTTTACGGTGCACAGCTTCAAGGACCTTCCAAGCGAACTTGATGAAGACTTAGAAATCGTTGCGGTTCCAAAAAGAGAATCTCCAAATGAAGTCCTCATATCCAACAAAAAATGGGATGAGCTGGAGCCTGGATCCAAGCTTGGAACCAGCAGCCTTAGAAGGGAAGCGTTCTGCAATCTCCATGAAAAGGACTTTGACCTGCAGCCGATTCGAGGAAACATCGAAACCAGAATCGACAAGGCCTTGAACAGCGATTTGGATGCCACCATCATGGCCGAAGCCGGACTTAAAAGATTGAATCTGACAGGATACATCAAGGAAGTGTTTCCGCTGGATTACATCACACCCCCAGCAGGTCAGGGAGCTCTTGCAATCATTACCCGTAAGGATTATGACAAAAAGGACAAGATCGCTAAATTGAATGATTATGTATCTATGCAGGAAGTACTTGCAGAGAAAAAGGTGCTTGAGGAACTTGGCGTCGGTTGCCAATGGCCAATCGGTTCGATAGCACAGATGAAAGACACAGAACTTAATGTTTATTCAATATTACTGACTCAAGAAGGAGAAATCCTTAAGGAGCAAACTGAAAAAGGTTCTATTAAAGATGCGCTTGAACTTGGCAGGCGCATTGGAGGAATTTTTGCAGATTATGTTTAAACGGAGGAATTGAAATTGAAAACTGTTAATGTAGGAGTTATTGGAGTAGGAGCGATGGGTGAAAACCACGTCCGTGTATACCACAAACTAGCAGAAGCAAACCTTCTGGCCGTTTCTGACGTTAGTGAAAGAGCGCTTAAGAAAATAGAGAAAAAATATGGCGCCAAGGGATACACCGACTACGGCGAACTACTCAAGAATCCAGAAATTGAAGCTGTAAGCGTATGCGTGCCGACCACTTTCCACCATTCGGTAGTTATGGAAGCGATAAAGTACGGCAAGCATGTTTTAGTCGAAAAGCCAATCGCATTCACATTAGAGGAAGCCGAAGAGATGATTGCCGCTGCCAAAGAGGCAGGAGTGATCCTTTCAACAGGACATGTCGAACGATTCAACCCAGCAGTCCAAAAGACAAAGGAACTTGTTGACGACGGAGTCATCGGGGATGTCGTGTCTGCCTTTGCAAAAAGGGTGGGACCGCTTCCACCTAGAATCAAGGACGTAGGGGTTTCCATAGACCTGGCAATTCACGATTTGGACATCATGAATTACCTCTTTGATGAGGACATCCTTCAGGTCTACGGGTCAATGAGCAGCAGTTTCGACGGCTCAGAATTTGAAGACCACGCAGAAATCATGGTTAACTTTGATAACGAATCCACAGGAATAATCGAGGTGAACTGGCTGACCCCATACAAAAGAAGGGAGCTAGAGCTTACCGGAACAGCAGGAATCATTTCTGTAGACTACATAAAGCAAAGCATTGAAGTTTACGGCAAATTCGCAAAAGACATTCACATCAAGCATGAGGAACCTCTCAAAGGGGAACTGGAATCCTTCCTGAATGCTGTGGCAAATGATGAAGAACCAGAAATCACTGGTGAAGATGGACTTAAAGCTCTCAAGATGGTTATTGCAGCTAACAGGTCATCAAAAGAACACAAACCAATTAGTTTTGAGGAACTCTAAAAACGTGATATCATGAAACAGAAATTAATCGACAAGGCTCAGGAATTAAGGCAGCACGGTTTCACCACCGGTGAAATCGCAGATGAACTTAATGTCAGCATGGACACCGCAAGATGGCTGACCCTTCAGAAGCAATCAGAAGTCAAGGCCGAAGCGCCGGTTGACTTTGCAATCAACTGGAAAAGCATCGGAGGAAACTCCACCCGTTTAAGCTACGTTTCAGGAGCATTGAGCGACATGGCACTAACCCATGGCGAAGCAGATGTCGTTTGCGGAATCGCAGTGAGCGGAGTTCCATTTGCAACAGTCATGGCTGAGTTTCTAGAGGACATGACCGGAATGGATACCTCAATTGCCATTTTCCACCCGAACAAGCACAGGAAAGACAATGATGAAAACGACGGGGAAGGGGCAATCAGTACCAACTTCGGAACTGTCGAAGGCAAGAAGGTCATAATCGTCGATGACGTCATAACCAGCGGAAAAACCGCAAAAGAAGTCTTCCACACAGTAAAGGACCTCGGCGGAGAACCAACCTGCGTCACAGTATTGATTGACAAAGCTGGCCTTTCCGAAATAGAAGGCGTGCCTGTCGAATCCTTGATTAAAGTAAGCAGACTGTAATCTGCTTTCATTTTCTTCTTTTTTTACTTATTTTTGAATCGCCATTTCTAGGAAAACTTTAAATATAAGTTAGCACAAAATATACACAAGGTGATAATATGTATATTACAATAATCGCTTTTGAAAACATGCATGGAACCAAACCATTGAAAATTGACGCCACAGTCAAGCTGGTGAAGGAACCAGATAACCATCACGACATGGAATCCATAGCCTGCGAGATGAGATATTTCGGAAAAATCGGCTATGTGGCAAACAGTACCAGAACCGTTGTTAAAGGATGCATGAGCGCAGGAAGACTGTACGACAAGATAAATGACGTGTACTTCGCAAGAATACAATTCATCACCGGCTCAATCGCAATAGCCAAGGTGCTGAGCTCAGACGAATACATAGCGGAAGTCGAAAATCCCGAAAGCGACGTGCACTACCTGTGCGAAAATCCTGCAGAGATTGACATTGACTACATCAAAAAACATTTCTAGAGGTGATTTGATGATAAGCACACTTTCAGATGAAATTGAGCTGTTGGACGCTCAAGTTCACAAGAACATGGCAATAATACCTATAAAAACACCAAAAAACTATAAATTTGACATACTGACCCTCGAGAAGGGCTTCGAGTTGGGCCTTGCAAAGGTAAAGGAATGCGAACACTCAACAGTGAACACATTGATCGTTGAAAACAAATCTGTCGTTCCGCTTCTTTTGGTGGACGGTGAAGAGATTGTCGGAGGAGACCAGAACCGTATAGTGAATGCCACAATACTGATTGCCCCTCAAAGCGAGATGAAGATACCTGTGAACTGCACCGAGCATGGCCGCTGGGGATACAAGCATGAGTTCGTACATTCCGAATACATTGCGGATTCAAGAACACGAGGCAGAAAAGCCCTTGCAATACATGAAGGCCGGGATGCCCAGCAGGCAGTATGGAACTCCATTGATGATCTTGAAAACGATCACCAGTTCTCATCCAAAACCCAGGCAATGGCCGAAAGCTACGATAACGTCAAGGCAGATTTGAATGAATTCATTGAATCATTTGAGGTTGCAGATGGTCAGAATGGTGTTTTAATCATTATCGATGGTGAAATAAAAGGCTTTGAAATATTTTTCAGCTCAGAAATCTATAAGGAATACCACGAAAAGATCCTTAAAAGCTATCTGATTAATATGGAAGTCAAAGAAGAAGCGTTCACAATAAATGCCGACGAAGCTAGAGAGCTGATAACAAGTGTAATTGACAGCGACTTCAACGAAAAGCCAAACATCGGACTGGAAAAGCCATTTGAGTTCAAAAACGATGAAGGCATCAGTGAAATCTACACCTACAAGGACGAGATGATTCACTTTTCATACTTCACAATCGATGAAGATGATGATTTGAAAAAAGCAAGTAGTCATTTAAGAGGCGGCATTGTCATTTAAAGTCAATGCCCAACTCCTTCATCATCTTTTCTATTTTTAGGGACAGCTCCCTGTTTTCTTGATCCAACCTCTTTTTTTCACAAGCCAACTTCTTGAGATCAATGAACTCACCCTCAAATGTGTCCACATACCTTGAAATCGACAGGTTGAAATCATTTGCCTTGATTTCAGAAATTCCAACGACATTTGAAAACTTATCGATTGTCTTTCTTGACCTGTAGACGTCCAAGACCTTTGTGATAGTATCCTCGTCCAGGACGAGATTTCTCCTGAAGAGTCCTGGAACTGAATACGGTGCTTTTTTTGTCTTGAAATCGGTTGACATGTCTATGAATACGATGCGGTCTGTTCTTCTGTTTTTCCTGAACACCATGATGATTTCAGATATTGAATGCCTTGAAAGCTCGCCGGGAACGCTCATTATGGCATCTATGCAGTTCATCTCATAAGTCAGGTACTTTCTTAAAAGCCCCAGGGAATTCTTAAACAAGAAGCTTTGAGACATTGACACGACCATCAGCCCGTCGTCCTTTAAATTATCAATCATGTTGACTAAAAAGAAATATTCACTGTCCTTGAGCGGTGCGTATTCCCCTGAAAGGCGGACACCTCCAGTGTCCAGATCCATCTTGCTTACGATATTTTCTATCGCATCGTTAATCTCACCGTCACTTTTAAATGACTCCTCATCCATGTTCAGATTGGCAGTGAGGAAATCCTCAATCTGCTTTCTTTTGTTCTGCCTTATGGCTTCGGGATTTTTGGCCACGTTGAAGCGGCGCATGTTTCTAGTGGTGATTTGAGGAATTGCCGATATCACAACATCGAACTTGGCCCTTGAATCATCAAACGGCTCGAACGGACTTCCAAGTTCCAGGAAAACCCTGTCCAAGTCAAAGTGATTAATCAATAGCTTGACCAGGCTGCATGAGTATGCAAGCTCATCCTGGCTTTTTGCAAAGGAATTCTCAAACGGAATGCTGTAGTCATTTGCAAGGTCAACCAGAAGGGATGCGTCGTTTAGAAACGGGCTGTAGACGTCCCTTGGATATTTCACATTAGATGACACGATTGAAGAGATTAGATGGTTGATGTAATCGTTGCCATAGCCTATCCTGATTAGCCTTGACTGGCAGACCTTATCGAAGACCCTGGCAAAGGGGAAATCCTCCTCAAAGACATCGAGCTGTGAAATCGAGTATATTATGTCCTTTACAACCAGATGGGTTTCGCCAACAAACTCGAACTTGTTGAAATTGACCTCCTGGCTTAGCTTGTCGAAAATGAAATTGAAGTAAAGCCCGTAGTTTGAATCGTCTGCAAACTCAACTTTCTTGCTGAAAATGTCAAAGAATGCATATACGAAAAACCTGTCTGAATAGTGGCTGGCAATCACCTCATCGATGTAATATTCAGGGCTGTCAAGGTAGAATCCGAACATCTCCAGTGCATCGCTTCTGAAGGCTTTCCTCATGTCGTCGTCCATATATGCCTCATCGAATATCATTGCCTTATCCTCTATGAGGCTTTTTAAGTAGTTTTTCAAAAGGTCGCTGCAGTACTTGTATAGGAATGAATAGATGACCATGTACTGGACGTCCGGCGTGTGCTCGGCCTGCCTCATCTTTGTGAGGATAGTGTTTAAGACCTTCCTGTTTCCGGATTTCCTAACGCTCATCGGCCTCACCCCACAGTTTGTTCAGTATTCCTTCCTTGAGGTTCCTGTCATAGTCAACCACCTTCAGGTCCTCGGCCACCTTCTTGTTAATCAAATCTAGAAGTTCCCCGTATCTTTTCTGAGTTTCATGATCAGGGACTGCGAGTTCGAGCTCCCTAATCTGTCTTATTGAAGCGTGAGGAATTCTTTCTGTGCTTGAAAGCTCATATAGCTGCTTTTTGATGTGGGCATTGGTGAGCAAGTGCGCTATAAATGACGGGTCAAAGCCTTCCTTAAGGCGTATAATGGCTATCCTGTCGCTTATCACCAATCCTTCACGGCTGACGCAGGCGACATCATACGGGTAAGGCATCTTCATCAGGACATCGTTTTTTCGGGTGAAATGGTGCGGCTTGATGCTTTCTGCCTTAAGCCTCAGTTTCTCGAAGTCATCCAGTATCCCGTCCTTTTTTATTGACCTCTGGACAACTACCTCAAACTCTTCGCCGTCATCTGCCAGGTATCTCCTGTATGACAGGCCCGAGAGCACTTCTGCAATCTTATACAATCTTACTTTCCTCATTTTTAGCCTCAAGTTATTTTTTTAATAAAAAATTGGGCCTTGGGTGATTTTAATGGTGAATTGGGGTTGAAATGAGCATGCTTTTTGGCGTGGTGTTCGTGTTTTCAAGCATGTTCATCTTTAATGGTGATTTATGGCCTAATTTCTTATGTGCGTGTTTGTCTTTCAATATTGCCCTCCTTTATTGGTACAGGCCGCCGACATCATCCAGAAGAGGTGCTTCATTGACCTCTGAAGCGTCCACTTTCTCTGCAGACACGCCTCCGATGACGCCTACGCTTTGGATGTTTGACTTGAGCACGGCTGTTGAGGTGATTCCAGGCCCTTGAGGGGAGAGGACAAACAGGTCGAGAAAAGTGTCGTCCTCGCCGACGATGAATGCTGGCTCGATTGGCTCAGATGATTTGGTCTGCACCTTGATGAGGATATGCTTTGCCTCGCTTTCGCCTTCCATTCCTATCTCTTCCCTTATGGTGTTGTCAAGGCTTTTCACCTTTTCGCTCCAGTTGATTGAATTATGGTCATGGTTCATTATATCACATCCTTTTTTATTCTAATCCGCATTTCCTGCGGTGGTGTTCGACTGGCGATAGAAAGAAACTTTCTATTTCAATTGCATTTTTTTAAAGAAGATGCAAGTTGTAACAATAAGTTGTACACAATAGTATATAAAACTTTTCATTTTTTCTTAATTTTCCAAAAAAATACAACTTATTACAACTACAAATAAAGTATATGGCTCAGGTTATATATAAAGTTTTTGCATTTTTTAAAAAAATGCAGAAAAGTGAAAGTGTGAAAGTGCACCGGAAACATGTTTCAATGCAATCAAAAAAAATAGAAAAGGCAAGCCGAAGATTCATTCGTCTTCAGCTTCTTGTTTTTTGTCCTTTTTAACGATTTTCATCTTCTGGTTTTCCTCATCGACTTCCATGACAATCGGGTCTTCCTCAACGGCACCAGGATCCTTTTCAACGCATTCCTGAATCTTCGCATTGATTGCTCCGGTATCCTCAGTGTCAATCAGGTCGATGATTTCAAGCTGGTTCTGGAACCTTTCAATGCCGTCCATCGGAATGTTTTCAACGAATGGAATCGCTCCGGTCGCTCCGGTGATTTTCTTCTTGTCAGGGTCCGCTCCGTTCTCGTACAATGCCTTTATGCTTTGGCCGGTGATGTGTCCCTGCACTTCAGCGCCTGTAACGATCAGAAAGCGGATGTTCGGATTTGATATAATGTTAGCAACTACCTTTTCAATGCCTAGATTCTCTGTCTTGCATGGTCCTGCTATAGCCGCACCGGACAGTTCCGCCTCGATGTGGGAAGCCAATGTGGTCACTGCAACCGGACTTTCAGGGTCGCCCACGATATAATCCCCACTGATTACAGGCCAGCCATCTGCAGGAGCTTTTTTGTCTGCCATGTCAAAACCTCCTAATATATGGATAGATTAAAATATATTTTAAAAATATTTAAGTATTTTGTAATTTAATTTCGGCGAATGGTGGAAAAATGGATTTATCCAACATGCAAAAATATTCCTGAATAATTCAAAAGCAATTCATCAGCAAATCATGATTGTCCGATTTAAAAAAAAAAAAGAAAAAA
>Ga0129307_1001469_pt1 | contig 24633 bp, 23 predicted proteins | sample P1105metagenome_FD_94437 | JGI IMG/M metagenome (GOLD analysis project Ga0129307, IMG submission 94437) | Capybara group fecal microbial communities from Wisconsin, USA - P1105 metagenome | ecosystem: Host-associated > Mammals > Digestive system > Large intestine > Fecal | place: USA: Wisconsin...
ATCCTTTCAATGTTTATTTAGTCAATTACATTGTATCATAAGTAATCTGATATGTCTCTTTATTATAAATAAAAATAGTATCAGTGGGAAAGTACCTCACCAACACTATTTATTATAGAACCTAAATAATTAAAAACCTTATAGTTTTCTATAAGGTTTTTATTATGTCTATTATTTTAGGTATAAATATAATTAATCCTGAAATTGCTGCTGTTATAGCAAATACAAGTACTGCTCCGCTAGCTGTGTCTTTTGCTATTTTAGCTAGTGGGTCTATTTTAGGGCATGCTAGGTCTACTACTGCTTCAATAGATGTATTTATCATTTCTGTTGCTATTACTAGTCCAAACAATACTAAACATATTAACCATTCAAAGTAGCTTAGTTTTAATACAATTCCTAGTATTATTACTAAAATCATTACTAGTGTATGTACTATTATATTTTGTTCATATTTAAATGCATATATTATTCCTTCTATTGCATATTTAAAACTTTTTATTAGTCTTTTTAATCCTTTTTCTTTTAGTTTATCTCGTGATACCGAATCCATTTAGTATTTCCTCCTGTTTTCCAAACATAACTTTTTCTTCTTCTGGTTTCATATGGTCGTATCCTAATAGGTGCAAGAATCCATGTACTGTTAGGAATGCTAGTTCTCTTTTTTCTGAATGGCCATAAGTTTTTGCTTGTTCTTTTACTTTGTCTATTGATATATATATGTCTCCTAGTATTCTATAGTTTTCAATGTTTACATCTTCACTATCTTCTAGTGCGAATGATATTACATCTGTTGGTCTATCTATTCCTCTATATTCTTTATTTATTTCATGTATTCTTTTATTGTCTACTATTATAACGCTAAATTCTAGTTCTGTATCTTCTAGGTTTTCTTTCTTTTTTGCGTATTCTAATAGTGGTTTTAATATTTCTAAATCTTCTATTTCTTCGTTTGTTTCATTAAATATTTCTACGTTATCCATTTTTCTCACCAAAGATATTATACACTATTTTTTAAATTTTTACTAATTTTCTTCTATATTTTCTATTGTTTCATAGTCTGTAATATTTTCATATATTGAAAAGAATATGTTTAATTCTAATTCTGATTCTTTTATGTTTGTATTTAATATTTTGTAGCTGATTATATATTCTTTTTCTTTTAGGTTATTCTTCATTTGATTTATAGCTTTTTCTGTTGCCTTTTGTATTGCTTCATCTGTTGTTAGTATTTCTTCTATTTCTTCTGTTTCTATTTGGTTTTGTTTTACTAGTTTTATTGGTAATAAATTATTTGATAGTATGTTTTTTTCTTCTATTTTTTTTGTTTTATATTTATTTTTTGTTAGTTCAATTTCTTTATTTAGTATTTTTATTACGTATACTTTTTGATGATTATTTAATTCTTTTGTTTCTTTATATGCGAAGGGATATGTTACTTTTGTTTCGTACCAGACTTCTCCGAATACAACTCCCTCTGCAGGTATTGTGTCTTTTATTACTTCATTGTCTAGAATATTACCGCTAATTATTATTTCTCCTTTTTTTATGTATGAGTTTATTTTTTTTATAATTTGTCCGTGTTCTGCTTTTATTTCTTTTATGATTGCGTCTTTTTTTGCTATTATGTTTCTATTTTGTTTTTCTTCTTTTTTTTCTTCTAATTTTCTCATTTCTAATCTTACTATATATTTTGTTCCTAATGTTTCTATTTCTAGCCATTCTATTTTATCTCTATGTTTATTTATTATATTTTCTTTTATTGTTTGTATTTTTTTATATGATTTTTTAAATGTTTTTTCTGTTATTCCATATTGTTTTAGTTCTTTTTTTATAAAGTTTATTGTTTCTTGGTCATTATATATTATTTCTATTTTAAATATAATACTGGTTAATGTTTTTAGTATTATTAAACCTAGTATCATACTTATTATTAGGTATTTATTTAGATTAAGTTTTTTCTTTATTTTTATTATTCCATATGTATTTAATTTTTCTATATTGTATATTGTTTTTATTTGTTTTAGTTTTTCGTAGTCTTTTTCATATATGATTATATCTATTTCTTCTTTATTTTTATTTATACATTTTAGTATTTCTATTTTATTATTATGAAGTCTCATTATGAATCTGTTTATATTTTTTCCTTTTATATTTAATTTTATTTTACTTTTTAGATCATATATGATTTTATTTTTCATATTTACCTCATTTCAATATTTTTTATATCACCTGATATTAATATTTCATCGTCTAATAGTTTAGATACTACTAGATTTTCTCCTTTTATTTTTATTTCACCATCTTCATAGTTTATTATAATTAAGTCATTATCAAGATATCCTATTGATTCGTAGTTACATATATCTATTTTGTTTTTTAATACTCTCATATTGAACATTTCATCTAATAAATAGTTTCTAGTTCTTCTTACTATACTCATATTACCACCTATATAAGTGTATGAAAAAAAGGACTTTTTTAGTCCTTATTCGCTTCTTAGTTTAGCATTTAATTTAGTTTCTACTTTATTTATTATGTTATTAAATACTTCCATTACTTCTTCATCTGTTAATGTTTTTTCTGTTGATGAGAATGTTAGATTATATGCGATTGATTTTTCATTTTCTTTTACATTTTCTCCTGTGTATACATCGAATACATCAATATTTGTAAGTAGTCTTCCACCTGCTCTTTTTATTTCTGTTTCTATTTCTTTTGATGTTGTTTCTTTATCTACTATAAATGCCATATCCTTTTTTATTTCAGGGTATTTTGATGATTCTTTGTATTTTATAGGTTTAATTGGTTTTATTAGTTTTGTTAATGATATTTCTGCTACGTATACTTCATCTTTTAATGTACTTGGGTGTACTCTACCAATTATTCCTAATGGTTCTCTATCAAGTAGTATTCTAGCAGACATTCCTGGATGCATATTTGGAATATTATCTACTTGGAATTCGTATCTGTTTTTGAATCCTGCATAGTCTAATAGATTTTCTATTATTCCTTTTATTACATAGAAGTCTGTTTTTATCTTGTTATTTTGCCATTTATTTGTTATGTAATTACCTTTCATAAGTATTGATATTTTTATGTCTTCATTATAGTTTTTATCATATGTTTTACTTATTTCATATAGCATTATATCTTCTACTTTTCTAGTTTTGTTATATGTATATACATTTATTAATGAAGGTATAAGTGTTGTTCTTACAATGCTTTTATCTATACTCATTGGGTTTGGTAAAATCGCATTTTCTCTTAATTCATATTTGAATGTATTTGCCATATCAGGTGAAGTTAATGTATATGTTTTTGTTTCATTTAGTCCTAATGTTCTCAATCTTTTTGAGAATAGTTTTCTATATTTAACGTCTCCTATATATCCACCTTTTCTAATATTTGTTTTAGGAAGTGTTGATACTAGGTTATTGTAGCCATAAAGTCTACCTATTTCTTCTGCTATATCGTTTACGTTAGGATCTATATCTAGTCTTCTTTTTGGAATTGTTACTATAAATTCATTGTCTTTTATTTCGTATTTAAAGTCTAGTCTATCTAGTTCTTTTTCCATATCACTAACTGAAATTGTTATTCCAAGCATTTTGTTAATGTCTTCTGATTTAAATTTTACTATTTTTTCTGATTTATCTACTGTATCATATTTAACTATACCTTTTAATACTTTAGCATTTGCATATTTTTCTAGTAATTGGCAAGCTCTATTAATAGCTAGGTCTGTATATTCGTAGTTTAATCCTTTTCCAAATCTAATTGATGCTTCACTTTTTAGGTTTTGATTTTGTGCTGTGTATCTAATTGATACTGGGTCAAAGATTGCGCTTTCTATTAATATAGTTTTTGTATTATTATCTACTTCAGTATTAAGTCCTCCCATAACTCCTGCTATTGCGATTGCTTCTTTTGCATTTGATATTACTATATCTTTTTCAGATAGTGTTCTTGTTTTTTCATCTAATGTTGTTATCATTTCATTTTCTTCTGCATCTCTTACTATTATTTTATCTCCAAGTTTTTCTTTATCGAAGAAATGTAGAGGTTGACCGTATTCTAACATTACATAGTTTGAAATGTCTACTACATTGTTTATCGATCTCATTCCTGCACTTGTAAGTCTTTTTTTAATGAAGTCAGGTGATTCTTTAACTTCTACGTTTGTTACCATTTTAGCTAGGTAGTATGGACATTTTTTAGTTTTTATATCTAGGTTGAAGTGATTATTTATATCATCATCTATTTCTTTGAAACTAATTTCAGGCATTTTTACTTTTTTATTTAGTATAGCTGATATTTCATATGCAAATCCGATGTGATAGTAACAGTCATTGTTTCTATGTTTATGTATATCTAGTTCATAGATTGTGTCTTCTAGTTTTAGATATACTAATGGATCAGTTCCAACTTTAGCGTCACTACCTAATTCGCATATTCCTTTGTTATATGCTTCTTCTGTTTTTTCTTCTAGTCCTAATTCATATAAAGCACAAAGCATTCCGTTTGATTCTACTCCTCTTATTTTTGATGGTTTTATTTCAAAATCACCTGGAAGAATTGCTCCTGGAAGCGCAACTATTACTTTTAGTCCAGTTCTAACGTTAGGCGCTCCACATACTATTTGTGTTGTTGTTTCTCCGATATTTACTTGGCACACATGTAAGTGATCTGAGTCTGGATGTTCAATACATTCAATAACTTCTCCTATAGTTAGATTGTCTATATGATTTGTTATTATTTTTTCTACGTTTATTCCTGATTCTGTTATTTTCCTAGCAAGTTCTTTTAAGTCTTCATCGCTTATATCAATATATTCTGATACCCATTCTAAACTTATCATTATTCGCTCTCCTTTCTATCAAATGTTTTTAATTCTCTTAAGTCTGTATTGTAAATAGCTCTTAAGTCATGTATGTCATATTTTTCCATTGCAAGTCTATCTGCACCGAATCCAAATGCGAATCCTGTCCAAATACTAGGATCATATCCACTCATTCTTAATACGTTTGGATGTACAATTCCTGCTCCTGCTACTGTTATCCATCCTGAGTTTTTACAGATATTGCATCCTTTTCCTTTACATTTATGACATGTTATATCTACTTCTACTGATGGTTCTGTAAATTGATAGTAACTTGGATGGAATCTTGTTTCTGTATTTTCACCAAATAGTTTTTTAAATATTACATCTAGTGTTCCTTTTAAGTCACTTAGTGATATTTCTTTATCTACTACTAGTCCTTCTATTTGCATGAATTGATGTGAATGTGTTGCGTCGTCATCGTCTCTTCTATATGTTTTACCTGGACATATCATTCTAATTGGAGTGGTTCCATTTCCTTTTAACATTGTTCTTACTTGTACTGGAGATGTTTGACTTCTAAGTAGTATTTCTTCTCCTTCTATATAGAATGTATCTTGTGCGTCTCTTGCTGGATGTCCTTTTGGAATATTTAGCATTTCGAAGTTATATTTGTCTTCTTCTATTTCTGGGCCATCTACTACATCATATCCCATTGATATAAATGTTTCTTCTACTTCTTCTATTAGTTTTTCTAGTATATTAGGCGAACCTACATTTATTTTTGTTGAAGGTAGAGAGATATCTATTTTTTCCGATTCTAGTTTTTTATTTAATTCATATTCTTCAATTTTATTTTTTAATAAATCAAATGAATTACTTATATCTGTTTTGAATTCATTCATTATTTTTCCAAATTCTTTTTTTTCTTCATCATTTAATTCTCTCATATGAGACATTAATTCTGTAATAGGTCCTTTTTTACTTAGATAGATGTTTTTTAGTTCTGTTAGTTCTTTTAGTGTGTTAGTGTTTTCTAATTTTTCTTTTATTTCAGTCCTTAAGTTATTTATTTTTTCTTGCATAAAATCACCCTTTCAAATAAAAAAATCCATGAATTTAAGGACGAGATAACCCGTGGTACCACCTTAATTCATAGATTTACTATGCACTCTTTCTCTTAACGCGAGATAACGTTATAATTTTTTTTTTATAAAGCTCTCTAGACGAATTCATAAAATGTTATTGTTAGTTTCCACCAAACACTAACTCTCTATTAATAACTTAGATTATTACTACTTCTAGGTCTTTGCCTTTGGACTAGTAATATTATATATTATTTTTTTTGTTTTGTAAATTGTTTTCTTTTTGTTTTTCTAAAGTTTTGCATTCACAGTATAATATTTTATTATTATTTATTTCTCTTTCAAAAACTATCTGTCCATATTTTTTTATTGTTTTAAGCGCTCTGATATTATTCTTATCACATGTTATAAAGAAGCTATCTATATTATTTTTATTTAAAAATTCAGACAGAAGAGTTAATGCCTTGTATGCATAATTATTTTTTCTATATTTTGGAAATATTATACATGATATTTCCCCTTTTTGTAATTCATCTTTTTTTCTATATAAAATGTATCCCACACATTCATTTTTTTCTTTAAGATAAATTTCATAATCATTTATTATGTTATTATCTTTTGTTTTTAGTTCTATTTCATCGTCTTGTATTACCGTTATCATTATTTTCACCAATTTTATTATATCATATCTTGAAATATTTTTTTGTTTTTTTTATAATTATTTTAGGAGGTATTATTATGGATGAAATCAAATCTAAAATTGAGGAAGTAGTTAAGAAATTAACTAGTGATAAGAGTTTAGCTGATGAATTTAAGAAAAACCCTATTTCTGTTATTGAGAAAGTTTTGGGTGTTGATTTACCTGACGATGTTATTAATAATGTTGTTGAAGGTGTTAAGGCTAAGATGAGTGTTGATAATGCGAAGTCTTTATTTGATAAAGCTAAAGATTTATTTAATAAATAAAAGAAAGGGGAACCTTTCTTTTTATTCTTGTGTGAATCTTAGTAAGTATCCATCTGGATCTTGTACTAGGAATTCTTTATCTATATATTCTTTTTCATTTACTTTATATATTGATTCTTTTATATCTTGATATAATGGATAGTTTATTTTTAAAAGATTTTGTTTTATTCTTTCTACATCTTTTACTTCCATACTTATATTTATTCCTCTACCAAATGGATATTCTAGTGGACCTGTTTCCCATACGTCATTGTCTTCTTGTATCATTATTTGATTTTGGTTTAGTTCAAGGAAGATAAATTTATCTTCTTTTCTTTCATACATTATTTTGAAACCTAGATTTTCGTAAAAGATTCTACTTTTTTCTATATTTGTTACTGTTAGTTCTGGTATTAGTTTATTAAATCTCATATTATCTCTATTTGCATTACGTTTGTATTTGATTTTTGTCCTCTTTTACTAAATCCGCCTGTTATTACTACTTTATCGTTTTCTTTTAGATTAAATAGTTTTGTTCCAATTTTTATTGTTTCTTCTACTATTTCATCTGTTGTTTTTAATATAGGTACTACACATGTTTCTACTCCATAACAAAGTTGTAGTGATCTAGCTACTTTTTCATTTAATGTAGTTGCTAGTACTGGACAGTTTGGTTTCATGTTTGATACTTTTCTAGCAGTATATCCTGATACTGTTGAAGCAATAATTAGTTTTGCGTCTATTGAGTTTGCTGCTTCTACTGTTGAATAGGCAATCATTTCTGATATATTGTTTTTTCTTCCAAAGTTATAATCTCTATTTATTTTGTTATGTTTTTCTGCTTCTTCACAGATTCCTGCCATTGTTTTTACTGTTTCAATTGGGAATGCGCCTACAGCAGTTTCACCGGATAGCATTACTGCATCTGTTCCATCTAGTACTGCTTGTGTTACGTCTGTTATTTCTGCACGCGTTGGTCTACTACTATTTTTCATTGATTCTAACATTTCTGTTGCGACTATTACGTTTTTTGCGTGTGCTCGTGCTCTTTCAATTAGGTGTTTTTGATAGAATGGTATTTTTTCCATTGGACATTCTGTTCCTAAATCTCCACGTGCTACCATTATTCCGTCTACTTCTTCTAGTATTTCGTCTATGTTTTTTATTCCTTCTTCTGACTCTATTTTTGCGATTATTTTCATGTTTGATTTTTTATATTTTAATATTTCTTTTATATCTAATATGTCTTGTTTACATGTTACGAATGATGCTGCTAGGAAATCTCCATCGTTATCGCATGCAAATTCGATATCTTTTCTATCTGTTTCTGACATGAATTTAATGTTTAGGTTTACTCCTGGAACTGAAAGGCTTTTTTTATTTCCAAGGATTCCTCCATTTATTATTTTGCAGTTTAAATAGTCGTTTGTTTTTTCTATTACTTCTATTTTCATTAATCCGTTTTCTAGTAATATATAATTTCCTACATTAATACTATCTAGTGCTTCTGGATGATTTACTGAGAATTCTTTATTGTTTCCTAAAATATGTCCTTTTACTACTTTAATAGTGTTTCCTTCTATTAATTCTATTTTATCGTTTTCTAGTTTATCATTTCTGAATTCTGGTCCTTTTGTGTCATACATTATTGCGATTTCTTTTCCAGTTATTTTTCTTACTTCGTTTGCTACTTCTAGTGTTTTTAATTTATTTTCATCGTCAGCATGTGAACAGTTTATTCTTGCAACATTCATTCCTGCTAATACCATTTCTTTTAATGTTTCTACATTTGTACTTGCAGGTCCCATACTACATACTATTTTTGTTTTTTTCATTATATCTACTCCTTTACCCAAATCACCAATATACACTATTTTTAATTCTAAATCAATGGTTTAAAAAAAGAAAGAGCCACTTATTCATGGTTCTTTACATCTTCAAACATTTTTTGCATTGTTTCGTTGTTTCTTGTTAGTTTTTTTATTGTTAAATCTTCTGCTTTATTGTTTGCGAGTCTTAAATTATTTTCGCTTGATAGGAGTGCTTCTTTTGTTTTTTGTAAGTGATCTATTGTTTTATCTATTTCGTCTATTGCTTTTTTGAATTTTTCACTTGCTAATCTATAGTTTCTTCCGAATGTTTCTTTGAAGTTATTTATATTTTCTTCAAAGTGTGATATGTCTAGGTTTTGGTTTTTTTGTAGTTCTAATTCTTTTTTGTATTGTAGTGATTTATTTGATAGTGATTGGATTAGTGTTATTAAGGGAATAAAAAATTGTGGTCTTATTACATACATTTTTTCATATTTATGTGACATATCTACTATTCCATTGTTGTAATAATCGTTATCTATTTCTAGGAGGGACACTAGTACAGCATATTCACAGTTTTTTTCTTTTCTATCTTTGTCTAATTCTTTTAGGAAGTCTTCATTTTTATGTTTTGTTTGTGTTTCATCTGCTTCATTTTTCATTTCAAACATTATTGATACTATTTCTGTTCCTTCTTCATCAAAGTCTCTAAATATAAAGTCTCCTTTTGATCCTGTTTTTGCATCGTTATCTTTTTCAAAGTATGAGTTTTTGAATAGTGGTCTTAGTTTATTGAATTCGTTATTGCAGTGTTGTTCTAGTGATTCTCCTATCATTTTTGTTGATTGTCTAGCTTTAAAGTCTTTATAGTATTCTATTTGTTCATCTTTTGTTTTTATTTTTTCTTCGTATGTTTCTTTTATGTTTTTTTCTTTTATTATGTATTCGTTTTTTGATAGTTCTAGTTTATTATTTAGTTCTTGTATTTCTTTTTCTAGTTGTTGTTTTTCTTTATTTATTTCTAGTTCTTTTTCTTTTTCTTTAATATCTATTTTGTTTTTTAAGTTTTGTATTTCAAGTGTTTTATTGTTTATTTCATCTGTATATTTTGATTTTTCTTGTTCTTTTGTTCTTATTATTTCTTGTTCTAGTTTTGTTATTTCTAGTTCTTTTTTATTTAGTTCTTCTTTTAGTTTATTTTCTGTATTTATTTGCGCTAGTTTGATTTGGTTTTCTAGGTCTTTTTTGTGTTCTTCGTGAATTCTTTTTACTTCACTCTCAAATTCTTTATCTCTTATTTGTTTTGTTATGTTTTCAAATTCTCTTGCGTCTATTTTAAACATTGTCCCACATTTAGGGCATTTTATTTCGTTCATAGTTCCTCCTAATCCATTCTATTATTAGTGTTGTTATAAAGTCTATTTCGTGTTCTGTTAGTTCTTTATTTTGCTTTATGTGATGCCATTTATATAGGCATTTTCTACAGCATGTTGCGGTTGCATGTTGTGCGATAAATACTGGATGGTTTTTCATAGGTGTTTGTTTTCCATCGTTTTTTATTATTTCTGGTTTTAGTCTTTTATTAATTATTTCGTATGCTTGTGTTTTTATTTTTTCTATTCCATTTTTTTCTATATATTCTATTTCTTTTCGTTTTAGATGAAAGCTACTTCTAAATTTTGATTTTTCTAGTTTATTTAGTTTTTGTTGTATTACTTGTGACATTTATTGGGTTTACGTGCACTACTGTTAAGTAGATTTCATCTATTTTTTTTGTTATTTCTTTTTCTAGATTGTCTGCTATTTCATGGCTTTCAAATGTAGTTAAATTTCCATCTACAAATATTGTTAGTGATATTTGATACATGTATCCTACTGGTGTTGAGTTAAAGTTTTGTATTCTTTTTATTTCTTTATGTTGTTTTATTATTTTTAATACTTCTTTTTTTGTTTCTTCTCTTATTGCTTTATCCATTAAAACGTCGTATGATTCTTTGAATATTTTTAGTCCTGTTATTAGTATCCATGTACCTATTCCTATTCCTACTATTCCATCTAGTATGAATATTTTATATTTTGCCATTATGCAGGATATAAGGTTAAGTGATGTTAATATACAGTCATTTATGTGGTCTTTAGAGTTTGCTTTTACTAGTAGGTTATTGTATTTTTTTCCTATTTTTGATGTATATAGATATAGTGAAAGTTTAGTTATGATTGTTATTATACATACTATTATTAGCCATATATTGAATGTATATGTCTTTTTTAGTATAAGTGTTATTACCCCTTCTTTTATAATTATTAGTGCCATTAGTATCATCATTATGCTTATAAGTAGTGAATATATGTATTCTGCTTTTCCGTGTCCTAGGTTATGGTCTTCATCTTTTGGAATACTCGCTATTTTATTTCCAATATATGTCATAAGGGATGAGAATATATCTCCAGCACTATTTAGTGAGTCTGCTATCATGGCTTGTGATTTTGTTATTAGTCCAATTGTTCCTTTTATTATAAGTAAGAATATATTTCCTATTATTCCTAGTGTACTTGCACGTTTTGCGCTTTTAAATCTATCCATTTTTCCTCCTATTTTGTTTCTTTTATAATTATAACAAAAAGCACACAAATTGTGTACTATTTTATTAATTTACATATTAGATTTGCTGTTTCTTCTACTCCTAGTGTATCACTATTTATACATAAGTCATAGTTTTCTGGATTATTCCATTCTTGATTTGTATAGTGTTTGTAGTGATTGCTTCTTAGTTTGTTTATTTTGTTTATTTCTTTTTCTGCTTTGTTTTTATCTATTTTATAGTATTTTGTTGCTCTATTTATTTTGTCTTCCATATTACTATAGATAAATATTTTTATTATGTTTTTTTTATTCTTTAGTATATAGTCTGCACATCTACCTATTATTACGCATGGTTCTTTAGCAAGTTCTTTTATTAGGTTTGATTCTTTTATAAATAATTCGTCATTGTTATTTAGGTTATAGTAATATCCGTTATTTAGATTATCTAATATGCTTGTTTTTTGTTCGTGTTTTTCGATATATTCTGTTGATAGTCCTGTTGTTTCTGATAGTTTTGTTATTATTTCTTTATCGTATAGTTTTAGTCCTAGTTTTTTTGCGACTAATTCCCCTATATATCTTCCGCCACTACCATATTCTCTTGATATAGTTATTACTACATTTGTTTTATTGTTTATTTTTATTTCTTGTTTTGGTTGTTCTTCTTTTATTAAGTTTTTATTCATTGTTTTTAGTTCGTGTTTTATTAGTATAATTGATAGGATAAACGCAAGTGAGTCTGCAACTGGGCCTGCAAATAATACTCCTTTTAATCCCAAAAATTTTCCTAATATTATCATTGCTGGTATAAGGAATGCTATTTGTCTTGAAAGGGAAAGTATTGCGCTTTTTAGTGATTTTCCTATTGCTTGGAAGAATATTCCTGATGGTATTTGAACTCCATTAAATATTACTAGCATTAGGTATATTCTAAATGACATACATGCGAATTCTATATATAGTTCGTCTCCTTTACCAAATATGCTTATTAGTTTGTCTGGTATTGTTTGAAATAGTATGAATGCTACTGTACTTATAATTAAACTTATTTTTAGTGTTGTTTTTAGTGTTTCTTTTACTCTATCATAGTTTTCTGCTCCATAGTTATATCCAAGTATTGGTTGTGAACCTACTGCTAGTCCTACTACGATACTGTTTAGTATTTGGCTTATTTTCATTACTATTCCAAGAACTGTTATTGGTATTTCTGGTCCAAATTTTGAGTCTATACCATATTTTTTTAGCAGGTTGTTTTCTGCTGTTACTACTAGTACAAAGCTCATTTGTGTTATGAAACTACTAATCCCTAGTGTTGTTACTTTTACTGATTCTTGTTTTTTTAGTTTGAATGATTGTTTGTTTATTTTTATTGATTTTATTTTTTTTAGATATAGTACGTTTAGTATAAATGTAAGTGTTTGACTTGTTATTGTAGCAAGTGCTGCTCCTTTAACTCCCCATTTTAGTATAAATATAAATATTGGGTCTAGTACGGTATTTAAAAGTGCTCCTATTACCATTGTTTTCATTGCGTATGCTGGGTTTCCATCTGATCTTATTATACTATTTAGTGTTGTTCCTATCATCATAAATGGAACTCCTATTGTAATTATGTATCCATAGTTTTTTGCGTATGGTAAAAGTGCTTCTGTTGCTCCAAATATATTTAGTAGTTTTGGCATAAATATTAGTGATGTAATACATAATAGTGTAGATATAATAACTGATAGTGTTATTGCGTTGCCTACACCTATGCTTGCTTCTTCTTTCTTTTTTTCTCCTAGTTTTATACTTAGAAATGCTCCTGCTCCATCTCCTAACATTAGTGAGAATGCTAATGCTATCATTGTAATTGGGAATACTACGTTTGTAGCGCCATTTCCTAGATATCCTACTCCCCATCCTATGAATATTTGATCTACTATATTATATAGTGAATTTACAAGTAGTGATATTATGCATGGTACTGAAAATTTCAATATCAGTTTGTTTATTTTTTCTGTTCCTAGTATATTTTCTTTCATATTTTACTTCCTTTCACTCAAAAAAACACATAATTGTGTTTTTTGACTATAGAATTATAACAAATTTTTATTTGTTTTTCAAATGTTTTTTTATAATTTTTCTTCTATATTTTGTAAGTCTATTTTATTTTTTTCTATCTCTTTATTTAGTTCTTCTATTATGTTTTCAAGTTCTCCTATTTTATTTACTTGTGCATCGCTTTGTTGTTTTAGTTTTTTGTATTCTTCTAGTTCTTCTTTATATATTTTTATTTCTTGTTCTTTTTTTTCTATGTCTTTTATTGTTGTTTCTAATAATTGTTGTGTTTTTATGTTGTTTTCTTTTTTATATATTGTATATCCTAATATAACTAAGAGTATTAGTATTATAATTATTGATATAATTGTTATTACCTTTTTAATAGTATACAGCCTTCTTTCCCATATAGTTATAGTTTTGTTTAAATATTTCTCTATTAAATCTTGTTATTCTTCCTGTGTATGGATCTGAAACTATAACTTGTTCGTCATTGTATCCAATTATTACTACTGCATGTTCGTTATCTTTCCAGTATATTCTTTCTCCTGTTTTTCTGTAAATCCATGATTCTGATATTCCTGGTCTTATATTATTTATTGTTGACCATACCATTACTGGTCTATTTTCTTTTACAATATTTAATATTTCTTCTAGTTCTAGTCCTTCTGTATTATTTATATTTTCTTTAAATGTGTTTGCGACTTCTGCTATTGGTCCATTATATACTCCATATGAATAGTCGTTTCTTGGGTCTCCGATAAATTCTAGTTCTGGATTTCCTCCATACATTTGGTCTTCAATTTTATATGGAAGTTCTCCTTTTTTTAGTCTATTTATTATTTCTCCTGCACTTACATATACACCGTTATATTCAAGTAGTATTTTTAAGGCGATTGATTCACATCCTGTTGGATATTCTGGAAATTGTGAATATGTAATTTCGGTGTCTATTTTTACTGTTGATGCTTCTATTCTTCTTTGATGTTCTAGTCTTTTTTGTTCTTCAATTCTTCTTTGTTCTTCTATTATTCTATTTAATTCTTCTTGTTTTTCTTCTAGTTCTTCTATTATGTTTGTATTTTCTTCTTGCAATTCGTTTTGTGTATTTTGTAGTTCTGTTATTTTATTGTTTTGTGTTTCTATTAGATTCTTTTCGTTTTCTATTTTTTCCTGCATATTTTCCTTTGTTTCTTTAAATAGGTATACGTATTCTTTATTTATTTCTTGTTTTAGTTCAATCATTTTTTCTAGTCTTTTTATTTCTTTTTTTGTATATTCATTTTGTTTTAATTCGTATGTTATTAGTATTGTTAGTGTTGTTATTAATAGTATTAATAGTATTATATATCTTTTTTTCATATTATCACTCTACTTTAATACAAGTATAACACATTTTTATTTTTTTTTGTAGATAAAAAAAGGAACTACACTTCTGTAGTCTCTTCTAAACTTTTATAGTATTCATATCTTTTTATTGCGTTTTCTTTATTTTGTTTTAATAGTTCTTTTGCTTCATTTGGATTTATTTTTTCTAACATGTTGTATCTTGTTTGACTTTGTAGGAATTCGTCATATTTATCGAAGTCTACGTTTTTACTATCTAGGTAGAATTTTTGTTCTACTGGGTTATAGTGGAATATTGGGAAGTATCCACTTGTTGTCGCTAATTTTTCCATTTCTATTGTATTTGACATTCCACCTTTTATTCCATGTGATATACATGGTGCGTAAGCTATAATTATTGATGGTCCATTATAGTTTGTTGCTTCTTTGAATACTTTTATTAATTGGTTAGGATTTGCTCCTAGGGATACTTGTGCTACGTAAGCGTGTGGATATGATAGTGCGATTCTTGCTAGGTCTTTTTTTGCGTTATGTTTTCCATTTGTTGTGAATGATGCAATTGAACCAATTTGTGATGATTTTGATGATTGTCCTCCGGTATTTGAATATATTTGTGTATCAAGTACCAATATATTTACATTATCGTTTGTAGATAGTACATGGTCTATTCCACCAAATCCAATATCATATGCCCAACCGTCTCCACCTATTGTATAAACTATTCTTTTTGTTATGTATTCTTTTAGTTCTGTTAATTCTTTTGGACATGTATCATAGTTAATATTCTCATATACTTCTAATGTTTTCTCATAATCATCATAATTATTTAACCATTTTTCAAATAATTCTTTATTTTCATTATCTAGGTTATTTTCCATTATTTCTTTTATTTTGTTTCTTTTAAAGTTATTTGCATTTAGTATTCCATATCCAAATTCTGCATTGTCTTCGAATAATGAGTTTGCCCAAGGGATAGTGTATGGAGTTGATGGAAGTGATCCACCATAAATTGAAGAACATCCTGTTGCGTTTGCGATTATTAGATTTTCTCCAAACATTTGTGTTAGTATTTTTATGTATGATGTTTCTCCACATCCTGCACATGCTCCATGGAATTGGAATTTTGGATTTTTAAATTGTATTGTTTTTAGGTTTTCTATTTTTTGCGGTTTTTCTTTTATATTATTACTTAAATAATCATATATTTTTTGTTCATTTTCTCTAACTTCTAGTTTGTCTAGTTCTAATGCTTTTGTTCCCATTTTTCCAGGGCATGATTTAACGCATAGTCCGCATCCTGTACAGTCTTTAACTGATATTCCTAATATATAATATCCTTGTTTTGTAATTTCTGGAATACATCTTTCTTTTATATAATCTGGTGCATTATTGTATTCTTCTTCGCTTAATATATATGGTCTTATTACGCCGTGAGGACATACTGTAGCGCACATATTACATTGTATACAATTTGAATTCATCCAGAATGGTACTATTTCACTTACTCCTCTTTTTTCTTCTTTTGTTGTACCTGCTTCGTATATACCATCTAATGTATTCATGAAGTCTGATACTTTTAATTCGTCACCTTTACGCATACGCATTGCTTCATAGATATTATTGTATTCTTTGTTTATTTCTTTTGTTGATGTATCATCTATATTGATTTCTTTTAGATATTTTTCTGCTTCATCTATTGCGTTATAGTTTGCGTTAACTATTTCTTCTCCTTTTTTGAAGTATCTCTTTTTTGCGTTTTCTTTCATTTCTTCTTTAGCTAGGTTGTAGTCTATAAGATTTGATAGTTTTAGTATTACTGATTCCATTATTGTACTTATTTTATTTCCAAGTCCAGTATTTCTAGCTAGAAGGTACGCGTTTATTGTATATACTTTTATGTTTTTTTCTTTTATTATATTTTTTAAATCTTCTGGTAGTGTTTCGTTTAGTTCTTGTTCTGTTTTTATTGTATTTAGTATGAATATTCCGTTTTCTTTAATATTGTTTAATGTTTCAAATTCTGTTAGGTATGATTCTTTTGTTACAACTACTATACTTGGATTTTCTACATAATATGTTGATCTTATTATTTTTTCATTAAATCTTAGGTGTGTTGTTGTTACTCCACCCGATTTTTTTGAATCGTATTGGAAGTATCCTTGTACGTAGTTATTTGTGTTATTTCCTATTAGTTTCATTATTGATTTTGATGCACTTACCATTCCATCTGAACCATATCCATATATTAAGAATTCTTTAGAATTATCTATTTTATAGTTTTTATCTATTTTTAGACTTTTATTAGTAACGTCATCTTCTATTCCTATTGTGAAATCATTTATTGGATTTTCAAGCATTTCAAATACTGCTTTTATTTGAGCTGGTGTTGTATTTTTACTTGATAGTCCATATCTTCCACCTACTATTTTTATATTTTTTTCTTTTAATGCTGCTACTACGTCTAAGTATAGTGGTTCACCAATACTTCCTGGTTCTTTTGTTCTATCTAATACAGCTATCTTTTCTACTGTATCTGGGATTACGCTTATTAAGTATTCTTTTGAGAACGGTCTATATAGATGTACTTCTACTAATCCATATTCTTTTAAGTCATCTATTGTTTCTTTTATTGTTTCGCAAACTGATCCCATTGCGATTATTATTTTTTTTGCATTTGGATTTCCGTAATAGTTGAATGGTTTATAATTTGTTCCTGCAATTTTGTTTAGTTTTTCCATATATACGTTTACTTTATCTGGTAGTGCTTCATAATATTTATTTCTTGCTTCTGTTGCTTGAAAGTATATATCATCATTTTGTGCTGTTCCTCTTGTATTTGGATTATATGGATTTAGTGACTTTTCTTTGAATTTTTTTAATGCTTCATAATTCAATAATTGTTTATAGTCTTCACTTTCTAGTACATCTATTTTATCTATTTCATGGCTTGTTCTAAATCCATCGAAGAAGTGTAAGAATGGCATACTTGAGTCAATAGCTGTTAGGTGCGCGATGGCACTAAGATAGTGTGCGTCTTGTACGCTTGATGATGAGAGCATTGCAAATCCAGTTTGACGCGTAGCATATATATCTTGATGATCTCCAAATATTGATAGTGCATGGGTTGCTAGACTACGTGCTGCTACATGTATTACGCATGGTAACATTTCTCCTGCTATTTTATACATGTTAGGTATCATTAAAAGTAGTCCTTGACTTGCTGTAAATGTTGTTGTTAAGCATCCTCCTTGAAGGGAACCATGCACAAATCCTGCTGCTCCTGCCTCACTTTGCATTTCTACTACTTTTACTTTATCACCAAATATGTTTTTTACTTCTTTGCTACTCCATTCGTCACAATGTTCTGCCATTGGACTTGATGGTGTTATTGGATAAATTCCTGCTACTTCTGTAAATTGGTATGCAGACATACTACATGCTTCATTACCATCTACTGTTACTTGTTTTTTCATAAAATCCCTCTTTCTTTGTTATATTATAACACGTTTTTGTTTTTTTTTATTATTTTGTTGACATATTTTGTATAAAATGATATTCTCATTTTGGTGATTTTTTATGAAAAAAAAGTGTTATATTAGTTGTCAGCTTTATTCTATTAGTGATGATTTTCGCATAGAGGATAATTTTTCTTATAAAGAATGTGTTTTTAAAGATAAAAAGAAATATGTAGATGATATTATTGTTAAGGAATATTTTGGAGTTTTAGCTGAAGTTTTAACTGGAGTATTATTTGATTTTACTGAAATAGAGATTTCCGAATATTATTCAAAGCTATTAAAGCGTTACATTCCAAAACAAAAAAAGCATCGTTCTAGTGAACCTATACATGTAAGTTTATACAGTGAAGATTCTATGATAAATTATCGTAAAAGTTGTAATTACGAATATGTTTGTGAAGATGAAATTAAAAGTTATCGTGATAGTGTCATTTTAAAATATGGATCTATTGAAAACTATAGAAAATATTTATTATATTTAAAGAAAAATGCGAATGATATTTTAGAAAACGCAATTAATGAATTTGAAAATCAGAAATCTTTAAAGAAAGTTAAGCGTTAGTTTTAAAAAAAATATATAGGTTGTCTATATATTTTTTTATTATATATTAATAATATCTTTTGTGTTTATACATTTTTACAAATTGTGTTTCTTTTAATGATGTGGTACTCGTGCTTTCTTCTAGTAGTAATGAACTAGATTCTATTTTTTCATTTTGTGGTTTAAATGGGCCATATTCTTTTTCAAATGCTTCATAAACTTTTTGACTTTGTTCTTGAGATTTTTTTTGTTCTTCTGATAATTCTTTTCTTATTTCTAATCTTTCTATTGCATCAAGTATTAAGTTTAATTCTTTTTTTCTCCTGTCTTCGTAATCATTAAAAAGTTGTTTACCTATATTTACATAGCCTATTTTTCTTTTTCCTCTACTTGATTTTGGTGCTTTAAAGTTTGCTTCGTCTTTATATGGATTTTGACCGTCTGATATAGAATCATATTTTTGATAAAGTTCTTCTAGTTTTTCATTCCTTAGTTCCTTATTTTCTGATAATTCATAGATTGTAAATTTAGCTTTTTCTTCATAAATATCTTCTTTAGATATGCATGCATCAAATATTGGTATTCCATTGTATGATTGAAAAAGGTATGTATTGTTTTCGTCATATTCTCTTGTAGTTTCTATTCCTGATTTTTCAAGTGTCTTTTTTGCATATCCGAATATGTTATATTTTAGAATTCTTTTGAATAATTCTATATCTTTTAATAGTTCTAATTTTTGCTTACTGTATGTTTTATCATTTACAATATTTATTTCTAGCATTAAAAGTGATTTTAAATATTCTAGTAGTTCTTTATCATATATTCCATTGTATTTTTTTATTTCTGCTTCTATGTTTTCTATTGTGAACACTTCATTTTTATTTACTGATTCTGTTTTTTCTTTTTTGATAATTTGAGGTTTTTCTGCTATTATCATATTATTGCCTCCATTTCTAATAATGTGTTATTCTTTTTTGCCATGTAGAGACTGGTGTCTCTTTTATTGTATATGTTTCTGTTATTGTACCTTTTGTATCTACGTCTATTTTTCCGATTGGTGTTTCATATCTAGGTGGTCTATTAAACATTCCATATTCTTTTTCTAATGCTTTATAAAGTTCAGTTGTGTAATCGTTTATTTTTTGTGATTCTTCATCAACTGAAGCCATAATTCTAATTTTGGGAAATCCCTGTGGGTTAATGATTGTATCTTCATGACATCTTCTAATCCAATCATTAAGAATTTGAATCATAGGTGATAAGCCTATATTATAATGATAGTTTGTAAGTGTTTCAAAATTTGTTTTTGGTTTTTCTTTGCTTTTTTTATAAAGTTCAAGTATCATTTTATCTATTTGTAATTGTCTTATTTTTTTAGATCTTTCTATTGGACCAGTTATTGTTATTATTGATTTTCCTTCTGTTTTTGGCATTTCTAATACTTGTATTTTGTCCGAATCACTTCTTGGAATATTTGGTTCACCTGGGACAAATCTATCGTGCCATACTGGATAATTATATTGATTTCCATTATATCCTCTTCCAGGAAATGTTAATGTTTGATCATAGTTTTCTAGAATTTTTCTAATATTTCCATAAGTATTGAAGTTAATTATTTCTTGTACGAATTCTATTTTATTTATTTTTCTTAATGTTTCTTCGTCGTAGGTATTATCTTTTTGAATATCTATTTCTAACATTAGTGCTGATGTCAACCATTCTTTAAATTCTTTATTATTATATTTTCCGTGATATTTTTTTATTTTTTCCATTAAAAATATTATTGTTTCTTCATATTCTGGATTTATTATTCTTTTTTGTTCATATGTCAATACTTCCATATTATTACCTCACTTGGTTTCATTTTACTCTTTTATTTCTTTTGTTGTCAATATTTTCAGGACCTTTTGTTTCTATTAGAAATTTTTCTAGTTTTTCATCAGTATAGTTTGTTATTTTACCTGTTGGTAGTATTAATAGTCTATCTATATTTATTTGTTTTATGAAGTCTATATTATGACTTACTACTATTATTGTTCCTTCATAGTTTTTGAAGTTTTCTCCTATTATTTTTTGTGTTTCAGGGTCTAAGTGGTTTGTTGGTTCGTCTAGTATTAGAAGGTTTGCTTTTTCAAGTAGTATTTTACATAGTGATAGTCGTGCTTTTTCTCCAGGGGATAGAACGCTTGCTTTTTTAAATACATCGTCTCCATAGAATAGAAATCTTCCTAGTATTGTTCTTAATTCTTTTTCTGAATATTCTTTTTTATCTACGTTTTCTAATACTGTTTTATTTAGGTCTAATAGTTCTAGTTCTTGGGCGTAGTACGCTATATCTGTTTTATTTCCATACCAAATATTACCGTTTGTTGGTTTTAATCTACCTAGTATTAGTTTTAAAAGTGTTGATTTACCTACACCGTTTTCTCCTACTATTAGGAATCTTTCTCTGTTTGTTATTTGTATTGATAGGTTTTTATATAGCGGATCTTTTCCTTCATAGTTAAATGTTATATCGTTTATTTTTATTGGTATTTTTGATCCTTCTCTATTTGGTTTTATATTTAGTCTTAGTTTATTATATTTTTTTTCTCTTAGTTCTAGGTTTTCTAGTTTTTTTGCTAGTTTCTTTTCTCTATCTTTTCCCATTTTCTTTAATGCATGATTAGTTTGAGAGGCTTGTTCGGCTTTTTTAATAAATGCTTGTAATTCTTTTATTTCTTTTTCTTCTTTTTCTATTCTTTTTTCTTTTAATTGCTGTTCTAGTTCTAATTTCTTTTTATATGTATCGTAGTTTCCTTCATACACTGTTATTTTTTTAGTAGTTTTATTTATATACATTATTTTGTTTACTATATTATTTAAGAATTTTATATCGTGGCTTATTACTAATACCATTCCTTTATAGTTTTTTAAGTAGTTTTCTACATAGGTTCTTGTTTTTTCATCTAAGTGGTTTGTTGGTTCATCTAATAATAGTATTTCTGATTTTGAGTATAGTAGTCTAGCAAATGCGATTTTTGATTTTTGTCCTCCTGATAAGTCTTTTAGTTTCATATCTATTAAGTCTAGGTCTATATCCATATTTTCTATTATTTTTAATAGTATATTTTCATATTTATAACAGTCATAGTATTCTAGTTTTTCTTGTATTCTTGATATTTTTTTTAGTGTTTTATCAGTTGGATCACTTGCTGCTTCTATATATAGTTTTTCTAGTTCAATCTCTAGTTTTTTTATAGGTCTTCCACTTTCTAAATATTCTAGTACAGTAATACTCTCATCTTCAATTATTATTTCTTGTGGAAGATACCCTACTGTTTTTTTATTATTTATTTTCCCACTATCTAATTCATGAACTCCTAATATTACTTTGAATAGTGTAGTTTTTCCTGCACCGTTTACTCCTACTACTCCTACTTTATCATTATCTTCTATTATAAATGATGTATTATCATATATTAAGTTTTCACCAAATGTTAGTGTTAAGTTTGAACCTCTCATGTGAATCACCTTTTTCAATTATACAAAAAATATAGATTTTAGTCTATATTTTCTTGTGTTAAGAAGTTCATTATTAGTTCTATTAGTATTTCTTTTTCTTTTGGATTAGATTGTGCGATTAGAAGTGTTAAAGCAACTAATGTATTGTTATCTATTACTCTTTTATTGTTTTTATATAGTATATTATAGAAATCTAGAAAGTATATAAATAGTGTTGCGGCTATTCTTTTGTTTCCATCTATAAAGGTATGGTTTTTTGTTATTAAGTATAGGAAGTTAGCTGCTTTTTCTTCTATTGTTTTATATACATCATGATTATCAAATGATTGATAAATATTACCTATAATTGATTCTAAGCCTTTGTTTCTTTCTAATGCGAATAGATTAGAATCATTGGAAAATCTTAATTTATTTATTATGTCTATGCAATCCTCATATTTTATTTTTATGTCACTGTTTGTTCCTTTTGGTTTCGACATAGTTCTGTGATCATAATCATCTAATAAGTTTAAAGCATTTGAATAATTATTTATTATCTTTATTATATCTTGGGCTTCCGTTCCTTTTAGTTCATGGTCTATTCTTCCAGCAATATCTATTAGTTTGACTGTCTTTTCTAGATACTCTAATCTTTTTTCATTTACTGCATATCCTTTTATCATATAGTCTTTTAGTACTTTTGTTGCCCATTTTCTGAAAGCAATACCTTGCTTTGATTTTACTCTATAACCAACACTAATTATTACATCTAGATCATAGTATTCTATCTCACGAGTAACTTCTCTATTGCCTTCTTTTTGAACTGTTGCAAAATTTGCAACAGTTGAATTATCTAACTCTTCGGCAACGGCATTTTTAATATGTCTTGATATAACTGATTTATCTCTTCCAAACAATTCTGCCATTTGTTCTAATGATAACCATACAGTTTCATCCTTCATATTAACTTCTAATTTTACTTCTTGATTTTCAAATATTATTATTTCATTTTTCATATTTTATCTTCTCCTTTTACTCTTATATGTTTTAATTTTAAGTTTTTTAGTTTTCTAATCACCTCCATTTTGAACAATAAAAAAAGGGCATACTTTCCCCTTAGAAAAGTATACCCGCATCATGCATATTTCTATTTTGCCTCTAGAAATACACCCTATCGTTCCAAATTGTCATATAAATATCAGGCAAACTATTTAATACAAATTAATTGTACATTAATTTTATATTAATTGCAATAGTTTTATTAAATGTTATTTATTTTTCATAATTCCATAGTCCAAGTTTACCATTTATCTTTATTTTCTTTTCATATTTTTTTATATTTTCTAGTTTCCATGCATAATTCTCAACATGTCCACTATTCCCATATACTAAGTTGTTTTTCTTTTTTAATTTTGTATCAAATTCTTCTGTTACTTTTATTCAATCTACTAAATCTGCTTCTCCTATTATTTCACCACAACTATATTCTAGATTGTATTCTTTGAATTTTTTTGCTTGATTTTTTTTCAATGATTTACCTGCATGTATTAGTATTTTTCCTCTATAGTTTGTTTTTCAACTTCTAAATTCATATTCTTTATATCCTTCAATTATAAGTGTTGCCCATGGTTCTTTTATTGTTAGTACTTTCATATTACTCCTTTTAAAAATTATTTAAATATTTATTATAATCTATATTCATTAGTTTGTTTGTATTTGATTTTATTTCGTTTATTAGTTTATCTTTTATTTTATATACTAGGTCTAAATCTTCTTTTGTTATATCATTAGTTTTATATGCTTCTATTAGTTCGTCTTCATCTAAAATATTTATCTCATTATTCATGTATGTTATATCTAGATATAGATCGTCATAGCATGGTATTTTTGTATTTTCATATAATCCATTATTTTTTGTTATATCGAAGTAATATTCTAGCGGATTTTTATTTTCATCTAGAAATAGTCTCATTGCGTAGTTTTCATTTTTAGGTATTACTTCAAATATATAATATCCATTATCCATTACTGTTATATTTTCTTTTATTATAAATTTTTCTCTTACGCTTATTAGTTTTTTTACTGATACATAATAATCTTCTTCATCTAGAAATATTTTTATTTGGTATTTTTCTACATCTCTTAAATATGTATTACTTATAATTTTCTTTTTCATGTTACCACCATAATTATTATATATTCTCTATTATTTTATTTCAAGAAAAAAGACTAAATTTGATATGAACCCCGTTTCTTGGACATAGAAACGAGGTTTTTATATGCGTAAATATAGTATTGAGGACAAAGTAGATATTTATAACAAAAGAAAAAATGGAGAAACATTAAAATCACTAAGCTTACAATGTGGAATGACTGTTCATAATATTCAATATTTAGTTTGGTTAGTAGATAGACATGGTTTTGATATTTTGATGCCTAAAAAAAATAGAAATTATC
>Ga0129307_1001470_pt1 | contig 24619 bp, 15 predicted proteins | sample P1105metagenome_FD_94437 | JGI IMG/M metagenome (GOLD analysis project Ga0129307, IMG submission 94437) | Capybara group fecal microbial communities from Wisconsin, USA - P1105 metagenome | ecosystem: Host-associated > Mammals > Digestive system > Large intestine > Fecal | place: USA: Wisconsin...
GTAGTTTTACTGGGAGCGCCCTCTATGGGGCAAAATTAATACTGAAAGTTTTAGGAAGGGAGTTTGAGGGAGAACCCTTTTTCAAAAGGGTTTCCCTCAATAGACACGCATAAAGTTGCTGTATGAGTACCACGGTTAACTGTGCCCTTTTTCTTTTTTGACTGCGGACTTCACTGCATATAACATGGACGGCGATTATTGCAATAATGCTGTTTTTTGTTCGATCAGGAGCGCCAGATTTATGTAAAAGGGACAAAAATACATAAACCCCTTGACAAAAGGCAATAATAGTGATAAATTATAGTTAGCACTCAGAGAGTGAGAGTGCTAAATCAACAAAGGAGTGAGTGATCGTGGACGAAAGAAAGCTGAAAATTCTCGCCGCTGTAGTTGACGAATACGTCCGGACAGGCGAACCTGTCGGCTCGAAAGCGATCTCGAAGCTGGATGATATAAACGTTTCAGCCGCTACTATCAGAAATGATATGGCCGCTCTGGAACAGCTCGGCTATCTCGAACAGCCTCATACCTCAGCAGGCAGAGTTCCTACGTTCAAGGGCTACAGGCTGTATATCGATGAGCTGATGACGGCTCCGACTCTTTCGGATGAGGAAAAGTCAAGGCTCGACAGTATGCTGGGCGATAAGGATACGCCTGAAGAGCTCCTCGTTCAGAATGCCGCCGCCGCTCTTACTGAGCTTACTCAGTGCGCTGCTGTGGTCACAAATTCTGTTCCACGCTTCTCGGTGATATCCAAAGTTGAAGTGATACCTACAGGAAAGCGGCTTTACGTCATTCTCCTCATTACCTCAAACGGCAGCATCAAGAATAAGGCCTGCCGCCTTGAATTTGACCTGAATCACGAACAGCTGGATTTCTTTACACATTATATAGAGGAAAACTTCAACGGTGTATCCGTTGATGAACTTTCCGAGGAAATGTTCGATAAAATGGTGGCCGCAGTCAGCGCCTATATGGTTTCTCTTTCACCGCTGGTAAAGGGACTGTGCGAACTATCAGAAGACCTCAGACAGGAGGAACTTACAGTAAGCGGAAGCGAAAAGCTCCTCTCCTGTGACGAGCTTGACAAGATGGAGGTCGTGAGATTCATCGAACACAAAAACGGACTTGCCGAATTCCTTGAAGATACTTTCAGCGGCATTCAGGTAAAGTTCGGGTCTGAAAATGATACCTTCGCTATAGGCAACTCAAGCCTGATAGTTTCAAAATACCGCAAGGGCGGCAAGGAAGCCGGCTCTCTCGGTGTTATCGGCCCTATGAGAGTCGATTATAAAAAGATAATCCCTTACGTCGAATACCTGACACAGAAGATATCCTCTCTCATGTCAGACGACGAAGAAGATACTATTACAGATACACCTCCGAATGACGGAATGTAGCTGACGAAAGGAGTAGGAACGGTGGAAGAAAACAAGAATATACCCGAAGAGCTCGAAGAAGCTGAAGAAGCTGAAGAAACCGAAGCTGCCTCTGAAGCGGCTGAGGATACAGCTCCGGAAACCGAAAATGACGACGAGGACGACGCTGCAAGCGAATACAACGATACAGCTGCCCAGTACGCCGACATTGAGGAAAAGCTCGCAGAGGCAAATGATAAATATGTAAGGCTCTATGCTGAGTATGATAACTACAGAAAGAGAACTGCAAAGGAAAAGACAGAAACATATCAGAATGCTTCCGTACAGTGCATCGAAAAGCTGCTTACAGTTATCGACAGCTTTGAACGTTCACTGGAAGCTGAGTGTTCCGATGAGAACTACAAGAACGGTATGCAGCTGATATGGGGTCAGCTCCAGAACTTCATGACTCAGATGAATGTAACTGAGATAGAAGCCCTTGGCGCTGAATTTGATCCTAATGTACACAACGCTATCCAGCAGCAGGACGGTACGGATTACGCAAGCAATCATGTGTGTGCCGTTTTCCAGAAGGGCTATATGCTTGGCGATAAGCTTATCAGACCAGCTATGGTGGCAGTTGCGGTATAATGCGTAATGCATAATTCGTAATGCGTAATTAAAATGGCATTGCGGATTTCTTCAAAAATATGAAACTTATATCTTTAATTCAATGATGCGTATTTCAATAATTACGAATTACGCATTACGAATTACGAATTAAAATTGGGAGGAATAAATTATGAGCAAAATTATTGGTATCGACCTTGGTACAACTAACTCTTGTGTAGCAGTTATGGAAGGCGGCAACGCTGTCGTTATCCCTAACAGCGAAGGTGCAAGAACAACTCCTTCAGTAGTCGCTTTCACTAACAACGGTGAGCGTCTTGTAGGTCAGGTCGCTAAGAGACAGGCTATCACAAACCATGACAGAACAGTTTCTTCTATCAAGAGACACATGGGTTCAGATTATAAAGTTGCTATCGACGGCAAGAACTACACTCCTCAGGAGATCTCAGCTATGATCCTTCAGAAGCTGAAGGCTGACGCAGAGGCTTACCTCGGTGAGACAGTTACAGAGGCTGTTATCACAGTTCCTGCTTACTTCACAGACTCACAGAGACAGGCTACAAAGGACGCAGGTCAGATCGCAGGTCTTACTGTTAAGCGTATCATCAACGAGCCTACAGCTGCTGCACTTTCCTACGGTATCGACAAGGAAGAAGAGCAGACAGTTATGGTATACGACCTCGGCGGCGGTACATTCGATGTTTCCATCATTGAGATGGGCGAGGATGTTCAGCAGGTTCTTGCTACAGCAGGTAACAACCGTCTCGGCGGTGATGACTTCGACCAGCGTATCATCGACTGGATCGTTGATGAGTTCAAGAAGTCTGAGGGCATCGACCTTTCACAGGATAAGATGGCTGCTCAGAGACTCAAGGACGCTGCTGAAAAGTCAAAGATCGAGCTTTCATCTACAACTACTTCAAATATAAACATCCCATTCATCACTGTTGACGCTACAGGTACTCCTAAGCACCTTGACCTTACTCTTACACAGGCTAAGTTCAACGAACTGACAGCAGACCTCGTTGAAGCTACAATGGGACCTGTAAGACAGGCTCTCAGCGACAGCGGACTCCAGATCTCAGAGATCAACAAGGTCCTCATGGTCGGCGGTTCTTCAAGAATCCCTGCTGTTCAGGAAGCTGTAAAGAAGCTCATCGGCAAGGATCCATTCAAGGGCATCAACCCTGATGAGTGTGTAGCTCTCGGTGCTGCATACCAGGGCGGCGTTCTCGGCGGCGACGTTAAGAACGGTCTCCTCCTCCTCGATGTAACTCCTCTTTCACTTGGTATCGAGACAGCAGGCGGCGTTTGCACACGTATGATCGAGAGAAACACAACTATCCCTACAAAGAAGTCACAGGTATTCTCAACTTACGCTGACAACCAGCCCGCAGTTGATATCAACGTTCTCCAGGGTGAGCGTGAGTTCGCAAGAGACAACAAGCAGCTCGGTACTTTCCGTCTCGACGGTATCGCTCCTGCACCAAGAGGAATCCCTCAGATCGAAGTTACTTTCGATATCGACCAGAACGGTATCGTTCACGTTTCCGCTAAGGACCTCGGCACAGGCAAGGAGCAGAACATCACTATCACTTCTTCTACAAATATGTCCAAGGAGGACATCGACAAGGCTGTAAAGGAAGCTGAGCAGTACGCTGCTGAGGATAAGAAGCGCCGTGAGGAAGTTGATAACAAGAATGAAGCTGAGAACCTCGTATTCCAGTGCGAGAAGGCTCTTGCTGATTTCGGTGATAAGGTATCAGCTGACGAAAAGGTTAACATCGAAAGCAAGTGTGCTTCACTCAAGTCAGCTATCGAAGCTAACAACGCTGACGAGATCAAGAAGCTGAAGGAAGACCTCCAGAAGGCATTCTACGATCTCTCTGCTAAGGTTTACCAGCAGGCTAATCCAAACGGCGGCGCTGAGGGTATCGATCCTTCACAGTTCGCTAACATGGGCGGCGCAGGCGCAGCAGACACAGGTTCATCTTCTTCAAATGATGACGGTGTTGTTGACGCTGACTTCACAGAAGTTTGATAAGAACCACCTTAATATAACACTGAAAGGGCGAAATCCGTTTCGCCCTATAGGTGTATTATAATGCGTAATGCTTAATTCGTAATTCGTAATTGAGGTGTCGCTTGCGTGACGGAACACATTCATTACGCATTACGCATTACGAATTACGAATTAACATGAACGGAGAATAGAATATGGCAGAAAAAAGAGATTACTATGAGATCCTCGGTATCCAGAAAGGCGCTACTGAGGATGAGATAAAAAAGGCTTTCCGTAAGAAGGCAAGAGAAAACCACCCTGACCTCCACCCTGATGATCCTTCCTATGTTGAGAAGTTCCAGGAGATAAACGAGGCTAATGAGGTGCTCTCTGACCCCGAAAAGCGTGCAAGATACGATCAGTTCGGCCATGCAGGCGTTGATCCTAACAGTGGTATGGGCGGTATGGACGGCTTCGGCGGTATGGGCGGCTTTGCTGATATGGACGATATCCTCGGAAGCATTTTCGGCGGATTCGGCTTCGGCGGCGGCTCAAAGCGTGCTAACGTAAACGCTCCAAGACGTGGAAGCGATATCCAGGCAGATGTTACTCTCACATTCATGGAGGCTTGCCGTGGTAAGAAGAACTTTGAGATAAAAGTGAACCGTATGTCTACCTGTGATGCTTGTAACGGCACAGGCGCTGAAAAGGGTTCATCCACCGAGATATGTCCCGACTGTCAGGGAAGAGGTACTGTAAAGACTACCCAGAGAACTCCTTTCGGCGCTATATCTTCATCCAAGACCTGTCCCCACTGTAACGGCAAGGGCAAGATAATTACCAACCCATGTTCAAAATGTCACGGCGCAGGCAGAACAAGAGTGCAGAAGACTGTTTCTGTTGATATCCCGGCAGGTATCGACGACAGACAGACCATCCGCCTCAGCGGTCAGGGCGACAGCGGTGTAAACGGCGGACCAAGCGGTGATCTTCTCCTCGGTGTACACGTTAAGTCTCACCCTATCTTCAGACGTGAAGGCTACGATATCTACTGCGATATCCCTGTTACTTATATGGACGCTGTTCTCGGCGCTGAGATCACTGTTCCTACTATCGACGGCGAAGTCAAGTACAACATAAGCGAAGGCACTGAAACAGGTACTGTATTCCGTCTCAAGGGCAAGGGCGTTCAGCGTCTCCACAGGACCGAGAGAGGCAACCAGTACGTTAAGATATACATTGAAGTTCCGAAGAACCTTACAAAGAAGCAGAAGGATCTGCTGAAGGAGTTCGAGGATTCACTTACCGATAAGAACTACGCAAAGAGACAGAGCTTCTTTGAGAAACTCAAGGCTAAGCTGGATCTTTGATAATAATACTGGTCAGGGCATTCCGCTCTGATCAGTATTTTGTTAATTCATTAAAGGAGGCAGACTGACATTATGTTTGAACAGGATTATATTATGAGGCAGATCAAGGAGATCACTGCTGTTATGGCTAAGGTGCTGTTTAATGCGAAAGTGGAAGATTCCTTTGTCATGCTTCAGGAAGCGGAAAAACAGCAGGTGTTCAACCTTGTGGAAATGACAAGGAACGGTAAACTGAAAGACGCTGTTGAAGAAGTAGACCACCTTACCGATAACAACACTAAAGAAAACCTGATGATCGGTCTGTCATTCTATAATTGTCTCAACGACATTCCCGAATATATCTTCACCGAAAACGAATACAACTCCGCAAGACTGAGGAAAGACTTCCGGAAATTCGTCAATAAATTCGGCCTTTCACAAATGACCGATCTCTATTTCGGCGAAGAAGAATGATATGAAATAAATAAAGCCCCCTGATGTAACGGCGGTACTCATATAGAAGCTTTATACGCATTTATCGGGGGAAACCTTTCTGAGGAAAGGTTCTCCCCCGTACCCCCTTCCAAAGACTTTTAATAGAATTTTGCCCCATTATAGGGCGCACTTGAAAGAAATGAAAAATTCTTACTTTACTGATGTGCGCCCTATAATGGGGCAAAATTAATACTGAAAGTTTTAGGAAGGGAGTTTGAGGGAGAACCCTTTTTCAAAAGGGTTTCCCTCAATAGACACGTGTAAAAACTTCTGTATAAGTACCGAGGTTACATCAGGGGGCTTATATTATTCGGTTATTGCCTTATCAGAAGCGGTTGCCTGTATTAGGATCAGCGGCAGGACCGTACTCATTTGCGCCTACGCTTGGCATAGCGTAGAATATGAGCAGGATGATGCTTCCTACGTATGGAACGAACGATATCAGATAGAACATACCGCTCTTGCCTACGTCATGGAGTCGTCTTATACAGAGCGCAAGGCTTGGGATGACAAGGCCGAGTGAGCCTACCATGATGATGAGCATAAGGATTCCTAAGAATATATCTCCCCCGCCTGAGGTAGCTTCGGATATGCCGCCTGCAATGCCGATTATCATGAATAAAGCAATGTACAGGCACACAATGAAAAGCTGTGTCCACCAGAATTCAGAACGTGTGGAACGACCCTTGAAGTTAGCGTAGTTCTTGAAGAACAGCTTAACAGCGTCAACTATTCCGACGTAACGGGGGCTGCCGTCAGTCATGTTGTATGTGGTGCCGTATGGATTGAATCCGTATGGCTGTGAGTTGTAATTCTGAGGACCGTAGCCCTGATTATTGCTGTTATAGCCATACTGCTGCTGGCCGTTGTTGTAGTTATTCTGGCCGTACTGCGGCTGAGGGCCTACATTCTGAGGGCCGTAGCCGGGCTGTCCGAACTGACCGTAACCGTTCTGCTGCTGGTTATTGTTGTAGCCTGTCTGACCGTAACCCTGCTGCTGTGCACCGAAAGGCTGAGGGCCGTAGCCGTTCTGCTGCTGGCTGTAGTCTGTACTCTGCTGACCGTAGTTCTGTGTATCTGTGTTGCTGTATCTTGGATCGGGATCGCCTATTCCCAGCATTTCCGTATTGCTGACAGTAGGCTGATCGTCAGAGGGTTTTGTGAGGTCGATACCGCTTCCTGTCTCTTCTTCAACTGTAGCGCCGCATTCTTCGCAGTAACGGGCACCGAATGGGATATTATATCCGCAGTATTTACATTTCATTATCTTCAACTCCCTTTATCATTTTTGTAAATATAAAAGATATGGTTATATTTTATCATAGAGAACGATATTTGTCAAGAAAAACAGAAAGACCGCACGGGAAAGTGCGGTCTTCCAAAGTTTATTTCTGCTGTCATTTAACAACATTGGCCAGTTTATCAACAAGCTCAAGCATATATTTCTGGATCTCCAGTGCGTCCATATTGGTAACACCGTTTCCATCGCCTTCAACATCGGCATTGAGCTTTCCTATAGCTGTGATATGGCTTGAGTCTGTTCCTGATTCTCCGAACTTGCTTGGGTTGGAGAGTGCCTGCATAATGAGCACGGCGTCGGAAATATCTACCTTTCCGTCGCAGTTTGTATCGCCTGCAAGAGTAGGTGTGAGTACAGGGATATATGGATCAGGCTCAGTTGTTGCAACTGTTGTTGTGGTCGCAGCTGTGGTTGTGGTGGTAGTAGTAGTAGTAGTAGTTGTTGTTGTTGTGGTAGTAACGATCTCCTTCTCCTTGACAAAGGCAGTGTAGCCCATAACGTTGCCCATCATGCCGTTTGTACCGAGAGTGATTGACTGTCCTGCTGCAAGGTCGATAGCGTAAACATCGAAGGGCTTTTCACTCTCAGCGTCTGTGATACTGAGGATATCGCCTGTCTTTGTGAAGCTTCCAAGCCATGCAGGAAGTGTAACATTTCTCTGGTCCATTGCAACATAGACTGTGATATCCTTTGCAGCTGTGAGAACTGCCAGGTCAGCGTCTGTCTTCTTGGAATCACAGGCTGTGATGATATGTTCAGCACCTGCAAGTCCGCCCGGGAGAGCAGTGATAGTGAAGTCACGGTCGCCGAATGCCTTTGAGCCGTTTGCGGTATTCTTATCAAGTGACCATGCTGAACCGTAGGTTGTATCCTTGACATCAAGGCTTGCGATAAGGTCGCTCTTCATTTCCTGCTTTTCGCCGACAGGGTCCAGTTGGCTTCCGCCGTCTGATACAGTACCTGAGTTGTAGCTCTTGTTCTGCATACGTCCTGCGTAAGTCTTTACCTCAGCCTTAGCAGCATCTGCTGACTGGAGGTTGTATGAACCGTACATCTTTGATGAATCGGTATCGAAGTTGTCGTAGCCGTCGCCGCCTGATTTCAGGTTGCCGATGTTGGCCTTGTCAGACTTTGAGCTTACTATCTGGTAAGCAAGTCCGCTGCCCATTGTACAGCCGTCGAACTTGTCGCCGAATGACTTGATAGTGCCTGAGTAAGCATCGCTTCCCATGTTAACGGCATCGAGAGGGAGATTTACCTTCTCGTAGTAGTTGTTCTCAGAGAATATCTTTGAGTTATAGGAAGCGCCGATGCCGTACTGTAAATTATTGTAGAAGTAGTTGTTGTAGCTGTGGATGTGTGCGTTTCTTGCACGTGGGTTACGTGATTCGGTATTGTTGAACCAGTTGTGGTGGTAGGTTATCCAGTCCTGGAACTGTGTAACTCCGCCGCCGACGAGAGAAGTCTTATGTCCGTCCTTGAATTCGTTGTAGGAAATAGTAACGTACTCAGACCACTTGATATCAGCTGAACCGTCGCCGTCAGCCTTGTCAGCGTCAACGGTGCCGTTGCCTGCGTATGCGTTGTAGCCCTTTTCGATGGTGTTGTTATGTACCCACATACGTGTTGACTTGGAATCTGATGAACCTGTCATTGAGATGCCGTCATCGGGGTACTGACCAAGCCAGAGGTTTCTGACTTCACAGCTTGTGCAGCGCTTCATCTCGAAGCCCCACTTGTTAAGGGCAGTATCGTAGCCGATACCCTCGATAGTAACGTTTTCGGCGTTCTGGAGGTAGAGCATACTTGAACCGTCGTTCTGCTTGCCGTCGTTGGCCTTGGCGCCTGACGGTACGTCGATATTGCCGATGAGACGGAATACCACATTCTTTGGCTTAGCGCTGTAGAAGATATTGTACAGGCCTGTCTTGCCGCCGTATTCGATGGAATCCTTGTTGGAATTTGTAACGTAGATAACGGTAACGCCTGATTTGAGAGTACCGTCGTTGTTGTAAGCGCCTACGCCTGAATTGTAGTTCCAGTGAGCGTAACCGCTTCTGTCGAATGCCATAGTCTTGACTGTGCACTGTGCAGAGCCTGATGAGCCAGCGATATTCAGTGTATATTCTGTGTTGCCCTTGAGACCGGGGATGTCAACTCTTGAGCCTCTGATGAGGGCAGAGTCAACTGCTGTGAATGAAGATGAGCCTGCGGGAGCATAGCTTACCTTCACATTTGAGCCTATCTTGGAGCTGTCCCACTCTGCAAATGCTTCTTCGTACCAGCCGCCGCAGGTTTTTACAGCGCCGCTTACGGATGGATTTGAAGGCTGCTGAGGTTCGCTGCCCTGCTGTGAAGATGAACCATTGATAAAGGACGGAGTCCAGTTGTTCATGTAGTTCTTCAGATTGATGCCGGCAGCATCGCTGTCAGATACGGTATGTCCCTTTCTCTTTGAAAGATCGACCTTTGATCCGTTAGCAAGCTTAGTGCCGTTTTCCTTGAAGCCGTCAACTGTTTCGGGCTGAACGCCGCTCATTGAGTACCAGCCCTCAGCAGCGATCATATTGCCGTCCTGGAGAGTAGTATTCACGAAGAGCACCTTGGCTGTCTGACCCCATGGTCTGCCAAGATAGCCTGTCTTTACGGTAAGCTGAGGATTAGCTGTTACCTTGCAGTTGCTGAAAAGATAGCCTGTGTAGGGATCGCCCTGTGCTCTTGCAGCTGTGATGTAGCCGCCTGTAGAGCCTGAGCTGTAGCCCTTCCAGCGGAGTTCGCACTGATCGAATACAGCGTTGCTTCCGCCGAAGATGTAGTCTGTCTGACCCTCGATGAGACAGTTCTTGTAATACTGAGGAGAACCGCCTGTGTAAAGGGTATCCTGACTTGAAAGCATCTTACAGTTGAGGAATTCTGCATAGCCTGTGTCAACAGAGAGAGCAGCTGCACGTTCGGTATAGGCCTTGGACTGAACGTCAACGCCGCTGTTTCGCTGAACTTTGAGAGTTTCATTTGTACACTCAACACCGTCAGCTACTTCCTCTTTGGTCATGTAGCGGTTGAAGGAATTCTCGAAGACGATGTTCTCAGCCTTGAAGTAAGTAGCTTTCGGCCAAAGCTGTACGGTAGCGCCCCAGCGGTAGTTAGCCACGTTCTTGCCGCTCTTTGAGTTTGCAAGTGAAGCGTCGTAATAGCCCTTGGCATTGGCGCTGTAGTACTTATAGCCGATGCCGTAGTACCATGTGAGGACAACGTCGCCCTTTGAGGGTTCGTCGTTTACGAATGAGATGTAGGGAGTCTGCACTACTACCTGCTGGCGGTAAGTGCCGGGAGCGATGTGGATAGTCACACGCTGTGACTCGTTGGATGGATTGATGGAAGCCGCTTTGTTTACGGCATCCTGCACGGTGGAGAAGTTATTGCTCTTGCCTGAGTAGCCTACATACAGGTCTGTGCCTGCCGCATGAGCCTGAAATGTCGGGAAAACCAACAGAACAGTCATGATGACAGCAAGTGCAGCAATAACAGATACCAGCCGCTGAGAGAGATTGCGGGTTCTGCTTAACATAGTTACACTCCTTTATTTTGGCTGTATCCTGCCTATGGATACAGCATCATGAAAAAATTCGGCAGTGATGGCCTAAGTCACCGCCTTTACTACACCTTACATTATAGCACATAATCCACCAAATGTAAAATAAAAATGTTGATATTGGCGGAAATTTGGTAATTTCAACATTATGTGCCTCTTTGTATTGTATATTCTGCCATCTTTTGTACTTGATGTATAATATTCGGATGATATTTTTATCAGGATAAAACGCTGAGTATTCCGTTTACAGCCGTGCAAAGCAGTATTCCCGTCGCTGTCGGCAGGAGGAAACTCAGCGCAGTCCACTTCAGGCTTCCCGTTTCTTTTTTCACGGTCATACAAGTCGTCGCACACGGGAAATGGAAAAGGGTGAATATGACCATGCATACCGCTGTTGAAACCGTCCAGCCATGCCCGGAGAGAAGTGCGTGAAGCTGTGAAATATCGCTGAGCTCGGTCAGGCTGCCCTGCGCCAGGTAGGTCATCATGATTATGGGCATCACTATCTCGTTGGCAGGAAATCCCAGAATAAAGCCTAAAAGTATTACTCCGTCCAGTCCCATCAGCTGTCCGGCAGGGTCGAGGATGGCTGACGCAGATGAAAGGAGAGTGCCGCCGTTTACGTGGATATTCGCCATCAGCCAAATCAACAGTCCGCAGGGCGCAGCGGCTGTGCAGGCTCTTCCGAGGACGAATATTGTCCTGTCGAGCACCGAGCGGATAAGCACCTTTCCTATTTGTGGACGGCGGTAGGAGGGGAGCTCCAGTGTGAATGAGGAAGCTTCACCTTTCAGCAGCGTCACGGAAAGCAGCTTCGATACAAGCAGAGTCACGGCGACACCGAGAAGTATGGCTGCCAGTAAAAGAAGTGCCGAAATTACCGAATTTGCCGCACCTCTGCCCACAGCGAAAAACATGGTGATAACGGCTATGATAGTGGGGAATCTTCCGTTGCAGGGGACGAAATTATTGGTCAGCACAGCGATCAGCCTTTCACGGGGCGAGTCGATGATACGGCACCCCGTAACTCCGCAGGCGTTGCAGCCCATGCCCATAGCCATGGTTATCGCCTGTTTTCCGCAGGCGTTGGCACAGCGGAAGCAGGGGTCCATGAGAAATGCCATTCTCGGCAGATAGCCCAGGTCTTCCAGAAGTGTGAACATGGGAAAAAATATGGCCATAGGCGGCAGCATTACCGACACCACCCACGCAAGGACTTTGTAGATCCCCTGTATCAGCACACCCTCCAGCCACGGCGGAGCGCCGGTTTTCAGCAAGCCCTCGGACATAATGCCGCCAAGCCCGAATAAAGCCTTTCCCAGAAGGTCGGATGGATAATTTGCTCCGATGACAGTTATCCACAGTGTTATCCCCAGAAGCAGTAACATTGCGGGAATGCCTGTTTTGCGGCTCAGGAATATGCGGTCCAGCTTCCTGTCACGGCTGTATGGAGAGCATTTCCCAAAGCTTACGGCTTCGGCTGCTATTTCCGCCGAGCGCCTTATTTCCGCAGCTATGACCTCATCACGTATATGTGCGGTATCCTGCGGAATTGCCGATATAAGGCGGTTTACGGCAGATGAGGACAGCAGTCCGCCTTCCTCTGCTTTGCGGATATAACTCTCGTCGCCGCACAGCATCCGCAGTATCATTTCACGGGCCGGCAAGTTTTCAACATCTCCGCCCTGCGATGTTGAAAAATCGGCAAGTGCTGCCCTTATATCATCGGGAAATACAGTCAGCTTATGTTCGGCGGGAACGTCCGTTACAAGGCTGTATATAGCCTCTTTCAGCTTATCAAGCCCCTGTCCGCTTCGTGCGGATGCGGCTGTAACGGGAACTCCGAGACTATCGCTCAGTTTTGCAATGTCCACCTTTATACCCTTTTTTTCGGCTTCGTCCATGAGATTAACGCAGACCATCACCCTCTCCGCACATTCCATAGTCTGAAGCACAAGAGAAAGATTCCGTTCAAGACAGGTCGCATCACATACCACCACAACAGCGTCGGCGCCGCTGAAGCTTATCATGTCAGCCGCTTCCCTTTCCTCGGCGGAATTAGCTCTCAGCGAGTAAATTCCCGGGATATCAGCAAGTGTGAACTCCGCATCGCCATGCTGAAAGGTGCCGTATGCCCCAGATACGGTCTTTCCGGACCAGTTGCCGGTATGCTGTTTCATCCCCGTCAGAGCGTTGAATACCGTGGATTTTCCTACGTTAGGATTGCCTGCAAGGACGATAGTGTACTTTTCCTCCATAAAATCACTCCTCCGCATATTCTATTCAATGCACGGAGGAGTTATGCGTATCTGCAAAAAAAGGATGCACATGAGTGCATCCTTCAGTCTGTCGATAAAGTTAGATTTTATACGGCATTATCGGGCGGACGAGGGCGTCCGCCCCTACAAAATGGCTATTCTTCGTGAATGTTTTTGTAGGGGACGGCGTCCTCGACGTCCCCGAATTAGTGCATCCTTCAGCCAAAACAGTTTTGAATTCAGACTGCTTTACAGCCTATTTTTTCGCCGTACTTCACGACGGTCTCATCGCCGTTTGCGGAATTGCGGAGGATATCCCTGTCAACGGCAATGCTGTCCTTTTCAAAAAGCATGACAATAGTCGAACCGCCGAACTCGAACATTCCCTTTTCTGCGCCTCGTCTTATTTTGCATTCGCCGTCATGATTGACGATTCGTCCCACCATCATAGCGCCTACCTCCACCTGTACGACGTCGCCGAAGTTGTCGGTGTGCAGAACAGTGTATTCACGGCTGTTGCGCTTGTAGATATTATATCTTCCCAGCGCTATGGGATTAACGGTGTGAAGCTCGCCGTTTATGTGGGTATTGCGTGATTTCGTGCCGTTGTCTATGTAGCAGTAGCGGTGATAGTCGTCCACTTCGAGGCGGAAGATAAGGCAGTAGCCGCCGCTGTACTTTTCGGCGAGTGCGCTGTCTTTCACAAGGTCTGACACTCTGTAGCGTGAACCCTTGATACGGAAAATGCTGTTTTTCCCTATCTTATGCACTGTCAGCTTTGAGTCGCAGGGACTTATGAGATGTTCGGGGGAAAGGTCTACGGGACGCATCTCAGGCTTGACTATACGTGTGAAAAAGTCGTTATATGAGCGGAAATCGTACATTATGTACTGTGAAGTGTCTATGCCGCTTGATGCGATGAACTTCTTTATCAGCGGCTTTGACAGCGGTGAATCCATGAATTTTCCTGCCGCACGGGACAGCGGAGGTGCGGTAAGTCCCTTGAGGAGTACTCTTCCTCCTGCCGAACCGTACAGGATTTTCAGCAGTTTGTTCTGTGTCTGATTTGTTACTATGGTTTTGCCGTTTCTGGTTTTTATCATGTTTGACCTCCAAAAGACAGGACAGACCGCCATTGCGGCGGCTGTGCCGTTATTTCTGCATATTCCCGAGAACTGTGACGATATCACATACCGGGGCTTTTCCTTGTCTGACCGCTTCCTTCAGGCTGCCTTCAAGCAGCGAAGGATCGGTATTATTTATGACAGATACGGGATCGCCGCTGTACATCACCATGCATGAGGGCGAAACCTTCCATTTTTTCAGCATATCCTCCAGAACTGCCTTTCTGTTGCAGTTTCCGAGAATTATGAGTTCCGTGAAGCCTGTGACCACAGGTCTGCCTGCTTTTATTTCCGCAGCTGCAAGGGCGCTGCTGATATCCTCACCATCGGCGGTGATGATACGTTCATCGGAGAAGAACGACAGTGTCACGCTTTTTCCGTCCGTTCCCACGCACCTGACATAGCTTTTGTCGCTTACCTGCCCCGTCGAGGTACAGCCCGTGAATATCCCCATAGCAAGCAGGGTAAGGGCTATCGCCGCCGTACACCGCCACCGCCTGAATCTGCTGAATATCTCCCCTGCAAGAAAGGCGGCAGTCATCACCTGCACTGTAAGGGCGAAAACTCCGAAAACCGCAAAAAGTATGAGGAAAAGTGCATCGATACGCTGTGAGGAAAAGGGCTGTGAAAGCTGTGCCGACATTATAACGGGGAAGTCTGCGGTGTCCATAATTCCGCCCGTGACAAGTACCGCAGTCATGACCACAGCCGCAGAGAGTATGCCTCTGCACAGGAAGTACAGCGACGCCGCCTTGATCTTCCGGCCTTTCACACAGGGAAGAAGTGCGATGAATGTGATGAGACTTCCGCCGCCGAGAAAGCTTAAACGAAGCCCGTCCATGAAAGTGCCGTACTGCGCAGCTGCCGGTATATTTCCGAAATTTGACGGTCTTATGCCGCTTATGAGATCGGTCAGCAGGAAGATGACACCCGTGAAAGCGGCTATCAGTGATGAACGTGCCGCTGCCTTTGTGCCCTCATATGCGACATAAAGGCTGACCGCCGCCACCATTGCGGTTATCTCCAGTTTGCCGGGGAAGCCGCCTGCATTCTCATAGGGGACGAAGGTGATGTCGGCGGCTTTCCACAGTCCTCCCAGTAAAGCGCCGCCCCACAGTACAAGTCCCGAAACCAGCAGAAGCTTCACCGCTTTCGGGAGAGTCTTCCCCTTGTCGGCGGCTTTTACCAAGGGTATGACCATGACATACTGCAAGGCGATACCTGAAACAAGTCCCACCGCCGTATATGCGGAAAGTCCGCCATTATAGCACACAAGAGCAAATAAATCCGATATCACCAGCATTGCCGCAAGCTGAGGAGAAGTTATACTATTCATGGTATTCCTCCACAGTAAAGCCACGGCTTTGCAGTTTCTCTATGTCTTCACGCACGGCCGTATCCGCCATGCCAGACGCTATGAACGGTGAAAAGGGCGCTGTATAGGGGAATCCGTAATTCTCGGATGCGCAGACGTTTGCAAGCACCGCACAGGAAAGCAGGCTTATGCCGAATAGCCCGAATATTCCTCCTGCCAGCAGGAACAGGAAGCGAAGCACTGTTATCTGCGGCGCTATATCGGGAACTACAAGTCCGCCCAGCACCGCAAGGGCTGTGACAGTCAGCAGCGGAGTGCTGACAAGCCCCGATTTTACGGCGGCGTCGCCTATGATAAGTCCGCTGATGATGCTGACTGCTCCACCTGTAGGCTTAGGCAGGCGCACTCCTGCCTCACGTATTATCTCGTACATCAGCAGTACGAACAGCGCTTCGGTCAGTATTGAGAGAGGCGCTTCCTTTTCGGCGTCCACCAGTATCATCAGCAGAGTGCTGTTGAGAAGTTCGGGGTGATACATCACTATCGCCGTATACACCGCAGGAAGAAGCACAGCAAGAAGAAATGCGGAATACTTCAGCCAGCGTATGAATACCGCATAGTAAGGCTTGTATGCATAGTCGTCAAGGGTCTGGAAATTCTCGCAGAACAGCCTCGGGATGACTATGGCATATGGGATACCGTCCACAAGTATTGCCGCTCTCCCCTCGATAAGCTTAGAGCAAAGCACATCGGGGCGCTCGGTAGTGCCTGTGGTGTTGAATATCCTGTACCTCCTCTCCTCGGTAAAGGGACGCAGATATCCTGTAGTGAGGACAGCTTCAAGGTCTGCCCTGTCAAGGGAGCGCCTTATCCTTGCCATAAGCTCCGATGGAACACGGTCCTTCATGTAGCAAAGGCATATATCGGTATTACTTTTGCTCCCCTTTATCATCATCTCCATGACCAGTTCCGGGCTTTTCAGCCGTCTGCGAAGCTGTGACATATTGGTGCGGACAGTCTCGGTAAAGCCCTCATGAGCGCCCATGATATTGCCCTCGCCCGAAGGTTCCTGCACTCCCCGTGAAGCGTAGCCCTGTACTCCGAAGCCCAGCCCGCAGTCCATGCCCTCAGCGATAAGCACCGCAAATCCCGAATGTATCAGGCGGAAAAGTGCAGTATAGTCCCTTACCCGGGGGCGGTCCGTGGAAAGCAGAAGCTCCTCGCTGATATAGTGAAACAGCTCAGGAGCATCCTTCTTCTGTGGTATATCTGTTACAGGCTCGAATATCAGCTCAGTAATAACAGAGGCGGACACCATACCCTCACAGCAGATGAGGGCACAGCTTATGCCGCCTGTAACGAATCTGTTTATCAGCACATCCGACGAGCCGCCGGAGATGCGCTTTATTGTATCTATGCTTTTTTCAAGAGAAGTTTCCAATCCGTGCATACTATCACCTCAGTGTTTTGCTCAGGCAAATAAAAATCGACAATTCCTTCGTCGGTCAAGCCGAGGGGAGTGTTTGCCAGCCGTCCGTAAAGCTTCGCTTCGCTGGCTTTACTGCTTTGTCAGGGGGACGCCGTCTCCCAACGGTCGCCCGTCCCCTCTGTCACTTCGTGACATCTCCCCACACTGTGGGGAGTCACCCTCGTTCACCCCCTGCCAAAGGGAAGTACATTCCCTTTGGAATCCCGGTATTAGCGGCTTCGCCGCTTTTTGCCTTATTTTTAGTATGCACGTTTTTTCGCTGTATATTCTTACATCCTTGCGTTGGCAAGCATAAGCTTTATGCGGTTCTCCTGATTTACTCTTGTAGCGCCCGGGTCATAGTCGATAGCTACTATGTTCGCATTGGGATTATCCTGCTTTATCGCTCTTGACATTCCCTTTGCCACGATATGGTTAGGCAGACAGCCGAATGGCTGAGCGCAGATTATATTTTCAACCCCCGACTTTGCCAGTGCCGCCATTTCAGCAGGGATGAGCCATCCCTCGCCCATTACTACGCCCTGATTTATGTACTTGTCCGCAAGCTTGCGGAGATGCTCGAAATCATGGGGAGGCTCGAAGCTTCCCTGCTTTTTCATTATGGATATGAGCTCCTTCTGCTTTGCGTAGATAAGGTCATAGCCTATCTTGTTGAAGATGGACTGCTTTGTTACGTGGTCGTATATCTTCGCATCGTTGAATGTTCCCACAGCGCAGTACATGACGAATTCAAGCAGTGAAGGCACTACAGGCTCACATCCCTCGGAAATGAGGAAGTCCTCAAGGTGATTGTTGGCGAGAGGCGAATATTTTACGTAGATCTCTCCCACTATTCCGACACGTATCTTCTTCTCGTCACTGAGCTGTATCGAAGCGAAATCGTTGAGGATATCGGTGTATATCTTCTTTGTATGCAGGAACATCCTGCTGCCCTTGCGGAAGATATTGCCTATTCTTCTCTGCCACTTATCCAGCATTTTCTGTGCTTCGCCCTTGTTTATTTCGTAGGCTCTGCACTTGTTGTAGCAGGTCATGAGCAGATCGCCGTAAAGCACCGCATAGAGCATTTTCAGGAACATCGGAGCTGTTATCCTGAAAGCGCTGTCCTTTTCGAGACCGCTGAAGTTCAGTGAGCATACAGGCACCTGCGGATAATTCTTGGCAAGAGCCTTTCTCAGCAGGTGGATGTAGTTGGAAGCACGGCATCCTCCGCCTGTCTGAGTGATAAGCAGAGCGGTCTTGTCGGGATCGTACTTTCCGCTGTTCAGCGCATCCATGAACTGTCCTATTACAAGGAGGGCAGGATAGCAGGCATCATTGTGGACGTTTTTCAGTCCCTCATCCACAACTGCACGGGAATCATTCTGTAAAAGTTCAAGCTTGTAGCCCTCGGCTTCAAAAATGGCAATGAGCATCTTGAAGTGTACAGGCAGCATATCGGGAACGAGGATAGTATGAGTCTTTATCATATCCTCGGTAAATTTTGGATAGTCAGGCATAAAAACCTCCCTTTTAAGAATTGAGAATGGAGAATTGAGAATTGAAAATGCAGTGGGCGGCCTTTGGCCGTCCTCCGATAACCCAATAAATGCGGATAGAACATCGCAGGGAACGGCGCCTCGCCATTACATAACAAGAAGTGCCAGCGAGCGAAAGCAGATTATGCTAAACGTACAGAGTAAGCGAGCGCAGCAAGCGAAACGTGATTGCGCCCGCCTGCTCGGCGGTTACTAATTATTATTTATGGCGGCTACAAGGCTTCTCAGTCTGATACGTGCCGCACCTAAGTTGTTTATTTCGTCTATTTTCAGCTGAGTATAAAGCTTGCCGTTGCTTTCGAGGATGTTTCTCACCTCGTCACCTGTTACGGCATCTATACCGCAGCCGAATGACACAAGCTGTATCAGCTGCATATCGGGCTGAGTTGTAACATACTGCGCCGCACGGTAAAGTCTCGAATGGTAAGTCCACTGGTTCAGTACGCCCAGTTCGGGAGTACGTGCCAGATGTGCAACGCTGTCCTCGGTGACAACAGCCATTCCCAGACTGGTGATAAGCTTATGTATGCCGTGGTTTATCTCCTTGTCAACGTGGTAGGGTCTGCCTGCGAGGACTATGATATTGCGTCCCTCTGCACGGGCCTGTTCGATTATCTCCCTTGCCTTTGCCGATATATCGTTCTGATAGCGTGAAAGCGCCTCATATGCGGCATCAACAGCGGCAGGGATGCGTCCTTTGATGTTGTACTTTTTCAGAGCCTGTCCCAGCACCCTTATGACATTCTTGCGGATGTTGAGGTCAATGTAGGGGTGGATGAAGTTCTCATTGTTGAGCCTCGGGTTATTGGCAAGAAGAAGCTCGGGATAGTATGCTACTACAGGACAGTTGAAGTGGTTATCGCTTCCGCCCTCGTCTATATTGTAACTCATGCAGGGGTAGAATATGAAATCCACCTTCTTGTCGAGAAGATTCTCTATATGGCCGTGAGTCAGCTTTGCAGGGTAGCAGACAGTATCCGACGGAATGGTGTGCTGTCCCTTGTAGTAGACTTCACGGGAGCTTTCGCCAGATATGATGACTCTGAATCCCAGCGATGTGAAAAGCATATGCCAGAACGGGAGCTGTTCATAAAATCCCAGAGCAAGGGGAAGTCCCACAACTCCACGGTATTTTCTGGGCTGATGTGTCTTTACGAGGTTGAGAAGGCTGTCGTATTTGTATTCGTAAAGGTTGGGTATCTTGTTTTTCACCTTTATGCCGCCGCCCTTTTCACAGCGGTTGCCTGAGATGAACTTCCTGCCCTGTCCGAAGCTGATGATGTTGAGCTGACAGTGAGCGGTACAGCCGCCGCACTGTGCAGAGCGTGAAGTATAGGCAAATGAAGCGAGTTCTTCCTTAGAGATTATCTTTGAAGGCTCGTCATTTGCTTTCTCCTTGGCGTAGAGGGCACATCCGAAAGCGCCCATAAGTCCCGATATAGCAGGACGGATAACGTTTCTGCCAAGTTCCTTTTCAAATGAACGGAGAACAGCATCGTTGAGGAATGTACCGCCCTGTACGACAATATTCTTACCCAGTTCATCAGGAGAATTTGCACGTATTACTTTATATATAGCGTTCTTGATGATGGAGGATGACAGACCTGCCGAGATATCCTCAACGGTAGCGCCGTCCTTCTGAGCCTGTTTTACTGAGCTGTTCATGAATACCGTACAGCGTGAGCCCAGGTCAACGGGGTGCTGAGCGAAAAGTCCGAGCTGTGAGAATTCGGCGATATCGTATCCCAGAGCCATAGCAAAGGTCTGTATGAACGAACCGCAGCCCGAAGAACAGGCTTCATTCAGCATAATGCTGTCGATGGTCTGATTCTTTATCTTGAAGCACTTGATATCCTGTCCGCCGATATCAATGATGAAGTCAACATCTGGGCAGAAATAGGAAGCGGCTTTGAAGTGGGCAACTGTTTCAACTATGCCGTGGTCGATGGAAAGTCCTGCCTTTATAAGGTCCTCACCGTAGCCTGTAACAGCTGAGCCCTTTATGGTTATAGCAGGGTTCATAGCCTCGTAGATGACCTTGAGCTGCTCGGATATCTTGTCCAGGGGCTGACCCTGATTTGAAGCATAGTAATGGTAGAGTATCCTTCCGTCATCGGTTATCAGCACCAGCTTTGTAGTAGTTGAACCTGCGTCGATACCCAGGTAAGCGTCGCCCTCATATGTACGTATATCGGCATAACCCAGGTCGCACTGCTTGTGGCGGTCGATGAATTCATCATACTCGGTCTGAGAATTGAAAAGGGGCTCGCCTGTTACGATATTATCGGATGTTCTGGCATTTTCCACCTTATCTATGATATCCTCTATATGATATGCTTTCTCGGCGTTTGCCGCATAGACAGCACAGCCGTATGCTACGAAAACAGGAGCTTCCTCAGGGAAAACAGCGTGTTCGTTGTCGAGACCGAGAGTGTTCACGAAAGCCTTTCTCAGTCCCTTCAGGAAGAACAGCGGACCGCCGAGAAAGAGGACTTTTCCCTCGATAGTACGTCCCTGAGCGAGACCTGATACAGTCTGGTCAACAACTGCCTGGAAGATACTTGCGGCTACGTCCTCACGGCGGGCGCCCTGATTGAGGAGAGGCTGTATGTCCGATTTAGCGAATACTCCGCAGCGTGAAGCTATGGGATATATCTTCTGTGAGTGCATGGAAAGCTCATCAAGTTCGTCAGCGGAGATACCGAGGAGAGTTGCCATCTGATCGATGAAAGCTCCCGTACCGCCTGCACATGAACCGTTCATACGCTGTTCTACGCCGCCTGTAAGGAAGATTATCTTGGCATCCTCACCTCCCAGCTCGATAACAGCATCAGCATCAGGCTGCTTCTGCTTTACAGCGAGGAATGCAGCATGGACCTCCTGTACAAAGGGAATATCGGCAGAATTAGCCAGACCGAGACCTGCCGAGCCTGTGATGCATACAGTAAATTCAGCCTCAGGATAGTCAGCCTGTATTATCTTCAGCTGATCCGTTACAGTTTCCTTTACCTTTGAAAGGTGGCGCTGATATTTTGAATATATAATTTCACCTGAGCTGTCTGTGATAACTGTCTTGACAGTCGTAGATCCGACGTCGATTCCCAGAGAATATTTTTCCGTCATAGTTCACCTCAATAATTTATCATTTATTAATGCAGACATTCTTACACATCATATATTATACTACATTTCAAGAAAAAAATAAAGCGGAAAATTATAGTTTTTCCGCTTTTTTGTCATATTGCTTGATTTATGCCTGCTTTCGGGGGAATAATGCAATTATCTGAATACTACGTTGTACTCCCTGAGCAGTCCCTCTGCGTTCAGAAGACCCTCGATCACAGTCTGTGCACTGCTGATGACGTTCTCACGATTCTCAGGTTCGGCGTTGTAAGCGTCCTCACGCTTCTGTTTCAGCTCAGAAATGAGAGCGGTGTATTCGCCAATAGCTGTCTCAGTGAATACCGAATTCTTCACATCGTAGACCTGAAAGCTGTTCTCGTCTATTTCATGGGAGATTATGTAAGGCTCGGGCAGCTCAACGGTGATTACCTGTGCATCGTTGTCTACTTTAATGCCGATATCCTTGAAGTTGATACCTGACTTTATAACTCCGTCGTAGGTGAATACGGTCTGATCGGTAGTGAAAGGCACTGCCCAGCCGTCGATATCCATGTATTTCTTATATGTATCTGCCGAAGTATAGCGGTAATTCTGAGTTACAAGCTCAGCGGCAGGCTCAATGAAAGTTCTCACCTGATCCTCGGTTATTACGATCTTAGCCTCTGCTTCTGCAAGCTCAGTCGCTTTGTCAGCCACAAAAGCAACAGCATTCACAACTGTGTACATATTGCGGAGCGTCATGTCTCCGTGGACTATTCCCTTGACAGCATCGCCCACAGTCTGCATATCTGGAGTGCCGTCGGTCTCGGGAATATCGGCTTCAACAGCATTTTCCACGGTGTAAGTACCGCTTGATGGCTGCACTTTTGCGGCGTGGACAGTGTTCCTGTCAGCTATATCCTGATCGTACTGCATTTTTGTATAGTGATGGCCTGCCGTAACGCCTGCACCGAGGCAGACAACAGCGGTTATCACTGAAGCTATAATACTGACTTTCCTGTTCATTTTTATCATCCTTTCACCGATGGGGAGCCGTTTTTCTTGATTATAGCATTACTTTTCCGTGAAATCAACAATTCTTCCAAAGTGTAATTTCCCTGATAACCAATTGTAACCTTTGTCTTACATACAAAGTCAATTAGTATTTGCGGTTTTATCGGGGACGGTATCCGGTTTTATCTGAGGGCGCACACTGTGCGCCCCTACATGGCATTTGTGGTTATTGCTTTGTCAGAGAACTGCCAAAGGTGGCCGCTACAGACGTTTCGTTCGCACATACATAACAAGAAGTGCCAGTGAGCGAAAGCAGAGTAACCGCAACGTACAGAGTAAGCGAGTTTACGAGCGAATCGTGATTGCGGTCAAGCTGGCGTCAGCTTGCTTGACAAGTTACGGGCTTTGTTATATAATGGTTATTGACCTTTTTTACAGGAGGATGAATTTATGTTTTGCGTAAAATGCGGCATGGAAATAGACGATGATTCCGTTTTCTGCACAGGCTGCGGCGCCCGTATCGGCGAACCCGAAACTGTGGTAAATGCTCCGTCAGGCCCCGACTTCCTCAAGGAAGACGAGGAGCCTACAATGCTTCTTTCCGATGAGGAGTTACAGGAAGCTTTCATCAATGAATACGGTGCGGAATCTCCCGAGATAGGCCATCCGACCGATAATTCCCGTGACTTTTTCTATAACTCGGATATGGCCGAAAATACCGATGACCTCATGCCTTTCAATGAATACAGCGGCAGCATTGACAGTGCTCCTCACGAAGACATCAGAAACAAAAGCTTCAACGACAACAGCGATACAATAAGCTTTGATGCCGTTGAAGACGAGATGTACGCTCCTCCGCTTCCTGAGCCTTATCCCGAGCCTGAGCCGTATAATGAGCCTCAGCCTTATGCTCCGCCGTACAGCGAGCCTTACAATAACTATCAGGCCGACAATGTTCCGCCTCCCCATCCCGTGCAGAAAAGACCTGCACAGCGTCAGGAACCGCAGACTGTGAAAATAGGAGCAGGCCGTCTTGTGGGAGCTTTTCTTCTTTCGGTTTTTGCTATTGTCTTTCTGCTGGTGTTCAGCATTACCCTTTGCATAAAGCTGGGAATGTCGGGCGGCATCGTCAGAAACAATCTCACAAGAATGAACGACAATACCCTGCTTTCTTCCGAATACGAAGGCAACGAGCTTTCAAATACCATCTACGGCTCTCTCGGATTCAAGAACGCAACAGGCGGTATGGCATCGGAGAGCAGTTTCAGGAATTATATGCTCAGGACGGATTTCGTTGACTATATCGGACGCAGCGCAGGCAGCTACCTCAGCTATATCATTGACGGCAGAGGAGGCGACCCGTCCATTACATCTGAGGATTTCGTCTATGATTTCATCAAGGGCAACAACAGGGCATCCATCGAGGAATGGGGCTACAGCATGACCGACAATGAGTATATGCTTATGGCGCAGAATCTGGAAAGCGACGGCTTCAGCGATGATATGAGCATTTCAGAATGGGGAAGCGCAGCAGGATTCAGCCTGAGAAATCTGAAATTCCTGTTCTCGTTCATGACTATTGCGGTATTCCTCATCATCACGGCACTTCTGTTTATCTGGACTGCCGTTGCCGTGGGCGGACACGGAAAGTATATCACGTCCTATTTCGGCGGCATACTTAAAACTTCGGGCTTCGTTATGATTTTCATAGGCGCAGCTTCAGTGCTGGCACCCGCCCTTGCATATGTTTTCAATCAGCAGGCAGTGTTCTACATCCTCGCCTACGGACTGAGAACTTTCGCACTTATCGCCCTCTGCACAGGCGCAGCCGAACTCATCCTCGGCGGCATCTTCTCCATGGTGCATAAACGAATGAAGTAATAAATGACGTATCCCTCTGCGGTGATACTCTTATGGCAGCTTTATACGTATTTATCGGGGAAAAACCTTTCTGAGGAAAGGTTCCACCAAACAGGTGCCTGTCCCCTCTGTCCTTCGGACATCTCCCCACACTGTGGGGAGTCGCCCCGAACCCCTTTTCCAAAGACTTTTA
>Ga0129307_1001472_pt1 | contig 24590 bp, 19 predicted proteins | sample P1105metagenome_FD_94437 | JGI IMG/M metagenome (GOLD analysis project Ga0129307, IMG submission 94437) | Capybara group fecal microbial communities from Wisconsin, USA - P1105 metagenome | ecosystem: Host-associated > Mammals > Digestive system > Large intestine > Fecal | place: USA: Wisconsin...
AATATAATCATCATCAAGATTTATTTTTTTCTCATTTAGATTTTGTTTATATATTTTCAGAAGGTCCAAAATCCATTTACTTTTATTAGAACTACTATTGCTATACGGCGGATTACCAATCATCACCATTACGGGTGTATCACGTTTGACAAGGTTCGCCTCGCTCGCTTCCTGTGCAAGCCATTGTGCAAACAGCGTTCCCGTGTCCTGGTCACATTCTTCGAGGGAATTGGTAAGGAATATGCGGAGTCGCTTGTTCTGTTTTGCCTTGTAACCTGTCTGCGCTAACACCATGTCCAATTTCAAGTGCGCAACGGCATACGGAGCCATCATGAATTCAAAACCATTTAGCCGCGGGATTAGGTGTTCTTCCACATAGTTTTGCCAAGCGCCCTTCTGGTTCTCCATGCCGGAATATATCTTGCGGACCACTTCGGCAAGAAATGTTCCCGTTCCAGTTGCAGGATCAAGAATTTGGACTTTATGGTATTCTCGCGTTTCGTATTTCTTGTGGTCTTTGGTGCGATTGTCCGTATATAGGTTTGAAGTTTGGCGAATCGCCACCTTGCTTGTGTCGGCGAGACCATCACTCAAATTGAATCGGGATTTCAGAATTTCATCAACGGCATTGACGATAAAGTGGACAACGGGTTCAGGCGTGTAATAAACGCCGCAAGCCTTTTTCTGCTTTGGGTCATAATAGCGCAGAAAATCTTCATAGAAATGAATCATCGGATCGGCCTGACCAGTAGCCTTTCCAAAATTCTTCATGACCTTCGACATGTCCGTCACTCGGAATGTTTCTGCCAGGTCATCTACAATCCATGCGATGCTGGTATCTACATCGAATGCGGCAACATTCTGGAAAACTTTGCGCAAGAACGGGTTCGTCTTGGGAATAAGGGTCGCGGCCTCTTCACGACTGAAAGTGTCGGGAGTATCATCGTGCAATCTCGCGGCAAACATTCCATAGCAAATCGTCTGGGCGTAAATATCGGCAAATTGCCGCTCCGTCAAATCGTGAATCAATACCTTCTGGAAAGACTTCCATTGCCCCGCCAGTTCACCTGTCTTTTCGCTATCAGTTTCGAGAGTCTTTTCAATCACTTCGGCAAGGAGTCGCGCCTTGGCGGCCATCATCTGCGCCAATTTTGTAGAACTCGTAATTTTTTGCGGTGTTGATTCCGCGAGGTGCACCACCATTTCCAAAAACATCGGGACATTGGTGTCTATCAGCGCAATCTTATTTCCTTTGATTTCCGCAATACGAATGCTATTGATGAATTCGCCGTTTTCATAAAGATGAAAATCAAGGTAATCCGTGAAAAGGATATGGTCTAGTGAGTTCTTGTAGCGGTTGAACTGTTCCTTGTGCTGACGGTTGCCATCCAGGTCGCTATCGCCAATGTCCTTAGCCTCTACGAAGGCAACAGGAATGGATGTTGCACCTTTCCCTTTCGCGATAATGTAGTCCGGAGCTCCGCACTGGATGCGGCTCGGTTCGTTGGTGATGGTGAATTTGGGGAGCAAGTCGCCAAGGAGTTTCGCGAGTGCGGGACGGTAACTGTGTTCGGTCGCCTTGCCCGTAGAAAATTGCTTGGAAACTTCGTCGATGTACTGTGCGACGGCTTGAATCTTGCTTTTGTCCAAATCGGCCATGGCGGCTCCAATGTTGCGAGAGCCGTTCCATTCCGTGCCAAAATCCACAAAAAAAGGCGTGGAGTCGTAGGCTTATCGAACCTGCGGGCTACCACACCCTTCAACACAATAAGCACAAACGACCCACGCCCCAATTGGGACGTGAGCGTTCGTCTTACTCTCGTGTTGATTGAAAGTGGTAGTTTCAGGTTCGAGAATAAGAGACGAATCTCAAAAATTCCGGTTGCTCCGAACCATTCGGTACGGGGCTATGTCAACTGCAATATAGATTATTGGAATGGTATAAAATGTGGAATTTTCCAAAAAATTCTTGACATTCACCCCTAGAAAGTTTATATTTATAGTGCTCAAAAGAGCAAAATGAAGCAAAAAAGCCCCGCTGTTTTACGCATGTCTGCGGGGAAGGGAGTAAAAGATGAATAAGCGTGTGTCGCCTATCGGCAAGGCTGACGGAACAACTTTTGAAAACCTTGCAGAACGAGTAAAAAACGTCCATAACGCGACTAGTTCTGTAGCCAAGGGTGCTGTAAACCAGCTGCTGACAATACGAAATTGGGCCATCGGCTGCTATATAGTCGAATATGAGCAAGAGGGGTGCGACCGAGCCAAGTACGGTGCTCGTCTATTGCAGAATTTGGCAGACAAGTTGTCCATCAAGGGACTAGATCGGCAGTTGCTGAATGCATGCAGGATGTTTTACGTGAAATATCCACAGATTTGTGCGACGGCGTCTCACAAATTGCAGGGAATAGACTTTTTGCCCGAAAAAATGCCTTTTATTGAGAAAAAACTCTGGGGTTCAATTTGCGAGACAGCGTCTCGCAAATTCGAAACACCACCAGAATTACTTGTCACTCGGCTTTCATTCTCGCACATTAAAGAAATAATGCCCATCGAAGATCCTATGGAACGCTTCTTTTATGAATTGGAATGTATTAAAGGCACATGGAGCGTGCGGGAACTTCATCGCCAAATCGACACGAAACTCTATTTCAGGAGCGGGATAAGCAAAAAGCCGGAACTACTGTTGCAACGGGTGGAAAAAGGCAGTGCCGATGCCGTTTTGTCAGTTAAGGATGCGTATACACTCGACTTTTTAGACCTGGATGCCAAGGATGTATTCTCCGAAACAGAATTGGAGCAAGCAATCATGAACCACTTGCAAGAGTTTCTATTGGAGATGGGCAAGGGGTTCTGTTTTGAGGCTCGTCAAAAACGCATCATCATAGACGACGAGTATTATTTTATCAATTTGGTTCTTTACAATCGTTTGCTGCACTGCAATGTAATTGTGGAATTGAAGGTCGGCAAGTTCCGCATTGAGCACGCGGCTCAATTGAACGCCTACATCTCTTATTTTAAGGATTGCGAGATGGTGGATGGCGACAATCCCCCGATCGGGATTTTACTCTGTACGGAAAAAGGACCGAAAATGGTCCAATATGTATTAAACGGCATGGACGAGAAACTGTTTGTCTCAACATACAAGCTTCAACTTCCCGACAGGCAACAATTAGAAAACTTCTTGATTAGGGAGGTGAAGGAGATGGGACTGTAAATGAAGTTTCCTTTAATTGTGGCGAATTCGCCGTAATTAAAAGTGAAAAAGAGGTGGTCAAAAATTTTGACTACCTTGTACAAAAAGCCGGGGCGTTGCGGGCCGGCGACTGAGGGCCCGCAGAGGGGGGAGGCTTCCCCCTTTCAAAAAAGTTGCTTTTCTCGCCCCATTTTTGTATATTACCCCCTGCACCAGAAAAGGTGGTATTAAAAGATCGCTATCCGCGCAGGCGGGGCGGTCTTTTTTTTACCCCCAAAGGAGGATAAGTGGCGAAAAAAGAGAAAAAGAAGGAATTAGACTTGGTAAAGCCAAGTTTTTCCCTGATAGATGAGAACCTGCTCAAGTCGCGGATATACACTATCCGCGGTGTCAAGGTGATGCTTGACGCGGACCTGGCGGAGATTTACGGGTATAGCACCAAGGCGTTCAATCAACAGGTCAAAAATAACATTGAGCGTTTCGCGGAGGATTTTCGGTTCCAATTGAGTGACGCGGAAATCTTACTTTTATCGAGGTCAAAATTTTTGACCTCGATACAGGTGAAAGGCGTAAAGGGAGGCCGCTCTTATAAACCGTATGCCTTTACCGAGCAGGGCATTTATATGCTCATGACTGTGTTGAAAGGCGATTTAGCGGTACAACAGAGCATGGCGCTCATCCGTCTTTTCAAACGGCTGAAGGATTATGCTGTTTCGGAGGGGATGCTGCTCAATGGCACGGAAGTCACCCCGCTGGTGTTGCAAACCGCCCAGAACACAAGGGATATTGCCGATGTGTCGGCAGATGTCAAGGTTCTTTCTGGCGAGGTGCATGAAATGCGTGGCGAGTTCAGCAAAATGAATATGGACCTCCAGAAGGTCATGGACAACTTCATCGATCCATCGACTTATAAGCATTTCTTGATTCTGAACGGGCAGCGGCTAGATGCCGACATCGCCTACACGCAGATTTACGGCATGGCGAAGAAATCCATCACGATTATCGACGACTATGTCGGCGTGAAGACTCTCGACCTGCTGCGTCAAATTGCGAAGGGCGTCTCCGTGACAATCTATAGTGATAATCGCAGTTTTGAAACCCTGACGGAACAGATGCAAAAGGATTTTCTTACCGTGCGTCCCGACGTAAAATTGGCCATAAACAAGACAAAGGACAAATTCCACGACCGCTACATCTTCTTGGATTATGGGCAGAAAACCGAAAAACTCTTTCACTGCGGAGCATCTTCAAAGGATGCCGGCAACAAGATTACCACCATCATGCAGATTGAATACACGCAGGCATACCACGGCATTATGGAGATGCTGAAAAAGGGGCTAACCAACCCTTAGAACACGAACTGCTTGCCCGCGAACACTCCAAAGGACATCAGGTCGCCTTCGGTGACGCCGCCAAAGAATCCTGTGGGGTGGGCATAGGTGTACTTGCGGGCGCCGACCCAGTCCCCGATAGTGCCCTTGTACACGTCGTCGAATTCAATGGTAAAGTTTCCGAACTTTCCGTTTTTGCCGAAACGCACGCCAATCCACCAGGCCGATGCAGGCGCAAACCCGTTTCTCGCGTCGGAGTTGTCGATGTAGCCGATGTCGCCCAGGTCTTCACGGACGTCGTCGTAGTCGGAGTCTCCCTGGTAGGCCTGGATACCGCCGGCCACGCCCAGAATGATATACTTGCCCAGGTTGGCGTCGATACCCAGCAAGATACGTTCCTGCAGGTTCCAGAAACCGTAGGACTTTTTGCCTTCACCGGTTTTCAGCCAGTCGTTGTAGTTGTCAGACCCGTTGATGCTGTAGGACTTCTGCTTCTCTTCGTTGGTGAAGGTGACTATGTCGTTGCAGTCGGCGTCTTCGTCGCAGCTGAACTTGAGAGATCCACCGTAGCCGCCCACTGCGGCACTCACGAAAAAGACGCTTCCCAGGCGGTAGGTGGCGGCGATGTTTCCGCCGCCGCCGTTCATCTGTTTGATGTTGTCCGCGTCGCCGTTGTGGGCCCAGAATCCGGAGGCCGCCACTTCGACTTCGGAGACGGCGCTGTCCGAGGTGGCCCTGTGGGTCACGGGGGCGGGCATGGCGGCTGCACCCATGGAGTGGAGGGTAGGGGAGCATGCCGTTATCGCCATGAGTATCAAGCCGATAGCAAAAAACTGGACGAGTTTCTTCATTTTCCACTCCTTGTAAAAGAATCTCCAGTCTCAAAGATAGTAAACAGTGCTTTTGAATGAAAGACCCCTTGGGTTGGACATTTTTTCTAATTTTTTCCGCACAAAATCCCTTTTTTACGACAAGGAGTCCAACATGGGTGGCTTTTGCGGAGTGGTTTCTAAAGAAGATTGCGTCAGCGACCTCTTTTTCGGGACCGACTACCATTCACATCTCGGAACGCATCGCGGCGGCATGGCGGTGCTGAAATCCAACGGAACTTTCCACCGCTCCATCCACAACATCCAGAACACTCCCTTCCGCAGCAAGTTCGAGCACGACCTGGCCACCTTCTCGGGCAACATGGGCATTGGCGTTATTTCGGATACAGACCCGCAGCCGCTGGTCATGACCTCCAAGCTCGGTACGTTCGCCATCGTGACTGTGGGCTTGATTACGAATATTGAAGAAATCAAGAGCGAGCTTTTCAAGAACAACTGCATGCAGCTCCAGTATTCCACCACCAGTGGAATGGTTGGGCCCACCGAGGTGGTGTCCGCCCTCATTGCTACTCAGGATTCCATCGTCGATGGTCTCAAGTATGTCCATGAAAAGGTCAAGGGCAGCTGCTCCATTCTTTTGATGGATGAAAAAGGCAAGTTCTACGCCAGCCGCGACAAGTGGGGCCGCACGCCTATCGTGCTCGGCAAAAAGGAAGGCTCCATGATTGCCCTGCAAGAGAGCTGCGCCCTGCAGAACCTAGGCTACGAACACGTGCGTGACCTGGGCCCGGGCGAAGTGGTGGAGCTCACACCCGATGGCGAAACCACGCTGGTCAAGCCCGGCGACAAGATGGCCATCTGCTCCTTCCTCTGGGTCTACTATGGATACCCCGCTTCTTGCTACGAAGGACGCAACGTGGAAATGACCCGTTACCGTTGCGGTTCCGCCCTTGCAAAGCGCACTCCCACCGAAGCCGACGCTGCCTGCGGAATTCCCGACTCCGGAACATCCCACGCCCTCGGTTACGCTCACGAGGCCGGCATCAAGTTTGCCCGCCCCTTCGTCAAGTACACGCCGACCTGGGCCCGCTCCTTCATGCCCCAAGACCAGAAGCAGCGCGAACGCGTGGCCTCCATGAAGCTCATTCCTATTCCGGGACTTATCAAGGACCGCCGCTTGGTGTTCTGCGACGACTCCATCGTCCGTGGCACGCAGCTCGGTAAGCAGGCCCAGAAGCTTTACTCTCTGGGCTGTAAAGAAACCCACATGCGTATCGCCTGCCCGCCTCTCGTGTTCCCCTGCAAGTTCATCAACTTCTCCCGCAGCAAGAACGAATACGACCTGATTACCCGCCGCTACATCCGCGACCAGGAAGGCGAACATCCGGACTTGGAAAAGTACACCGACCCCGATAGCGATGCCTACAAGGGCATGGTGGAATACATCCGCCAGAAGCTGAACCTGACCACCCTTGCGTTCCAGCGCATCGACGACCTGATACATGCCATCGGGCTCCCGGCCGAACAGCTCTGCACCTTCTGCTGGACCGGCAGGGACTACGCCGAAACCGGCGACTGCTACCACTGCCCCTGCGAAGGCGGCGAGTGCGCCTGCCACTCCAAGAAAGACAAGGAATAGTCCATATTAAAAAGGGGGAAGAATCCCCCTCATCAAAGCCTTGCCTAGGTGTCATCCTGAGCCCTTCGACAAGCTCAGGGTAAACTCCGTCGAAGGATCTAAGGCAAGTCTTTGCCTACCCCCACGCCTAGGGGCCCTGCCCCTAAGACTCCGCGGTATTTCTCGTCATTCTCGCGACCAATCTCGTCATCCTCGCGAACAATCTCGTCATCCTCGCGAAGGCGAGGATCCGCTATCATCTCGGCGCAGCCCCTAAGACCCCGAAATCTCTTTAGCCTTCGCCTCGATTTCGGCGATGGCCTTCTTGCGACCTTCATCGGAATCTTCGTTATTGAGCACGATGTTCACGAACACGGAACCTGCGACAACCGCATACACGTGCTTGGAGAGCACTCTGGACTGTTCGCCGTTTCGGATGCCGAATCCGCCCAGCACCTTGGCGCCACCCTTACCGACGGTGTCGATAAAGTCCAGGGTCGCCTGGTCGATGGTCGTCTCGCTGCCGGTCGTGCCCGCACGGAGTGCGGCATAGATGTACTTGAAACCCTTTGAAGCCATCGTTTCGAGACGTTCCTTCGTCATGGAGGGAGCGGCCACCGGGATGTTTTCAAGACCGTGCTTCTTGCAAGCCTCGGTCAAGCCTTCGTCTCCGTCAAACGGCAAGTCCGGAATGATGCAGGCGGAAACGCCGGCGTCCTTGCACATCTTGACGAAGTTTTCGACGCCTGGCGTAAAGGCCAGGGAGCCGTAGGTCATGATGTAGATGGGCGTCTCGGGATGGCGTTCGTGAATCTGCTTCACGATGGCAAGTCCCTGCTTGGTGGAGTATCCCTTTTCCAGAGCGATGGTCGATGCCGTCTGAATCGCCGGACCGTCGGCGCTGGGGTCGCTGAAGGCCAGCTGGATTTCAAGGATGTTGGCGCCACCCTTCACAAGAGCGTCGGCGATGGCGATAGAAGTTTCTGCGTCCGGAAACCCGGCAATGAGATGAGACATTAAGTTCATGATAGGTGTTAGGTTGTAGGTGATAGGTTTTAGGTTATGGTTTCGGGATTTGGCATTACAGACTTTTTTTTGATTATAGGGCGGCATTGCCGCGATTAAAAAGTTTTAAGATTGGGATATAATTTGTCATGTTCGCGGAGGCGAACATCCGCTGAAAATGCGAGCGGATCCTCGCCTGCGCGAGGATGACATTCCTCAAAGCGAGTTTACGAGCGACCTCATAGCTCATAGCCTCATACTCTCCGCATCATGGATGTCCTCGTTGTTGTCGAGGCGCTTGAGTTCGGCCTTCAAGAATTCCTTCCACTTTTCGGGGCGGAACACCGGGCTCGTGATAAAGATGTCCTTGTCGCCGCGGCCGCTCATGTTGATGACCAGCGCCTTGTCCTTCGGGAGTTCCTTTGCAATCTTCATGGCGGCTGCACCTGCGTGAGCGCTTTCGAGTGCAAAGAGAATGCCTTCGTTGCGGGCAAAGAACTTCACCGCTTCAAGAGCTTCCTTGTCGAGAATCGCCGTGAATTCCACGCGGCCCGATTCGCCGAGGGCGGCAAGCTGCGGGCCGATTCCCATGTAGTCGAGGCCTGCCGAAATAGAACGGGTCGGCAGCGACTGACCGTCTTCATCGATGAGGAAGCGGCTCTTGTAACCCTGCAGAATACCTTCGCGGCTAGCGTTACCCGTCATGCGAGCGGCATTTTCGCCTACATTCGGGCCGATACCGCCCGCTTCCGCACCAATCAGGCGCACGTTCTTGTCTTCGATAAACGGAGTGAACACGCCGATAGAGTTGCTACCGCCACCCACGCAAGCGACAACGGCTGCGATGTCGATATTGCGTTCAGCGGCCTGGCGCTTGACCTCTTCGCCGATGATGGACTGGAAGGTACGAACGATATCCGGGAACGGGGCTGGGCCCAGGGCGGAACCCAGCACATAGTGGGTGTTCTTGAAATTCGTAGCCCAGTCGCGCATCGCCTCGTTCACGGCGTCTTTGAGGGTGCGGGCGCCGCTGGTAACCGGTACCACCTTGGCACCGTACATTTCCATGGTGGCCACGTTGGGCTGCTGGCGACGAACGTCCACTTCGCCCATGTACACCACGCATTCAAGGCCAAGCTTTGCGCAGGCCGCTGCGGTAGCGAGCCCGTGCTGGCCGGCACCCGTTTCCGCAATGATGCGGGTCTTGCCCATCTTTTTCGCCAAAAGGCACTGACCGATGGCGTTGTTGATCTTGTGGGCACCCGTGTTGGCAAGGCCTTCCAGCTTGATGTAAATCTGCGCACCGCCCAGGAGTTCCGTAGCGGTCGGGGCAAAGTACAGCGGGGTCTCGCGGCCAATGTAGTCCCGCTGGATGATGCGGAGCTCTTCCAGGAATTCCGGATCGTGGATGTACTTGTTGAATGCCGCTTCCAGGTCGTCCAGCGGGCGGCGGATAATTTCGGCAACGTACTTGCCGCCGAACTTGTCAAAGAAACCGTTGTCAGAGGTTATGGGGAGTGAGGTCGCGCCTGCGGCGCTTTGAGGTGTGGGGTTCATAGTTGGTAGTGTCATCCTGAGCGGAGGGCGAAGCCCGAAGTCGAAGGATCTAGTTTAAGGTTTAGTCTTATTGGTTTAGGGTTAAAGGTTAAACGGACAAAAATTAAAGGCCTTCGGGAGTCCGAAAGCCTTTTTCAATTCTTGGTTGCAAACACTTGATGAAAACAGCAAACCGGACTCTATTTCGTAGAGCCCCACCACCAACGGTTGAAACGGATTACTGCATTCATCTTCATGTACCAAAATTTAGGAAGTCATGCCCCCATTGGCAAGGGATTCCTCACAAAATAACACAAAAAATAAGGCGTCGGGAACACCGAGCGCCTTTTTAAACACTGGATGAAATTGGCAATGCCTAAATCCCTTCTTTGAGAACCTCGTCGATAGCGGCGCTAGCGTCAAAGCGGATTGCCAAATTCATCTTAATGACTTCAATATATATACTAATTCGTTGTCTGTCAATAGGTTACGACACTGTTTTTGTAAAAATTTTTTGCCAAAAAACCGCAATTTTGGGTCTGTTAAGTCCCATTTGTCGAAAAAATGACTCCTTTTATCCGTTTTTTGCTTATATTTATGACGACATAGTTTAGAGTTCGCTCTTATTCAGACAGCTGGAAAACGACCAAAATTTCATCGTCTAGGAATAAGGCCGATTGCTCGCACCCTGTGGTGTGGGTCGTTTGTGCCTATTAGACGATTGGGTTACTTGGTCGTTACCTCAGCTGTTTAGGGCACTTGCGGTTCCACACCTTTTTTTGTTGTGGCGAAAGTGCTCCGGGTACGGCGGGCTCCGCAGTTTGAGGATGCCCATGGGTAAAATCTTATTTGGTCTGGTTTTTATGCTGTCCGCGACAGTCTCCTTTGCGGAGGGTCTTTGCGTACAGTTTTGTGTGGATTGCTCCAGAAATCCCGAAGGGGCGTCCTGTGCCAAAATCGATCAGGTGTGCGGGAACTGTCCGGCTATTTTGGATAGTATACGGCAGGATTCCATTTCTGCTGTAGCCAGGGCAGATTCTATCAAAAAAGCAATGGAAATTCGTGATTCTTTGCAAAAAGAAGATTCCGGCATGTTGGCTCAGTTGATATTGAACAACTGCAAGAGTGATTCCTGTAATTACGAGGTAACGGTCAACGAAGGCCGGTTGGGTCATGTCCGTGGCAAGAAAGGTAACAACGCGGCAAAAGCGGACTCCGTGAAGAATTCCATTTCGCTTTTGCCTCCGATGAGCGAAGAATGTCAAGGTTTCTGTGAAATGTGTAATGCAGAGCAGCAATCCGACACGATATGCTTAAAGATTGAAACCCAGTGCCGATGCAAGGCTTATATGGAACAGGACCGCAAGTTGGCGGAAAAGGCAAAATCGGACAGTATCGCCGCTGCGGAAAAAACTTTAGCGCGGGAAAATGTTTCCCAAAAGGTTGCCGACGGCATTTTTGGCTACTGCAACAAAAAACCGGAGGCTAGTCCTTGTTCCCTTTCGGTGAACCTTGCCGGTGAAAAATTTGCTACGGTGAAAATTGTGGACTTGTCTAGCGGAAAGCAGATTGCCGTTGTCGTGGATACGGTAAAGGTTGTTGTAGAAGAACCGAAGGCCGACACCCTTGCTGATACGGCGATGGTGACCGTGAATGAACCAAAGGCTGATACGGCTAAGGCTGATGCGGCTAAAACGCCAGAAAAAGTAGAGAACCCGATTCCGCCCACGCAGAAATTTTACATAGGTGTTTCGTTAGCTATGGAAATGTTCAATGAAAAGGAAGTGGCCAACTATCGAGTAAATTCGATAGATCGTCCTTTTATTTCTTCTGGCGATGGCTTGTCTACTGATCATATTGGTGTGAGCCTAGGCTTCTTATTGCGGTGGTATCTATACCGGTTTGGCTCGTTCCAGACGGGGTTAAACGTCCTATTCCATCACGGTGATTATACAATCGACGAAGATGACTTGTATATCTATAATATTGGCCGAGGCGATGGTGAAATTGATTACTATACGATAATGGCGGAAATCCCATTGCAATTCCGTTTTGGAATCCCACTTGGGAAAATAACGCATGTGAGCCCATTTGTAAGTATCTCCACGCATATTCGTAAACCGATTTATGCATGGTTGAACCACTATTATGCGGACTGGGATTGGACTGTTCAGGATTACGACTACTATAGTGGTCAATATTACAATTACACCCAAAGTTCAGAAACATCTTACGAATACTGGGGAGAAGCGTCTTATGCCGATTGGGAATTTGTTGACTACCTAGGAATCGGCTTGGAACTCTACCGTCATGTGACGATACAGTGGCAAATTCTGGTGGCCTCGATCCGAACAAATGTGGATGAAATAGAAGCCTACCATAACGGAATTGACACGTGGCGGCTGAATCTGGATGTCGCCTGGTAATGGGGAGGGAAAAATGAAAGCACTTAAATACATAACTCTGTTAATGTTTGTGTCCCTCTTTGTTGCCTGCAGTGAGGAAAGTCCTTTTGAGGTTGCCGAAGAGGATTTAAATGAAGCCGAGGAACTTGCTGAACAAAAATTCAATAGTAGCAAGAGTACTGAGTATTCTGTGAGTGAGCAAGAAAAGTGTCGCAAGGGTACAAGTACTTATAGCGATGACTACTGTTGTACATATTATGGAGAACGGTGTTATTATTATTCCAGCTCTAGTTATATGAGTGAATCGGACAAGTGTTACTACGGTACTAGCACCTATGGCGATGACTACTGTTGCACTTATTATGGAGAGAGGTGTAATTATTATTCCAGTTCCAGCTATATGAGCGAAGCCGACAAGTGCTATTATGGCACAAGCACAAAGAGTGACAGCTATTGTTGCACTTATTATGGTTATCGGTGTGCCTATGTTTATAGCAGTTCGTCTTACAACTCAAGCGGCTCCGGTTCCGTATATTATTTGACAACATCTAAGACGATGAAAATCACATTGAAATCCTATAAGCAAGTTTCTAGTAATTGGGATGGATTTGATGGTGCGGGAGATCCCGAGGTGTCTTTTACTATCTACACCTATAGCGATGGTGTTGCTGGCCAGACTATAAATACACAGGTTTTCATAGACAAGAGTGATACAAGGTCATGGAGTGGTGCTGTTTCAAAGACGTATACGATTAATAAGGGGATAGATCAAATCAAAGTTTGTCCTAAAGTTATTGATGAGGATGTGTCAAGTAATGATAATTACTCCTCTGGAAAGTGTGTGACTGCCTCGAATATAGGTTATTTGACTTCTTCCGATGTAAATGCGCAAACAGATTATAACAGCAACTACAACCTTGAATGGGAATGGTACTTGTATTAAGGAGCGTTGATGAAAAACTTTATTACTTGCGCAATCCTCTTGTCAAGCCTGATTTTTGCATCTTGTGCAACCGTATTTCCGGTTCATAATCCGGATATGAATCGCGATGAATATGCGGGCTTGATTGCCGCTGAAAGTGAAAGGACTGTTTGCTACGAAAAGGGCTTTCGTGGTGGAATGTTATTCTTGGATTTTGTTCTAGGGGCTCCGTTTTTTTGGACGCCACTGATTTTTGATGCAGCTACAGGAAAGTACACTGCCTATTATTATCATCATAACAGATGCGAAAAATATAAGGCCGAAGAACGCCATGCAAGGTATTCGCAGCAGTATCCGCAGGCCAAGCAAGAAGAAGTCAGGACGCTGAGTGAGCCAGATCCGGCTTATGTTGCACCAGTCGCACCTGCCGCTTCACCGTCTAAACCCGTAGAAAGCGAACCTCGTGAGGAGGCTGCGAAAGAAAAGGTGCCTGCTCCAGTTGAGAAATCGCCTGCGGTAAAAGAAGAACCTTCTGTTCCGATTAAGGAAGAGGCTCCTGCTCCTGTAAAAGAAGAGGATGAATACGAAGATTTGTATTAAGGAGGACCAACATGAAAAGACTTTCTTTCAAGTACATTGCAGGAGCACTCACCCTCCTTGGCGCTTTATTACAGGCTTGCTCCGGCGAGAACGGGGCCGACGGTCGCGATGCCGAAGAAGTGAACGTGGACTCGCTTGCAACGGCCATCAGGGCCGAGGTGACCGAAACCCTTTGGGATACCCTGTACGCGAAACCGTATGTGGATACCGTCTATAAAATCCTCTTTGACAATGCTTTCGGTACGGCATGGATGGATTCCACCAGGCAAGCGCTGGTTGATAGCCTCAAGCAGGCGGACTACGATTCGCTCTATGCAGCTCTTTACGATTCCGTCTATTACGACATTTACAGCCAAAGCGTCATAAAGCAGCTTGATGCCTACAAATGGACCGTCAAAGAAGAGATTAATCTTGCCTTTGCAAATCAGTACCCGCTGATGTACAAGGATTATGTGAATAGTAGTGGCGATATCTACCCGGTGCCTGTATCCGTAATAGTTCGCAACGAATGTCCTTCAGTCATATCCATTTTTGACACTGAACCCTGCAACTGGAAAAAAATCATGGTCAAGGCCTGGATCACCGACTGGACGGATACGGGAAGTGTTTCTGGCATTGTGAATCCCGACACAACGGATGTATTCGCTCCGCCTTTGACTTTTGATATGGCCAAAGCGGCCAAGATTAAAGCCCCCGAAAAGGTCAATATCCAGATTCGTGCCTACGCACTGGAAAACGACCATGAAATCCTGTTCTATTCCGCATCCGAGCCGACCACACTCTATCCTGTGCAGGTCAATGGCAGTGAACTACAAGGTGTGAAAAACAGAAACTGGTGGTTTGCGGCTTGGGTCACTCCCAACATGGATTCCATTCCGAACATCCTGAACGACCTGAAGAAGAAACTTCCGGAAGGCTCCGTAAAAGTTTACCAGAAATACAGCGACGACGAAACAGTTGCTGAGAGTTCCAAGCGTGTAGTCCAGGCTGTGTACGAAGTCCTGCAGGCAAGAAAAATCACGTATCTCCAGAACAACGGTGCAGGAAGTACAGGACAAAAAATAAACTACCCCATCGAGGTCCTCCGAAGCCGCGATGGTCTGTGCATCGAAACTGCTGTTTTGTTCGCCTCCATCTTGGAAGCACTGGGAATGCAGGTATTCATTGTCAATATCCCTGAACACGCTTTTGTGGGGTGGCGCACTGACAAGAATAGTAATACGTTGGATTTTGTGGAGACAACGCTGATTGGTGGAACTTCGACATTTGCCTATGCCAACAGTTCGGGCATTGAAAAGTTCAATGAGCAGCTTGATGCGGGAAATTTTGAATCCGGTGATGCGGAACTGATTGACATTGAAGCGGTCCGTGAGTACGGAATCGTACCCAACGATATTCCGTAGTAAACATTTCTAGATGTTTCCAAAAGGCAAAAACCGCCGACTCAATCAAAGTCGACGGTTTCTTTTTTATAAGATTGCAACTTAATAGACTACAACGCAGCGAAAAGTTTTTGCAGCTTTTCGCTGTTTTTGATTCCCGGAGCGTCTTCCACGCCACTGGAAACGTCGATGAGTTCGGGACGGAATTTTTCACAAATTGCAGTGACGTTTTCGGGGGTGATGCCGCCTGCAAGCCAGAGGGGAATGTCGCCTGCTTTTTCCCGAAGGAGCGATTCGGGAATGGTCTTGCCTGTGCCACCGGGAATGCCTTCCACTTTTGCGTCCAGCAGGATGCGGGGCTCGCCGTGAGTGCGGAGGTCGGCGACGGTCCGGAAATCTTCGGGAGAGCCTATGCGGGCGGCGCAGTAGTGAGCGAGGTCGATGTAGGCATCTGACGGTGCGATTCCGTGGAACTGGACTGCGTCGAGAACACCTTCACGGGCGAGCTTGATGGCGGTTTTTCCCTCCTCTGAATTCGGGTCGGTAATGACACCCACGAGAATCGGGGTCTCTGATTTGTCATTGCGAGCGGAGCGAAGCAATCTCTCCTTAAAACTGCGCACGAATTCTTCAGTAGTCAAGCGCTTGGTAGTGCTGAATACAAAGCCCAGCATGTCGGCACCGAGTTCGGCGGCAAGCATGCCATCTTCGACCCGGGTGATGCCACAGATTTTAACGAGGGGACGGCGGGTAGCGCGTCGTTCCGCGAGTTTTTTCCAGAACTTGCCGCAGGCATTTTCGCGCCCGCGTTCGAACGCGGCCACAACTTCTTTAGCAAGGGGCGGATTCTTGGCCACAGCTTCGCCTACGAGGATTCCCGTAAACCCGAGACTACGGGCATAGGCAGCGTCGCCAGCACTCAAAATTCCCGATTCAAAGACGGCCTTCGCCGGGAGCTTGCTGCGGACGCTCGCAGGCACCAGCGGGTCGGTGCGGAAAGTGGCCAGGTCGCGGGAGTTCACGCCTGCGACAATGGTTTTCGCGGCGTCTGCCCCGAGTGCGCTTGTGACAACAGAAAGCTTGCGGAAGTCGTCTTTTTCACGAACTTCAACGAAAGCCTGCATGTCGAAAGACTGCGCACGCTTCGCCATGCGTACAAGCTGTTCGTCATCCAGAATGCGCGCAATCAAGAGCACCGCGTCGGCGCCGCAACGGTAGGCGATGTCGATTTCGTCTTCGTAGAGCAAGAAATCTTTGCGGAGTACGGCGCAGGCATGTAGCCCCTGCTGGCGGCGCTTTTCCATCAGGTCGGCTACCGCAATCAAGTCGCAGAGCGAGCCTTTAAAGAAATTGCCTTCGGTCAGCACCGAAACCGCCTGGGCGTGGGCCTCGGCGTATGTTGTCGCGAGCCCAACCGGATCCAAGTCCGGTGCAATATCGCCCTTCGATGGCGATGCCCGCTTGACCTCAAGAATCGCACCTGCATTGCCGAGGAATTCCGTATGGCCTACGCGGCGCTTTTCAGGGATTTCGATGCCAAAGTTAAGCCCAAGCCGTTCGATGTCGGCTTTGCGCATCCGCACTATCTTCGCAAGAATATCTTCGCTCATGTTTTTGTACTTCAAAATGAAAGGAGATGCCCGCCTGCGCGGGCATGACATCCATTATTGTTCTTTTAGCTATTCGTTGCCACCTTCACTTCCTCGATCTTCTTCAGAACGGAGCCGTCTTCCATCGCCTTCATGGCCTTGTCGAAGCCTTCCTTGATGCTGGCTGCCTTCTTGCTGATGTAGAGGGCGGCACCGGCGTTCAGGGCGCAGGCGTACTTGATGCCCGGGCGGCCCTTGCCGTTCAGCACGTCGAGAGCGAGGTTGAAGTTGTCGACACCCGTACCACCGGCGAGGTCTTCGGGATCCACGGAGGGGATGCCGAAGTCCTTGGGGTCGATGCGGTAAGTCTTGTACTCGCCATCTTCCAAAATTTCGGCGATGGTCGTCGGCACGCAGGGCGAAATTTCGTCGTAGCCGTCGTCACTGATGGCAACCATCACGCGCTTGGCGCCGAGGGCCTTTGCCGCCTTGGTGAAGGGTTCCAGCACGGTCGTGCTATAGACGCCGAGCATCAGGTACTTGGCTTCGGCCGGGTTCGTGAGGGGGCCAAGCAGGTTCATGATGGTCTTTACGCCGAGAACGCCGCGAACCGGGCCGGCAAAGCGCATGGCGCTGTGGTAGACAGGCGCCATCAGGAACACAAAGTTCGTCTTGTCGATGACGGAGGCTGCCTTTTCGGGAACCATGTCCAGCTTGAAGCCTGCAGCCGTGTAGAAGTCGGCGGCACCGGACTTACTAGAGACGGCGCGGTTGCCGTGCTTTGCAATCTTTGCGCCACAGCTGGCGGCAATCAGGCCGGAGAGCGAGCTCACATTGAAACTGCCCTTGCCGTCGCCACCGGTACCCACGATGTCGGTGAGTTCGTCGCCGCTGTAGGGGAACTTGCGCTTCTTGCTGCTGAGTACCTTCGCACAACCGGCGATTTCATCGGCAACAGGGCCCTTGCTGGAAAGTGCCGTCAGGATTGCGGCCATCTGGCGTTCGTCCATGATGCCGTCGGTCAAGTCTTCCATGAACATCTCGGCGGTTTCGCGGCTCAAGTCCTTGCCTTCGGTAAGCGTGTTCAAGATGCCGCGCACATCGAGAGGTTCGCGACGGTAATTGAGGAACGCCTTGAAGAATTCATCGGCGCGGCCGCTGGCGATAGATTCCGGGTGGAACTGCACGCCTTCAATGGGGAGCGTCTTGTGGCGAATGCCCATGATGTCGCCGTCGGTAGCACGCGCGGTCACTTCGAAATCCGAAGAGAGCGTCGCTTCGTCAACGACCAGGCTGTGGTAACGCGTGAAGATGTTCTTCTTGCCGATGGTGCGGAAGAGTCCCTTGCCGTCCAGGTCGATTTCTTCGGCGATGCCGTGCTTGATGAACTTGGCCTGCACAATCTTTGCACCGAAGGCATAACCGATGGCCTGGTGGCCGAGGCACACGCCCAAAATCGGAAGCTTGCCCGCAAAGTGCTTGATAGCTTCCACGGAGACGCCCGCATCTTCGGGGCGGCCCGGGCCTGGGCTCACAATAAGGCGGCTCGGGTTCAGTTTTTCGATGTCGGCGATGGTGCATTCGCGGCTACGGAGCACGCGAATTTCTTCGTTAGTGATTTTTGCAAGCGCCTGATAGACGTTGTAAGTAAAGGAATCGTAGTTATCGATGATGATGATCATAGTTAAACTCTGTGGTTAGTGATTGGTGGGGTGAGTTGTGGGTTGTGAGTTGACGCTACGCGTCTTTGAGTTTTGAGTTTTAATAATCGCGCCTTTGGCGCCAAACTATATACTGATAACTCATAACTGATGACTCATGACTATTTTCGTCTAATTCTCCCCCTCCAGTACAGCTCTGATTGCTCCGAGCTTTTCATTCGTTTCTTCGAATTCGCGGTCGGCGTTAGATGCCGCGACAATGCCACCACCGGCCTGCAGGCTAATGGTCTTGCCCTGCTTGAGGCAGCAACGGATGGCGATACAGAAATCCAAGTCGCCGTCGGATTCCATGTAACCTACCGCACCGGCGTAGAAGCGACGCTTGACCTTTTCGAGGCCAGAAAGGATTTCGATAGCGCTGATTTTCGGGGCACCGCTCACCGTACCTGCCGGGAAGCTGGAGCGCAGCACTTCAATCGCCTTCTTGGTCTTGGAAACCTTGCCCTGCACGTCAGAGACCAGGTGAATCACGTGGCTGAACTTTTCGCATTCCATATACTTGGTCGTTTCCACCGTACCGGCTTCGCAGACGCGGCCTAGGTCATTACGGGCCAAATCCACGAGCATCAGGTGTTCGGCGCGTTCCTTCGGGTCGCCCTTCAGGTTCTTCATCAGGGCTTCGTCTTCTGCGTCGTCCTTACCGCGGCGGCGGGTACCTGCAATCGGGTGAATCGTTGCAATGCCTTCACGCACGCGTACGAGGCTCTCGGGCGAGGCACCGATAAACTGGTGCGTACCGTAATCAAGGAAGAACATGTACGGAGACGGGTTCACCGTGCGGAGCCTGCGGTAAATATCCAGCGCCGCGATGTCGCTTGCAAACTGGATACGGCGGGAAGGCACGGCCTGCACGATGTTGCCAGCAATGATATGCTTCTGCAATGCTTCCACCTTTTCCACGTATTCCTTGCGGGACTGTTCCAGGTCGGTCATGGTAATGCCCTTGCCGTACTGCTGTTCGGGGGCGAGGTAGCTAAAGTCCAGGTCAGCGAGGCGGGCCTTCACCTTTTCAATGGCAGCCTTCAAATCAATCTGGTGTTCTTCGTAGTTCAAGGCGAACAGGTGAAGCTTTTCGGTAAAGTGGTCAAACACGATGTAGATGTGACCCACCAGGAATTCCGCTTCGGGAATGTTGAGCTCGTCCACCTGCGGGGCGAGGCGAATGGTATCGCAACGGGCACAGAATTCGTAACCGAGGTAGCCCACGCCCGAAGAGGGAATCGGAATCTGGTTGGGCGGCACCGTGTTTTCGGCAGAAATCAGCGTGAGGGCATCGAGAATATCGCCCTCGCCTTCCTTGAGGAAGGTGCTTTCCTTGCCGTCGATGATGATGCTCACGTCCTTGTCGTTCTGGCGTAGACGGAAGCCCTCATCTATCATCAAGGTAGAATAGCGGCTACGGCCATGCGAAAAACTCGCCGACTCGAAAATTGCCTTCGCGCCCAGCTTCTTGCCCAGCGAAAACGGGGTGTAACGTTCACCGGGGAGCGCCACGTAGATGCTGTCGGTACGCGGCTCGTAACCCGGTTGTTCTGTAATGTGCTTGATCTTGTTGGTCATTTTGATCCTCTGGTTTTAAAGGTCTGGGGTATGAGGTCGCTCGCAAGCTCGCTTTGAGGCATAGGGAATTGACTTCTCTGGAGCAACGAGGGCTATATCCATTCTGTTTAAACTTTTGCGTTCCTGGTTTAGGGTTTTGCAAAGGCTTAGATCCCGGAGGATTTCAATGATTTTGGTAAAAGAGAAAGGCCTCCGTGAGTCCGGAAGCCTTTGCTTAAAATCTTGGGTGATTTGCGACAAATACCGGGCTCTATGTTAGAGTCCGCGCCACCAACGACGGTTAAGGGTTGCACATGTCACAAAGTTCATCATGGGCACAAAGATATCAATACAAGTTAACCTCGGCAAGGGGTTCCTCCAAAAAAAATCAAAAAAATGCAAATAAATGCAAGTTTTTACATTGTGTGTAATAAAAAAGGCGCCATTAGACGCTCTTTTCATGTATAATATATGCTGTCAAAAATGATTAAACTCGGTTACTGGGCCTTTGCTTCGGCTGCACCGTTGTTTGCTGTCGTAGCGCTCGAATCAGCCGCCGTGGCATTCGAATCGCCCGGAGCTGCAACCTCGATCTTTGCAATCTTGTCCCAATCTTCCTTGTCGTAGTTCCTCAGGAACATGGCCCCCTGGTAACCGCGGACAATTTCCACCGCCTTGGCGGTGTCCTTCTGGCTAAGGGCGTCCTTGGCGTCTTCCAGCACATCCTTCTGGGCGTTCCGCTTGTCCAGGATTTCGCCCATGCGGTTCTGGCGGAGCACTTCCATGGTATCGCTTACAAATCCCAGGTCCCAGGTGCTGTCGAAGCAGGCTTCTGCGTCCAGGTATTTTTCGGGGTTCGTGGCCGCCTCGTCAAAAAGGGCATTGCAGCGGGCGAAGGTCTCGGCGCTTTCGGTCTTGGAATGCTGGTAATACTGGTAACCGCCCACGATCAGGCCGATAACCACCAGCAAGAAGAGCCCGTCCTGCCAGCCCATGACGGGACCGCTTGGCATCTTGGGTCTGCCGTTGACGGTTTCCCCGGCTTCTAGTTTTTCTTCTGCTTCGTCAAAAGGGCTTTTTCCGTTTAAGAAACTGAACATGATTCTACCTTACCTTTTGGATAGTGCGTCAAAGACGCGGGCATATAAATAAATCTGTTTCACGAGGCTTGCAAAGCCGTTGCTCCGGGTGGGGGAGAGCCCTACGTTCAGGCCGATGTCCCTAAAGAATTCCGGGTTTACTGACAAAATAGCAGACGGAGTCTGGTCGTTGTAAATCTGGAGCGCCAGCGCTCCAAGGCCACGGCTAATCAGCGGGTTGGTGGTTCCGCCTTCTACGTCCATTTCGAAATGGATGACCTCGCCGTTAAAGCTCGGCACCAAGTACATGGTGGAGGCGCAGCCCTGGATGATAAACTTTTCTGCCTTGAGGGCGGGGTCCATTCCCTTGTGGTTGCGGGCGAGACCCAGCAGGTATTCCCACTTGCCGTCGGCGTCTGTAAAGCTTGCGAATTTCGCCCGGAGTGCGTCTTGTCGTTCCTGGATAGATTCTGGCATGGTTCGACCTTAACGCAAGAACGAGCGCATCTTCCAGATGACTGAGGGGCAGGACCAGAGCACGTTCCAGAAAATGCGGACCAGGGTCTGTTCTTCTCGAGGCAGCCTGGAGAGCCGCTTGGCGGCCTTGTCCAGCTGGTCATCGGTAATGCTGTTGAAACCTGCCTTGGCGTTGGCGATTTGCTTGTGGCTCTTGCCCAGGGCTTCCATCCAGCGGGTGAGGGTAGAAGCCTCGATGGCATCCCGGTTTTCTCCGCTGTCCTTGAGCCACTGGTCCACCGCTTCGGCGGCAATCTTTCCGCTAATCAGGGATTCCACGATGCCCGACCGGCTGATGGGGTTCACGCAGCTGGCGGCATCGCCCGCCTTGAAAAGCCCGCATTTGGCGAGAGGCTTGTCGGACTGCCCGCAGGCGATCATGCCGCCATAGACGGCCTTCACTGTCGCCTCCGGGTAATTTTTGGCGATAAAATTCATGAGCTTCTGGCGCAGGGGCTCTCCGTTCTTTACGGTCCTGCCCAGCACGAAACCGATGTTCACTTCCTTGCCGTCCCGAGGGAAAATCCAACCGTAGCCGTCCTGGAATTCGCTACCGAAGAACAGCTCGATGTGCTCGGGGCTGTGTTTGATACCGTCTGCAACGGCGAAAATACCCGTTTCCAGGTCCGTATCGCCGGACTCGATTCCTTCGAGGCAGGGAATATTCCGGGTGAGCCTGCACCCGGGGCCCGAGGCGTCAATGATGGTCTTTGCCGACAGGGTGACGGATTCGTCTCCCTGGGATACCTGGACGTTCCAGCCAGTCTCGGTGCGTTCCAGCTTGTGGATAAGGGCGTCAAAATGGCATTCTACCCCGTGATTCTTTGCAGAATCGGCGATGCTCTTGTGGAACAGGGCCCTGTTGAGAATCAGGCCGCAGTCCTTGCTGTAGAACTCGGCGCGGTAACGCTTGGGCGAGGTAAAGTAAATGCCCGAAAGTTTGCCCCGCACAAAGGCTGGGTCAATGGGCCAAAGGGCCGCAAGCCTATCAGCAGAAACTGCCTCTGCACAAAAGATGGGTTCCTTCCAGGGGGCTTTCTTGTCCAAAAGAAGAATCCGTCTGGCAGTGCCGGTCAAGTACCCTAGGGTGCAGGCCGCCATCAGCCCGGCAGGACCGGCCCCGCAGACTATGACATCGTACTCTTTTTGAGTGAAATTTGACATTTCAAGGCAAAAAATAGCATTGTTTTACATTTTTCTTGCCTTTATCTGAATTTTTTTATTTATTTTAGGGGTATCCGTTATTTTGGATTTTCCATAAAGGGAACGTGTATATGAATATGATGAAAATTTCGAAGTTTGGCCTTTGCCTTGTGGGCGCACTTGCCATGAGCGGCTTTGCTCAGAGTGAATGGTCCGGCAAGGACCTCAACATTTCTTTCCGCGACAAGCGTATCGACGGTTTCAACTTCAGCAACGCAAAGGCAATCAAGAATGTTACCGACTTCCAGCGTGCTGCAGGCGAAAAGCCGAACTTCAAGGGCGCGAACCTTTCCGGCGTGTCCTTCCAGAACGCCGTGATTAGCGAAGCGAACTTCAACAATGCTGTCCTCAAGGGTGTGGTCATCAGCGGTGCCGACATCCGTAGCTCCAGCTTCGAAGGTGCCGACATGGAAGAGGCCAACCTCTACCGTGCAACGCTCCTGGACAGCCAGTTCCCCAAGACCAATCTTAAGAATGCTCGTCTTGACATGATGAAGGTCTCCGAAGAAACGGATTTCAGCAAGTCAGACATGACCATGGCCTCCGTGAACGAAGTGGACCTTACCCGTGCCGATTTCTCCAAGGCTAACCTCACCAACACCAACTTCGCCCGTTCCTTGATGGCTAACAGCGACTTCCGCAAGGCTACCCTGAACCACACGGACTTTACGGGTTGTAACCTGATTGCCGCAAACTTCAAGGGCACGGACCTGGTGGACGTCATCTTTGTGAAGGCCGGTCTTTCTCAGGCCGAGTTCAGCGGTGCCGAATTCAAGAACGTGAACATGCAGGACGCTGACCTCTCCCTGACCACCTTTAACGACGTGGACCTGTCCAAGACCCAGCTCCAGCGTGCCAAGTTCGCCCAGGCTACAGTGAAGAACATGAAGTTCGGCAAGCAGGACTTGACCGGCGTGGTGTTCGACAAGAGTTCCGTGGCCAAGAACGACTTCGAAAAGGCCAAGCTCGGCAAGGCCTCTTTCTACGACGCCTCTGTTGAAAAGAACATCTTCAAGGAAGCCGACCTGGTGAAGAGCGTCTTCGACGGTGCCTACATCTTCAAGAGCATCTTTGATAAGGCCGACCTCACCAAGAGCAACTTCGCTAACTCCACCATCGAACGCTCCGACTTCCAGCTGGCCCAGATGTCTGGCACGAGCCTTGCCGGTGCAAAGCTCATCAAGGTGAGCTTCTTGAACGCGAACCTCCAGGGTGTCAAGATTGACGCCGATACCAAGATGGAAGACGTGGACTTCTCCGGTGCCGACCTGAGCAATGCGAAGATTGAAAAATTCACTGCAAAACGCGTTATCTACGACAACAAGACCAAGTTCCCCAAGGGCTTTGACCCCCGTCAGTTCGGCTTCACCAAGCCCGGTGAAAAGGCTGCCGAAGTGGTGGTGAACAAGAAGCAGGGTGACAAGGTTGCCGAAGACGCCATGCCTAAGAAGAAAAAGAAAAAGAAGAAAAAACACTCTGACGACGACGATTTCTAGTCGTTCCTGATTAACGGATTTGAGACCTCGCGCAAGCGGGGTTTCTTTTTTTTTCGCCCTAAGGTGTGGTTTATCTACGCCCGGATTCTCTGGGGTGGAATGCCCGGTGTTCCTGCTTGATAAATTCTTTGTCGATGTGGGTATAAATCTGCGTGGTGCTAATGTCCGCATGCCCAAGCAGTTCTTGCAGTACGCGCAGGTCCATACCCGCCTCCAGGCAGTGGGTGGCAAAGCTGTGACGGAAGGTGTGGGGCGACACCTGCTTGGTCAGGTGTGCGGTGTGCTGTTGCACTATCTTCCAGGCCCCCATGCGGCTCATGGGCTTGCCCCGCGGGTTCAAAATGATGTTGTCTGTAGCGGGGTGGGTGAGTGGCCTGCCCTCTTGAATCCAGGCGCGCAGGTTTTCCTTTGCCTTGCTGCCTAGCGGGATCAGGCGTTGCTTGTTGCCCTTGCCGATAGGGGTCAGCCATTCGTTGTCAAGGTCCAGCTGAGAAAGCTTGATGCCCAGGGCTTCCGAAATGCGGAGCCCGGCACTGTACATAAGTTCGAGCAGGGCGGTGTCCCGGAGCGGATTCTTGCCGTTTGCAGCGCTTTCAAAAACAGAATCGACTTCTTCGCGGGT
>Ga0129307_1001473_pt1 | contig 24589 bp, 18 predicted proteins | sample P1105metagenome_FD_94437 | JGI IMG/M metagenome (GOLD analysis project Ga0129307, IMG submission 94437) | Capybara group fecal microbial communities from Wisconsin, USA - P1105 metagenome | ecosystem: Host-associated > Mammals > Digestive system > Large intestine > Fecal | place: USA: Wisconsin...
CTTCTTGCACGCTGCTCTTCTGTTTCGTTTCTTCGCCTTCTGCTCATAATTAAAACCTCCGAAGTAGTGTCTCTTCTATTATACACTACTTCAGAGGTTTACACAAATTTTAGGATAGACTCGAATACGAACGCAAATCATAATATTATAATTAAAAAGCCGGTACAGTCTTTATCTGTACCGGCTCAGTTTATTTCATTAGAGTATATACTGTCAATGCAATATTGCAAAAGGAGAAATACCATTTATATGAAGCAATTTTTTGTTGTGTCAGAAGACCGTAGTCTAATGACATACTTTTTATGAGAATTACTCTTCTGGATACTGTAATAATTCACTATAAACAGCTTTAACAATTTCAGCAAAACTTGAACGCTTTTTCACACCCTCTGTATTCAGAAAATAAAACTCAGTATCCTTTAGCATCATAGAATCAATATCTTCTAAAGACTTTATGAAAGGATATAGCTCTTTCAGTTCAATTAATTGTTGAAATAAAGAATGATACTTACTGTATTCAATTTGAAATGTAGGTGAATTTTCTTGCCCTTCATAGCCATAAAATAGATTCTCTGTATAATATCCAATCTTATCAACAATATCTTCTATTTTAGCTTTATGGCGTGAAGAAATCTTTTCTGGATTTGACGTGCTGTTTTTAGCCTTTTTAATTACTGCTGATGCTGTATTTAAAATACTATGAAATATTTCCGTTAGCGATGCAGGAACGTCGTCAGCTTCAAAAACAAAACCGATCTCTTTAAATGCCTGATTGATTTCAGAAAAGCGTTCATTGTACGTTTCATAAATATAATCAACAAATAAATTATCTTCAAAATAGTTAACTATTTGAGGGGCGATATTAGTGATATCATTTTTGCCGCTTAGATATTTTATAAAACGATCTTTTCCACTTCTGTCAATAGGAATGCTTTCAATATAATCGCAGCCTTCATTCAATCCCGCTTTAAGCAGTTCACGACAATATTCCCACTTTTTCCCGCCGTGAAATCGATATAAAATTTGTGCAAATTCTGAAAACTTCAAAACTTATACCTCCACTAAAAATCAAGATGTAGCCTTTGCATCTTATCTTGTCTTGCTATATGGAATAGAATTTGATCAAGAGCAAAAGCAGTAAGCATATACAATGTTTGTGTGATTGCTAAAAAGCTTTAATGTTTTTGAAAATATAGGTCAGAAAGACGACTTAATATCGTTTTCCTTATTTTTCATCGGTAAAAATAATAAAATGATAATCTAGAGCTTATATCACCTATACTTTTTCAAAAAACAAAAATTTTTATAAGGAGAAATTTATCATGGATTATTTTCAGCGACCAGGAATGATAAGCATTCCTCAGTATGGACAGCCGGAACCTACACAGCATTCTTATGTACAGAATGGTATGGCATCAGAAAGGTATGAAATCTTTCCACAAACTTCCAATTATGGAGTGGGAGACTACGGACCATATTCTGAGCCTATCTCTGCAGCAGCAAACATGGCGCAAAGTATTCCCCAGCCATCGGCTCAGATAGCAGGAGATATCGGTATCAGCAGGCGCGATCTTCCGGCTCCAGGAACTGTGCCTGACGTGACTCATGAAAAAGCCACTTTCAAACTTGATCCTGTGAACAGCAAGTGGGCAAAGGAGATATCAAACAGCAAGGGAAAAGTAAAAGTTCAAGAGTTGACAGAAGGCTTTGCGATACACCTTTGCTGCAAGGTGATGTCTGAGCAAAAGGTTCTGCGCTTTGTTCTTCTCAAGTACAGCACCAATGGCAACCTACATTCTTGCATCATGACCGCAGATGATTATTTGCACACACGATACCACAGGTATCTTACAGAGATCGTACGCTATCCCAACTGCACAAAGGCCTTGTTCAACGAGCTCGCAAGCTACATATTGAAACAGGCACCGGTACAGGAAATCACCCTGTTCTCACGTCCTGGCTGGCATGAATTTCCCAACGGAGAATTGATTTACGCACACGAGCCCAAGGATATCTATATTCCCTACGAGCTGTCATCAAAAGGGGTCAGGCTTAATAAGCTCATGCTCCCATTACACTCTTCTGATACGATAATTGCAAATTTGAAGAAACTTATGCAGCGCGATGATCGTTTGGCATTTTGCGGACTTTATCGCTGCAGCAGCAAACTGCGGTATTTCAGTTCACAAGCTGGTGTACACAATGTCAAGGTACCAGTTTTATCTCCGTCAGCGGACTGTACAGAAAAAGCGTTGACAGCAATTCTTGCAACGCGTGATATCGCTGAAGTTCCTGTCGCAAACCTTATAGACGGTGAAAAAGCTGTCATAGAGGAGCTGGGATATAACTGCGACGGTGTTTCACTGTATGTTGACCATTCCTTCGCCGATGAAAGCAAAAAGGCCATTGACGGACTGAAAGCGATTTTAAGGGGTGCTGAAAGAGGTCGCAGCCTGCCGGCAGTGATATCACAGAATGCAGCATTAACTGCAATGAAGCTTGCTCCGAATGTGTTCTTACCGATAGATACCTCTGGTGTAATTATCGAACAAACTCCGGAGGAATTGCAAATTATCTTTGCAGAGATGGACACGCTTATTGTTACAACAGCCCAAAACCACGCAAATGAAGTCAGAAGGCTTTTTGCTGAGAAAGAGTCTGCTTTTCGTGAGGCTTTATCCAAGGATGTTCAGGGGGAAGCACTTGAAACTATGGTGATGATTTGTCTTACCGGACTTTTCTTTCATTACTTTTTAGACTTTGATTTTATGAATTCTGAAACGGTAGATCGACTGAAGACTATTGTGACAGCTTCACCACATACTATTATGGGTACGGACGAAACAATCGTTCGTGAACTTGTAATTGTTCTCAGCGAACTTATCAGGACTAAAAAATACGTCGTGATGCGCAAAAAGAATAATATGAAGTTCACAGATGATGGACACACTCTGATTCTGGATGGAAACCGTCTGTATCTGAGCTCCGTTCTTCTTGAAGACATAATAGGTTATTTGCAGAAAGTGCACAGTATTGAATCGGTTATAAAAGCGCTAAAGCGTTTGGGATATCTGATATGCACAGACTTCGATACTCACCCAATCGAATTATATGATGCTGACGGACAGCATCAGCGTCTGTACCTGTATGATGTACTGGCTGATATTCTCGATGCTGATGTTGTCTACCAGTTATATAACCCAGATATCGCTGCCTTTCTGCATACATTTGATGAACTTCCTCAATCAGGCTTCATACCGATAATCACAGAAGGAAATGGACATATTGCTAGCAGACTGGTTGATTTCCATGCTGTCGAAAATGATAGTATTGCTATTTATGGTCAAGCTGGTGAGGGCAAGAGCTACACTAAGCAACAAATCATGGCAGGCCGTTTTACGCAGGGCTACGATATATTAGTCTTCGACACAAGTGTCTCTGACACCTACGAAGTCCTATGTGCTAACCTAACAAAACAGTTTGTGGACGAGAACTTCGTTTTTCACAGTCTCGATGACGGCGGATTTAACATTGATGTTTTTCACATCGATCAAACAGCAAGCCTTCCGTCCCAAAAGAAGGAAATGATAGGTATAATAACCGCAGCTGTAGGTGAATTGTCTTCTCCGCAGGCTAACACACTTCGTTCAGTATGCTCAGAACTGCTTGAAAAAACAGATGTGGGCAAGCCGGTTTCTCCCGATGATCTGCTGAAATATCTCGATAAAGAAGGGGCTACTTACGAGAGCCTTCGCAATCGTCTGGAGCCTCTTATAGAAGACATAAAAGAGTATGGTCTTACGCACGGAACTTGGAAAGAATTCTTCAGCGGTGAACACAAGATCCACATTGTTCAGATTAATGAGGGCTTTTCACAAAAGGGTAATCAGATTGTTGACGCTCTGCTTGCAGGCCTTTTTAATTACAAGCGTGAGAATCCACAGCGCCCGTTATCCGTTTTCATCGACGAAGCGCAAAATCAGAATTTTTCAGTTTCAAGCCCTGTCAGAAAGATTCTGAAGGAAGGTCGTAAACACCTTCTTTCCGTCGTAGCGTCGACTCAAGACTTCTATGCTCGCAGTACAGAGATAGGTTCTGCTTTGGGCAAGGCGGGTATGCAGATATTCCACAGACCAACGCAGGATTCTGCTTATCTTGTAGCTGCGGAACTTCACTGGAAGAAGGCTGACATGGCACGCTTTGACTCGATGAACCGCGGTGATGTAATCATCAAAGGCTCTCTTTACAACAAGGAGCAGAAGCGCAATATGCAGACTACGATCAGCGGGCACATTGCTGACTTTCCTAAAACCAGAAGCGATAATGATTCTGGCGGTGATAAACAGGTAAAACATTTATCTGATGAGATACCTATTGTTGAAGCATCCGATACTAATATTTTACCTTAAACCTTTGATTCGTCAAGCGGTACAAGCGGCACCGCATAGAATAAATCGAAAGGAGCTGTTGATATGGCTAAAAAGAAAAAAGAACTCCCCTCTCTGTGGGAGCGTTCGGAATATGATATAATTAGTGAGACCGAGACTGATAAAGAGCTTATCGCCGTACTGCGTACACGCTACAGCGGTGCGACTGTCACTTGTCATATTCCCAAGCACACCAAAGAAGAGGATGAAAAGATCGCTGCTGACGTAACTTATGCGCTCATGCAGATAGCATTCACCGGGCAGGACATCTCGCATATGAAGGATATGGAGATCATTCTGGACTGATATATATACGAAACAGCCCCGATAACTCGGGGCTGTGTGTTTATGCCATCTGTGTGAGAGGCAATGCTCGTATCGCCTCGCTGTTCCGTTATTAAACGGTTGAAAATAAGCTCCTGCAAACCATCAGTCCTCAACTGCTTCCGGCGTTTCTTCCGCATTTTCAGCCTTTTCGTCCGCCTTTTCTTCGGCTTTTTCAGTATTATCCCCGTCTGCTCCCATTTTCAGGAATGGTATGACGCAGAAAAGAGGCATACAAGTAAAGAGGCTGTATATGTACCTGAATTCGCTGTATACGGGAGTGGCTATAAGCAGTGTAATCCAAACGCCAATAACTGGGAAATACACCATGAGAACTGATCGTTTATGTCTTCTCAACGCAGCACCGAGCATGAATATCATCACCCAAACTCCCATGCCTATGCTCCAGACCAGTCCGAGAAACGGAGTCTCCATGTATGCATTAATATAGAACATGATAAAATCCGAGAATATGCCCGTCTTTGGTTCGGCTTTGATTTCAAAACCTTCCGAAAAACATTTCCCCGCTGTGACCCAGTACTGTACATCCGGGAACCAGTATCCGCAGGTCTGATTTATATAAGCTGTTATGTATTTATCGGGGTATTTCAGTCCGAGCTCTGCCCATAGCCTGAAATATTCCGATCTATGCTCGGCAATATACTCCTGATTATCCTTATCTCTTACAAGGGTCTTTATATAATCGGAAATCCAGTTATGATAACTATCCCTTATCATTTCTACATCAATGACCTTATCCAGAAGCTCCCTCTGCTCGGGTTCAAGGTTTACCGGATCCTTTGCCACATAGGCTATCTGCTGCACAGGGATCGAAAGGGACTCTACAAGATCAACAGGCTTTACGTCCATAGCGCTGTACACAGGCCCTTTTATCACAAAAGCCGCTGCAAGGGCAGCCGCCATAATGGCAACCGTGAGCTTGCTCCTGCGGAGAAATACAAAAACAGCCGCGATCAGCAGTAATATGAATGCATACAGCCCGTTGCTGCGCATAAGGCACATTCCAATCGAAAAAACAAAGAGAATAATTGCCTCCGGTACGGAAATCAGGAACTTTCTCTCCTTGCAGAGAAGTCTCCATATCAGTGAGGCAATTACAGCAACTATTCCGCCGAACCATACATCCTTCCACATTGTCACGCTGTAAACAGCATGATATACGGGAACGGTATAGAACAGAAGAGTGGATATGATAACCGATCTTCTGGCTCCCGATTTATATAGCGTCTCAATGAGGTACGCAAAGCAACCTGAAAGAAAGAGCTGCTGCGTTATTGAATAAACGAATACCGATTTCGTATCATCACCGTCAAACAGCCACTGTCCCAGGCTGAAAGTGGCTCTGATTATCATCGTATGCAGCACGGGATGATGATTTGTGAGCTCTGTCAGACCCGCAGCCTGACGCAGCTGCCATATGGAATCTTCGGTAACTACCGCAGGATAAAGGAAAAGAGCAACAGGAAGCCACATTACGAGCATTATGAACATTGAGCCGAAAAAGACCTGTAGCTTTCTCTTCATGGACGGCTCCGGTCTATTCACGAAGAGCGTCACTGCCGAGAGCTTCTGATACAGTATATATGTCAGCGACTCATAAAATATGAAAAACATCACAAAAGCCGCAAAATAAGCAGGAAATTTCTCCAGCTTAGTGAAGGATGCAGCTATTTTCTCATTATTTATCTGAGATGAAGCCACAGTAAAAAAAGACAGTATCAGACTGCATATGCACGAAGCCTTTTTTAACCTGAATTCCTGAGAATATCTGTACCTGAACATGGGAAACATGAGCATGGCAAATATAAGCGTAAATACATTTGAAGTATTGAAATTGAAAAACTGTGAAAAAGCTATGGCTCCTATGGCAGAAAGGACATATGGAAACCACTTCAGATCGGAAATGCTGTTCGGCTTTTTTTCGGTATTATTCATCTTCTTCAATTATCCCTTCCTTAAATCTCTCAAGCTCCTTCTGTGCCCTGTGAAGCTCAAGCTCGAAATCCTGACGATTTTTTCTGACGATACAGCTCAGAATCATTCCCGAGAAGAATGATTGTATTGCCGCGATAACCGTAAATCCGCAGACTATAAGTGTGGGGAAGCGTTCGACAAGTCCCGTCTCAAAGTATTCATTCAGTACGGGAATAAAGAATATTATCGCCACAAGACAGAGTATCAGCGAGATCACCCCAAAGAACAGCATTGGTTTGTAAGTGCGGCAAAGCTTTGATATAGTTCTGAGCACCTTTATACCGTCGGAATATGTATTCAGCTTTGATGCGCTGCCCTCGGGACGGTCGCGGTAATCGATAACTACGTTTTCAACCATCATATTTTTGTCGATAGCGTGTATACTCATCTCTGTTTCAATTTCAAATCCTTTTGAAAGAACAGGAAATGTCTTGACAAAATTATAGTCGAAAGCTCTGTAGCCTGTCATTATATCCATTATATTGGCGTGAAAGATATTATTTATCAGAAAGCGTACTGCGGAATTCCCGAAATTATGAAACGGACGCTTGTTTTCAGAAAAATAGGTGGAAGAAAGCCTGTCGCCGATAACCATATCCGCGTGCCGTTCAAAAACAAGATCTGCCATTTCACGTGCATACTCAGCGGGATAGGTATCGTCACCGTCAACTATGATATAGCACTCGGCGTTGACCTCCCGGAACATACGCCTTATGACATTACCCTTACCCTGCTTATATTCATTTCTCACAATAGCGCCGTTCTCCGCAGCTATCTCGGCAGTATGGTCGTCCGAATTATTGTTGTAAACGTAGATTACAGCTTCAGGCAAAACTCTTCTGAAATCAGTAATTACCTTTGAAATCGTTTTTTCTTCGTTATAACACGGAATCAGCACCGCGATCCTGTCAAGTTTGGTATTGCCGCTCATATATCTGCCCCCCGGTACGAAAAAGTATATGTTACTTTATATAATAGCATATCCAACAGCTTTTTTCAAGTGAGTATTGCAATGTTCTTTTATACCTGTATAATTACAGAAGTACGTCGTCTTAACATGAACTCCCCCGTTTCTTTATGATTTTTATTATCTTAATGACATTACATTTGAGTGTCATTGCTTAATAGAACTATAACACATTTTAACAAAAAAGCAACAAAGTTTATATTAATTATATTAAAACAGTACGAATTATTGCTTGACTATTGTCCGTAACTGAGGTATAATATATTACAGAAACGCAGGTTTACAGCCTGAGTTACACATTTTAAAGAAAAGACATTAATTAAAGCATTTAAGGAGGATCAGACATGAGTATAAGAAAGACAATAGCAGTCCTCGGGGCAGCCGCCCTCACATTTTCCTGCATGCCCGCAGGTGCCGTGAGCGTTTCTGCTTCTATTATCACAGATTTAAAGGACAAGCTGAACAATGATGTTTTCGATTATTTCAGTGCTGTTGATGAATCAAAAGGATACAGCTATGCAAAAATAGTTATGAGTTCCCCTTCCTGCACTCTTGAATTCAGCAACAGGACTGAAGCAGATATAAAAGCCAACCGACTCAAGTATTATACGGGAACTGTGAAGATAGCAGGCGAAACTTATTATATTTGCAGGACAAAGGGCACAGGCTCATACAGCACCAAACTTACGGAAATTGAGGACAATTGCGGTGATATGTATTTTTATCATCTTTGTAGCACTGATGATGAAGCTGCGGAAAAGACCACTTTCCCGATATACGAGCTGATACAGGCTGCAACGCATTTTGGTCTGAAAACAAGTTCGATATGCAGCGTTATCCTTGATAATAATGAGTATGAATGCAACTGCGACGTTACGACACTGAAAAAAGGTGATGAGGACATACCGTATGAGGTATACATGGAGATGTCCAAAAAATATACGGATTATACCATCGTGGACGGTAATGATTTTTATACGAGGGAGTTTGTGAATGGCTATACCACAGAAATGCTGGTTCGTCCCGAGGGCTGCTTCAGCTTGATCACCGATGGCATGATCAGCACGTTTGACGATTACGTCGATTCATATATGGAGAAGAATCTCTACAGGGAACCCTCTTTGTATGAAATAAACTCTGCCAATGATATATCAATTGATTGTCATGCAGACATCAGTATGGAAGGAAATTACGGTATAGTCTACAAATTAAATATCAACTATCCTTCATCTTATGATCGCGTGTCATTCAGGTTAGCCGAAAAAATATCCGGTATGGATATTGAGGAGTTCTTCAGGAGCTATGAGGAGTCGGTAGGTATCGGAAACCATCTGTATTACCGTTCAAATGAATTTATAAAGACATATGCCGCAGGCGGACATGAATACGATCTCTATAAAGTAAAATATTCCTTCAGCGGGGATACCAATAATTATGATGAAACCTGCTATTTTGTGGTACGCAAGGATACGGACGATACCGATACCGTTGAAGACAGCATGAATATCTACGATCATATCAGTCAGATTGATGAGTTTGCTTCGGGAATTGAAATATACTCTATTGAGCTGTCTTTCCACAATGTCGGAGCAAAAGGCAGCGTGGATATTACGAAAAACAATATCAGATTTGTGGAAAGAGAAGCGCCCGAGACTGTAAAGGGTGATTTCAACAACGACCGTAGAATAGACTCTTTCGATATTATATTGGCAAGGAATGCCGTTCTTTCAAAGTCCGAGGATACAAAGAACGGAACGGACGAAGCTATGGACCTGAATAATGACGGAAGCTTCGATGTAGCCGACATTGTGCTCCTGCAATCCTTTATCCTCGGAAAGATAAAGGCTTTCCAATAATTAATTCAAAATGAAGTTTCACAGGCTGATGTCATTATGACTGACGGTAAAGTCAATAAACCGCAGTTCTACAATAATGACAGACCGATTCATCTATGAGAGCTTCAATTGCTTAGATATTAAATTGGCTATATAGCGATAAAAAGTTTTATTACAGAACCCCAAAACAAAAAGTCTGATATAAATTAATTCTTGGAGGTAATACATATGGAATTCAAAGAAGTTGTAAAAAATCGTTACTCATGCAAAAAGTACAGTGACAAACAGGTTGAAAGTGAAAGGCTGAGACCATGATATAGCAGCAGATATGCTCGGTCTGCCCGGGAATGAGGACGTTCTTATGCTGCTTGATCTTGGATATGCTGCTGAAGGAGCCGGTCCGCTTCCGAACCATGACAGCAGAAAACCTCTTGATGAAACGGTAACTTATTTATGATATACGTGTTATTAAAACAACAGATTGTTCCGCCGGTTCAAATCCAATCAGAAACAACGGTATACACGAAAAGGCAGCAAATCAGCAAAAAGAATTTTGGCATAACTAAACGCACTTTGTGGTGCCGTAGCTGACCATTATTTTTCCAAATCAGAACAAGAGAAGCGAATATATCAAAGCAGTACACCGACAATTTGATTTGTCAGTGTACTGTTTTTTTCATGGCTTTTGATATTTGTCAGGATAGCCGCCCATTCTTCTCCGCTTATAGCGGCCCCACAGCCTTTACTTTTCAGGTCATATGGTGTATAATGATAGCATCATGTTAAAAATGGGGGTATCATATTTATGCCAAAAACATCATATTTGGATAAGCTGAAATTCATTAATCGCGATTTGCTGAAATGGATCGCATTATTTTTCATGGGAATTGGTCATTTTCTTCTTTATACCGCTGATGAATTTCATTTTTTCGGGCTGTCTGGTCCCGTCTTAAAATTTTTCATAATGATGGAATACTTTGCACCGCCGGTCTTTTTCTTTTTTATCTCCGAAGGATATCGTTATACTCACTCAAAAAAGAAATATTTCATCCGGCTGCTTGTTATGACACTTGTCACCCAGATTCCATATGTTCTTTATCACACATATCATCTGAATCATAAAATATCATTTGATTTTCTGATGTTCCTGACAAACTGGAATGTGATAGCAACTCTTCTGCTTGGTTTTATAACCATTGCCATCTGGGACAGTTCAAAACATCCTGCGCTGAAAGCAGTAGGAATCATTCTTTGCTGCGTTGCAGGCTATTTCACAGAATGGTCCTTTTTTGGCGTTCTCTTCATATTATTGTTATATATTTTCAGAGAGCACCCATTTATTCGTTTTACAGCCTATGAACTGCTGATGCTGATTTACATACTCTATATAAACGGTTTCTCGATTCTTGGCTTAAACTGGTTATTGTTCATGATTTTCAGCTTGCCAAACATAATCATAACACTTTTTTACAACGGAGAAAAAGGACACTTCCCGAAATTTTCAAAGTATTTCTTCTACTGCTTTTACCCTGCACATCTGTTATTGATCTTTATTGTGAAAATACTGTATAAAGCATAAAACTCCACTATATTTGTGCGAAGCATGAAATCGGTGAATGGCTTGGCAGACACTCGATGCAGGAGCTTATCGAACTTGTTGAAGCTGTAAATGGAGGCGAAGATTTCTATAAGCTATATAATTCCTGATATATAATACTGATTTGGTTTATCTTAACAGCCGAATAATAAGCAACCCCCGGCAGAGCCGGGTTTTCGGATTACAGCAAAGCCTCCAATGGTTCACATGATACCACAGGAGGCTTTTTCATTGTCAATTCCGGGAATCACGTCCGGATTCCCGCTGAAATACGCGCTATTCACAAGTATGATATTCAGCGAAAAGGATCATGAACGAAATCATTCCGGAACCAGTGTATTTACAGCACCCAGCAGATATTTCTGTATCATCAATCCCTGATTAGTACATATCTCCTTAGCGGCGATAGCGACATAGCCTATCGGCGCGCGGAAAGAAAATAGTACAGTATTAGGCGGTAAAAGTCTTGTTTTGTTTTCTGTGGACTGAGCTTCTTATCAATACCAACAGCATATGTTGCAGGATAGATGTAAACCTTTTTACTGCCTACTTCAGCTCCGTCATACTCTTCAGACCTATCGCAAGCGTTGAGGCATTATGCAGAAGCGCCGATGCTGCTGGAGGAAGCACACCGAGAACACCAAGACCGATCAGCCCGCCGTTGAAGCCTATAATAGTACGATAGTTCCGGCTGATTCGGGACATCAGTGCATTGCTTAGACGTTTCAGCTCTACAAGAGCGTACAGGTCGTCGGCAGATATGGTTATATCAGCTATCTCACGGGCAATGGCAGCTCCAGTGCTTATAGCTATACCTGCATCGGCTTCACTGAGAGCTGGCGAATCATTGACGCCGTCGCCTATCATTACAACCTTGCGGCCCGCCTCGTGCTCGGCGCGTATAAAGGCTGCCTTGTCCTCGGGGAGGACTTCCGCATGATACTCGTCAACGCCTACCTTTTCGGCGACTGCCCGTGCTGTGCGCTCGTTGTCGCCTGTCATCATTATTACTCTTGATATGCCGTATTCGTGGAGCTTTTTCACAACGTCCGCAGCCTCCTCACGAAGCGGATCTTCTATGCAGATAACAGCCGCTACCTCGCCGCCAATGGCAAGATAAAGGTGAGAATACTCTTTTGGAAGATGTCTGAAAACACGCTCGTCAGGCGGAGTACACTGCTCGTCCTCGATAATGAAATGATGACTTCCGATGAGTACGCGCTCCCCCTCTACCATACTGGAAATGCCGTGTGCTACGACGTACTCGACCTTTGAATGAAATTCCTCATGGATAAGTCCGCGTCTTTCAGCCTCGGCAACTACCGCATTTGCTATTGAATGAGGATAGTGCTCCTCAAGACAGGCTGCGAGACGAAGCATTTCGTCCTCATCACGTTCTCCGAAGGTTATGACCTGCGCAACTCTCGGGCTTGAATGTGTGAGAGTTCCCGTTTTATCAAAAACTATGGTGTCAGCCTCGGCAATTGCTTCCATGAAGCGTCCGCCCTTGACGGTTATGCCTGCGCGGCTGCAATCACGCATTGCGGACAATACCGATATAGGCATTGCAAGCTTCAATGCGCAGGAGAAGTCCACCATGAGTATGGACAGCGCCTTTGTGGCGTTTCTTGTCAGCAGCCATGTGAGCAGAGTACCGCCCAAGCTCCAGGGTACAAGCTTATCCGCAAGGTGAGAGGCCTTGTCCTCGGCGGCGGATTTCATCTTCTCCGACTCCTCTATCATCTTCACGATACGGTCATAGCGGCCGCCACCTGCGGTATTTTCAACAGCTATGGTACACTCGCCGTCCTCCACAACAGTTCCTGCGTAAACATAAGCTCCCTCTGGTTTGTGAACAGGCACGGATTCACCCGTCATTGAAGCCTGATTTACCATTGCGTCACCCGAAATCACCTTGCCGTCGAGAGGTATCATGGAGCCTGTTCTCACAACTACGATGTCGCCTTTGCGCACCTCGTTCACGGGCATGAGTACCTCCTGTCCGTCGGCAGTTTTCGTCCAGACCTGTTCGACTCCGAGAGACATGGTCCTTGCGAGGTCGTCTATGGACTTTCTGTGAGTCCATTCGTCGAGAATGTCTCCCACATTCAGCAGGAACATCACCGAGCCCGCAGTTCTGAAATCCCCGCGGAGAAGGGATACTCCTATTGCCGTTGCGTCAAGGACGGATACCTCAAGTCTGCCCTTCAGCAGGCATTTCAGTCCGCGGAATATATACTTTGCCGCCTTTACAAAAGCCATTAGCCTGCGTATGGGCATTGGCAGAATGAGCTTGTTCACGAACCGCCTTACCACAACAGCAGCCAGCTTTTCCTCATACTGCTTGTTCAGCTCCCTGCCCGTATGCTCGGGAACAAGAGCTGTATTCTTCTCGTCGCCAAAGGAAAAAGAGGACAGCTTCCTGATGATTCTCTCTCTCGGGCAGGTATAAGCTATCACGATGTCGCAGGTACGGTCGAAGACCTGCACCCTCGTCACGCCGGCTATTGCGGAAAGTGCATACTCCGCAGTATCAGCCTGTCTGAACGTCATGCGGTTTACACAGAAGCGCACACGTATACGCCCCTTGGATTCATGCATTATCTTGCATTTCATATTTATCACCTCTATAAAAACAGACCGTCAAAGCGGTCTGTTTCTTTTTATTCTTCACTTGTATCTGCAATTTCCTCACACTGATCCGCAATAGCGGCAGCCTCTTCTTCAAGTACACGCTGCTCGTTTATTTCCTTTGCGTCTGCAAGAATATCATCGCAGTTTTCGCGGACTGTAGTCACAGTCTGCATAACGTTGGATTTGGCTCTGAGAACAGCAGCAGTTGCCTGAGTATAGCACTTTTTTGCGTCCTTGCTCGAAAGGACTCTGATACCTGCCGTACCGAAAAGGACTCCGCCTGCGAACAGGCCTATCTTTTTCCATGGGATATTATTCAGTTTCATAAGATCACCTCAGTAAAAATATCGAAATATTTGGTTTCGTTATTCTTATGATACCATATGCGGCAGGCTCTTTCCGCTCCGAAAGGGCAAAATCCGCTATACCGTGCTAATAGGTTAGTTCGGTCGATATTTGGCGATTTTTATGCCTTCTTGTCTTTTTACGCTCCGTTTGGTAATTTTTCGGAGCTGTTCCGATCACATCACGGAACGCGCTTGAAAACTTGCTGGCGTTGCAGTAGCCCACTTCCTCGGCTATATCTATTATCTTCATCTCCGTAGCCCCGATAAGCTCCGCCGCACGGAACATCTTTCTGTTTTTGGCGTAGGTGTAAACAGGACAGCCGAAGGTCTGCCTGAAAAGCTTTTTCAGTGTAGTCCGGTCTATCTCAAAGAGTCCCGAAAGCTGTGCGATAGTATAATGGTCGCATAAGTTATCGCATATAAAGCTGCCGATATTTCGGATACGTACGCTTTTTTCACAGGCTGAGCTCCTTTTCTCCCCCATAAGGAGAATCAGCTCCAGTACCTTTATCCTGAGCATTGAGGTATTGAAGGTGTCGCATATATCCGAAAACAGCCTTTGTATATTATCGTCCGCAGTGAATATACATTGCTTGCAGTCCTGTATATTCCGCATTACAGCAGACATATCAAGAAGCTCCGAAAAGGAATTGCAGGTGCAGCGCGAGTCTATCAGCAGAGTGATGCCACAGTAGTCGGACGAATATGAGACGCGGCAGTCAGTTTCTGCTCCACGTCTGAGGATAATGCAGTTTCCGGCAGTGAGATAGCAGTATTCGCCGTTTACCGAATATTCGCAGATTCCGCTTCTGCAAAAGCTTATCTCTAAAGCGTTTTCCGGGCTTATATCATCAGCTCTGCCGGTTATAAGCCTTATACCGGGAAATATACTGGATCCTGCCATATCCTCACCGCCATCATTACTGTTAGTGTTCTATAACGAAATAATATTATCACTTTAGAAGGTATGTGTCAATACAATGGCGGGATTTATGTATAGTTATCTATATCTAACATAAAATATACAAAAACAATTGTTAGTATCTACAAATAATTATTTTTCAAATTGACATACGTTAACGGCAATGCTATAATTAAAAATGTTAGAGCTCTCTAACATAAATAAATCATTATTGCAGGCTCCTTTCGGTTATACAAAAAAGTGCGAATAGTTTGTATACATGAGCCTGCAGCGCCAATAATGTGAATATATCACATTAAATATATTATAACAGGAGAAAGCTATGGACTATTTAGAAATTGAAAAAGTTGTGGGTCGTGAGATCCTTGACTCACGCGGAAATCCTACCGTAGAAGCTGAGATAACCCTTGCAGACGGTACAGTTGCAAGAGGAACAGCTCCCAGCGGCGCATCAACAGGCGAATTTGAAGCGCTGGAGCTTCGTGACGGCGGTGAACGTTACCTTGGAAAAGGCGTAACCAAGGCTGTAAACAATATCAACACTGTCATTGCCGAAACTGTAACAGGCATGGATGCTTCTGACATTTATGCAATTGACGCGGCCATGATAAAGGCTGACGGCACTAAGGACAAGTCAAAGCTCGGTGCAAACGCTATACTTGCAGTTTCCATTGCCTGTGCAAGAGCTGCCGCAACTTCGCTGGATATTCCGCTTTATCGCTTCCTCGGCGGTATTCAGGGAACTAAGCTTCCCGTACCTATGATGAATATCCTCAACGGCGGAGCTCATGCCGACAGTGCGGTAGATACTCAGGAATTCATGATAATGCCTGTGGGCGCTCCCTCCTTCAGCGAGGCTCTACGCTGGTGTGCCGAGGTGTTCCACACACTGAAAAAGCTCATCAAGGATATGGGCGACGTTACCGCTGTAGGTGACGAGGGCGGATTTGCTCCCAATAAGCTCACAAGCGACGAGGAGGCTATCGAGAAGATACTTGAGGCTGTAAAGGCAGCAGGCTTTGAGCCCGGCAAGGACTTCATGATTGCAATGGACGCTGCTTCCTCCGAGTGGAAGAGCGAAAAGGGCAAGGGCTTCTACAAGCAGCCCAAGAGCGGCAGGGAGTTCACCTCCGACGAGCTCATCGCTCACTGGGAGAGCCTTGTTGACAAGTACCCCATAATCTCTATCGAGGACGGTCTCGACGAGGAGGACTGGGAAGGCTGGCAGAAGATGACTGCAAAGATAGGTCACAAGGTACAGCTGGTAGGCGACGACCTTTTCGTTACAAATACAGAGCGTCTTGCAAAGGGTATCTCTCTCGGAGCAGGCAACTCCATACTTATCAAGCTCAATCAGATAGGCTCAGTCTCCGAGACGCTTGAAGCTATCAAAATGGCTCACAAGGCAGGATATACCGCTATTTCCTCACACCGTTCCGGTGAGACTGCCGATACGACTATCGCAGACCTTGCTGTTGCACTCAATACCTGCCAGATAAAGACAGGCGCACCCTCACGTTCCGAGCGTGTTGCGAAGTACAATCAGCTTCTCCGTATAGAGGAGCAGCTTGGTGCTTCCGCCTGCTATCCCGGCATGAAGGCATTCAATGTAAAAAAGTGAGCAAATGATACTGAAATCTTCATGAACCCTTCCTATTCATGCCAAAACCCGCCTGTATCAATAAACACAGGCGGGTTTTTATTTATAATCATATTTCACGGAAATACTTGATAAACGGCAACGATATTCCGTTCATTCCTCATGAATTATTCTCTGCTCAGCAGAAAGCCCATTCCCGGCCCTCTGTCTGAGCTCTTACCATCTGGGCAAATATGCCGTTCTTTTGCATAAGCTCCTCAGGCTTGCCCGATTCCTTTACAACTCCGTCTGACAGGACAACTATCTTGTCTGCTCCGGAAACTGTCCTCATTCTGTGAGCTATTACCATAACGGTCTTGTCCTTGATAAGCCGCGAAAGCGCCGTCTGTATGGCAGTCTCATTCTCCACGTCAAGACTTGCAGAAGCCTCGTCAAGAAGAATTATGGGAGCGTCCTTGAGGAATGCCCTTGCAATGGAAATACGCTGACGCTCGCCTCCCGAGAGCTCGCTGCCGTTTTCGCCTATAACAGTATCATAGCCCTGCGGCAGGCGGCTTACGAACTCCTCGCAGTTGGCAAGTCTTGCTGCCTCCATGACCTCCTCGTCGGAGGCGTCCTTTCTGCCGATCCGGATATTATCCATTATACTCTGATTGAACAGGGTAACGTCCTGAAATACGATAGAAAAGGCTGAGAAAAGCGTTTCGGGATCAATTTTGGAAATATCCATGCCGCCGAGAGTTATTTTTCCGCCCGTAACGTCCCAGAATCTTGCCGCAAGCCGCGAAACCGTAGTCTTACCGCCGCCCGACGGACCTATCAGAGCCGTTACCTCCCCCTGTTTTGCAGTGAACGACACATCTTCAAGAACTGCCGTATCGTCGTTATACGCAAATGAAACGTGGTCGAAGGTGATGTCATAGCCATTATTTGTCATCTGTTCGGAGCCCGTCTGCACCTCATGTGAAAGCACCTCGTCAAGTCGCTCACACTGTACCAGAGTTGCGATAATAGCCGCAAAATTCTGCAGGGTTATCTGCATGGGATCATACAGTCTCGATACCAGCATGAGGAACATGAAAAATGTCAGCAGATCGATAGCCCCGTTTGCAAGCAACACTCCGCCTACAAGGGCAGTAGTCGCTATTCCAAGCTTTAGAATGATAGCAGCCGAATTTACGCAAACTGCAAGCTTCAATTCCGTGAAAAGAGCTTCTTTTTCAACTTTCTTGATCTTTACGTCAAGTCCCTCCATATAGCTGTCCTGTGCGTTGTTTGCGCGGAGGTCGCGGACAGTTTCAAGGCACTCCTGTATGCCGTCTGCAAGCTCCATTTTAACGCCGTTATTCTTCCTGACAGCCTTTTTCTGATAGTCTGCCGAAGCCCATACAAGCAGAAATGAAGCGGGTATGACCCAGAAGCTCGCAAGAACCATGCGCCAGTCAAAGAATATGAACATACTTATTCCCACAAGGGCAGTTGATATTATTGCACCGATAAGCTCGGGTATCCAGTGACTTGAAGCTGTCTCTATCATAGCGCAGTCCGCCATGATAGTTGTGGTAAGGTCTGCGATATTCTTTTTGCCGAAATAGGAAAGCGGCAGCTTTCTCAGCTTTTCCGCAAGGGCAGTTCTCCTTACGCCGCTTTCCTTGTAGGTAGAAAGGAATGTAGCATTATACTGGATAAAATTCGTCAGCGCAATAAGTACAAGAACTATTGCCGAAGCAATCACATAAAAGGGTATGCGCTCCTTTGTGAGATTATCGTCCAGCATATCCTTTATCAGCGTGTACAGTACGCCTGCCGTCATCATGAAAGACATATTCGTGACAGTAACACTGACGCAGGCTTTTACCATATCAGCTGCGCCCTCACGGGAAAGGGCGAATGTATGCTGTAATTTTTCGATTATCTTCATTTCATGCACCCACCTTCCAGTTTATAGAACGGCTGTATTCGTCAAACATCTGCCTGTAAAGTCCGTTTTGCTCCATAAGTTCACTGTGAGAACCCTGCTCGCAGACGCTACCGTCCTTCAGCACATAAATGCAGTTGGTATTCACAACTGTACTGAGCCTGTGGGCTATCATAATTACGGTCCTGCCCTTTGCAAGCTCGCCGAAAGCCGCCTGTACCTTGTTCTCATTATCTGGGTCTGCAAAGGCAGTAGCCTCGTCAAGAATGATTATTGGAGCATTTTTCAGTATTGCCCTTGCAATTGATATTCGCTGCTGCTCACCGCCCGAGAGATATATGCCCTTTGTACCGATGACTGTATGTATTCCATTCGGAAGCTTTTCGATGATATCCATGCACTGTGCCGTTTCAAGAGCCTGCATTACCTCTGCTTCTGTAGCATCGGGACGGGCAAGGCGTACGTTTTCAAGTATGGACGTTTTCAGCAGGCGGCTGTCCTGGAATACGAACGACACCAGCTTCATAAGCTCCTCCTGCGGGAGGTTGCGTATATCCGCACCGCCTATGAGTACAGAACCCTCCGTAACATCAAAGAAACGGGCTATAAGCTCAGCGGTAGTGGTCTTACCTCCGCCCGACGGTCCTACAAGAGCTATATGCTCGCCGCTGCCGATGCGGATATTCAGATCCTTTACGGCATATTCCGCAGCATCCTTATACTTAAAGCTTACATTTTTCAGTTCCACCGAGTTATCTTTGGGGAACTCCACTTTTTTCGCTTCCGCAAGCGGCTGTATATCGAGGATACTGTCCATGCGCTTCAGCGCATCGATAACAACCATTTCCTGCTCTCCCGAATAGGCTATCTTTGTTAGAGTAACTGTCAGCAGCGGAGTTACGATGATGTAATACATCACGTTCAGTATCATATCTGGTGTAACGCTGCCCTTTGAAATCACATAAGCTCCGAGAACGAGAAAGGCAAACACCGCATTTATACAGGTCATGAACATAGTCATAGGCATACGCAGCATAAGCGTGTAATCAGTTGCCCACTTTCCGAAACCGTCTATGGCTTCCTTGAAGCGGCGGAAAGAGTGAACGGACTGTCCGAATACCTTTACCACAGGCACTCCGCGGACATATTCCGTAGCCTCGCTGCTCATGGTATCAAGTGCGTTCTGATATTCTGCCATTTTCTCCTGCATACCCTTGCCCATCATGCTCATCATAAAGCCGAAGCCGATAAGTGCGGGAATAAGGCAGATAAGTCCGAGCTTCCAGTTGAACGCTCCGAGAAGTATCAGAAGTCCCACGGGAGTAGCAGCCGCAACAGCCTTATCGGGAAGATTATGTGCAATGAAGCTCTCTGTTGCGGCAGTTGATTCATTGACGGTGCGGCGTATCTTTCCCGTGCCGTCCTCATCGAATACTCCCAGGGGCAGAGTGAGAATACGGCGCATAAGTCTGCTCCGCATATTGGCTTGAACTCGGAATGCCGCGATATGTGTACACATCAGGGCGGCGATGTAAACAAGCAGAGCTGCGACTGTAATACCTACTGCCTGCCACGCTATTCCAGCGATCTTTGATAATTCCTCACCCTTGACGGCTATGCGGATTATCTTCCACAGATCATAAAAAGGAACAAGTCCCATAAAAGCACTGACCGCCGCAAGTATGCGCCCGACCGTGATAAGATGCCGGTATCCGCCTGCATATTCGTTCAGTATTTTCATTACCTTCGGATTATTTTCTGTCTTCATAGCGTCCTCCGTTCATAATCACATAAAAGAGCTTATACTATCGCATAAGCTCTTTTGCGTTTATAAAAACCTTCAGGTCAGGCAGCTGATTTTTCTTTCTCATTCTCTCCCTGATCGGCACTTTCGTACATCTTATCGGTCGTTCCTGTTTTTTCTTTAAGTTCGGAACCGTTATATGTAACACTTGCCTCACAGCTATCGATAACGCTGTTCTCAGCACGGCCTGCAACTGCTCCCGGAGTTACTGCTCCTACTATCTCACCATTAACAGAGCAGTCAATTATCTTGAAAGCAGTTTCTTCTCCGTAGTAATAAAGTCCTGTACCGATAAGTCCGCCAACATGAGTTGCATTCGGTACATTCATTTTCACAGTGACCTTGCAGTTCTTAATAATACCGGGATATTCGTGAGTTTCGATGCCCTCAGTTTCAAGGGCTACATCACCTTTTGAATGTGTTCCGCTGTATCCGCAGAGACCGCCGATAGCGTGACCGCCCTTTGCTGAGATTATCTCAACATCGACTGTACAATCGCTGACACTGTCCATCATTTCAAGGCAGCCTGCAATGCCGCCAAGAGCTACAGGTTCATTTCCCTCTGCAACTACCTTTCCCTTGGCGGTACAGTTTTCCATAGTACCGCCGAAGCTTCCTCCTATGATAAGCCCGCCGCACTCAGCAACATCACACTGGATTATCCTGCCTGATGAGAAATCATTATCGCCGAGAACTTTTACTGTAGTGCCGTCCACCTTGCAGTCGTGAACGTGCTTTGTAGAACCGCCTGCAATACCGCCTACAGCATTTACACCTGCAATTTCATTTTCGCCCGTAAGGACAATATCGTGCACTTCACCCATATTGTAGCCTACAACTGCGCCAACAGCCATTGAAAATGTATCAGTGCAGCGGATATTAATGTTTTCGGCAGTAAGATTCTTTACTTCGCCAAGATTCATACCGATTATGCCTGCACCGCAAACAGGAGTATCAGTTGTATAAGTTACGTTTGATATCTTGTGTCCCTGACCGTCAAACACGCCCTGAAACATACAGGAATGATCTTCCATGTTCTCAAGGTTCATTGTACCAATAGGAGTCCATTCAATATCAGTGCAGTCGATATCGTTGGTAAGTACAACAGTTTTGCCAGCATATCCATCCTTTGAACCATCAGAGACACTCTTTGCAAAGGCCGTGAGCTCCTCGGCTGTACCAATTTCAATCTTATCACCGCTTTCCTGTTCAGCTGTTTCGGAAAGGTTTTCCTCTGCGAAAAGTGCGATACAATCGGTGATGAGCTTTTCATCACAGTCGGCAGGTATACCTGCTGCCAGCCAGTAAGCATAAGCTCCCTTGTCGTACTCCGCAAGTGCGTCCATATCACTTCCGTAACGGAATTCAATGTGATATGTTGAAGCAGGAGTATCGGGCATCATCAGAAAATACCTGAACTCGCCTGCGTCCTTATCCGAAGTCTCATAGAGATAGCCGTCCATGATTCCGCCGAGAGAGAAGTCCTTGACGAACTTGTATTCATGATCGAAAACCTTTTTGCCGCTGTCGTCAAGTCCGGAAATATTGCTTCCGTCAAAAACAAACTGCTTTACGCCGTTGATGAAATAACAGTCGAAACGCATACTGTCTGAATTGCTGTAAGCATTTACAGCCTCTTCTCCGTAAATCGTCGCTGTGCATGAGGTTTTCAGCATTTCCGCTGTGCTTTCAGCCATGTCCTTGCCTACGAATTTTTCGCAGTTATCGAGCCATACCTGATCGTATTTCGGATCGCAGATAACAGTGAACAGCTCGTCGTAAGTGCCCTTTACATCTTCAAGAAGCTGATCCGCAGGCGAAAGCTTTTCAGCTACAGTCGTTGTCTCTGTTTTAACAGAGTCAGAACTGCTGCTCTCAGAGCCGCAGGCACATAATGATACTGCCATTGCAAGAACTGCTGATATAGTTATTAATCTTTTCATTAATGCTCTCCTTTGTTATGTTAAGCTAACTAAAATGTCAAATAATAAGCAAAGAGCTTATTATCGCTCCTTGCTGTATTTGACCGTTGTATATATTATCACAGAGCCTCCTTATTGTCAATAGACCGAGATGAAATTTGTTATACTATACAAACAAATTAAATGTTACCCTGAGTTTTTTAGGGGTTACCCCTTGTTATCATGCCTTTTCCTTTAGCCGAGGGCAACGTCCAGCGTCATCATGAGCGTAAAGCCGACTGAAAACATCAACACGCCTATGTTTGAATGCTCTCCCTCTGACATTTCGGGGATCAGCTCCTCTACGACCACATATATCATAGCTCCTGCCGCGAAGCTGAGCAGATATGGCATTACGGGAAGTAAATGACTTGCAAACAGTATGGTGAGAAGCGCTCCGACCGGCTCAACTGTGCCCGATAAAACACCGTCCGCAAAGGCTTTCACCCTGCTTTTTCCCTCACTGTGAAGAGGCAAGGAAATTATAGCTCCCTCTGGAAAATTCTGTATTGCAATGCCGAGTGCGAGAGCCAATGCACCGCCTGCGGTCATATCCGCAGAGCCGGTTACGAAGCCTGCATAAACTATGCCCACAGCCATTCCCTCGGGGATATTATGCAGAGTTACTGCCAGTATCATCATGGTCGTTTTGGCAAGTCTGCTTTCAGGTCCCTCTGCTTTTTCCGCATTCATGTGCAGATGAGGTATAACGCTGTCAAGCAGCAGAAGGAACAGGATACCGCACCAGAAACCGGCTGTCGCAGGCAGAAAAGCAAGCCTCCTCATGCTGCCCGACATATCCATAGCAGGAATAATAAGGCTCCATATAGACGCAGCTGTCATCACACCTGCGGCAAAGCCTGTCAGCGCCCGCTGCACACCCCTGCTCAGAGTCCGCTTCATAAAGAATACGCAGCCGGAACCTGCCGCCGTACCGAGAAAAGGCAGCAGCAGACCGCTGATGATCTCCTTTTGCATGATGCACCGCCTTTCTCCCCTGTTTTACCACCTGAACGTTGCCCAGCGGTCGTTCATTTTAGGCAGCAGAAGCGCAAAGAGCTTTGCGCGTATGCTGTACTTCTTCATTTCCTCATTGAAGCTGTGCTCCTCCACAAGCTGTATTCCTTCCGTCAGGTCTGCGATTTCCTGTCCAGAATCGGTACCCGAAAGAAAATGTGCATTTGTATTTTTTACGGTGTCGTGATGCTTTTCACTCTTCTGCATCGCCTTGCAGTTCTGCTCTGCGATAAGTATCCCCCCGTCAGGAAAGTTTGTTTTCAGCACTTCCAGAAAAGTGCGTATCTGATCGAATGTCAGGTACATAAATAATCCCTCAGCAATAAAAACAGGCTGCGATTTTCTGCCTGCAAGCGCTTCCCTCACCTGTCCGCACCAGTCAGCTTCAAGTGCATTCCCTGCGATCATAGTAACACGCTCCTGCTGTGGGAACGCTTTTCTTCTCGCTGCAATAGAATCGGGAAGATCGAGATCAAACCACAGTATTTTCCCGTTATCCACTCTTTCAAATCTGTTGTCAAAGCCCGCACCTACGTTTACGATCACTGTATCGGGAGCCTTCCGGATAATGCCCTTTAACTGACGGTCAAGCATTATGGTTCGTGCAACAACGCCCTCATGGGACATGAATTTGTCATAGGGCTTTGTGTCGATTTGCAGCGATTTAATAATCTCAACTGCCTTGTTATCCCTGATACGTGCATTTTTTCTCAGTGTCTCGTTTGCCTTTACTGCAAGGGGGATAAGTGCAGTAGTCTGCACATCTCCTAATCTTAATTCCATACCGATTACTCCTTTTTTATTTATTTCATGCCTATCAGCATTTCTATATATAGTGTTAGCTATATCAAACTATTGTACAAAAAAATTTGATATGTTATTCTCTTTTGGAACTATATTTTTCAGTATAGTTCTGAATTGATTCTCTGCCTCTGACTTTTCATGCATAAAAAATACTCTTCAGCATTAGTTAGCATTTGATAACTTTATAAAAGAATTATATCACTATCCAATTACATTGTCAATACATTTCGTCCAGAAGTAAAAAAACAGCTATTTTGTCAGGAGCTGAAAAGTGAATTAATAAGAGAATATTTGAGAAGTACAGAGTACGGTTTAATCAGTTATGCGAATATTCGTATAACTGATTTTATGCGAACAAAATAATAATCCGTATAGATTTGTAAAATGTGCAGTATATTGCGGCATTGCACATTTACATTATAAATCTATACGGATAA
>Ga0129307_1001474_pt1 | contig 24585 bp, 17 predicted proteins | sample P1105metagenome_FD_94437 | JGI IMG/M metagenome (GOLD analysis project Ga0129307, IMG submission 94437) | Capybara group fecal microbial communities from Wisconsin, USA - P1105 metagenome | ecosystem: Host-associated > Mammals > Digestive system > Large intestine > Fecal | place: USA: Wisconsin...
GGGCGGCTTAGTAAGGACCCTTGCAGGTGGCAGATCGACGTGCGTGCCCTTGCACGCCGCTAGTATTGTAGGGCTACGCCCGTATATGAAGAACCGCCGGCTTCGCCGGCGGGTCACTTTTTTATACCCTTCCTATAGTGGCAACGGTGACTGCCTACAGCAAAGAAAGAATATTTCTTTTGTTATGTAGGATGTGATTGCCTGTAAGTCTAAGAGTGCGAGTTCAAGAAACTCGACTCTATAACTCATACGTTTGTGATTTTTTCTAGTTCAGCAAGAACTTCAGACGAGGAATATCTTTTTGAAGAGTGTTTTGCTTGCAATTCAGCTTTGTGCAATTTTTCGAAAATTTCATTTTCGATTTGGAGATGCTCAAAGGCTTCAATGCTCATTAAAACCATATCGTTATAACCGTCTTTTGTTAAAAAGACTGGCTGTCCAGATTCATGGACAGTTTAGTTTTGGAGATGTCTTCAAGACAATCTTGCAAATCAGATAAGGGTCTAGTGGAGCTCATGGAATTTCCTTCTTGGTAATATATATTTTTTTAAGTTGATGAAGTGTAACTTTTGCAAATCTACAAATGGAATCCACGAAAAATGGACAATCCCTAAATTAAAAGTGTGTTATATTTACAACTATGAAAAATTCTTTACTGCTTTTTTTATTCGCTCTGCTTTTTATTGCTTGCGGTGACGACGACAGCGGCTCCGCGACTCGGCCTTCGGACGATTCGTCTTCTAGCGTGTGCGAGGACTGCGATGACGAGTCTTCGTCCAGCCGCAGTTCGGCGAAGTCCTCTTCCAGCGTCACACCGAAGTCGAGCAGTTCTTCAAAGGTCCCTAAGCCTGCCGAAGGGACTAGTAGCAGTACTAAATCCAGCAGCAGTTCAGCGAAGTCTAGTTCCAGTACTAAGTCCAGTAACAGCTCGGTGAAGTCTTCGTCCAGCGTCACACCGAAGTCGAGCAGTTCTTCAAAGGTCCCTGAGCCTGCCGAAGGGTCTAGTAGCAGTGCTAAGTCCAGTAGCAGCGTTGGAAAGGTGTTCGAAAGTAGCTTCAACCCAGATATCACCTACGACACAATGACCGATAGCCGCGACAAGAAGGTTTACAAGACTGTAAAGATTGGGGGCCAAACCTGGATGGCGGAAAACCTGAACTATGCCGACAGCACGAAGACCCCGAGCCTATTGGAGCGCAGTTGGTGCTATAATAATGATAGTGCAAATTGCGCCGTGGCGGGACGCCTTTACACCTGGGCGGCGGCGATTGATTCAGCAAAGCTTTATAAGGATAAGTCTATAGACTGCGGTTACCGCAAGGCCTGTACTTTGCCTGATACGGTGTATGGTATTTGCCCGCCGGGCTGGCACTTGCCGACTCGAACAGAATGGAAAACCCTGTGGACCGAAGTGGGCGGACGGTCAAATGCCGGTAAAATCCTCAAGTCGCAGACTGGTTGGTACAATAATGGCAACGGTACGGATAGCGTGGGCTTTTCCGCGCTCCCTGCAGGCGGCTGGGATGTCAGCAATGGCGAATTCTTCGCCGGTGGCCGCCTTGCCAACTTCTGGAGTGCCTCTGGGGACGATAGCCACACAGCCTACCACATGGACCTAAGCTACGAAGACGAATATGCGAACCTGAACGGCTACCAAAAGAACTACGGGTTCTCCGTCCGTTGTCTCCAGGACGCTCCCTGACCCCTAAAAAATCCACGCATTGACAATCTGTCTATAGAATAAGGGCGCTTCAGGCGCCTTTTTCTTGCATTTCAAGGTAATTTATAATTGTTGTTTAACCGAAAGGGGTATATGGGAATGTTTGAAAAATTTTCCGGTTTTGCGTCCGTGGCATGCGTTGTCGCGGGCATTGTGCTGTTTGGTGCGGCTTTGGCAAAAGCGGCTCCGGACCCGAATTTCCACGTTTACATCGCATATGGTCAGTCCAACATGGGCGGCACGGCCAATGCCGAAAACGCCGACAAGGTCGAAAATCCGCGTTTCAAGATTTTTGCGACGCAAAAATGCTCGGGCAAGGGCCGCAACACGCTGGGCGAAGTTTATCCGGCAGTGCCCTCGCTCTTCAACTGCGGCACCACGATTTCTATCGCAGACTGGTTCGGGCGCACGATGGCCGACAGCATGCCCGACGTGACTGTCGCGATTATCCCCGTGGCTGTAGGCGGCGCAAGCATCAAGCTGTTTGACCAGGACCAGTACAAGAGCTACCTCTCGACAGCCGAAAGCTGGCTCCAGAACTATGCGAAGGAATACGCTAGCGACGGTAACGTGACCAAGACCATTATCGACATCGCGAAAAAGGCGCAGGAAAAGGGGGTCATCAAGGGCTTCATTTTCCATCAGGGCGAAACGGACGGCGGTTATCCGGACTGGCCAAAGATTGTGAAGAAAACCCGTGACGACATTCTCAAGGCGCTGGGGATGAGTTCCGACACGGTGCCGTTCGTGTCGGGCGAACTTTTACGCGAAGGCTGCTGCTATTCCGACCGCGTGTCCAAACTCCCGAACACGATGGACAATACTTACTATGCCTCGTCCGAAAATTTGAAGGGCAACGGTCAGGACCGCTACCACTTCAATCACGATGCCTACGTGGAATTCGGCAAGCGCTATGCTGCGCAGATGCTCAAGGCGGTGAACCGCAAGCCTGTAGAACCCGTTCCGCAACAGCCGTTTGGCAAGGTCGAGGGTGATAGCGTTGTCGTTGGCGAACCGGCAAAAATCCCGGGAAAAATCGAAGCCGAAAATTACGACATCAACGGCGTCGGCACGGGCAATTCCTCGTACGAGGATAACGATTCCGAAAACAAGGGTGGCGAGTACCGCAAGGACGGCGTGGATATCGAAAAGGGCGGCGACAACTACGCTCTTGGCTACACGCAAGAAGGCGAGTGGCTGGAATACACCGTGAATGTTTCGGCCAACGGTTCATTCGATGTCAAGGCTCATGTCGCGTCGGGGTCGGAAACGTCCGGATTCAGCTTGCTCTTGGACGATAAAGAACTTGTCCCTGCAAAGACGGTTCCGAAGACGGGCGAGGACTGGAGCGTGTATGAAGATGTTGAACTCGGTAGCGTGAAACTCGATGCCGGCAAGCATGTGCTGAAACTCTTGATTACGGGAAATTTTGTGAATATTGACTGGATTGAGTTTGCGGATCCTTCTACATCAATTCGGACAAATTTTGCTGTATCTAAAACGCCCGTCACGTACGATGTCTTTGACATGCTCGGCTCGCATGTGGGCCGTGTCGAGGCGGCATCCGCTCAAGACGTTTCGCAGAAGGTTCGTGCACTCGTCAAGCAGAAAGGCGCGTACCTCGTGAAGTCGAAAAACGCCTCTGCAACGGTCCGCGTGATGAAGTAATTCCCGGTATCATTAGGTGTCGCCTGCGGGCAACCTGTTGACATTCGATACAGAAAAGAATAATTTGTGTATTGAAAAAACGGGAGCCCCTAATGATAAATAAAGTTCTGTCCAAAACATTGATGCCATTTTTCGCGGCAGCAGTCCTTGCCGCCTTTTCTGCATGTGGTGACGAAATTACCGAAGTGACTCAGATTGTCGGAATGCAGGTGGTGGAAGAGGGCGACGCTTTGCCCAAATGCACTACAGATAACGAGGGCGCATTGGTATATTCCGTGGATTCTGCCGCCGCATACTACTGTGTCAACAGAAAGTGGACTACCATGAAGGGCAAGGACGGGAAAGATGGTGCTGACGGCAAGGATGGAAAAAACGGTGTAGATGGAAAGAATGGTAAAGACGGAAAAAATGGCGTTGACGGAAAGAATGGGGAAAATGGTAAAGATGGAAATGATGGCAAGAACGGGACAAATGGGGAGAATGGTAAGGACGGCAAAGATGGTAAATCTTGCACGGTGGTGGCGATAGATAACGGCTACAAGATTGTATGCGGAGAAGACTCCGTGGGAGTCTTATTGAATGGGGAAGATGGGCAGGACGGCGCCAAGGGCGACACGGGAGTGGCGGGCTCTGATGGCAAGAATTGCGAAATAGTGAACGATACGAATGGCACAATCACCTTGAAGTGCGGAGATAACACGACGACACTTTATAAAGCAATGTGTAATTTGATTCCTTACGATCCGACACGACAGTATTGCTCTGTTCAAGGAGTCTTGGACTTAAAAAAATGTGGCGGCAAACTGTATAATCCAGAAAATCATTTTTGCGATAATCGTGACAGCAGTCTTTATCGGTATGTGACGATTGGTTCGCAAATTTGGATGGCGGAGAATTTGAACTATAAAGTAGATAATAGCTGGTGTGGTGGTGGACGCGATAAAAATGAAGGTGATTGCACCAAGTACGGGCGCCTCTATGCTTGGACGACTGCCATTGGCCGGTCCGAAGAGGAATGCGGCTCCGTCAATAAATGCGAGCTTTCCGGCAGGGTACGTGGCGTATGCCCTGAAGGTTGGCATTTGCCGGATACCACGGAATGGAACACGCTGCTTACTGAAGTGGGCAAAGAAAAGAGTGTCGTCGTGAGACGTAACTCGATTGGCGAGAGACTCAAGTCGCAGACTGGCTGGAATCATGACAATGGTATGGACGCTTACGGTTTCTCTGCGCTCCCTGCTGGCAACAGGTACTACAATGGTTACTTCAACTCTACAGGCTACGACGCATCCTTCTGGAGTGCCTCTGAGTACGATATTTACGACGCCTGTGAAATGTACGTAAGCGACGACGGTGGGGCGGGCGTGGACCGCAGAAGTAAGTACTACGACCTCTCAGTCCGTTGCCTCAAGGACAGCTATAGATAGCTATTAACGCAAAGAATTTCTGAAGACCCGGGCGACTTCGTCCGGGTCGTCGCTTTTTAGCCAACTGAGCGTCTCTGTGCCGCGGTAGCTCCATGCGAAAATATTCTTGATGCCAGCGGCGCGACTTTCTTCGACGGCGATGGCGAGGTCGTTTTCTCGGCCTGCTTCGATCTGGTACGCTTTCACCCACATCTGTACGGACTTGCCGTAGCGCGTGGCGACTTCCACAAGTTTATTTGCGGTTTCGCGGTACTTTTCGCGGACCCATTCTTCGCTTGCGCCACGTTCCCAGTACGGGTCGCTGGCGATTTCATCGACCGCTTCGAGGCTTGCGACTTTGCTCCAGTCGTCGAGACCGGCGGGGAACCACGGCGGTAGCATACAAACGCAGTTACGCTTGCCGCGTGCGTGAACGTCTTCGGTCATTTCTTTCAGAAAATCAATTAGGCTATCTTCGCGGAACTGCTTTACGTCGTCTGTAAGTTCGGCGGGCATCTCGTAGCCGAAACGTGCGCGGAACAACTCGCGGCATTTTTCGCAGCGGCAGCTCCAGTTACTGAGCCCGCCCTTCTCGAAGTAAAAGTGCGGCTCGTCCCAGAAAATCGTTGAAACATCCGTGTTACAGACAACTTCTATCCAGCGGTGCATGTAGGCGCGGAACTCAGGATGGTTCGGGCAGGCGGCCACTTTCGGCTTCCCGTCGAGCGCCACTTGGCACAAGTCGTGATTCCTCGCGGTGAGTTCCGAATAAGCTTCGCCGCCAAACACGCGGCCTACGCCCCACGGGTTCACGTAAACGCTAAGGCCCATGGCGGCGGACTCGTTCACGATTTGTTTCATCGTATCGAAGTAATATTGCAGGTCTTCTTCACTCCATGTGTGAAGGACTGCATTGAACCCGGCTTCCTTGATTTGCGCAAGGTCAATGCGTGCGAGCCTCGGGGAGCGCACTCCAAAATAGCTGACGCCTTTTATCACGATTGATAACCACTAATTAAAAACTTTTGTATGTCTTGTTGCCGGTCCACTTTGCCCATTGCGGACAACCGTTCTTGTGCAAGACACTTTCGAGCGTGGCATTCCATTCTTCTTCGCTGACAGGGCGCCTAATCCAGAATATGCTGTCGTCCCTCGAATCTTCGGGGAGCGGCATGTCTTCGGGGATGATTTCGATAATCCACGATTCGGGAATGGCGTTGTGGAGTTCCTTGCTGAACGCGAGATTCTTCTCGGTCGCATGGTCGGCGTGGTCAAAGATGATGAGCGCCGGCGACTGTCCGATAATCAGCGCGGATTCCAAAAGACTTTGTGCGCTTTCGATGGAATTGCACGTATAAAGTGTGGAATCATCTGCCATGTTACCATGCTCCAACAGCCAGCGGAATGTCCACTGGTTCAGCTTGTCCAAGCTGCCGGGCGATGATGGCGTTATGAAAAATATGTGTCCCACGCCTAAAGTATAGAAAGTTTATTGTTAAATTATTGGTCGATCATTTTAATTTTCCCTTGAAAAGAATATGAACTTCCCTGACCTTGGCGAATTTAGGTTTGTAAGCAAATTATTAGAGGGAGCCGCACCGTTGAAACAGGATGCGCCTTTGCACCGCGGCTGGCTTGCGGCGGGGGATGACTGCGCTATCTTCGACGGATGGCTTGCAACAAAGGACTTGTCGGTCGAGAACGTGCACTTCCGGTTGGACTGGTCTAGTCCTGAACAGGCGGTCGAGAAGCACATTGTATCCAACGTATCAGACGTGTCTTCGATGGGTGGTCGCCCCAAAATTGCGTTGCTCGGACTTTGTGTAAATCGAAACTGGAGTGAAGAAACTCGAAACCAAATTGCAAAATTTTTTGCGCAAGGCTTTGCGAGAAGAGGAGTTACATTGATTGGGGGAGATACGGTTGTCGGTGATGTCGGAATGTTTTCGACAACGCTCCTCGGAACAACGGATGGCGAAACGACTCTCCTTCGCAGTGGCGCAAAACCGGGTGACCGTGTCTATGTGGCAGGGACACTTGGCAAGTCCGCTGCGGGACTTTGGATTCTGATGAACCGTCCGGAAGAGGCTGCTCGCTTCCCAAGGTTGGTCGATTACCACCTTTCCCCAAGGATTTGCGAGGACATGGGGGCGCGACTGGTGAAGGCCGGCGTGCGTGGCGCCTGTATGGATATCAGCGACGGACTCAGCTCCGAAACGAACCATTTGGCACTTTCGTCGGGCGTTTCCATCGAAATTGACGAGAAAAAACTGCCGATTGACCCCGATGTTTTGGAAATGTGCACGTATTTTGGGCTATCTCCCCTTGATTTTGCGTTAAATGGAGGGGAAGAATACGAACTTCTTTTTACTTCGAATCTTACAAAAAGTATATATTTGGATAGTGAACCCCAAAAGGGAGGAGTCCACGAAATCGGTTCCGTGGATATAGGCAATGGCGTATATCTGAGGAAACCGGATGGTGGCAGGATAAATTTAATCGCGCAAGCGTGGTCGCATCTATGAAGGATTCAAGCAGCTTAGGACAATTACTGGTTCGCGTCAACTTGATTAACGAGGACCAGTTGAGGTACGCCGAAGAAGAAGTCAAGTACCAGGCGCAGTTAGGGAAGAGGGTTACTCTTGCCCAGATTCTTGTGAGGGCCGGGATGGTCAAGCAAGAGGCGCTCACGGACATTCTTGGCGTCCAGATGCAGAGCGTCACCAAGAAACGTATTGGTGAAATGCTTATAGATCAGGGGTTCATTACTCCGGATCAGTTGAACGAGGCTCTTGAAAAGCAGAAAACGTCCGGAGGCAAGCGTCTTGGGCGCGTGCTTATCGAATTGGGATTTATCGACGAGAAAAAGCTCACCGATATTCTTTGTTGCCAGTTCGAAGTCCCGTTTGTCAAATTGGATGCCATTAAGCTGGACGAAAAAGTCTATGAGTTCCTGTCGGAAGACCAGTGCAAAACTTACAAGATTGTCCCGCTTTATGTGTCGAGGGATGCTCGCCAGGCGCTTGTGGTGGCGATGGCGGACCCGACAAACGTGCGCCTCAGGGACTCCATCAAGTTCAAGGTCAAGCGCAATGTCGATGTTGTCATGGCGTCCGAGCAGGACATCAAGAAGACTATTGATGTTCTCTATGCTGGGCATGGTCCGGCAGAAGAATCCCTTGCGGAACTTATCGGTGAAAACAAGGATGGCGATGAACTTGAAACCGTCGAACGCGGTCAGGGTGCGAACGACGAACCGGAATTGACGGACGAAGAAGGCCGCGCGGTGGTGAAAATCGTGACGACGTTGATTCACGAAGCGATTGCCCGCCACGCATCCGATATTCACTTGGAACCGCAGGAAACGTTCCTCAAGTTGCGTTACCGCATTGACGGTGACCTGCAGGTGATGTCCCCGATTCCGGCAAGGCTCATGCCGCAGATTCTTTCGCGTATCAAGCTTTTGTCCAAAATGGACATTGCAGAAAAACGTAAACCGTTGGACGGACGTTTTACCGTGCGCTACAAAGGTTCCGAAGTGGACCTTCGTGTGAGCTCGTTCCCGATATCGCTCCGTAAGCGCGGCGTCTGCGAAAAAATCGTTATGCGTATTTTGGACCCGAACTCGGGTCAGTTCCCGCTGAGAGAAATGGGCTTTGACGCCCGCGTGCTCAAGCAGTTCATCGATGCGATTAACGCTCCTAACGGAATTGTGCTGGTGACGGGCCCGACGGGTTCCGGTAAATCTACGACGCTTTACGCTTCTATTCGAGAAATTTTGGATTCCACCATCAACATCTCGACGATGGAAGACCCGGTGGAATTGAATATTGACGGTGTGAACCAAGGACAGATTAACAACGCCGCAGGCTTTACGTTCGCGGCGGGCATCCGCGCCCTCTTGCGTCAGGACCCGGACGTCATCATGATCGGTGAAATGCGTGACCAAGAAACCTCGACGATGGCTATCGAAGCTGCTTTGACGGGTCACTTGGTCTTCAGTACGCTCCATACGAATGATGCTGCTGGTGCTTTCCCTCGTTTGCTCGAAATGGGACTGGAACCGTTCCTTGTTTCGACCGCTATCAAGGGCGTCTTGGCCCAGCGACTTGTGCGCCGCATTTGCAAGAACTGCAAGGAACCGGTCGACATCTCGCCGGAACTTCGCGAAGAGCTTCACCTCTCGCCGGACATGCAGTTCTATCATGGCAAGGGCTGCCCCAAGTGCGATGGCTCGGGATTCAAGGGCCGTTGCGGTATTTACGAGTTCCTCGTGCCGAACGAAGCCGTGCGTAATCTTGTGATTAAGCGTGCTTCCGGTGACGAAATCAAGCGCGAGGCCATCAAGTCTTGCGAAATGATTACGTTGCGTATGGACGGCATCAACAAGGCTCTGCAAGGACTCACCACGCTCGAACAAGCTGTCGGTGCATCCACTGCAGACGAATAGCCGCTAGGTTATAGGTGACAGGTTGTAGGTCTTAGGAAATATTGCGTTGTTATCTCGGACTTTTCGTCCTGTCATGCCCGCCTTTTAATCTGTCATCCCCGCCTCCGAGCGGGGATCTCCTTTTTGTAAGAGTTCTTAAGCAATCAAATTACTATATTGCACATCTGTATATCGACTAGAGGTGCTAGATGGTAGATGCTGAAGAAAGTAATGTTGTTGATGGTAGTGTTTTAGATCGTGAACTGAACCCGGAACAGGCGGCTGCCGCGAAGAAAATTGACGGCCCGATGTTGATTCTAGCCGGTGCAGGTTCGGGAAAGACGCGCTGCATTACTTACAAGATTGCACATCTGGTTTCGTATCACAAGATTGACTCCAATCGCGTGCTGGCGGTGACGTTTACGAATAAGGCCGCCCGCGAAATGAAGGACCGTATCCAGAAACTTTTGAATTGCCGCAAGTCTTTTCAGTGGATGGGCACATTCCACTCCGTTTGTCTTAAGCTTTTGAAACTTTGCTTGGCGAAGGAATCCGTAATCAAGGCGCTTGGCGGCAAGTGGTTTGACGCAAACTTTTCCATTTACGATGACGACGATCAAAAGCGCATCCTCAAGGAAATCTTGAAGGACGACTTGGGCGACGATTACGATGTCAACGAACTGAAAAAAATCCATGGTGCAATTTCCCGTTACAAGAATACGGTTTTGTATAAAGGCGACAAGGCAACTTTGCAAACGCCGGATGTGGCGGCGATGAATGCGGAATTTGCCGACGAAGAACGCAAGGCCCGCTATTATGCGGCTTACCAGAAAAAGCTCGCGGAATCGAATGCGATGGATTTTGACGACCTGCTTTTCAATACGGTTCGCATGTTGCAGATGGTGCCGAATTTGGCGGAACAGCTAAGACAGCGTTTCCAGTACGTTGTCGTGGATGAATACCAGGATACGAACGATGTCCAGTACGAACTTTTGAAGTTGCTCATCAACAAGGAAACGAAGAACGTAACAGTGGTGGGCGACGATGACCAGAGCATTTACGGCTGGCGTGGCGCAAATATCAAGATTATCCGCAATTTCCACCGCGATTTTGCTCCAGTGACGATTGTAAAGCTTGAACGCAATTACCGCTCGACCGCGAATATCGTGAAGGGCGCGGGTTCCGTGATTGCGCATAACGTCCGCCCTGCTGAAATGCAGAAGGTCGTTTATTCCAAGGAAGAGGCGGGCGAGCTCATTCACGTGCGTTATTTTGAGGATGACCGTTCCGAGGCTTCGAACATCGCAAAGACGATTGCGCAGGCTGGGCCTGATTTTTATGCCAAGACGGCTGTTTTTTACCGCACGAACGCCCAGTCACGCGTGCTTGAAAAGGCGCTCAACGATTTGCGCATCCCGTCGGTGATTTTTGGTGGCACGAGGTTCTGGGATCGCAAGGAAATCAAGGATGTGCTTGCCTACTTGCGCGTGCTCGCGAACGAAAAGGACGATGCGGCCTACTTGCGTGTGATTAACACGCCGCCGCGTGCCATTGGCAAGACGACCGTCGAAGGCTTGCTCGCCAAGGTGAAAGCGGGCGAGGGTTCGCTATGGGACAACCTTTTGGCCGAAGCGAACGGCACGGGGCGCGGCGCTCCGAAACTCAAGGTTTTTACGGACCTTGTGCTGCGCTGGAAAGAGATGATGAATTCGGGCGAGACCCCGCTCCCGATTCTTGCGGAAAACATTATTAAAGATACCGGTTACAAGGAATTCTTGCGCAAGGAAGACGAAGTCACGGCGGACGAACGCATCGCGAACTTGGACGAAATGATCAACGCTATCCGCGAATTTGACGAAGACCATCCGGGCGCTACGCTCGATGCGTTCTTGCAGGATATTTCGCTTTTGACGGATGGCGACAAGAAGGTCGACACGTCGAAGGGTCTTGTGACGCTCATGACGATTCACATGGCGAAGGGCCTTGAATTCAACACGGTGCATATTGCGGGCTGCGATGACGAAATTTTCCCGCTCGTGCGTGGCGCGTCAATGCTTTCGATGGCCGAAATCAACGAGCAGATGGAAGAAGAACGCCGCCTGTTCTACGTGGGCTGTACCCGTGCCGAGAAAAAACTTTATCTGTACCATGCGGAACGCAGGTTCTTCCAAGGCAACATTCGACCTTTTGCGCCGTCCAGGTTCCTCAAGGAATTGGATCCGTCGGTCGTCGACTTTACGCCGTGTTTGAATACTCGTCCATCGGTCCCTGATTTTGTAGGCAATACTCGCTCCAAGCCGTCTTATGGTTCGTATGGTTCATTCGGATCTTCGAATTATGGTTCTCGTCCGTCTTACGGAAATTCGGGATCTTTCGGTGGTTCGCGCTCATCCGGCGGTTCTTACGGCTCGTTCGGTTCGCGCCCAGCGGCGGTTCCGGCCTCCATCAAGAAGAATGACAAGCATATCGTCTATCGCAATCCGATAAAAGTCACGCCCGTAAAGCAAGCAGTCCCGAGCGGCCCTCGTGTCGTCTATGATGAATACAGCCAGGATACGAACCAGAATCCGTACCACGTCGGTGCACGCGTTCGCCATTCCAAGTACGGAAACGGCGTCATCGTCAAGGCTTACGGCAGTGGTGACAACGCCCGCGTTGATGTGCGCTTCGACCGCGACAATATGAACCGCACTATTATCCTCAAGTACGCCGCCTTGGAAGTGCTTTAATTTTTCTATCTTATTTTTCGAAAAATGAGGTAATCATGCTTGAACGTGAAGAAGTTATGAAGTTGGCGAAGCTTTCTCGCCTGAGTATCGCAGAAGAGGATATCCCGGCTGTTAAGGGGCACTTGGACAAGATGCTCGACCATCTCGAAGCATTGAAGGCTTTGGACCTTTCGAACGTGGAACCGATGACCGCTGTCGAAAACGGCGCGACCATCCTCCGCGAAGACGTGCCGGTGCAGGGCTTTACGCTCGAACAGGCTTTTGCGAACGCTCCGGCGGTCGAAAATGACCACTTCGCCATCCCGAAGGTGATGTAGTCGACGCGATTCGCGTTTCCGCGCATCTCGTTACGCATTTCGCTTTGAACATGGTCAGTTGCATTGTTCCCGCCCGCATGGGCTCGTCTCGTTTCCCCGGGAAGTCTCTCCTGAAGCTCAACGGCAAGGAAATGATTGTGCGTACGATGGAACGGGCGCTGCTTGCCGGTTGCTTCGAGCATATCGTATGTGCTACGGATTCTACGGCAATCGAGGCGGTTGTCACGGCGGCTGGCTTTGACTGCGTGATGACGGGCGAATGCGCTACAGGTTCCGACCGCGTAGCTGAGGCTGCAAAAAAGCTCGGTCTCGATCTGGTCGTGAATCTTCAGGGCGACGAACCGCTTGTGGAACCTTCGGTGCTCCGCGATGTCGCTAAAGACCTTTCGGAGCATCCCGACTGCTGGGTGACGGTGGCATGCCCGCTGAACCCTGCAGAAGCTGAACTTAAAACTGTCGTGAAAGTGCTCGTTCGCGACGGCGAGGCTATCGACTTTACAAGGTCGGTGCCACCTACGGAAGCGAGCCGCTGGTTCCAGCACCAGGGCATCTACGCTTACTCCCGCGAAGCCCGCGACGAGTTTGCCTCGCTTCCGCAGAGTCAAGTAGAGCTGGAGCGTTCGTTGGAACAGATGCGAATCCTTGGGCGTCGCCCCATCCGCATAGTCCAGAGCGCTTACCCGAGCATCTCGGTGGACGTCCCTTCGGACGCGACACACGTCGAGAATATTTTGCTAGATCGTTTGCTAAATCCTTTATCTAGATGAACCTTTATGAAAAGGTATGAACGCATCTGAAAAAAGAATCCTCAAACTCGCAATAATCCTCTTTACAATCGGTCTTGTTTTTCGCTATCTCCCATGGGGGCTCCCGTCCATCGAATCGTTCGAGGTCGGCGATGCTATCGTGGTCGCGAATTCGTCTCCGCCTGCTCCTGAAATCGCATCGTTGCCTGTGGTTGCGGGGGCGGATACTAGGGCGGATTCTGTAGCGGGTTTTGCTATGACTTTAGACAAAGTAAGTGACTCCGCAGGCGTTGCCACGACGGAAAAATTCCCCAAAAAAACGAAAAAAGTGGTCTCGTTCCCGCTTCACGTCAATACGGCGAGTGCCGAAGACTTGTGTGCCCTGAAAGGGGTCGGACCCAAGCTTGCGGAGAAAATTATTGTGCACAGGAACACATTTGGGCCGTTTAAAGGGGCTTCAGACCTCAAAAAAGTGCATGGAATTGGAAAGAAAAAGCTTGAAATGATGTTACAATTCATAATTTTTGATTAGTTTTAGGATATAAAACTTTACATAAGTGTTATTTATGAGTGGTAAGAAGTTATATCTAGGCATTGAAGTGAGTGACACCTCCATGAAGGTGGCCCTCGTAGATCCATCTGAAAAAGTGGTTCTTAAAACCGCCGTCCTTCCGACGGAGTGCAACCCCATTTACGATATATTCCTTTTCGAAAATACGCTCCAGCAATGGATCGATGAAAACAATATTGAAAATATCGAGGCGACTTCGGTGACGATGCCTGCGACGATGTCGATTATCCGCAAGGTCTATGTTCCGCCAGAGGCTGTGTCGAGCAAGGACCAGTATTTGACTTGGTATCTCGAATTGTTTACCAATGCGGAAGTTGGTGCCTATGTTGTCGATTCCAAGACGTTGAGCGGCGATGACTCTCTGGGTTATAACGAACTTGTGATGGCAGTCCGCAAGGAGTGGGTCGATGCCTTGCGCAAGGGTTTCCGTTCCCGCGTGCTCTCTCCGAAGTGCATGGAAGTCGATGTGCTTTCTCTCATGAACGTGATGGACGTGGGCGAAAAGATCAAGGACGCCGTGTGTATCGTGAAGGCAGACTTCTCCGGCGTGACGTTGATGTGGATGCGCCGTGACGAGCTTTTGGCGTTACGCTGCGTTTCTACTCTTTCGATGGTCGGAAAAACCGAAGATACCGCTTATCCGATTCTTGCCAATGAAATTGTCGAACAGATGAAGCTTGCCGAAACGGAGAATTCTATCAAGGGCGTGACCGATGTCCGTCTCTGCGGTGAAATGGCTTCGAACGAACACTTTGCCGATCTCCTTACGAAAAAGTTGGGCGACTACAATGTTTCTCTCATGACGGCATTGTCTCAGCTTCCGTCTGACGAAGGCGTGAACCCTGTTGACATGATTTGCTGCGTCGGGGCTGTTGGTGCGGCTCTGAATTTGGTGGAGGGTGTATGATTCACATGAACCTTATTGCGGTAGCGGAAAAATCTACCGCCGGTAACGTTTCCCAGCATTTGCACGTGACCAACGTGGCAGATGTGGAACGTCAGCACAAGAAAAAGTATTTGACTGCAGCTCTTGCGGCCTTGTTGGCATTCGTTATCTTTAGCGCCTTCCTGAGCTTCAAGGGCGTTCCTGAGGTGTTGGATGGTGTCTTGCCGGATTCCTATCTCAACCTGATTGGGGCGAAGAACTCGGCTGCGACGGCCTCTGCCGGTCCGACCGCCGCTGAAATCGCTGAACAGCAAAATGCCATTGCGAAAGCGCGCGCGGCTATGCCTGTGAACGCCATTGTGGGCGAAATTAATCCGCAAGCATTGTTTAACAACAAACGAACGGACTACAATAGCTACTTGCCGCTTGAAAAGCTCTCGTTCCAGAAAACGTCGTTGGCTCAGTTCCTGTCGTTCCTCAACACGGCTGTCCCGGATGATATCGGATTCTCGGAATGCGTTTATCAGGCACCGAACTACTATTATCTGCGCGGTGTCGCCATAAAGGCATCTTCGCAGCATACGCTTATGGATAGACTCAAGGCGGTCAGCAAGTCGTTCCAGTCCCCGATTGCCTCCGAGGCGGCGACCGAAGTGGCTGCGTTTGGCCAGTTCTCCGTTCCTCAGGTGCGTCTCGATGCTGTGCGCAGCTTTGTGCCTGCTGCTGAAGTTGCTGCTGAAATCAAGGCGTTCAAGGCTTTGGCCTCTTCGAACAAGGTCACGCTGAAAGGACTTGAAAAACCGATTGTCGAAGATTTTGGTGTCTATAAACGTTATGCGTACAACGTGACATCGACGGCCGACTTTGCGGACCTGCTGAACTTCTTTAACGTGTTTGCCGAATCTCCGCTTCGCATAGGAGTTCCCAAGACCGATATCAAGTTCGCAAAGAAGAATCCGCAGACGGCGATGCGCGTCGAAATGTTCGTCCTTCGCTAGTATGCCGATTCGTATAACTGGTGGCTTTTTACGGGGACGCAATATCGAGTCCCCGGATTCCATGAAAACGCGTCCGACAGCTTCCCGTACAAGGGAAGCTCTCTTTAACATTTTGCAGGGCGTCGATGGTTTCCGCATGCTGGACCTGTTTGCCGGGAGTGGCATCATGGGGCTTGAAGCGGTGAGCCGTGGCGCCATGAGCGTTACGGCGGTGGAACTTGCCCGTCCGCAGGCGCGGATGATCGAACGCTCGTACAAGGCAATGGGCGTTGCGGACAAACTTAAGCTTTTAGAGACAAATGTACTGACGCTCAAGAAGGACGTGCTTTGTGCAGATGGCGGTTTCGATTTGATTTATGCGGATCCTCCGTTCAAGGACATGGATTACCCGGATTTGCGTCCGTTTATTGAGTGGCTGAATCCCGGCGGGGTCGCCGTTTTCGAGGCTCCGAGCCGCAAATTGCCCGGCTGGGCCAAGGGCGACGATTTCCAGGGGCAAGTTCGACGTTACGGAGAATCGTCGCTGATTATATTCAAATAAACGTCAATAAAATTTTACACAACGTTTTTGTCGTTTTTCGTATGATTTAAATCACATTTTTGACAAACTTATAAATTTTTTATAAGTTTTGTGTAATGTTTGAAGGTGTCTCCATACTTCGTTGCTTTCGCGGCTATCAAGTTCCGTGTTTCTCGGTTATAGAATTCGGACGGACAGGCTTTTCAAAAAATTTCCATACAACACCAAATCATCAGGAAGGATAAACATGAAATCGAAGATTCATGTGTTTTCGCGTATGTTCACAAAAGTGAACGTATTCCTTTTTCTCTTGTTCTCGCTGTTGGCGGTGCCATCGGCGTGGGCTAATAACATATACGTTTCTAACAATGGAGAAAGCGTCGTTACGCCTTGTACTGGCTCGGATGAAATCAATATCCCTAAATCTGTTGCTGCTATTGTGAAGACCTTTGTCATTTATGATAACGGTGGTGCTAATGGAACCTACAGCAACAACTGTAGCGGAAGCACTACGATTTACGCCCCTGAGGGTTATGGAATCAAGGCCTGGGGATGGATGACGGCAGAATCCGCAGATTACCTTCATATTACGAATACGCGGCCTGCTTCGGCATTTTTCGAAGAACGTATTGCAGATGTTTATGGCTCTGGAGTAACTTCGCAACAGAGTTTCGGTCCGTATTACTCGACCGGAGATCGAATGGCTGTTTCGTTTATTACAGATGGTAGTGTTGTTGGTCCTGGGTTTGAACTGCATGTGGAATTTGTACCTCTGCGCACGGCTTCGGCAAAAGAGGCTCAAATATGGTTTTTTAATCCATATAGCAGCTGGGGCTCTTATGTATCTTCTGCGACCACTTTTTTTGTGTATTCAACTTACTCTGAGGGAATGACTGTTCCGTTTACCCTCAATGGCAATTATAATGAGGAAAGAGTGTGGGGACTAAAGGTAATAAGAAAAGATGGAAAAGGTACAGTTGCAATCAAGAGAAATCAGAATAGTAGTAGGTATGAGTTCGTAATGCCTCCAAGTGATGTTAATGTGATAATAAAAGAGGAAGGTGATAATGATGGGTTCAATTTGTTTAATGAAGAAAGATCGTTGTCCGTTCCTAGTTCAAAAACACTCAAGGTTTATGATGAAGGAGGCCTAGAAAATCCATATGACAATAATTTTGATGGATGGTTATCTTTATCAACGGCCAAAGGTTTTTATTTCAAGGTAACCGGAACGGTTGAGACGGAACCATCTACTGGAAATTGGGATTATTTAGAAATTTATGAGGGGGAAAAGAGTGCTTTGGGTAAGCTGATATGCAAAGTATATACTGAACAAGGAAGTAGTACCTCAAAGGTCAATGTTCCCTCTAATTGTGTAAGTACTGCTGAATATATGACTATTCATTTCCGTACCGATGGTAGCAATGTCGCGTCCGGTTTAGATTTAACGGTATCGTCTGTGGGTAATGTATATTCTGTTAAGGTCTTTAACACAGATCCGCATGGAAGCATTTCTAGCGATGTGTCTTCTGCAGAATCTCGTTCTACGGTTACTGTGACGGCGACCCCCCACAGCGGTTATGTGTTGAAGAGCGTTAATGTCGTAAATAAAACAACGGGTTATGGTGTCTCCACTTATGGTGACGGGACAAAGGATAACAAGGTGACATTTACGATGCCTGCAGCTGATGTAGAAGTGACTCCAGTTTTTGTGAAAGACACTTATAGTATCACAAGGAAATCTGTGACAGGAGGGTCTGTTTCGGGAGTCTCTTCAGCAAAGGTTGGCAACACTGTTACCATGACGGCGTATCCTTCAAATGGATATCTCTTTAATGGCGTTACCGTTGATCAAAATGGACGGTCTTTGAGTATTTCTGGTGGTAAGGGCTTTATGAACAGGACATTTAGCTTTACTATGCCGCTTGGCGATGTGACTGTGACTCCTTCATTTACCAACGATTGGAGTGTCGATGGCGGGCTTTATATCAACATGCCAACGACGGGGAAGCTCTCTGCGACCATCCCGGCTGGTGTTCAATCGTTCAAGGTCTATGACGACGGCGGCAAGAGTGGATACTACAGCCATAACGCTTCAGGCACGTTGGTGCTTACGGCGCCGAGCGGCTATGTCCTTCAGTTGTCTGGAAGCATGGAAACGTATTACTCAGGAGATTACCTGACCGTTTGTGATGGTTCAGATACCACTAAGACCAAGCTAATGTATCAGAAGTATGGTAGCATTTCTAGTATAGGCAAACTCTATAGCAGCGGCCAAAGTATGACGCTATACTTCCATTCAATAGATGGTTCCGCGCTGAGGTCGGGTCTTGATTTGACAGTGACTCTTATACCAGTTGAAAACCAGATCGCATACGAAAGCGTGAATAGCGGCGGCTCCGTCACTGAGTCTTCTCCGAAAAAAGCCAATATTGGTGCGACCGTTAGTTATGCATACAGTTATACCAGTGGCTACCTAGTCCGCGATATCAAGATTGATGCCGAAAACGGCAATGCAGTCGAGGCTATTGGCGGTTGGTACACTAACAAGACGGTATCGTTCAAGATGCCTCCTAGCAATGTGACTGTCAAATCGACTTATACGAATGATTTGACTGCTGATGGTGGCCTTTATATCAATATGCCGAAGACTGGAAAGATTTCTGCGACTATTCCGGCTGGGGTACAGTCGTTCAAAATTTATGACGACGGCGGCAAAAACGGTAACTACAGCAACAATAGTTCTGGAACATTGGTACTTACGGCGCCAAGTGGCTATTACCTTCAGTTGTCAGGAAGTGTGAATTTGTATAGCTTATATACTATACAGGATTACCTGACTGTCTGCGATGGTACAGATACCACCAAGACCAAATTGGTGGATAAATTGAGTGGCTCCTCCAAAGATTTAGGCTTTGTTTACAGCAGCGGTCAGAGCTTGACGCTTTACTTCAATTCGGATGAATATGGTGGCAACTCGTCGGGTCTCGACTTGACCGTGAATGTCATGTCTTATGAAAAACAGATTACGTACAAGAACACGAATGACGGAGGCTCCGTCGTAGCATCTTCTCCGACAAAAGCCAATTATGGCTCGACGGTTAGTTACACCTACGACTATACCAGCGGCTACCTAGTTAGCGATATTAAGGTTGTAGGTGAAAACAACTATGTGGTCAAGGCCAGTGGTGGCTGGTACAACAACAAGAAGGCCTCGTTCAAGATGCCTCCCGTCAATGTGACTGTCAAATCAACTTATACGAATGATTGGTCTGCTGATGGCGGTCTATACATTGACATGCCGAAGACGGGAACTGTATACGCAACTATTCCGGATGGAGTGAAATCGTTCAAAGTTTATGATGACGGCGGCAAAAGTGGATCGTACAGCATGAACAGTAACGGTACGCTCGTGTTGACTGCTCCGACTGGCTATTTCTTTGAAATGTCTGGAAATATATCGACCGCTTACACGGAACGCTCGGACAAAGACTATACCTATACTTGCGCGAATGACTACCTGAGCGTCTATAATGGCACGAATACGGCTGCAGCATCGTTGCTTTCGAGTAAAATCGGCTGTACGGCTTCATCTGGTTCTTTTCTTCCTGTCTCGGTTGCAGCTGTTAGCAAAGGCAATACCATGACGCTAAACTTTAAGTCGGGGGGAACGCGTGCTGAAGCCGCTTCCGGCCTTGATTTGATGGTGAAACTGCGTAAGCTCACTCCTGAATTGGCAGATGACGGCAACGGCCACAAGTACGTGAACACGATTGTCAATCACAAGGTATCGCTGTCCATTCCGGCTGGGGTGAAATCGTTCAATGTGTATGACAATGGCGGCAAGGATGGAGACTACTTGAAGGGCTTCAACGACACGCTTGTACTGTCTGCACCGTCGGGCTATGCGTTCGATCTGACAGGAAACGTAATGACGGGCTATGAAAGCCAGGCCTTCTTCGCACCACAAGATTATACCTGCAACGATAAAGACAACCTTAGCGTGTATGATGGTGCTAGCTCCTCAGCCACGGCGTTGTGGCAAAATAAGACTAGCGATTGCTCGGCTTCCGAAGGACCCAAGGAAACATCGTTGGACAGGGTTATTAGCCGAGGCAATACCTTGACGCTCATCTTCAAGTCGAACGAAAAGGGGGTTGCCTCGGATGGCTTCGTCTTGACGGTGAAGTTGCACAAGCTTGCCCTGGACCTTGCCGATGACAGCGATGGCAATAAGTATGTGAACATGGTCCCCTCGCACAAAGCTACGCTTGCCATCCCGAAGGGGGTGACCTCGTTCAAGGTTTATGATGACGGTGGCAAGAGCGGGAACTACATGATTGGGGTCAATGATACGCTTGTGTTGACTGCGCCGGTGGGCCATGTCCTCCAGTTGACGGGGACGATGTTGGCCGGCTTTGTAAGTTGGAACTTCTTCACGGACATCTATACCTGCAACCCGAACGACAACCTGAGCATTTATGACGGCTATAGTACCACGGCAACGGCTTTGCTGTTGGAAAAAACCTGCGAATGCACGACATACTCTGGTCTCAAGACTGCAACGTTACCTCAATTCCAGAGCTCTGGGCAGAGCTTGACGCTCGTCTTCAAGTCTAATGAAAATAAGTTTTCTTATGATGGTCTCGATTTGACCGTGAATGTTATACCGCTTGACTACGCTATTCAGGTGAATAGTGCAGCAAATGGAAAGGTTTCGGCTTCCAAAACAACAAAAATCCATGTAGGCGATACGGTTTCTTTTGTTGCGTCTGCTAATAGCGGGTATATGCTGAAGGACATTGTTGCCAAAGATTTGTCTGGCAATAGTGTTAAGATTTCGCAGTATTCGTTTAGCGTTTCTGAACTCGTTATGCCTGCGAAGGATTTGATTATCACGCCGACATTTACGAATAACCTTACCGCTGCAGATGGCCTACATCTCGATATGCGGAAAAATATGAATTTCGCTGCAAGTATTCCTTCTGGAGTCAAGTCGTTTAATGTCTATGATAATGGTGGCAGGGATGGTTCCTATGAACCAAATAGTGAAGATACCTTGACTCTTGCGGCACCTGAAGGATATCGAATGATTCTGACTGGTTCTGTAAATATGGAAAATAATGGTTGGGAATATTTGTATGTCTATGATGGAAATAGTACCAAAGCGCAGAACTTGCTTTCAATGACTGGTTCTGCTAATAAGGATAACACGACTTCTTCGAAAAGTATTGGAACGGTTACGAGTTCTGATCGATATATGACGATTCGATTCAAGTCTGATGGCTCTTATAATTATGGCGGTCTTTTCCTCGTTGTGACGCTTGAAAAGATAAAATACACGATAACCGTGAATCAGAATTCAGGAAAAACACTTAATGTCAAGGAGAAAGATACGCTTGGTGCCGAGATTTATTTGACCGGTTCAGACTTGTTCAGTAACGTGAGTGTTGTAGATAAGAATAATAAATCGGTTAAGGTGACCACTTATACATTTGACCGCGCAAGGTTCACTATGCCTGCAAGTAACGTGACTGTAACTCCAACGTGGGCTACCGATTTCACGGCTGAGGGCGGCCTCCATCTCGATATGCTCAAGAACGGCAATAGCAAAATCTATATTCCGAGCAAAGTCAAGTCGTTCAATTTGTACGATAACGGTGGCAAGAATGGTGCTTATGAAAATAATAGCAACGATATTTTGACTCTTACTGCCCCAGATGGTTTTTATTTGATGGTGACTGGTTCGATGACGTTGGATAAGGGAGGGGACTCGCTCTATATCTTTGATGGAACATCTACAAGTGCAACCAAGTTGTTTGGTGGATCCAGTACGACAAGTGGCTTGGCATACAGTATCCCCACAAAAACTAGTTCTGGTCGCAGTTTGACGTTCCGTTTCAAGTCGAATGGTTCGGGCACATATTCTGGTCTCAATTTGAAGGTCTCTGTAGTACCAGTTTCCTATGCTATTACTATTGTGAACGACAATTCGCAAGGTACCATGACAAGCGACAAGGAATTTGCAACGCTGGACGAAACGGTCACGCTTACGGCAACGCCTGCGGATGGCTACCTGTTTGATGGAGTCTCTGTTGAGGATAACTATGGTGAAATTGAGACTCTGAGCGAGGATATTCATTGGTATTCCGGTGTCTCTGAAAATGTCGTCTCGTTCGACATGCCGGCAAGTGCAGTGACTGTTACGCCGAAGTTCTCCGCGGTGAACAATCTTTACGTGAATATGCCGAAAACGGGAACTGTGAATGTAACGGTTCCATTAGGAGTAACATCTTTCAAAGTATATGATGACGGTGGAGAGTCGGGTAATTACAGTAACAATAGCGCAGGCTCACTTGTGCTTATGGCTCCGGAAGGCTATTTGTTAGTATTGAATGGAACGGTTCGTGTGACAGGTTTAAGTCCTTCGGGCGTTGTTTCTGATAATTTTACTGTTTATGATGGTCCAAGTATAAATTCACCTATATTGTATTTCAACGCCATAAGTAATACAGCAACTTTAACAAATGTCCATAGCAAGGGACAAAGCTTGATGCTTCACTTCACTACGGATGGTTCTGGAGTAAAAGACGGTCTTGATTTGCTTGTGACGATGGTGCCTATTCCCAAAGCTATTACTATCGTGAACGAGGACGATTCGCATGGAACCATGACGAGTGATAAGGATATTGCCTCTCTGGGTGAAACGGTCACTTTGACGGCTACGCCGGATGAGGGTTACCTGTTCGATGGAGTCGTAATTAAGGATTTGGATGGAAAAACGGTCAAGCTGGTGTCCTCCTTTGATCCAGACGGCAAGCCGATAAGCTATATGGACAACGTCCACTGGTATTCCAATACCAATACGGCTAAGTTCATCATGCCGAGTTCTGCTGTGACGGTGACGCCTGTGTTCACTAAGTTGAGTGACCTCTATGTGAACATGCCGAAGAACAGGACTGTTGAGGTTCATATTCCTGAAAATGTTGCAAGTTTCAAGGTCTATGATGACGGCGGCAAGACCTTCAATTACAGCAATGGCGCAAGCGGAACGCTTGAACTAATTCCTACGGATGGCTGGACGTTGAACGTAGCGGGTGAGGCTACTTTGATGAAAGGTGACGTTTTCAAGATTAAGAACGCAATGATGCTCACTCCAAAAGAGGGAACGCCTTATCTGGTGCCTTTGGATGTTTTGTATGAAAATGACGGTTCTCCTTTCGGTACGAAAGTGGATATTGAACCGCAGACGGTATCTCAGGTGGCTGTAGTGAGCCTTGTTTCGGATGATGCAGGCAATGCGGCTGGAATCAACTTGTTGGTAACGAAGGTGAAAACAGCCTTCGGAGCTGTGAGTGTTGCTTATATCAAGGGTGATACTTTCAAGGAATTGTGTAATGGTTGTGAAAAAATGGGTGTGATTGATGGTGCTTACGATGGCACTGATGCCGTCAGTATCACAGACGATATCGATGTCGATGCTGTCCTCTATAGCCGTAGCTTCCCGGCAAATGCTTACTCGACAATATTGTTGCCGTTCGATGTGAATACAGCCAACATTGAAGGTCCTGATGCCGTGCTCCGTTATAATGGTATTAAAGATAATTCTTCTATTAGGATGAAGGTCGTGTGGGCTAAAGAAAAGTGGGTTGTTGCGAACAACATAAAGGATGCTAAAGGCAATTATAAGCAGTATCCTGATGAAAATTTGAGTGCGAATACTCCTTATCTAGTGCAGATGGGTGATGCAACGTCCAAGGACGACGAAACTGTGGCGCTTAAGGTTAACGGAGCTGTGACGATCAAGAAGACTACAGATCCTTCAGTTACGCTTGATGGTTGGACTTTCCGTGGCACATGGCAGTACAAGAAGTGGGTGACGGGTGATCCGGAACTGGGTTACGCCTACGGTTTTGCGGCAAGCGCTTCTTTAACAAACAACATTAAGGTTGGCGATTTCGTGAAGGTTGGCAAAGGTGCTTGGATCCGTCCGATGCGCGCTTATCTCGTCAAGGCGGAACTTCCGAAGAAGGCTGCGCAACTTGCACGTGCGAACGGCGCTTACGTGAAACGTCCGACCGTAGTGCCGGAGGAATTGCCTGAGCTCATGAGCATCGTTATTGACGGTGACGATGATAACGAAGAACATACGACTGTCATTGGGCATTTCAATACTCGCACGGGCGAATTCAAGATGAATTACGACCGCGGCAAGTTCGACCTCAAGGGCCGTCGCGTGAACGGCACGAACAACGCCCGTGGCGCCTACTACGGAAAGAAGGTGAAATAGAGACTGTCATCCTGGAGGGAGCTCGCGACCAATAGGATCCAGTGAAGTGAGAAGGAGATGCCCGCGAAAGCGGGCATTTCCTTTTTTTGCAAACAGTTGTTGACAAAATAAAACAATATGGACCACAGCCCTTGCTTTTTTGATTACGCTTTTATAGATTAAAATGCGTTCTCTTTCGCGTCCCAATCGTGAAAGCTGTTTTTGCTAAATCCTTATCTATATCCCTTACGTTTATCCTTTTCTAGTTGAACTGGCATGCCGGTTCACAATTTTTCTCTGTGGAGAAAAGGACTTTCAATGAATCA
>Ga0129307_1001475_pt1 | contig 24584 bp, 22 predicted proteins | sample P1105metagenome_FD_94437 | JGI IMG/M metagenome (GOLD analysis project Ga0129307, IMG submission 94437) | Capybara group fecal microbial communities from Wisconsin, USA - P1105 metagenome | ecosystem: Host-associated > Mammals > Digestive system > Large intestine > Fecal | place: USA: Wisconsin...
CGGCAAGGAGCCGACCACACTGAAAGAGCTGAACCAGACGCTGGGCAAGGAAACCATTGATACGTTCAACACAGGTGAAAGCCGTGGGCGCGAGGTTTCCCACAGCCTAAATTATCAGAAATTAGGGAAAGACTTGGCTACCATCGATGAGCTTGCCGTGCTGGATGGCAGTAAGTGTATTTTGCAGGTGCGTGGTGTGCGCCCGTTTTTATCGGACAAGTTCGATATTACGCAGCACCCCAATTACAAATACCTGTCCGATGCGGATAAGCGCAACGAATTTGACATCGAGCGCTATTTGACCCGCAGATTAAAGCCAAAACCGGATGAAGTCTATGACACCTATGAAATAGACGCATCCGCTATGGACACCGGCGATTCTGCCGGCGAATAAAGGAGGACATCAGATGAACGAAAAAAGACACCGACTCTCATTGCAAAGTCGGAACGGACACCATCAAATTCAACTAAAAAACGAAAGGAGATGCCGGAACCGGGAGGTTTCAGTTGCGCTGAAAGCACTGAAGCAATCTGTTCCGGCTTTTGCAATTTGGAGAAAACAACAATACCAATAATGCTCCCGCATGGTTCCGGCAACACGGAATATGGCATTTTTCAACAGCGCAGTAGGAGTTCTTCAGACCCTCGTTATCGCCCTTGGTGCAGGTCTTGGCATCTGGGGTGTCATCAACCTCATGGAGGGTTACGGCAACGACAATCCTGGTGCAAATGCACATGGTTAATAAAGAAGCAGAACGACATTTCAAGGTTAAAAGATCGCCAACCCGTTATTCCGAATATCAAAAAATAGAGCCATGCAGTGCATAGCTCTATTTTTCAAAGTCATCATTGGAGATTCTTTTCTTTGCCACAACCACAAAGCGCCCATCGGCGATGTGGTAGCTGCAAGTGGACAGTGTTATCAGCTCGTCGCCGTATTCTGCATACAATCCCGTATCGTAGATAGCAGCGGCTTTGACCTGTTCCATGTATTCCGCAAATACGGCAGAATCGGTCAGATCGGTGTATTGATAGTAACGGAAGCCGGAATCACCCTCCGCAATCGCTTTGCCGTAAAAAGCTGCAATGACCTCATACACGCCATGCTCATAGAGGGTATCAAAGGAGATTGTCTTATGCTGTTCCCAATACTCTATATCCGCATATTTCGGTAATGTTCCGAACATTGTTTCATTTTTCATGTGGTGCCCGTAAAGAACATAGTTGCCGCAGCCCTCAAAGCAGTCTCCATCAAGGAACGGGGTGCCGCTCTGGGCGTCGCTCTTGTCAAAAGCACGGCGAAGATAATACTGCGGCTCGTCCGGCGTGTGCATGATCGGGTAATTGATGGGCGTATCGTCGATACGCAGCCAGCCGAACAGATCATTATTCTGTTCATACAGCTCCGCATACTCCGGGAGGATCACAGGCTCGGTATCGGCTTCCGCTGTCGGCTCAGTGACAACAGGGCTTGTTATCTGTTCCGGCTTGCCGTCAGGAACATCCGCCTGTTCTCTTTGCTGTTCCACAACGGCGGTCAGCGCGTCAAAGGCGTTTTGCTCCTGCGCCCCGGTTATGAGCGTGGAAACGATCATGTATAGAGAAAAACAGGCTATCACGGCAGAAACCGCGATTATAAGCGCCGGAATCCGTGAGCCGTTTTGAGTTTTCTTTTTCCGTGTCATTCCTTCATCATTTCTACAACGCAAAAGGGCGGCGGCGGTTTTCACCGTCACCGCCCCATGCGTGTGATGTTAGTTGGTTTTCTTTCTCTTTCTGCTGTAAATTGCGGTTCCCGTCAATGCCGCACCGCTGGCTGCAAGAAGCACCACCCACAACAACAGATTGCTGTTGTCCCCGGTTTTCGGATTGGTGGGATCAGTAGGTGTTACGGAGTTCGCTACCCACTTGGCATAGAGCGTGGTATCTGCGTGGATTGCAGTACCAAAATCAAATGCCGTCTGGAATGTAGAATCCGTGTACCAGCCCTTGAAGGTATAGCCGCTTGCGGTAGGATTGGCGGGCTTGGTCGCCTTGTTTCCGTCCGCAACCGTCTGACCCGTAATCTGCGTACCGTGTCCGCTCATGTTGAAGCTGACCGTATAGTACGTAGGTGCAGGGGGTTGTGTGCCGTTCTGCATCCACTTTGCGTAGAGCGTCAGATCAGCGGTGACAGCGGTATTAAAGTCATACGCCGTAGTGAGCGCCGTATCGGTGTACCAACCGCCGAATGTCCAGCCGCTTGCGGTAGGATCAGTGGGCTTTGTGGCCTTTGCTCCGTCTGCAACCGTCTGATACGGTACCTGTGTTCCGTGACCGTTCATGTTGAAGGACACATTGTGGTCATTGCCTACTGGGGGCTGTGTGCCGTTCTGCGTCCACTTGGCATAGAGTGTCAGATCAGCGGTAACAGCGGTATTGAAATCATACGCCGCTGTGAGTGCCGTATCGGTGTACCAGCCGCCAAATGTCCAGTCGCTTGCGGTGGGATCAGTGGGCTTTGTGGCCTTTGCTCCGTCCGCAACCGTCTGATACGGTACCTGTGTTCCGTGACCGTTCATGTTAAAGGAAACGGTATGGGTAACAGGTACGGGCGGTGTCGGAGGATTGCCGTTCTCCGTCCACTTGGCGTAGAGATCAAGGTTTGCCTTAACAGGCGTGTTAAAGTCGTATTTCTGCGTTTCTGTGCAGGCGCTGTCCTTATACCAGCCGCCAAACGTCCATCCGCTTGCGGTGGGGGCGGTCGGTTCCGTAGCCTTGTTGCCGGATAAGACTGTCTGCGAAGCGGGAGCCGTGCCGTGTCCGTTTGCGTGGAAGGTCACGGTGTAGGTGTCTGTTCCACCGCCGCCGATGAATTTGAAGCTGACGGACAAGGTGGCATTGCCTGCAAGGGCGGGAGCCGTATAGGTGCTGCCGGAAAGCTCACCCGTCACATCGGTGCCGTTGTAGATCACCTTGTCCACCTTATACAGCGTGTTCGGCGTAAAGGTGTAGGTCAGCACTGTACCGACTGCCGCCGTGAAGCTGGCATTGCCGGTATAATCCGTGCCGTCCACCGTGACCTTGCCGTGCTCGCCCACCTGCAGCATCACCGTGCAGGGGATGGTGGTGGTCAGCGTTGTGCTGCCGCTTTCCGCAAAGGCCGTCAGGCCGAATGCCGACAAGAGCAGAAGCACCGCAAGAAAAGCAGAAAGGATTTTTCCGTTTTTCCTCATAGGTTCTCCTTTCCTGCGTTTTTCGCAAAGCCATTACTCGATATAAAACTGGAAGGTAATAACAGCCTGATAGGTGGCTCCGGGCGTCGCGCCGGACCAGTCGGACACCTGAGCATAATAGTTTATGGTACCATAGTCCCCGTCACGATATATCATGTTCACGATCCCCGCAGAGCCATCATTAGGGCGCACAGAATAAAATGCACCATAATAAAGACTCAAACTCCAATCAAGAGTGTCACTTGAATCTTCTACGTTAATCAGCATGGTGTAGGGGGAATCAAGGGCTATCCAGTCGCCGTCTTGCACGTCAGTCACATCAGTCACATAAGCGCCCCCAATAAGCTGCCTATCTGTATTGCCATATTCCAGCGTCATACTAGCAGGCACATGTATGGTGTAGCTCGGTGTCGCTGCATTCGGAATATTTGCCGTAACGGTCGTGGTGCCGCTCTGTTCACCCTCCGCGAAGGCGGTGACGGACAGGCTCATCACCATGACCAGCGCGAGGATAAGGGATAAAAACTTCTTCATGTTGAAATCTCCTTTCCGATTTCGGTTGATTTTTGTTTTACAACAGCTTGCCGTTTATGTAAGGGCAAGCGGATTGTCAAGAGTGACAGTTATGCTTTGGGAACGATTGGGAACGGGAGCTTGCCGGGATAGTCGATGATCGGCTTGTCAATCGGTTTTGGCTTGATAGGCTTATCGGCAATATCGAGCGTACCAGCCGCCAGAATATCCTTGATGTTCGCCAGCTCTCCAAGCCGGAACTTTGGTCTGATATACGGCCAAAGCGGACGCGGGATATTGTCCAAGTCCTCGGGGCTTACGACCTGCCCGTACTGATCCATCCGCTTTGCGTCCATAGCCTCTTTTACCGCCGCGAAAAAACCGTCCGGCAGCTCGGCGATGTTGACACCGGGAAAGTCGATGTTCGCTTTCTTGATAAAGCCGACCACGGCCAGCGGATAATCTTTAATATCCGCTCCCTTGGGGACTTTCCATTCTTCGGTCAGCTTGCCCGCAAGAATCGCTCTGCGGATATAGGGCCAGATCCAGCGGGGAAAGTCGTCCTCATGTCCCGGAAGCGGCTTGCCGTGACTTCCCCGAAAGCGATCCCGAAGCTCGGCAACGGTGACTTTCGTCTTTATCTTGGTGTATTTTGCCATATGCTTTCTCCTTTCTATTTTACTTTCAGCGTCAGGTGTATCTCTCCGCCGTTGAGGGGAGACAGATCGTCGTCCATGCGGAAGCATTCATACTTGAGCACGGCGTTTTTGTATTCGCCCGGCTCCAAGGTCTGCGAGAGAACTACGGGTGCGGTGCTTTCGCCCGGCGCGACAAGCTCGCTTGTCCAGAGGACCGTTCCGTCCTCCAGGAGCAGCGACACTCTGATCCAGCAGAAGTTCTGCGGGGGATTGGGAAAGGTCTGCTCCTGCTCCAGCTTGCCGGAGGTCAGGGGGATCCATTCATAGCCCGGAAGGCCGATGCTGTCCGTCAGCTTTTCCACGGGTTCTGTTTGTTCCGGCTGCGGATTGTCAGGAGGTTTTGCAGTTCCGTCCTTTATCAGCAGCCACGCAATCACCCCAAGGGCGATCACGAGAAGCACGGCAAGGATTACGGTCGCAGGGGATGTGCTGTTCCGTTTTCTTCGTCTGCCGTGTGTTTCATGTTGTCCACTCAATAGGCGCTACCTCCTTTTCCACAGATTTCCCCGGCGGCTCGCCGCGGATATGATAGGTAAGCTCAATCATAGCAGCACCACCGCCTTTTTATACGCAGAGGACGAAGGGCCGTCCCTCGCCCGCGCAAAACAAAAACGGCGCACCATCCCCCGGAAAAGGGCATAGTACGCCGTTGATGATTTGATATAATTTACAAAAAAGTGCTTGACAAAAGAGCGCAGTCGGGCTACGCTTTGCCGAGCCGAGCCGAGCCGAGCCGAGCCGAGCCGAGCCGAGCCGAGCCGAGCCGAGATATCCTGTTATTAAAAATGGTCGCCCATCTCAGCATACTTGTCAAGCCCCTTTCGTTGGATTTTGTACGATCATAAGCAGGACTGTCACCGACAAAAGGTTGCAATCACCCAACATGATATACGTTATTATATGATAGCACAAAATTCTTGAAATTTCAATGGGTTTTGCGAAATTTGCCGGTAACAATTTTATAAATGAGCTGCAAGCAGTGGTCACTTCCACCGCTTGTTTTTTTATGCCCTTTTTCAAAAAAATCTCGCTGAACTTTGGCAAATTATCAAAACCATGTGTTGAAGGGAGTGAAGGAGAAAATCGGAAACGGCGTACACGGGGAAAGCGTGAGTAGTCAGAGCAAGATTCTACCGAGGTGCCATAATTCGCCGTCCTGCTCATTCTGTCCCATCGGAAATCTTGTTGGGGAGTGCCTTCCCCAAACCCTGCTTATGCGGCAAATGCCGCACGTTCTCCCTGCCGCTGCCAAAATTTTTTCTGCCGGGAGGTAGAAAAACCTTTGAAAAATGTCCATTGAAAAGTGAAGGGATAATTCGCAGCCACTACCAAAAATATTTTTTACGATACCTCACTTTTGCCGAAAAAATGTCCATTGAAAAGTGAGAGGACAATTTTCTGCGCAGGAGAAACAAAGTGCGTTTTTCTTGAAAGGAAATTTTTGAAAATCTATGGCGTTTTTTTCAAAAAAAGTACCCAACGATTAGTGAGAGGACAAGTAGCCCAATAGCTATTTTGGCTCCACATAAAAAACAAAAAGGAGATGGAAGACCATGACCAAACGATACAAAACGCCGCACCGTTCTCATGTGGTAAAAACCCGGATGAACGATGAGGAATACGAGCTGTTTCTTACGCAATGCAAGACCTACGGGATCAGTCAATCGGAGTATATCCGAAAAGCTCTTACCCGCTTGCAGATACATCCGGTGATCCACGTCTCCGCAGTCAATGATGAATTGCTTTCTTCTATTGGGAAGCTGACCGCCGAGTATGGAAAGATCGGCAGCAATCTGAATCAAATCGCCCGGTATCTCAATGAGTACGGCGCACCGTACAACGCCCTGTCCGGCGAAGTCAGAGCCGCCATATCAGACCTTGCCGCCTTGAAGTTTGAAGTTTTGCAGAAAGTAGGTGAAGCCGTTGGCAACGTTCAAACATATCAGCTCTAAAAACGCGGACTACGGAGCCGCCGAGCAATACCTTACCTTTGAGCATGACGAGTTTACCATGAAGCCCACTCTTGACGAGCAGGGACGACTTGTGCCGAGAGAGGATTACCGCATTTCTTCTCTGAACTGCGGCGAGGAAGATTTCGCCGTTTCCTGTATGCGGGCAAATCTCCGATACGGTAAAAATCAGAAACGCGAGGATGTAAAGAGTCACCACTATATCATTTCCTTTGATCCCCGCGACGGCCCCGATCACGGACTGACCGTTGACCGGGCGCAGGCGCTTGGAGAGAAATTCTGCAAAGAGCATTTCCCCGGTCATCAGGCGCTTGTCTGCACCCACCCGGACGGACACAACCATACGGGAAATATCCATGTCCATATCGTCATCAATTCTCTGCGAATCGAGAATGTCCCCATGCTGCCGTATATGGACAGGCCCGCCGATACAAAGGCAGGCTGTAAGCACCGCTGTACGGACGCTGCTATGGAATATCTCCGAAGCGAGGTCATGGAGCTGTGCCACGCCGAGGAACTTTATCAGATTGACCTGCTCCACGGAAGCAAGGAAAGAATCACCGAGCGCGAGTATTGGGCAAAGAAAAAAGGCCAGCTTGCCTTGGATAAAGAAAACGCTGTCCTTGCCGCCGAGGGACAGCCTACAAAGCCTACGAAGTTTGAAACGGACAAGGAAAAGTTACGGCAAAGCATACGAGCCGCGCTTTCCTCTGCCGCTGATTTTGACGAGTTTTCCGATCTGCTCTTGCGTGAGGGTATCACCGTAAAGGAGAGCCGGGGGCGACTTAGCTATCTCACACCGGACAGGACAAAACCCATTACTGCCCGGAGGTTGGGAGATGATTTTGACAAGGCTGCCGTCCTTGCCGCTTTGGAGCAAAACGCCGTCAGAGCCGCCGAAAAACCTCTTGCCGTATCCGAATACCAGCCCGTCGAACCGAAGCCGCTTCCGGGCAGAAAAGATGCGAAAACCGCCCCGCAACAGAACGGTATTCAGAGAATGGTTGACCGGGAGAAAGCCCGTGAAAAAGGCATCGGCTATGACCGCTGGGCGGCTGTCCACAATCTCAAACAGATGGCGGCGACCCACAACTTCCTTGTAGAGAACGATATGCTCGATCTCGGAAAGCTGGATGAAGCCGTTGAGGAAGCCGCGCAGCTTGTGGATGAAAAACGGTCTGCCGTCCGGGATATGGAGGCGCAGATCGGCAGCATGAAGGATTTACGGAAATGGCTGGGCGAATACCGCCGCACCCGTCCCGTCATCGACGAGGGCAGAAAGCTGTCCGGCAAGAAACTGGAGAAATACCGTGAGGCGCATGAAGCGGACTATATCATCTATGAAGCCGCAAGAAGGTCTCTCAAAGAAGCCTATCCCGGCAATAAGCTGCCGAACTACAAGGCGTTGAACGCCAAAATTGAATCTCTTATTTCCGAGAAGAACGCCGCCTACAACGAATATGACGCTGCAAAGGAAAAGCACAAGGAGCTTTCCCGGATACGGGACAATGCAAGAAAAATCTATCAGGACAAAGAGAGAACGCCCGGAAAGAAAAAGGAGCATGATTATGACCTGTAAACCCTACCCGAAACCATACAAAACGAGGGGCAAGGCTGTTACCCCTATCCCAATACTGCCCTTGTTCCAAAAGGAGCTTACAGGGCAGAAAAATCCCGAAAATGACACCGGGAATATACACTTTTACCCGCCGCCCTCCGTTCTCCGCTGTTACGGCAGAAAGGAGCGTTTGCCATGCCGAGAATGAGTAAGAAAAGGCGGCTGGAATGGTCATTCTTTCTCAATGACCGAAACCGCATCACCTACAACGATCTGTGCCGGGGCTGCACACAGGACTGCAAGCAGAGCTTTCGGGTGCTTGTGATCCTCTGCCCCCGGTACTACTCCAAACGATGGAAACCGCCCGACAGGAGGTGATCCGCCATTACAAGATATATGACTGAAAACACCCCGCTGCCGCCGTATCTTCCTTACCCGCGTTTTCTGTTTGGTGAGGATTTAGCGCAGACAACCAAGCTGCTCTATGCCCTTCTGTTAGACAGGGCAACCCTGTCACAGAAAAACGGCTGGATAGACGAACAGGGCAGGCTTTACCTTGTCTTTCCCGTTGTCAGGATTGCAGACGCGATGGACAGAAGCCCCATGACGGTTAAGAACGGTCTGAATGAACTGGAAGCGGCAGGATTGATCGAACGACAGCGGCAGGGCTTTTCCAAGCCCAACCGCATTTATGTGAAACTGCCCGATGAATCAGAGGGACAGGAAATTGTCCAACTGATGGATAGAAAACTGTCCGTCAGTGGTAAAGAAAACTGTCCTACTGATGGACAGAAAACTTTACTTATGATGGACAGAAAACTGTCCCCTAACAACCTGAGTATGAACAACCTGAGTAATAACGACCTGAATAGAGCGAGAGAAAAGCCCGCCTGTTTTGGCAGATATGAAAATGTCAGTCTTTCCGAAAAAGAGCTTTCAGAGCTGCAAACGGAGCTGCCCGGTACTTGGGAGCAGTATATTGAGCGCCTGTCCGAGTATATGGCTTCCACGGGAAAGAAGTACAGCAACCACGCCGCCACCATACGCCGCTGGGCGGCTGAGGACAAGAAAAAAGCCGCTTCCAAAGGCGGCTTACCGGAATACACCTGTAAGGAGGGAGAGAGCTTATGACGAATGTTTTTGAAGAATCGGTTTTGAAGCTGGCAGAGATCACGCCGGAGCCGGAGGACTACACGGGAGAGGACGGGCTTTTGTACTGCGGCAAATGCCATACGCCCAAACAGTTCCGTATGGACAAGCTGCCCTTTGAAGGAAAGCTGTTTCCCCATCGGTGCCGCTGTGAGCAGGAACGCTATGAACAGGAAGAAGCTGACCGGACAAGAAGAAAGCACCTTGAAGCCGTCGAGAGCTTGAAATGCCGGGGCTTTACCGATCCTGCCATGCGGGAATGGACGTTTGCAAACGACAACGGCAAAAACCCGCAGATGGACAAGGCACATTTCTACGTTGACCATTGGGAGGATATGCTTGCCGAAAACATCGGGTATCTGCTTTGGGGCAGTGTCGGAACAGGCAAAAGCTACCTTGCCGGATGCATTGCAAATGCCCTTATGGAGAAAGAAATTCCTGTCCGCATGACGAACTTTGCCCTGATCCTCAATGCTCTCAATAGCTTTGAGGGCAGAAATGAATATATCTCCGATCTGTGCCGCCCGCTGCTTCTGATCCTTGATGACTTCGGCATGGAGCGCGGGACGGAATACGGGCTGGAACAGCTTTACAACGTGATTGACAGCCGATACCGCAGTAAAAAGCCGCTGATCGTCACAACCAATCTGACGCTGGATGCCTTGCAGCACCCGCAGGACACCGCCCATGCCCGTATCTATGACCGTCTGCTTGAAATGTGTGCGCCGATCCTGTTCTCCGGCGAGAACTTCCGAAAAGAGACGGCACAGGCAAAGCTGGACAGGCTGAAAACCATGATGAAAAACGAGGGAAAAGGAAATACGGTAGCCGCTACCGATAATGCAGGGAAAGGAGAAAAAAACGATGGCTGAGCAGAAACGAAAGCGCGGCAGACCGAAGCTGCCTACTCCAATTACAGAGGACTATGCCCCCAGCCGCAGACAGGCGGTAAACGCTATGTATATGTATGAGGCGGTTGATCTGATAACGGATGCCGCTTCCGAAATTCCAAACGCTGACCTTTTGTGGTTTTCCGATGAAAAAACACGCACCGCGAAATCCAAAAGCGGCGTGCTGGAGCAGATCGGCAGAATGCTGATACAAGACAGGTTTTCTGCTTCCGACTGTATCTATATCGCCAGCCTTGCCGCCGATGCAGTAAGCGCCGGATATACCTCACGGGAGGTTGAAAACGCGATCCGGGCAGTACGCCTTGCCTATAAAGCCCGCTGGAAACACCGAGATAATCCGTTTTATGAAAACGCCGCCTATCGTGCCGCAGATACCCTCCGGCAGATGGCGGGGGAAAGGAGTGCCGATGACTGAAAGGAAAGTGAATGAAACCGAACAGAAACGCAAGCCGGACTGTGTGACGGAAATCCGCAGAGGCAAATCCATTCTTGTGGTATCCGGCTATTTCAAGCAGGGCGGCACGGAAACCGCCGCCGATAAGATGATGAAGGTACTCAAAGCGGAAAGCGAAGCCGGGCTGCTGAAACTGGATGAGTGAAAAGAAACAGAGAAAACACGTTCTTTGTTCTCGGCGATAAGCCTTTATCCGAAATAAGATAAACTTTTGGGGCATAAAGAAGTAAAATTCACATTTACCCACTATACAGACAGCCGCCCCGTGTGGTAGAATGATGCCACGGAATAGCGGGGCTGGCTGTCAAGAAAGAAAGGAGCTATTTCATGTTAAGACAGCAGACCCAGAGCATTACCGCCCTTTATCCTCGACTTTCCCGCGACGATGAGCTGACCGGGGAATCAAATTCCATATCGAATCAAAAAAGAATCCTCGAAACCTTCGCCCGTGAAAGAGGCTTCACGAACTTGCGGTATTACACGGATGACGGTTGGAGCGGTGTGGATTTTCAAAGACCCGGCTTTCAGGAAATGCTATCGGATATTGAAGCCGGAAAGGTCTCAACGGTCATCGTAAAGGATATGTCAAGGCTGGGGCGCAACTACTTACAGGTGGGGTTTTATACAGACATTCTCTTTCCGCAGAAAGGTGTTCGCTTTATCGCCATCAATGATAACGTGGACAGCATGAAGGACAGCGGAGACAATGACTTTACGCCCCTGCGCAACCTGTTCAACGAATGGATGGTGAGAGACACGAGCAAGAAGATACGCGCAGTCAAAAAGGCAAAGGGCCTGAGCGGCAAGCCGGTAACGAGCCGCGCTGTATATGGCTATCGGCTGGACGAGGACGGCAAGTTTGTCATTGACGAAGAAGCCGCCCCTGTTGTGCGTCAGATCTACGCCATGTGCCTTGCCGGGAACGGCCCGACCAAGATCGCAAGGATGCTGGCAGAACAGCAGATACCCACGCCCGGAACACTGGATTATATGCGGACGGGCAATACCAACCGCTACTACCCGGACTACCCGTACAAGTGGGCAACCAATACCGTGGTGCATATCCTTGAACATGAGGAATATGTCGGGCGGCTGGTAAACTTCAAGACCACCATGCAGTCCTACAAGGTGCATAAGATCGTTTACAACGACAGGGACAAGCAGGCAGTCTTTGAGAATGACCATGAGCCGATCATCGACCTTGAAACATGGGAACGGGTACAGGAGCTTCGCAAGCAGAGGAAGCGCCCCAACCGCTACGATGAAGTGGGCTTGTTCTCCGGGCTTCTGTTCTGCGCCGACTGCGGCAGCGTCATGTATCAGCAGAGATACGAAACCGAAAAACGCAAGCAGGACTGCTATATCTGCGGCAATTACAAGAAGCGTACCCATGACTGCACCGCGCATTTTATCCGCACCGATACGCTGAAAGCAGGTGTGCTGGACAATCTGCGGAAAGTGACTGCCTATGCCGAGAAGCACGAAAAACGTTTTATAAAGCAGTTGATCGAGCAGAACGAGGACGGCGGCAAGCGTCAGAACGCGGCAAAGCGCAGAGAGCTGGAAGCCGCTGAAAAGCGTATCTCCGAACTGTCCGCGATCTTCAAGCGGCTGTATGAGGACAGCGTTGCAGGACGTATTACCGATGAACGCTTTACGGAGCTTTCCGCGGACTATGAGCAGGAGCAGGCAGAATTAAAAGCCCGCGTCGCCCAGCTTCATGCCGAGCTTTCCAAAGCCCAGGATGCAGCCGTCAATGCCGAGAAGTTTATGAAGATCGTCAATAAGTACGCAGACTTCGAGGAACTGACCCCCACCCTGCTGCGGGAGTTTATAGAGAAGATCGTCGTGCATGAGTGCAGCTATGACGAGAACAACAACCGCAGGCAGGACATTGAGATATATTACAGCTTTGTAGGCAAGGTGGACTTGCCCGAATAACGCCCGACCTATCCGACACGGTGCGCAGGTGCCGGATAGGAACGGCAAAATTTTTTACACTTCTATTGCTTCTTTACCTAACACAAGCAAAAAGCCAGGGCATGAAGCAGCTTATGGCGGGCGGCGGTGTTGCCCTCATCGGCATGACCCTTGTACCTCTGCTTTCCGGCCTGTTCGGTTAATATCCGGGCGGTCAAGACAGCATGAGTAAAAACCAAGGCTCCTCCTGTCTGCGGGCAGGGGGAGCCGGAAAGGAGGTCGAGGCCGATTGGATTTACTGTTTAACGCACTGACCGACTGGATCAAGGAGCTGCTGGCTGGTGCGATTGCATCAAACCTGACCGGCATGGTGGATTCCGTCAATAATAAAGTCGGAGATATTGCCACCCAGGTCGGCCAGACACCCCAGGGCTGGAACGGTGGTATTTTTTCCATGATCCAGAACCTGTCCAACAATGTGATGCTTCCCATTGCAGGCGTGATTCTCGCTCTGGTGATGACTATGGAGTTCATTCACATCATCATGGATAAGAACAACATGGCGGAGATCGATACCTGGTCGTTCCTGATGTGGGTATTCAAAACTGCCTGCGCGATTCTGATCGTGTCCAACACATGGAACATCGTGATGGCCGTCTTTGATGTAGCCCAGCAAGTAGTGAACAACGCCTCCGGCATCATCGCCGGGAACACGGCGATAGACCTATCGTCCACGCTGTCCAATCTGGAAAGTACACTGATGGAAATGGATCTCGGCCCACTGGTTGGGTTATGGTTCCAGTCCATGGTGGTGGGGCTGACCATGAATGTCCTGTCCATCCTCATCACCCTGATCTGCTTTGGGAGAATGATTGAAATCTATCTGGTCACATCGGTTGCTCCGATTCCCATGGCAACGATGATGAACCACAGCTGGGGACAGATGGGGCAGAATTATCTGAGGAGCCTTGCTGCACTGGCATTTCAGGGCTTCTTAATCATCGTCTGCGTGGCAATCTACGCTGTCCTCGTCCAGAACATGGTTGTGGAAACGGATATCTCCCTCGCCATCTGGACAGTGATGGGATATACCGTGCTTCTATGCTTTACGCTGTTTAAGACAAGTTCCATTGCCCGCAGCGTATTCAATGCACATTAAGGAGGAGGTGAAGCAGCATGGCTTATGTATCCGTACCCAAAGATTTGAATGCCGTTAAGACAAAGGTTGCCTTTAATCTGACCAAGCGGCAGATCGTCTGCTTTTCCGCAGGATTGGCGGTGGGGCTTCCTATTTTCTTTCTGACCCGCGGTCATGTCAGCGGCAGCGCAGCAACGCTCATCATGGTGGTCGTAATGCTGCCTTTCTTCCTCTTTGCCATGTATGAGAAGAACGGACAGCCGTTGGAGAAAATCATCCGCAATATCGTGCAGGTGTGCTTTCTCCGCCCCAAGGAGCGGCCATACGAAACCAATAACTTTTATGCCGTTTTGGAACGGCAGGATCAATTAGACAAGGAGGTACGAAAGATTGTCCAAGGCGAAAAAGCTCACAAGAGCCGAAAGAAAGCAGATTGAAGCTGCGATTCAGAACGCCAGACGACAAGACAAAAGACACAAATCCGCCCAGGACTCCATCCCCATGGAGCGGATGTTCCCGGACGGCACCTGCCGGGTGCAGGATAACTATTACACCAAAACGGTGCAGTTTCAGGATATTAATTACCAGCTGAACCAGAACGAGGACAAGACCGCCATCTTTGACGGCTGGTGTGATTTCCTCAATTATTTCGACAGCTCCGTGCATTTTGAGCTGTCCTTTGTCAATGCCGCTGCCAACAGCGAGACGTATTCGGAGCGAATTGCCATTCCTCTGCGTGGGGATGAATACGACGATATCCGCATCGAATACACCGATATGCTGAAAAATCAGCTGGCCAAGGGCAATAACGGTTTGATTAAAACGAAGTATCTGACTTTTGGCATCCATGCAGATTCCCTGCGCAGCGCAAAGCCGAGGCTGGAACGGATTGAGACGGATATCCTCAATAACTTCAAGCGGCTGGGGGTTCAGGCATCGCCCATGAACGGCAAAGAACGCCTGGGGCTGATCCATGGGATTTTCCACATGGACGAGCAGCAGCCCTTCGCCTTTGACTGGAACTGGCTGGCTCCCACCGGGTTGTCCGTCAAGGACTTCATCGCACCAAGTTCGTTTTCCTTTAAGACTGGCAAGAATTTCACCATGGGCAGGAAAATTGGAAATGTCTCCTTTCTCCAGATTTTGGCTCCGGAGCTGAATGACCGGATGCTGGCAGATTTTCTGGATATGCAGAGTTCGCTTATCGTGACCATGCACATTCAGTCTGTGGATCAGGTCAATGCCATTAAGACCATCAAGCGCAAGATCACCGACTTGCAGAAGATGACCATCGAGGAGCAGAAAAAGGCTGTCCGCGCCGGATATGATATGGATATCATTCCGTCCGACCTTGCTACCTACGGAAACGAAGCCAAGAAACTGTTGCAGGATTTGCAGTCCAGAAATGAGCGTATGTTCCTGCTGACTTTCCTTGTTCTCAACGTGGCGGAGACCAAACAGCAGCTGGACAACAATGTATTCCAGGCATCCAGCATCGCGCAGAAATACAACTGCCAGCTGACCAGCCTGGACTTCCGGCAGGAGGAGGGGCTGATGTCCAGCCTGCCTCTGGGTCTGAACCAGATAGAGATTCAGAGGGGAATGACCACCTCCAGCGTGGCGATTTTTGTGCCGTTTACGACACAGGAACTGTTCCAGAATGGAAAAGAGGCGCTATACTGCGGCATCAATGCCCTGTCCAACAACCTTATCATGGTGGACAGAAAGCTCTTAAAGAATCCCAACGGCCTGATTCTGGGTACGCCCGGTTCCGGCAAATCCTTCTCTGCCAAGCGTGAGATCGCCAACGTGTTCTTTGTTACAGACGATGACATTATCATCTGCGATCCTGAGTCGGAATACGGCACATTGGTTGACCGTCTGGGTGGGCAGCGCATCCGCATTTCCCCTACCTCCAGTGATTATATTAACCCAATGGATTTGAACCTGAATTACGGTGACGATGAAAACCCGCTGTCTCTGAAATCTGACTTCATCCTGTCTTTGTGTGAGCTGATCGTGGGCGGCAAGGACGGCTTGCAGCCGGTGGAAAAGACCATCATCGACCGCTGCGTCCGCATGGTGTACCGGGACTATCTGGCCGACCCTGTGCCGGAGAAGATGCCCATCCTGGAGGACTTGTATAATGAACTGCTCAAACAGGAGGAAAAAGAAGCACAGTACATCGCAACGGCGTTGGAAATCTACGTTACCGGTTCCTTGAATGTCTTTAACCACCGCACCAGCATCAATATCGAAAACCGCATCGTGGCATTTGATATCAAGGAGCTGGGCAAGCAGCTGAAAAAGATCGGAATGCTGATCGTGCAGGATGCCGTCTGGAACCGTGTGACAATCAACCGGGAGGCGCACAAGTCTACCCGGTACTATATTGACGAGATGCACCTGCTTCTGCGGGAGGAGCAGACAGCAGCGTATACCGTAGAGATTTGGAAGCGTTTTCGTAAATGGGGCGGTATCCCCACAGGTATTACTCAGAACGTGAAAGACCTGCTTTCCTCTCGCGAAGTTGAGAATATCTTTGAAAATTCCGATTATGTGTATATGCTCAACCAGGCGTCCGGCGACCGCCAGATTCTCGCCAAGCAACTGAATATTTCTCCCCATCAGCTCTCGTATGTCACCCACAGCGGTGAAGGCGAAGGGCTGCTTTTTTATGGCAGCACCATCCTGCCGTTCGTGGACAGGTTCCCGAAAGATACGGAATTGTATCGAATCATTACGACCAAGCCACAGGAGCAGGCCGGATAAGAGAAAGGATAGGATCAGATATGGAAAATAAGATGCAGGTTTTTGAAAATGAACAGTTCGGTCAGCTCCGGACAGTGACGATTGACGGCGAACCCTGGTTCGTTGGTAAGGACGTGGCGGAAGCGCTTGGTCATAAGAATACGAAGTACGCACTGGCAACCCATGTATGCGAGGAAGATAAGTGTGTAATCCAAAGGTCGGGATTCCCGACCTTTGAAATCCCTAACCGCGGACTAACAATTATCAATGAATCGGGGTTGTACAGCCTGATCTTTTCAAGCCAGCTGGATGGGGCCAAGCAGTTTAAGCGCTGGGTCACTTCCGAGGTACTCCCCTCCATCCGCAAGCATGGAGCGTATATGACAGATGACCTTCTGGAGCAGGCGGCAATCAATTCTGATGTTGCCGCCAAAGTGGCACAGGCGCTTTTTGAGGAACGAAGCCTCAATAAGAAGCTGACCGGGCAGCTGAAACAGGCCGAAGCGCAGCTGACCAGAGCTTTGCCCAAGGCAGCCTATTTTGATGCGCTGGTGGATGCCCCCGGCTGCACTGGTATCCGGCTGACCGCAAAGGAACTGGGCGTCTCTCAGAGTATGTTTACGTCCTATCTGGTTCGCAAGGAATATGCGTACTACGACCAGAAGGGCAAGATGCACCCGGTAGCATTGGCATACCGCAATGGTCTGTTCGTTGTCCGGGAGTTTGTCGCACAGAATGGACATCGTGGTACACAGATGTTGGTCACACCCAAGGGCAAGCAGGTTTTTCTCTCGGAAAAGGCAGAGATCATCGGCACAGCGTAAGGCTTGCCCGATTTCCATAATGAAATGAGGTGATGTTTATGGCGAAACGTGCGCCCCGTCTTTTGTTCACCGAGGAAGAACTGGAGACGCAAACGCTGGAAAAGCCCATTAAGAGCGCCGAAAAAGCCCAGAAAAAGCTGGAAAAGGCGGAAGAAAAAATCCCCAAAAAGAAGATCGTGCAGAAGCAGCGTGTCTATGACCCGAAAGAAAACCAGGTCGTGACACGCCTTGTTTTTGAAGAAACAGAGAAAAAGCGTCCGTCTGTGCTCTCCCATGCCGTGAAGGAGTCACCGCTGGATGCGCTGTCCCTGACTGCGCATAAGGTGATGCACGACAACACAGAGGACAGCCCCGGAGCCGAGCTTGCACATGATGTAGTTGGGAGCGCCGAGAGCAGTGTCCGCACATTGGCTACCGCCCACCGGAAACTCCAGGACAGGCCATACAGCCGTGTGCTGAAAGCAGAACGCGCCGCAGACCGGGCAAACCTGAAAGCGCTGTACCGGCAGGCGGAGATGAAGGATGGCTGGCGTGTGAACCCCTATTCCCGGTTCCAGCAGCGCAGGGCAATCAAAAAAGCCTATGTGCAGGCCAAGGCCGGGAAAAATGCAGCACGTGCGGTAAAGGCATCGGAGATCACAGCAGCGGCAGCTGCGGAGCGGACGAAAAAGGCAACAGAAAAGGTCAGCCAGTTTTTTGTGCGACACAGAAAAGGGATGGTCATGGTTGGTGTGGCAGCAGCGCTTATTCTGCTGTGCAGCTCTATGATCTCCAGCTGCTCCATGATGATGTCCTCCTTCAGCGCGCCAACTACCCTTTCTACCTATCCCAGCGAAGATGCGGATATGCTGGCGGCAGAGGCGGAGTACCTGTCCATGGAGCAGGAATTGCAGGAGTATTTGGACACCTATGAAGCTACCCATAACTATGATGAGTATCATTTTGACCTGGATGAGATCGAGCATGACCCCTATGTGCTGATCTCCATGATTACGGCGCTGAAAAGTGGGGCGTGGACGATGGACGAGGTAGGCGGAATTCTGACCGACCTGTTTGAACGGCAGTATATCCTGACGGAAATGGTAGAGGTAGAGACCCGCTACCGCACAGAGACACGGACAGGGCTTAGAACAGTGACAGATCCGGAGACCGGCGAAACCTCCGAGGAGGAATATGAGTACGAGGTGGAGGTTCCGTATGACTACTACATCTGCACGGTAAAGTTGGAGAACTACAATCTTTCTCATATCCCCATCCTCATTATGGGGCAGGATACGCTCTCTTTATATGCGGTTTATATGTCCACCCTGGGCAACCGCCCGGATTTATTTGGGGATTCTGCGTATGTCGAGCTTTATTACGGCACGGAGTACCCGACTTATGAAATTCCGGCAGAGGCGCTGGCAGATGAACAGTTCGCTGCCATGATAAAGGAAGCGGAGAAATACCTGGGTTACCCCTACGTCTGGGGTGGTTCTTCCCCAAGTACCAGCTTTGACTGTTCCGGCTTTGTCAGCTGGGTCATCAATCACTGCGGTGTGGGCTGGAATGTGGGGCGGCTTGGTGCAGACAGCCTGCGGGGTATCTGTTCCTATGTTTCCCCGGCAAACGCCAAGCCCGGAGACCTGATCTTTTTTGAGAAAACCTACAACACCACGGGAGCCTCCCATGTTGGCATTTATGTGGGCAACCAGATGATGATTCATTGCGGAGACCCCATCCGATATGTAAGCATTGACACGAGCTACTGGCAGCAGCACTTCCTGTCGTTTGGAAGGCTGCCCCAGCCATGAGAAAGGAGTGTATATGAATCCCAAGATTGAAAAATTGAAGCAGGAGCGCAGCAAAAATACGGAGAAGATTTCTGCCCTCCAGGAACGAAACCGCAAGCTCTCCGAGCAGATTACCAAGCTGGAAAACAACGATATTGTCGGTCTGGTGCGTGAGATCGGCATGACGCCGGAACAGCTTGCAGAGCTGTTGGCTGGCAAGCACAACAAGGAACAGGAAGAAACGGAGGGAATCGCTGATGAGAACTAAAAACAGATTTCGCATGATTTCTGCCATGCTGGCAGTCCTGGTCGCCCTGTTTGCCGTGACGCCCATGCAGGCGTTCGCCTACACGGGAGAAACTGATGCGGTAACGGAAGCCGCCGGAGAACAGAAAGAAGCCATTTCAGAGACGGATTCCGCAAAAAAGGATGCACGGGAAACCGAAAACAGCCTCCCTTATGAGATTAAGGAAAACGAGGACGGCACCATAACGGTCACAATGGGCGAGCGCGAATGGAGCTTTGACCCGGAGGATTCGGACACGGCTGCCCGTATTGGCACGGTAGTCAATGTTCATACCTACCTGCATCTGCGTGATGGGGCTGGCATGGATGCAAATATCATCGGTCATCTGCTGAACGGGGATACCATGGAGATTCTGGAACAGGACGGCGAATGGTACAAGGTCGTTGTCCCGGAGCAGGCCGGCTATGTCCACAGCAACTATGTGAAGGTGGCGGAGCAGGCAGCAACCGGGGAGGATGGCAAGGTCGATGAGAATATGCTGTCTATGCTTCTGTACCTGATGCTTTCCGGCGCTGGCTCTGGTAATGCTTCCGCTGATAGCACCGGACTGACCCCGGACGGCAACATGACCTTAATTGACGATATTGGTTCTTCCTCTGCCGCAGGACAGCAGTTTATTACCTTTGAGACCAAATCCGGCAATACTTTTTATATGGTGATCGACCGTAATGATAAGGGTGATGAGAATGTACATTTCCTGAACCTGGTGGATGAAGCCGATCTGATGGCGCTGATGGAGGACGGCGAAGTGACGGTCAAATGCACCTGTGCGGAGAAGTGCGAAGCCGGTCATGTAGATACGAACTGTTCGGTATGCCGCAATAACATGAGTGAGTGTACCGGCCAGGAAAAGGTGACAGAGCCGGAGCCTACCACGGAGCCTACCGAACCGGAGGAGCCGGATGACGAGGGCAGCTCCGGCATGGGAGGTTTGCTGTTCTTCCTCCTGATCGCTGCCGGTGCGGGAGGCGGCGCTCTGTGGTACTTTAAGTTCCGTAAGCCCAAGGCAGACACCAAAGGCTCCGATGACCTGGATGACTATGATTTCGGGGACGAGGACGATGATGATGTGGACTATGTACCCGACGATGACGATGTAGATACCAGCGAAGAAAGTGAGGATTGACAATGAGACTTGTGATTACCGAGAAGCCCTCAGTGGCAAAATCCATTTCCACCGTCCTTGGCGCAAATAAGCGCCAGGGCGGTTTTTTCGAGGGAAACGGCTGGCTGATTTCCTGGTGTTTTGGACATCTGGCAGAGCTGGCCTCTGCGGATGCCTATGATGAAACCTATGCCAAGTGGAACCGGGAGCAGCTTCCCATCATTCCGGAAAGCTGGCAGTACAGTGTGGGCCGGGATAAGAAAAAGCAGCTGGATCTGCTGTCCGGTCTGATGCACCGTTCCGACGTGACCGAGGTTGTCAACGCCTGTGATGCCGGGCGGGAGGGCGAGCTGATCTTCCGCACCGTGTTCAATCTGGCAGGCTGTGATAAGCCAATGAAGCGGCTATGGATTTCTTCCATGGAGGATGCGGCAATCCGCGAGGGCTTTGAGCACCTGGCAGACGGCAGGGAGTATGACAGCCTGTATGCCGCCGCCCTGTGCCGCAGCAAGGCAGATTGGCTGGTGGGGATCAACGCCACTCGCCTGTTCTCGGTGCTGTATCACCGCACGCTGAATGTGGGACGTGTGGTTTCTCCTACACTGTCTCTGCTGGTACAGCGAGAGGCCGAGATCAAAGCATTTCAGCCGGAACCGTTCTACACCGTCAATCTGAACATGGATGGACTGTCTGCTTCCAGTGAAAAATTCAAGGATAAAAAAGAAGCGGAAGCTGTGAAGCAGTCCTGTGCGGAGGCAGTGATCCGCAGTGTGGAGCAGAAAGAAAAGGCGGAAAAAGCCCCTGCCCTCTATGACCTGACCACCCTCCAGAGAGACGCCAATCGTATCCTGGGCTTTACCGCCCAGCAGACATTGGACTATCTCCAGTCTCTGTATGAAAAGAAACTCTGCACTTATCCCCGTACCGACAGCCGTTTCCTGACAGATGATATGGAAGCCAAAGTACCGGATATTGCGCGGGTTGCCGTGCAGATTTGCAATTCTCCTGTGTCAGAGGTCAACGCTGTGCAGATTTGCAACAGTAAAAAGGTATCCGACCACCATGCGGTCATTCCTACGGAGAGCGCAGGAAAGCAGGATGTGTCTACATTGCCTGCCGGGGAGCGTGAGGTATTGAAGCTGGTATGCCGTCAGGTGCTGATGGCGGTCAGCGCCCCTTTCTCCTATCGTGAAACCGTGGTGACGGTGGATTGCGGCGGTCAGACCTTTACCGCCAAGGGGAAAACCGTTGTTGATATGGGTTGGAAAGCCTTCTTAGACAACGAGAGCAAAGAGACAATTCTTCCGGAACTCTGCGAAGGGCAGCGTTTTACGCAGGTGGAGACTTCCATTGATGAGGGAAAAACCAAGGCTCCTGCTCATTTCACGGAGGACACCCTGCTGTCTGCTATGGAGCGCGCCGGGGCAAAGGAAATGCCGGACGATGCGGAGCGCAAAGGCCTGGGCACTTCGGCCACTCGCGCCGGGATTCTGGAAAAGCTGGTATCCGGAGGCTTTGTAGAGCGCAAAAAGAGCAAGAAAACGGTGCATCTGATTCCCCAGGAAGTGGGAATGTCCCTGATTACCGTCCTGCCGGAACAGCTCCAGTCTCCCCTGCTTACAGCGGAATGGGAAAATATGCTCAAAGAGATCGAGCATGGGGAGCTGACTGCGGAGGTATTTCTGGACGGGATCAGCGGTATGGTGTCTGATTTGGTTCGGGATTATGAGGTATCGGATGGAGCGGAGGTGCTGTTTCCGTCAGGCAGACCGGTGGTGGGCAAATGTCCCCGTTGTGGAAGTCCTGTAACGGAGAGCAAGACTGGCTTTTTCTGTGAACGCAGGGACTGTCGTTTCGGCCTGTGGAAGGACAACCGCTATTTGTCCGCCAAGCATATCGTGCTGACAAAAAAGATGGCGCAAGCGCTTCTGAAGGATGGCAAAACCTTTGTCAGCGGGATGTATTCGGAAAAGACTGGCAAGACCTATTCGGCCTACCTTGTTCTGGCGGACGATGGCGAGAAATCCAGCTATTCGTTGGAATTTGACAAGGAGGGCGTATGAAGTTAAGCCCGGCGGAACGGGAGACCATCATTTTATTTTCGGATGCGGATGATACCGCCAGCGTCTACACCCATGATAAAAGGCTCATCAAAAAGCTGGACGAACTGTGCCGGAAATGCCCGGATGAAATCCGCATGGAACGAAAACCTGCACACGGGGCGCATTTCTATGTGGTTCCGAAAGCCTGCGTTTCCGTCCGGGAACCGTTCAGCAAGGAACGCCGGGAGGCTGCCAGTAAGAGAGCCAAGGAAAACGGCACAGTGCCTCCAAACAGGGGCATAAGCCCCAATCCCATGTAAGCAGTCAGGCAGAAAGGAAGGTTTATGGCAGAAAAGCAAAGCAACAAAGAACGGCTCCGGGAGATCACCGCCAGCATTGAGACAGGGATCAAAGAGCTGTTCCAGTCGGAGAAATATGCGCAGTATCTCCAGGTGATGAGCCGGTTTCACCGATACAGCGTCAATAACCAGATGCTCATCTATATGCAGAACCCCAATGCCACGCTGGTGGCCGGGTTTAACAAATGGAAAAATCAGTTTGGCAGAAACGTGACGAAGGGTGAGCATGGCATCAAGATCATTGCGCCGACACCCTACAAAAAGAAGATCGAGCAGGAGAAACTCGACCCGGACACCAAACTGCCCATGCTAGATATGGATGGGAAAATCATCGTTGAGGAAAAGACCATCCAGATTCCCATGTATAAGCCAACAACAGTTTTTGATGTTTCCCAGACGGAGGGCAGGCCGCTTCCGCAGCTGGCAGAGAATCTGACCGGAAAGGTTGCCAACTATCAGCTGTTCATGGAGGCGCTCCGGCGTTCGTCCCCGGTGCCGATTTCTTTTTCTATTATGACAAAGAAAATGGATGGTTATTTTGATCTTCAGGAGCAGGATATTGTGTTGCGGCGCGGTATGAGCGAGGTACAGACAGTTTCAGCCGCAATCCATGAGATTGCTCATTCACTGCTCCATAATACTGCGAAAGGCAATGATGAATTAACAGACTCATGGAAGGTCATTATGACCAGTGAGGGCGGAACAAAACGAGATTTCAGCACCGGATTTGAGACCGAAGCAGAGGCAATCGCATTTACAGAGGCAGAAAGCTGGTGCTATGTGGACGAGAATCAGTTTGAATGGCAGCTTGAAGTGGAAAAAACAGATTTACCGGAGACGGTCAGGGTATCCAGAAACACAGAGGAAGTCCAGGCAGAAAGCATTTCGTTTGCGGTCTGTGCTTATTATGGCATCGCCACTGGAGAAAACAGCTTCGGTTACATTGCCACCTGGTCGAAGGACAAGACCCTGCCGGAGCTTCGGCAAAGCCTGGAGGTTATCAACAAGACCGCAGGCGGGCTGATTGGGGATATTGACCGCCATTACCGCGAGATTATCAAGGAACGTGAAGCAGAGCTGATTGCCGCAGAGCCTGCCATGACCATGGAACAGCTCTATACTGTGGGTGGGGATAAATACCTCCATGTGCAGCGCAGCGATGGGGGTGTGGATTACACCCTTTACGATAAGGCAAGCGGAAAAGAAATCGACGGTGGACAGCTGGATATGCAGGACGTAACACTGGCAGAGGCGGCATTGGAAATCCGCAAGCTCCATGAAATCAGCCCGGATGAAGTAATTGCTGTAACGGACATCGGGATTCTGGATGAATTGCAGGCTGCGGAAACCGCTGCCATGGAAGCTGCTGCTGTCATCGAGCCGCCTGTGGAAGAAATCCCGGAACCAATGACGGATGTGCCGCCCGACCCGGCTATTTCTATCGAAGCCAGAAATGCCTATGGCTATACTGATGATGCCATGCTGCCCCTGACAAAAGATCGTGCAATGGAACTTTTTGAACGGGATGTTCCGGTGTATCTTCTCTATGGGGATAATACCGAGGCCATGGCCTTTGAGCCGGAGGAAATCTTACAGCATGACGGCATCTTTGGCGTTGACGGAGCAGATTGGGAGCAGGTCAAGGAACAGTTTGCTGTTGTTGCTCCGAACAAATGGGAGGAAGTCTTTCGCTGGTCAGCGACAGATAGCTTCTGCATCTTCCAGCTGTTGAACAGTGCAGCAGATATCCGATTTATGAATATGGACTATCTGAAAAGCAAGGGGCTGGAACCAACTGCTGATGATTATACTGCCGTCTATGCCGGGGAACTTCGTTATGCCGGGGATACCGGGAACAAGCTGGATGGTCTGTATCAGACTTTCAATATGAATCGCCC
>Ga0129307_1001476_pt1 | contig 24576 bp, 23 predicted proteins | sample P1105metagenome_FD_94437 | JGI IMG/M metagenome (GOLD analysis project Ga0129307, IMG submission 94437) | Capybara group fecal microbial communities from Wisconsin, USA - P1105 metagenome | ecosystem: Host-associated > Mammals > Digestive system > Large intestine > Fecal | place: USA: Wisconsin...
GTCATGCAATTTTCAAGGAACTGATTGCTGGAAATAAGTCCCAGCCACTATGCAAATCGCATTTCTGCGTTTTGATTAAAAAACATTTATTTCTTCTTGACTTTTAATAGTTAGTCTTTCTTTGTTGTAGTTTTCTTCCGGATCTTTCTGCTAAACATGGGATTAGCGGGGATTGAGCAGTAGACGTTTTTTACCAAATTCTGCTTAATATGCAGAAATCCACCTACGGCAGTATATTTTCGATAAACATCTCTGCCGGATAATTAAACAAACCATTCTAGCAGTCCGAGCCACAAAAAAAATACTGCTAGGGCTTCAGAAGCTGCACAAATAGCAGAATTCAGTTTAAAAATCCTACTGCTTATAGTTCTGTTCTTGGGATTACGGCAGTAATAAGACATTTCCTACTGCCAAATTGATAAAAGAATCAAATCAAGAAGATTATACACTGAGAACATCGGTGTGTCCAGCTAACCATATGCTTTTTTGATGATAAAAACAGCGATTTTCTACTGTACAAACATAAGAAACAACTGTATAATTTAGGATTAGACATGCAGTTGAAGAATTATTAAATCATTCAAAAACGCATAAGGAGGTCTATTACATGATTTATTCAACAGAAGTTAAGAACATGTGCCCTGTTACTCAGGGAGTACATCATGGCGCTGCTCCCATTCCTGAAGAAGCAAAATGGGTACAGGCTAAGCAGATTACAGACATTTCAGGCTATACTCACGGTATCGGCTGGTGTGCACCTCAGCAGGGTGCCTGCAAACTTTCATTAAACGTTAAGGATGGTATCATCCAGGAAGCTCTCGTAGAGACAATCGGTTGTTCCGGTATGACTCATTCAGCAGCTATGGCAGCTGAGATCCTTCCCGGTCTTACTGTTCTTGAGGCACTTAACACAGACCTTGTTTGTGATGCTATCAACACAGCTATGAGAGAGCTCTTCCTTCAGATCGTATATGGTAGAACTCAGAGTGCATTCTCTGAAGACGGTCTTCAGATTGGTGCAGGTCTTGAGGACCTTGGTAAGGGAACCCGTTCAATGGTTGGTACAACCTACGGTACTCTTGAAAAGGGACCCAGATACCTTGAGCTTACAGACGGATATATCACAGGTATCGCTCTTGACGAGAACGATGAGATCATCGGTTACAAGTATGTTAACTTTGGTAAGATGATGGACTTCATCAAAGCTGGCAACGACGCTGCTACAGCTCTTGAGAAGGCATCAGGTCAGTATGGCAGAGTTGCTGATGCAGTTCGTGTCATCGACCCCAGACATGAGTAAGAAGAAGGAGGACAATTAATTATGGCATTATTTGAATCATATGAAAGAAGAGAGCCCCAAATTCTTGCTTGTCTTAAGCAGTACGGCATCTCATCAATTGAAGAATGTAAGAAAATCACAGACGACGCTGGTATCGATGTATATCACCTCATCGAAGGCATCCAGCCCATCTGTTTCGAAAACGCTAAGTGGGCTTACACAGTAGGCGCTGCTATCGCTATCAAGAAAGGCTGCCGCAAAGCTTCTGAAGCTGCTGCAGCAATCGGTGAAGGTCTTCAGGCTTTCTGTATCCCCGGATCAGTTGCTGATACCCGTAAGGTAGGTCTTGGCCATGGTAACCTTGGTAAGATGCTCCTTGAAGAAGACACAGAGTGTTTCGCATTCCTTGCAGGTCACGAGTCATTCGCTGCTGCTGAGGGTGCTATCGGTATCGCTGAGAAGGCTAACAAAGTTCGTCAGAAACCCTTAAGAGTTATCCTTAACGGTCTCGGCAAAGATGCTGCTCAGATCATTTCCCGTATCAACGGTTTCACATTTGTTGAGACAAAGTACGATCCTTATACAAACACTGTTAAGGAAGTTTCCAGAAAGTGCTACTCAAAGGATGCTAACTCACCTCGTGCAAAAGTTAACTGCTACGGCGCTAACGATGTTTGCGAAGGCGTTGCTATCATGTGGAAGGAGAACGTTGACGTTTCCATCACAGGTAACTCAACCAACCCTACAAGATTCCAGCATCCCGTTGCAGGTACATACAAGAAGGAGCGTCTTGAGGCTGGTAAGAAGTACTTCTCAGTTGCTTCAGGTGGTGGTACAGGTCGTACACTTCACCCCGATAACATGGCTGCAGGTCCTGCTTCCTACGGTATGACAGATACCATGGGCCGTATGCACTCCGATGCTCAGTTTGCAGGTTCTTCATCAGTTCCCGCTCACGTTGAGATGATGGGTCTTATCGGTGCAGGTAACAACCCTATGGTTGGTATGACTGTTTCTACAGCCGTTTCTATCGAAGAAGCTGCTAAGGCAGGTAAGTTCTAATACTTCTTTAGAGAATAATTCTATAGAAACAATAAAGGTCCGAAGCCACACGGCTTTGGACCTTTTTATGTGCAATTTGGGCTGTCCCCATTCTGCACCGTGCAGTTTGGGGACAGGCCCCAAATTGCACATTTTTTCAATAAAACAGTAAACATGCTCCGGCGAGAGCGGCGCAAGCGGGAATATAAATCAGAAAGTGCCTTACGTGCACTTTCCAGTTGTATCCAAACAAATGTGGTCCCACCACATCCTTTACTTCAGGATAAAAGTGAGGGAAGAAGTTCGAATGGGAAAGCAACACCCAATCAAAGAATCCGATATCAAATAACTCCATCCCATAGAGCATAGTAATGAATCTTATGAAGAAGCCGCCAAATCCAAACTCATTCCTTATTCCGTCCCATGCACCTATGCCAAAGGCTAAGGGGTATAAAAGGAATGCAAATACCAGGATAATCCACCCTATAACATGTGCTCCCTTAAAACGCTCTTTCCTTTCCGGAACTGCATCCAAAATTTCCTTTGGTGCAGAGCCAAAAAACTTCTTGTTCTGAATGAATCCGACTCCGGCATATAAAATCAGGAAATATGCCAGCATCAGCATAAGGGTAGCTATTATGGTTATGGTCATTTAGGCTCCTCCCTAAACAATATCCTCACGATAATCATTTTCACATAGAAATCACAGAAGCCAATCATCAGCTTGTGAAGCAGGCCCACATTATCGTAGATATCTCGGTATCCGCGCATGTAGCTCCTGGAGGAAACTATGACGAAATCATCACTCCACTTTTCCAAATCCCAGGCTTTCTCTACAGAAAAGAATGCCCGTACATCACCGATGCCCGCTTCCTTAAGCCAGGTCTTGGTCATCATCCTTGCGCCCCGCTTATTACATGCATCAAAAACTACGGCTCCTCCGGGGAAGTGCTTCGCAAGCTTGCAGAATAATGTCCTGACATCCTCTGTTTTGAAGTAATAGAACACTCCCGTAGCAAAGAAAATTGCCCCCTCCGAGCCATCAATCTCGTCCATCCATCTGTCATCATTAATATCAAATGGCAAATTGATTTCCCTCCTGCTTGCAGGAAGGAGCTTGTCCCTCACCTCAATTACATCAGGCATATCAATGTTGTAACCTTTACACGTGCCGTTATCGCACTTTCGTACAGTATCATCCAGGCCGCATCCAAGGTTAACTACGGCTGCGTTTGGCTTCTTCTTAAGATATGCCTTAACTTCACAGGCTATATCATACTGGCGCTGAGCCACCTCAAGGGCTCCGAACAGGCCCACGCCCGACTCCATTTTTTTGCCCTTTTCGGCAAAGTCATAGTCAAGCATATTGCAGATTCTCTCTGCCTCCTCATCCTTAAACAATTCAGGAAAGCGCTCAGAACACACTTTTCTGCCGTATAAGGGTATTATCAGCGTCTCTTGTACTGTATTTTTCTCAATGTGATATTTCTGCATATTATCCTCTACTTCATTCCTACCAAGAGCGTAGAGCCCGAAAGACCCATTCTATTCAATCACTTTCACTTTATATCCAAGATTCTCGATAATTTCGGTAATCTCGGCATCCGATATTTCCTTGCCAAGCTTAACTATGGCTGTACCTCGGCTAAGCTTTACCTTGGCATTGATTCCATCCACGGAATTAAGGGCATTCTGAACCCTTAATGAGCAATGGTCACAGACCATTCCCTCAATTCCCACAACCTTTGTAGCAATAACCTTATCAAGTTTCTTTGGCTTTATGGGTTTACCCTTTCCCCCGCCTCCACAGCAGGCCCCCTCGCCTTTAAAATGAGCGAGGGAGTTTTTCACTGCGAAATAGAGGATGGCAACTACTATAACAATTATGATGATATTCGATACTGTAGAGCTCATAATACCTCCCACATGACTCCCATATTTTGGAAGCCTCCTTCAGGTGCGCAGGATGCGCAGATTTTCTTATGTCGTTAGTCACAGCTAACCTTTGAACATACTTAAGGGGCATACCCTTTGTCAGGTTAAACCCGGCATAGGTTATGCCCCCTTATTTCCGATAACTCCCTGTCACGAAGTTAGCCTATGCTAACAGAAATAATACCACCATCTGCTTCGAAATGCAAGGGGATGTGCAACTTGGGCCTGTCCCCATTCTGCACCGTGCAATTTGGGGCCTGTCCCCAAACTGCACCTAAAGCTTGTACTGGGACAGGTCGGTGTTGATTTCGTCGGAGTATTTGCTTAAGTTGCCGGAGACGCTGGCAATGTTTCTGGTCTCGTCGCGAAGTCTGTTGCTCTCTGCCACAATCTGGTCACTTAAGTTGAGGACCTCAGTGATATTTGTGGCCTGATCCTTGGTTGTGGTTGCATTGCTTGTTGCAACGTTGTTAACCTTCTCGATTCCGGAAGCGATCTCGATAATTCCCTCTGTTGCCTTTCCAACATCCTCATAGATTGTGTTGAAGGAATCGTTAGCTCCCTCCATACCTGCAATACATGCATCCATATCTTTCACGCAGATATCGGCTTTCTTATCGATATCATCTATATTCCTGGTGATATCTTCAATCAATCTTCTGATTGTATCGGTGGCTTCCGAAGACTGGTTGGCAAGGAGACCTACTTCCTGTGCTACTACGGCAAATCCCTTACCCATTTCACCTGCTCTCGCTGCCTCAATGGACGCATTTAAGGAAAGCAGATTGGTCTGAGCGGAAATTGCATTAATTGCTTCTGTGATTCCGGTGATTTCCTCAACGGATTTGGATGTAACCTTAATAAGTGATGTAAGCTCGCTTATGGTATTGCTCAGGGTTCTGACATTCTTGGTCATTGAAGCCATTTCGTCCTTACCCTTTCCTGAAGCCTTCATGGTCTCATCGCAAAGCTTACGGACATCATCTGCGTTGGTTGCCAGCTGATTCGATGTGGAAGCCAAATCATTGGCAGACTCAGCAATGTTTTCAATGGCCTCACTCATGGAATTTAAGGTGTCGTTAAGTTTCTCAATTGATTCACCCTGATTCTGGTTAGCATCTGTAAGGCTGTTTGAAATCTCAATACATTCGCCCGCTCTGTTGCTCATGGATCCCGAAATATCCGACAGGCCGTTAAGGGTCGTTCTCATTTTCTCAATATAGCTGTTCAGGCTCTCACTGAGGGTTGTTATCTCATTATTTCCTTCGGGCTCAAGAGAAACTGTAAAGTCACCCTTGCTGATATCTGTAATTCTTTCGGTTACTTTCGTTACCGGGCCAATGGCCTTATTAATTGTAAAGTACATAATAACTGCCATCAGGATAATCAGCAAAAGGCCGATTCCCATGGTCAGAATCATAACGTGGATTATTGTGTCACTAAGTATAGATGAGGGTACCGCACTTACAACTACCCATGATGTATCTTCAATATCTGTTGCGGTAAGCATCATGCCGCCTGCCGAGGTATCAACTGTTTCTACCTTACTGCCTTCTCCCGAAAGGGAGGTGTCCAGCTTGTCGAAAACAGTGGCAATACCTAAAGCAACCGGATCGGTGGTGTCCTGAAGGGTCTGGCCCACACTTTCTTCAACGTTACTGATGAGAATGTCCTTTGATTCCTTGTTGATGATGTAGTACTTGGCATCCGCTGAAATGGACTTGAAGTTGTTCATTCTCTCAGCCAGCTTGTCAAAATTTATATCGCTGCTGAGAACCACACCGTCACTGATCATCACTGCGCAGGCCAAACAGGTTTTGCCGGTTGATGCATCCACATAAGGTTCGGATGAATAAATACTTCCGTTTTTGGCAAGAGCTCCCTGATACCATGCTCTGTCTGTAAAAACAAAGGTGCTGTCAGGAATCCAGCCCGATCCGTCCAGGAAAACATTCTCCTTACCGAAGGCCATGTAAATATCCTGAGAGTCAGGGTCTGATTTCGTAATGGCCAAAAGCATGGTAAGCATATCGTCATAGGACATCTCAGGGCTGTTTTTTATTACTGCTGCCGTCTGGTCAACTCTCCCTTCAACACTCTTCCACCAGCTGTGAATTTCGCTGGCATAGGTAACCGACTCTCTTGCCAGAATGTTATAGGTAAGAGGCTGAATGTTATCAACTGAAAGCTTTATACTGATCTGGGTGATAACAATGATTATAACGGCTGAAAAGATGATGATTTTGGATAATAGTGACTTCTTAAGTGATCCTCGTTTCGACTTCATGTACTTTCTCCTTGAACTATGCTTGAATTTTGTGACAATTCGCCCAATGTCGATGTAATATAATGATAATATACATCAAAAATATAATCAAGAGGAAAAATACAGTGTATTTTATCAAATATATCTCTAATTCAGTATCACTTTGCCTTCGGAACCTCCGATGAACATGACTTTTCCATCCTTCGGCATTGGAAGAACATTCGTCGCGCTTAAAATATGCGATGAGTATACGGGCTCACCATATTTGTTGTAGACGTAAACTGCGCAGTCTTCGGGGCGTGAAGTCATAATTACATCCGTATTCACCCTTGCTTCCCCTATATTAAACCAGACTGCCTCATTCGCCTTTAAATCCACTTCTTTGACACTCTCATCAAATTCAGGAATGCCATCATTGGAAATCAGCTCCCATCCATTACTGCAGTAAAGAGCAATTCCGCCCTCCAAGGCCTCAGCCTTAATATCCAGCATATCTCTGTTGCTGCTTGAAGGAATTGTGGTAAAAGCCACGGCATTCTCCTCATCCACAATCTTAAGGATTCTTGTACCCATGCCTGTTACGCAGTAAAGATATCCCGGCACATCCTCTGAAACCACCACCCTTACTATGGGGAAATCAAAGGTCTGGGAGTTATAGGCATCCTTTGAAAGCATATACTCCGATGCACAAACCCCTGACCAGAATGCCTTTAACTCCTCACTTATGGGGTTAGGCTCCATTTTCTCTCCGCAGTAGGTACTTCTTTCGCTCACACCAACTTCAGGCAAGTTCTCTTTTCTGTCAATCTTGATATAAACCTTGCCATCCGCCCCCTCTTCAAACCTCAAAACCTCCGGATTTGAAGCAGGCTTCATATCATTATTGTCGCTGTCTGCCACTTCGTAAGCAAGCTTTACAAAGCTTCCGTCCTTTGTATATCCGTAATCAGTTCCGCCGGATCTTAAGGGCCCGATGTTCTCCACGTGCACGTACTTATGGTCAGGAAACGCTATTCTCACGCTATCCCAGCCAAGACCGCTGTTAATCACATAGTCACCCTCATATTTATCGTATGATGAAGGAATATCAAGACTTATGTCAAAATCCGAAGTTTCCTCCTCTTTCAGCTTCAATCCCTCTTCCTCGAGGCATGCATCAAGAATAGCTTCCGCCACCAGCTGATTTAATGTGCTGTTTCCGCCGTTGGTAAGCACAGCAACGCTGATTTCTTCTTCCGGGGCAACCAAAAGGTAGGCGTGATTTCTGTCTACATCTCCGCCCTTCCCAAGGACTTTAACCTCTGTATTCTCATATTCTCTGTCATTTACCGAATCCCAACCAAGGCCGTTTCTGTCCTTAAAATCGTCCGTATTCTGCCAGAGTGTTTCCATGTCAGACTTGGCTTTCTCGGATAAAAGCTCATCCGCGTTTCTAAAGAAAGCAGCGCCAAAGTTTGCAGTGTCAGAAGCTGTGGCATAAACCCCACCCGCTCCTATGCTCATAATTACATCATTCTCAAAGCGAACCCCGTCCGCTGAGAAGGCTGGAGCAAGGCTTTCTATTAAAGAGGCCTTATCTCCCGTGGATGTGGATGTTCCGCCGGTGGAAGCTGCCAAATACCGAGCCACGTAATCCCCAAAAGACATGCCGGTTACGTTTTCCACTGTGACACCCAAAAGATCGAAGCCGTCGTTACAGTAGGCACTGTATTCTCCGGGGTTGCATCTTAACCTCTGTTTAACCAGGGTGTCAAAAAAAACCTCATCATGGAAAGCATTCTCCTTTCCGTAAAGGAAAGGCCCTACATAGGTGGTTCCCTGAATTCCCGAAGTATGATTCATCAGCATGCGAACAGTAATGTCCTTATACCTTGAATCCGCCATTTTGAAATTCGGAATGTAGTCAGTAACAGGGGCATCCAAGGAAACTTTACCCTCATCCACAAGCTGCATCACCGCTGCCGTTGAGTAAACCTTGCTGACGGAGCCCACGCAGTAAACATATTCATCATTTAATTCTTTGGCACTGACCTTTAATCCTGCAAAGGCTGCCGTACACATAAGACCAAGGCATCCCAAAAGGAGTGCTTTATTTATGGTAAAAAAACGATTATCTCTCATCTTCTCCTCCTTTATTCCGTCATCAGCTCGTTTACAGATATCTTTCTGATTCTTCCTGCGCTTAAATATGTCACGAAGTAACAGAAAACAATAAGAAAAACATCCCCGATGATAATAACCGGAATACTGGTGCTTGCAATTGTTGCAAAAATAGCTCCCCAGAAAAAACTGTTTAAATACACTACAGCTACAGATGCCACCACTACGCTTATGATAATTACCGGCATAAACTTGAGAGCAATCTGGGTCATAAGATCCTTAGATGAGTATCCAAGGCCCTTCATAATGCCAAGGCTCTGTCTTTGTCGCCTTACCTCCGACGCAGAAATGATTGATAAAATTACACCCACGATTCCTGAAATAAGGAAAAGTGCGATGAAGGTAAAAGTCCTGGTGGTTTCACCTATGGGAACCAGCTGAGTTTTTATAATTCCCTCATATGACCCGATATCTTTAATAATGTACGATCTGCTGTTTCCTCTGATTAACCTGTCTCCGATTCTTACTGCATAATCCAAATCCGTTACCCCGTACTGTGAAAGGAGAACCGCGATTTTTTCATCAGCAACAGCCTTTATTCTTTCATCGAGATCTTTGGGTCCCTCTTCATCTGTGGCTCCGTCCTTGGCTGTTCCGCCAAAATGCTCGGATATTGTCTTCTCCAGTTCTGTAAGACTTACTCCCTTATCGGGATAAACTGCCAGAAGTCTTGGCTCACTGTTAATAACCACTCTTTCATAGCCCTCAGTGGTAAGGTAAACCGTAGAACCTCCATTATGAAGGCTGCCTATTATTCCCGTTATAATATACTGCTTCTCGATTCCGTTATGCTCCAAAGAGATGGAATCTCCAATGTTCCGGCCTTCACTCTGACTTCTCCTAAGGCCAATCATTATCTCGTTATCTCTCTCAGGAAATCTCCCAAGATAAGGCTTAATATTCTCTGCATCGCCAAAATCACCAAAAACCGTAGCTACAGCCGGATTGGACGAGCCTTTAACTGAAAGATAATCCCCGTCATGGCGTATTAAGACCTTTCTGACTCCGGGAATTTTCAATATTTCCTCTCTGGTTGATTCGGAATCCGCATTTCCCATGAGGTTCACCATCAGGATATCTGTATCCGTACCCATCATGGCGATCAATCCCCCTGCGCCGTCCTTGAAGGAGTTAAAAGTCAGAGCCGAAAAAAGAAGCGCAGTTCCGGCTGTAACAATACATATAATAATTCCGATACAGGATTTAAGATTTCCCAAAAGGCCCTTAAAAGCAAGGGACTGGTTGATTCCAAGTCTGCTTCTGTCAAGAGGCAGGAGATTCTTTGAAAAGCTGTGGGTTTTGATGCCTTTTCTTAAAGCCACAACCGGAGGGAAATTCTTCACCGTTCTTGCCTTTAAAAGTGCAAAGGCTACCACCGCTAAGATTATAAGAATTGTTATCAAAGCAATGAGAAGCAAATCGCTGCTGCCACGCACATTTCGTCCAAGCACCACACTCATGCCGTGATTAATTACGGGTGTCAGAGCAATATCAGCCACCGCTCCCATTATGGCTCCGATGCTTCCTACAATAATATATTCGTACAGATAGGCAAGAGAAATCTCCTTTGAGCGATAACCCAGGGCTTCGAGAACACCGATCTGCTGCATCTGGTCTTCAATGTCATTGGAGATTTTGTGTCTTATCATATAAAGAGAAGAAACAAAAGTTACAGCTGAAAGGGCCACAATCATAAGGACATAGATGCTTAAGAATGTGGTTTCATTGATTTTCTCGTCCCCCACACAATTATTTCTTACGTTATTTCCCAGATCCTCAGCGGCGGCCTCACTGCATTTGTCAATATATTCATCATAATCAAAGCTCTCTGAGGGGTTAAACATAAGCATAACTCCCTCACAGTCTAAGGATGTTGTGAAAATATTGGTAAACCTCTCATAATCCTCATCAGAAAGAATCAGCTTGAATCCGTAGCCATCGCTGCTCATAAGACCGGTTTCATAGAAACCCGCAATAGTAAAGGGATATTCTTTTCCTCCGGCGATAATCGTAAACTCATCTCCCGGTTTATGTCCCTTAACAATCTGGAAATTTGTAGGAAGCCATAAGGGGTGCTCCAGGGCTTCTATTTCTTCATCAGACAGCCTGTCTCCCTTCACAAAGCTCTCCAGCTTACGCTCTGTATTCTCATTTACAAAGCTGAAATTGTAGGACACTGTGTCTCCATCCGAAGCATAGGCATCCACCATGTCAGCCCAGAGCATTCTTCCCTGGGCCACATCTGTGATACCGTAATCTTCATTAAGGATGTGTCTAAACCCGTCCCTGTACTTCTCTCCCCTGAAGAGCACAGCATATTCTGTGCTTCCGGACCTTTCAAAGCTTTCATCGAAAGCAGTATCTACCTTTATCTTGTTGGAAAGAGCAATGATGAGCATGAATGCGGTGAAAAATGTGAGCACCATGATACCGATTGCTTCTCTCTTGTTTTTCTTTAAATTGAATAAGGAAAGTCTAAGTATCTTCATTCCTACCACCCCATCTTATCCAAGAACTCAGTTAAACCTGCTCTTCTTTCCTTCTCATCGTCTTCCCCATAGGGACACATTCTGTAGTCTCCAACAATTCCTCCGTCTCGAAGGTACAAAACTCTTGTGCCTCTTAAGGCAGTTTTGATATCGTGAGTTACCATAACGATGCTCTGCCCGTTCTTGTGAACTTCTGTGAAAATATCCAAAACGTCCTTTCCTGAGGCAGAGTTAAGTTGACCTGTGGGTTCATCCGCAAAAAGAATTCTGGGATTATTAATTACTGCCCTTACAATTCCGACTCTTTGAGCCTCACCGCCTGAAAGCTGATTGGGGTATTTATTAAAGTCCTCTTCCTTTAATCCTGTCTTAAGAAGAAGTTCTTTCGCTCTGTCCACCAGCTCTTTGGAGTTCTTCTGAACAATCAAAGCACCGGTAAGAACATTATCGAGAACCGTCTGATTTTCCAAAAGATAAATGCTCTGGAAAACGAATCCGCAGTTGCCGCGTCTGAAGATAGCCAGTTCGTCATTGGAAAAACCCTGGATCTCCTTGCCGTCAAAAATAACCTTTCCCATGCCGGGCTTGTCCATTCCGGAAAGAGCATAGAGAAGTGTTGATTTACCTGAACCTGAAGAACCCATTATTACTGTGAAGTCACCCTCTACTATCTCTAAATCCAGATTCTTTATTACGTGCTGCAAAGTTCCTCCGTTTGAAAAGGACTTGCAAAGTTTATCTGTCTGTAAAATAAAAGAAGCCATATATAATTCATCCTTTCGCTCATGATTATCCATGTTACGACTTGAATTATATATGGTCTCTTGAAAGACTTCTTTGTCTGAGTATTATTAAATTCTTAACAGATTCTTAACTTAAAGGGATGAGAAGAGTAATACAAAAGCCGTCTTCCGTATTTGCAGGAAGCATCTCTCCATTCATCTTCTCCATGAGGGTCTTTGCAATGTAAAGTCCCAGGCCGCTGCCTTCCTCCTTACTGTCTGCCCACTTTTTCCCTCTGTAAAACTTGTTGGCAATAAGACTCATCTCATCCTCCGGAACCCCCGGCCCGTAGTCTCTTATACGCATTTCCAGAAACTCCTCAAGGATGTCGTAGGTTATGTCAATTTTCGTCTCCGCATATTTATAGGAATTGGAGATTATATTACCGATTACCTGGCCCAAACGCTTTGTATCAACGTTTATAAGAGTCTTCGGGATTTCTCCGGCACTTACAAGCCCCCTGTCATCGTACTTTCTGACAATGTCCCCAATTACAAGGGACTCCTCATCCTTAAGGGAAACCTTAAACTCTCCCAGATCATCCAAAGTGGAGGCAAAAAGATCTCCTACCAGGGCGTCTATCTGATCGGCTTTGCTGCTTATGTTGCCAAGTTTCTCGAGAATCTCCCCATTATCGCCTTTAGCCTCGCCATCCCTCATGAGCTTGGCCTGCAAAAGTTCTGTGGTAAGCTTGATTCCCGTAATAGGGGTCTTCAGGTCATGACTCAGGGAAGCCACCAGCTCCTTCTCCTTCTTCTGAAGGGCCACTTCCCTTTTTCTTGATTCCGCCAGCTCTTCCCTCATAATGTCAAAGCTTTCGGTAAAAGCGCCAAAAATATTGCTTCTGTCCATCATCAATGGCTCATCCAGTTTGCCCTCAGCCACAAGGCCTGCAAATTCCTTCATTCTTTCGAATGGATTTACCAGCCGGTTTTCCACATATTTGCCAAAAACCAAAGCCCCTCCGATAAAGATAAGGCCAAGAATACTTACACCGATGATAATGGTGCTTCTTGCTTTTGCGTATGAGCCAACGGGGTCAGTAAGCAGAATTACGCTTCCAACTACCTTGTTGTCTATCATGGCATAAGCATAGGGATAGCCCTCTTTAATTGCCCTTTCCAGGGTAAAATCTTCATATTCTCCGGATGACTTTGCATTCATGAGAAGAATCTGATTTTGCATGTCAAGGATAAGATAATCCGCCTCATAGTCTCTTTCCCTCAGATTATCGAGATTATCCCAGGCTTCTTCCGCATCGGTTTTGATCTCATTCAGTTGTACTGTTATCTCATCATTTCTGGTATAACCTTTGATTCCGTATTTGCCCCATAAAGTAAAGGCAGAAATTCCAAGAATAAAGAGTATCGCAAGAAATGCAACGAATCTGTAATAATTTCTCATGGTTACTTCCCAATGGCTGACGCATCAATCATATATCCCACACCCCAAATCGTCTTTATGATTTCCGGGTTGTTGGAGTCCTTTTCGATTTTCTCACGCAAATGTCTTACGTGAACCGCCAGGGTGCCTTCACCTACAAACTCATCTCCCCATACTTCTGATAAAAGTTCGTCCTTGGTCACTACTCTGCCGGAATTCTCAAGAAGATACTTAAGGAGTTTAAACTCCATGGCCTTAAGGCTTACTGTTTCATTGCCTCTCTTTAAGCTGTATGAGTTCACATCAAGGCTTACCTCATCCGTAATCTTTGCCGGTGTCTTGCTTTGCTCCTTTACGGCTTCCTTGGCCTTTTCATAGCGGAGAAGGGTGGTTTTTACCTTGGCAAGAAGCACATTCAAAGAATAGGGTTTCTTAATATAATCATCACCGCCGATGTTAAGGGCAATCAGCACGTCGTCATCACTGGTTCTTGCACTGATGAAAAAGATAGGCATATCAAAATCTTCTCTCACCTTCTTGCAAAGGTCAAAGCCCGACTTTTCGCCAAGATTAATATCCAAAAGAAGAAGAGAAACCTCATGGCGGCTTAAGAAGGTTACCGCTTCCTCGAAGCTTGTCACATAAGCCGTCTTCACGTCAAACATATTAAAGTATTCTGCGGTAGACTGAGCAATCACCTCATCGTCATCCACCATCAAAACTTTAAACTCATCCATCTTCCCCACACCCTTTCATAAATGTAGTAACAGTTATATTATACATTAAAAAAGCGAAGAAGTTTCCCTCTTCGCTTTGATTTATTAAATCTAGTTGGCAGCCTTCTCGAATTCCTCGATGATGCTCTTATCAGGTTCCTTCGTAAGAAGTGAAACCACTACTGTGAAGATGAGTGACACGATGAATGCGGGAAGAAGTTCATATATTGAGAAAACTCCGCCGATGGGCTTAATTAAGAACTTCCATATAAATACCATTGCGCCGCCGCTTACCATTCCGGCCAGTGCACCCTGCTTGGTGGTCCTCTTCCAGAAAAGTGCAAGAAGCATTACAGGTCCAAAAGCTCCGCCGAATCCTGCCCATGCGAAGGATACGATTCTGAATACCGATGAGTCGGGATCGAGAGCAAGGATTACGCCAAGGATTGCGATACCTACAATTGCGATTCTTGCCACAAGGATTTTCTTCTTTTCGTCCATCTTCACATTGAAGAACTCACCCATAATGTTTTCTGAAACGGATGAAGCCGCTGCAAGCATCTGGGAATCAGCAGTGGACATTGTGGCCGCAAGAATACCTGCGAGGATAAGACCTGCAACAACCGCTGCGAACACGCCGTTTTGTGAAATCAAATCTGAAAGTTTAACAATAATTGTCTCTGCGGATGCTGCTGTGTCTAAGAATTCAACTTTGCCCGCAGCTGTTACTCCAAGTCCTGCAAGGCCTATAATCATCGCAAGTCCCATGGCAATGAAAACCCAGACTGTAGCTACTCTTCTTGATAAAGAAAGCTTCTGCTCATTTTCGATGGCCATGAATCTAAGTAAAATATGAGGCATTCCGAAGTATCCAAGGCCCCATGCAAGGGTAGAGATTATGGCAATAACGCCGCCGTAGCTTGCCGCAGTATTGTTGGCAACATCATGATACAGAGAAAGGCTGATGTGGCCTGGTAATGCTTTGGCATTATCCATAACTGCATTCCATCCGCCTGCAACATTGATTGCGAATCCAAGTACAACCACCAAAGCCACTGTCATAACGCAGCTCTGGATAAAGTCTGTGGTAGATACGGCCTTAAATCCGCCCATGATTGTGTAGCCTGTAATGATAAGCGCTGAAGCAACCATGGCTACCACATAATTAACTCCGAAGAGTGAATGGAAAAGTTTACCGCAGGCAGCAAAGCCCGAAGCAGTATAAGGAACAAAGAATATAATAATAACAAGGGCCGCAATGGCGCTTAATGCATTCTTCTCATCGTGAAATCTCTTTGAGAAAAACTGCGGAATTGTGTAGGCATCAATGTTATAAGAATATCTTCTGAGTTTCTTTGAAACAATAAGCCAGTTTAAATAGGTTCCGACGCCCAGTCCCAAGATAGTCCAAAAGGGCTCACAGATTCCGCTGAAGTAAGCAAGTCCGGGGATACCCATCAGAAGCCAGGATGACATATCTGATGCCTCGGCTGACATAGCGGTTACCAAAGGACCCATCTTACGACCTCCAAGATAGAAATCAGTGGAGTCGTTGTTACTCTTGCTGTAAATAAATCCAATGGCAAGCATCATCAATAAATAAACAGCGATGGTCACCATGATGACAAAGGATAATGTGTTCATTCTCTCTCCTCCAATTATATGATTTTATCACACTACCATAGTGTAGCATGAATAAATTTAAATTGGAATAGTATTTTTATACATTATTTATCCTTTTCCCGGCTCCGTTTCGAATTTTTCTAGTTGCCCCACACCTCCTCTGCGATTTCTTTCACCAATTTAAGCTTTGCCCACTGCTCATCTTCCGTAAGTTTATTGCCAATCTCACAGGATGCAAAGCCGCACTGAGGGCTTAAACACAGTCTCTCAAGAGGAATATACTGAGCTGCCTCGTGGATTCTTTTGATGACCTTAGCCTTGTCCTCAAGTTCAGGTTTCTTGGTCGTAATCAGTCCCAATACAACTTTCTTATCCTCCGACACCTTTTGAAGCGGCAGGAATCCGCCGGAGCGCTCATCATCATATTCAAGGAAGAGGGCATCTACATTTTCCTTGGCAAAAACGTAGTCCGCTACTGTATCGTATGCACCGCTTGTAAAATACGCGGAATTGTAGTTGCCTCGACAGATATGAGATGTAATAACCATATCCTTAGGCTTTCCTTCAAGAGCCAGGTTGTTAACCTTAAGAATCTGAGCCTTTACATCTTCAAGATCAATTCCCAAAGCCTGATATCTTTGCTTGGCGGCATCCCCTACAATGGCACCCCATGTGCAGTCATCCAGCTGTAAGTTACGGCATCCCGCATCATAGAACTGCTTAATGACATCGCGGTATGCCTTGGCAATATCTTCTATAAGTTCATCATTTGTGGGATAGAACTTTCTGGTGGTTTCAAAGTTTGCCGGAACAATCATCTGCTGGAAAGTCTGTGCAGGTGCAGGTATCGTATACTTTGCCACAGTGTTCTCATCTTCAAACTGCTTTAAGAACTTAAAGTACTCCACAAAAGGATGGGGTTTGGCCTTAATCTTTCCGACTAAATATGTATCATCAAGCACTGCCAGAACGCCGTTAAACTGTACGCCCTTTCCGGTATGCTCATGGGCCACGCCCTCAAATCCCCACATGAAATCCAGATGCCAGAAGGTTCTTCTGAATTCGCCGTCTGTAATCACGTGGAATCCCAGCTCTTTTTGCTTTTTAACCAGCTTGGTAATCTCCTCCTCGATTACCTTATCCAGTTCCTCTTTGCTGATTTTTCCTTCCTGAAATGAAGCCTTCGCGTCCTTAACCACCTGGGGTCTTAGGAAACTTCCTACGAAATCGTATCTGTAAGGTGTTGAAATTTTGCTCATAAAAACGTCCTCCATATCTATTTTCGATAATGGAGATTATAAACCTACTAATCTGATGGGTAAAATATAGATAATATACGGTTTTTCATAGATTAAATCTATGGTTGATGTTATAATGAGTTGTAATTCTATCGTGGAGGCAGAGATAATGACTTTAAAACAACTTCAGTATGCGGTGACCGTAGCAGAAACCGGCAATATGACGGAGGCAGCCAAAAAGCTGTTTATTGCACAACCCAGTCTTACCTCCTCTATCCACGAGCTGGAGAAAGAATATGGAATTACCATCTTCTCAAGATCCAATAAGGGAATTGAAGTAACCCCCGAAGGCGATGAATTCTTAGGCTTCGCCAGACAGATTCTGGATCAGACCAACCTCATGAACGAGCGCTATATCAATAAGTCAGTGACCAAGCAGCGCTTTTGCGTTTCATCACAGCACTATTCCTTTGCGGTAGAAGCCTTTGTGGAACTTCTTAAAGAACAGGGCGGCGAGAAATACGAGTTTCACATGAGAGAGACTCAGACCTACGATATCATCGATGATGTGTCGCACTTAAGGAGCGAAATCGGAGTTCTTTATATAAACGCATTTAATGAGACGGTAATCAGAAAGACTCTTAAAGACAACAATCTTTCCTTCGAGCCCCTTTTTACCGCAAGACCCCACGTTTTTCTTGGCAAGGACAATCCCCTTGCTCAAAAGAAAAAGATCCGCATAGCGGACCTTAAACCTTATCCCCGTCTGTCTTACGAGCAGGGAAACCATAATTCATTTTATTATTCCGAAGAAATTCTTAGCACATTAGAATGTGACAAGGATCTGGTGGTATGCGACCGCGCCACCCTTTTTAACATGCTTATCGGCCTTAACGGATATACCATATGCAGCGGTATTATCAGCGAGGAATTAAACGGCCCCCATATCGTGGCCAGACCCCTGGATGTGGACGACCACATGGAAATAGGATACGTACTTCCTACCTCCATACGTCCTTCACACCTGACCCTCCGCTATATTGAGCTGTTGAAGAGGTTCACTTAGTTCCCTATCCTTTTCCTCTTTCTTTTTCTTTCATCCGGTGCTTCTTGTCATTTGAAAGAACTGCTCTACATGATTTTTAATTGCTTTTTCGCACTCTTTTGCCCTGTTCGGTTCTCTGTCCCATATTCCCATATACATGATAACCGGTGCAAAAAACATCGCCGCAAGCACCTTAGGATCTCCCTTTTTTATTGCGCCGTTTTGGATCAACTGTTCAAACAGCTTTTCATCATACCCAAGCATAGCATCAACATAACGCTTCGTATACATCTCACCCAATTCTTTACTTTGGAATTGGGATATTGTCATCATTTGGCGTACCTGCTTTGAATATTCATCAGTCATTGAAAAACGGACGAATGTCAAAACATTTTCGCTTAATCCTTCTGCTGAAATGCCGGTGTATACATCCACATCTTTTTTATTCAGTTCCACATTTTTCCCATTTCCCGGATGAACCGAGAGCTTTTCAAAAAAATCTTTATATTTTTCCTCGGACTCTACAATGATCCGGTCAAAAATCTGCTGTTTACTTGCAAAGTGTTTATAGAGAGCAGCCTTCGATATTCCTAAGGGAGCGGCAATATCACTCATGGATGTTCCATCATATCCCTTCTTTGAAAACTGTTTAAGCGCCTCTTCAAGAATCAATTCTTTCGTATTCATCTATTCTTCTCCACGAACTCATCTAGTACACGATTTATCTCTTCGCTGTTACCCGCCATCAAATGACCTCCTGTGATTCCATGAAAGACCAAAAAGGCTTCGCCCTGGCCTTCATCTATATAACTGACCTTTCCATATGAGCTGTTTATGGTTTCTGCTTTTGCCTCATAAACCGCGAATCTGTTCAAAGCAGCTTTCCTGACCATCAAAAAATCTGTTGCTAAAGCCAATAAGACAATGCTCGCTATGGTTAATGTTATCATTTTAGTTCTTTTCCTTTTCATCTCCATACTTTCTCCATGTTGTTTTCGATATCCCTTGGCAAAGAAAAGTGACCCATCGGTAACCATATTATAGTTACCGACCGGTCACTTGTCAAGTCTGCCTTATGAATCCTCTAGTTCCTTTTTCATATAACCGCATGTGAATGGGAAAAAGTCAAATTTATGAGTTCCAACATGTACTGCCCCTGCTTTTTCATACCATTCACGCAGCCTGATATTTTCCTCAACAATACCAATATTCACCACATTGCAACCAAGCTCTTTCGCCATACTAAAAGCATGGTCAATCAGCTTTTTCCCTATACCTTTATGCCGATAATCCGGTAAGACCGCAACATTATTCAATTCGCACTCGTTATTCTCCTGAATCAGCAAAGAATAATACCCGCAAAGAACTCCGTCATCCTCAAAGACATACATGGGACGATGTTCTCCGTCCATATGCCACATTAATCTTTTTCGCATATATTCATATTTCACCCTTTGCAAAAAGATTATCTTTACCCATCCCGCAAACATAAGGATTGCTGTCATACATGTGGCAGAACTCAAGAAATTGCATTCTTTGCACAGGATCATTCACGATCTTAACAAGTATCTCATTGGGAATCGTCCTTGCAAAAGCACCGGGGCCTGCCAGTTCAACATTCTTTACACCGTTCTTTTCAAGAATCCCCATAAGTTCGTCAGGCATGAAATGATACGAGATACTCCATGGTGCCTCGCCTCTGTCATACGCTTTCTTACTCTCTTCAATATCCCCGAAGAGCCCCGTTTCATATGTCTTCATGATCGAATCTTTTGAAAAAGAAAACTGCTCGATCATCTGTTCACGGCTGCTTAAGCACCACTGCACCCATCCGTCTTTACAGTCCTTATCGAGAATAAACTGATTCTTCTGGATAGGGTTTGCAAGATATGGCAGAGCCCCCAATCGGCTTGATACACTTATCATAATACGCTTACGGGCAAGTCTGACCAGTTCACTGATCGTCTTCTCCTGATGAGGATACGTGTACGAGATTGGAGAATCAAAAGACATAACAAGATCGAAAGATTTATCCGCATAAGCAGACAGATCTTCCAATGCTCCCTGTACAAATGTGATCCTGTCAAGAACGCCTTCTTTTTCCGCAAGTTCCTTTGCTTTATCGATCATGGGTCGTGAGATATCAAAGTGTGTTACCTTTAGGCCTTGCTTTGCAAGAAGTATAGAGAAACGCCCGCAACCTGCGCCGCCGTCAAATACAGTTTCGATACCATCAAGATTAGATAACAGTTCCTTTTCTATGTGTGATTTCTGTACAATGTCATCAATGAATGTGTTTTCGCGTTCCGCTTCAAGTTCACCTTTATCAGGCTGGTTCCACATTCTTTCTGATATTCTGGTGCTGTAATCCATACGTTACTTACCTTTCTTTGCATCCTTTATTCTGTAATAATCTTCCGCATCTATTCCAATCTGAACAAAATCCTCGTTCTTATGTGAGAACATATCAATATCCCAAAGCCTTTTTTTATCTTTGTTCTGATTCCAGATTTTTTTCCGTCACCTTTAGCACGATTATCTTGCGATTTAATATGTCAAGCCATAAGCCATGCAAACAGGAAGTTATCATTTTCTCACTACTCTGATGGCAACGTTGTGGTTCTTACCTTTGGTCCACCACAGTTCCTTGAATGTGTCCGTCTTTATCTTCCTGTTATAATGATTGCTCTTCTCATTAGCATATATGCCGACCGATTCCGCAGCGTATATATAATCCTCATCATAACCGACTATTGGCAGGAAATGCGGGAGCGAATTGCCTTGTGCTATCTCTATCCCTACGATAACAGGCACACCCTTGCTGACTTCATACTTAAGAGCCGCCAAAGAGATCATCCCGGACTCTAACTTATATCCGTATCTCTCTGCTCCGGCCTGCATCGCCTCATAAGGAAACGAACCATCCTTGCCCTTGGGTTCTCCCGAATCATAGAATTCTTTAGAATCAACATCTTCACCCAGACTTCGAAGCACATAGGCCGTTGAATATGCGCCGCACTCATGCCTGTACTGCTTCTGTATCTCATTCTCGGTCGTGATCATGTATTCGGAAGGTGCCTTTATGCGATAGAACAGTTCCTGACCGCCAAATATCAATGCAACTGCCAAAATGACACCCAATAAAAGTATAATAAAAATTCTGATTATCTTCTTGATATTCACAACTCCTATCCCTGTTCAATTCTAAGTTATATTAAAATATATTCATCTGTCCTCTTTGCCCGTTACCCGTGTGATAGCAATACTACCGTCTCGACGTTATCATCATTGTCCAAACTAGGTTCCATGTCATGTTCGATGATAGGGAGCTTGAATACAATGGACTTTATCCACTGGCCGTTAGGCTGACGTTCCTCATATATATTTACTTCTCCCAAGAGCTTTTCGTAGAACTGACGTCTCTCGGTTTCACTCATCTTCTCATAGAGCTTATCGAAAAAGATTAGTGCCTTGTAAATATTCTCACCGGATACCTTTTCAGCCAGGATCGATCTCTTCTTTGCCTTAGCATTTACAAGCAGATCTTCCATTTCATCCATTTTATCATATGTACGATAAAGCCTGTCCTCCAGGTCGTTTTTACGTCTCTGATAATGCTTATCCTCATAATCAAGCGAATCAAGATCCCTTATGATCGCATCTTTATTTGAACTGCATTGGCGGAGCTGCCTTTCATAGTTCGCGATTTCCTGATCAAGTTCGGAAGTGTCTACTTCCATATTGATCTTCTGCTTCATCATATCGGCAAACTTCTTATTGCTTACAAGTCTCTTTATGATCTCGGCGACCGCATTGTCAAGCAATTCCTCATTGATCTGCTTTCTGTAATCGCACTTATGACCGCGTGTCATATTCCTATGCTTGCAGGCATAGTAGAAATAATCACTATACTTTGTACCGTCCTTGCGATGTTTGACGCTTTTATTGGAATACATACCTGCACCACAGACCGGACACTTTGCGATTCCCGTAAGTAGATGAGTTCTCTCACCCTTTCCGCGATTGACATGTTCATACTTCTTTGCTTGGGCCTCTGCCTTTATCTGAGCCTGTTCCCATACCTCTTCCGATACGATTGCATCATGAAGGCCGTCCACAAGCAAATAATCCTTCTTTTTCACAAGCTGATAGTCATTACGAGTTCCGTGTACTTTTTCGGTTCTGCGTCTCCCATATGCAATCTTTCCGCAGTAAACCGGATTCTGTATGATCCTTCTGATAAGAGCGGCATCAAACAACGGATTATTTCCGTTTCGCCTTGATTTCTTGTGAATCCCATGCATTTCAAGATACCTGGCTAATCCATTCGCCCCGATATCCGAATTAACATACCTATCGAAGATAACACGGATCGCTTCGGCTTCCTCTTCATTGATATACAGTTTTCCGTCCTTTAGTTCATAACCATACGGAGCAAAGCCGCCGTTCCATTTTCCTTCACGGGCTTTCTGCATCCGTCCTTCCATTGTCTGAACGCGGATATTCTCCCTCTCGATTTCTGCTACGGCTGACAGAACGGATATCATTAGTTTCCCGGCATCCTTTGAGGAATCGATCCCGTCCTCAACACAGATAAGATTCACATCATAATCCTGCATGATCTGAAGCGCAGACAGAACATCGGCGGCATTACGACCGAACCTCGACAACTTGAACACAAGAACATAAGACACCCCATCCTTACCGGATTTGATATCCTCAAGCATCCGATTGAACTGAATCCTTCCTTCTATGGACTTGCCGGATTTGCCGGCATCTTCATATTCCCCGGCAATTTCGTAATCGTTATATTCGCAAAAGGCTTTCATCTTAGACTTCTGTGCATCAAGCGAATAGCCGTCAACCTGGATCAGTGTGGATACGCGAGTATAAAGATAGACCTTGGTTTTTTCTTTGCTCATTCTCTCAACTCCGTGTCGGATTTGTTTTAAAGATGTCTTATTCGTCCGACAACTCTTCCTCTATTTCCTCTATCGTGGGAAGACTTCCTTTAAACTTCTCCGGTACTAATTTGGATAACTCGTAACTCGATATACCTAACGGCTGGCTACTGGCTTCCACAGCATACTGCGCCTCCACCTTATCCATGTCCTTGCATACGATAAGACCAATTGTCGGATTATCCTGATCTGTCTTTATCTGATGATTCACCGCTACAACATATGTACCAAGCTGTCCCATATTCTCGGAGTCAAACTCTCCTGCTTTGATTTCAACCACAACATAGCAATGTACACGCGTGTTATAGAACAAAAGATCAATAAATTTCTCCTTATTACCGACCTTTATTCTGACCTCTCTTCCCATATAGGCAAAGCCCGTTCCAAGTTCCAACAGAAAAGACTGGACCTTTTCCATCAGCGCATCCTTCAGTTCCTTTTCATCATATTTTTCTCGAAGCGTCAAAAAATCAAAGTTGTATGGATCTTTTGTAATAGCTTGAGCCAAATCCCCCTGTATCCCCGGCAGTGTCTGTGCGAAATTCGTTATCGCCTTCCCTTGCCGATCATAAAGATCAGTCTCCAGAAAATTGAGCAGTACCGAACGCGACCAGTTATTCTCCATTGTCTTACTCACAAAAAATAGCGCTTTACTCTGATCGTCCTTACATTTATCCAAGATCAGCTTATGATGACCCCAGGGGATTCCGAAAATTCCCGCCCATATATCTTTATGCAATTGCGCCCCATTCTGATGCGCAAATTCCTCTTCGGTTAATTGCGCCCCAACTTGGGGCGTAATTAGCGCATCCGGATACATTCTGTAAAATTGATGCATATATAAAAGATTTCTTGACGAAAATGACTTAACATCCGGAAGCACTTTCTGAATATCTTTACTAATCTGTGAATAAAAATGAGAGCCCCAATCATAGCTTTCCTTTATACGATCCATATCGCATCCAAGTGACCAATAGAAGCGGAGCATCTCATCATTAACCTTCATTGCCGCCTTGATCTGGCTTTTGCGGAATCTCTTGCTAATTTCTTCAACCCATTTTTTATATTCTTCATCGAATTTTATCATTTTGCTCATTATCCATCTCCTCCCTCTCCTTCGTATTCTGCAGCATACTCACATATGCCAGTAGTCTTTTCTTTTTTGCTTCAGACAGATCATGGCATTCCTTCATGATCTGCATTTCTATATCATCCGTAATGATCGAATGATCATATTCCGGCTTCTCATTATCTTGCTTTCCTACAAGGAGTTCCTCCGGTGTGATCTGCAATGCTTCACATATGACCATGATCTTGTCTGCTCCCGGATTTGTGTTCCTTCTCTGCCAGTCAAAGATCGTATGCCTGGATATTCCGGTCATCCTCGACAGCTCGGGCATTGATATATTCTTTTCATTCATAATCTTAAAAAGTCTCTCACCTATTGTCATGATCGGCCTCCTTATATGGTATCGTTGGCATATACCAACAATACCATATCAAAGCCTTTTCTTCAAGAAGATAATCCCCCTTTTTAGGGCAATCGCTTAATAGATGAAAGGAAAACAATGCGTATTGAAGATTTATATATTGATGATTTATGTGAAAACGAAGAGAGAATAATAATTGACGCCATAGCTTCAACTATAGAAGAGGA
>Ga0129307_1001477_pt1 | contig 24569 bp, 25 predicted proteins | sample P1105metagenome_FD_94437 | JGI IMG/M metagenome (GOLD analysis project Ga0129307, IMG submission 94437) | Capybara group fecal microbial communities from Wisconsin, USA - P1105 metagenome | ecosystem: Host-associated > Mammals > Digestive system > Large intestine > Fecal | place: USA: Wisconsin...
GCAGTCCATAGTGATTGCCCTCCCTCTGTAGAAGTTGTGTGGTAACTTCATTCTACCACGGGGAGAAAAATCACTATGGATTTTTTACTCAAGTGTCCAACTTGATTTTACAATCAACCTAAATAATAAAAGAGGACAGGTGGAAGATTAGAAACATATACCCTAGTTCGGTAAAATGACTGAGGTTCTGCAGGATGGCTTCAATGAAGATGATTTTACTCTGACAAGCAAAGATTTGAATGGTGGAATTTCGGTATCCCCTGATTCTATTTGCTGATCAAAAAATATCGGTTAAGAAACTGACATTGTATCAAGGAAAGAGTGATGCTGACTTCTGAAGCAATTCTGGGAAAGCAGTGTTTTGGCTTCTGATAAGTGCACAGTTAAGAGCGGCGCTTACGCTGACCTACTCGATTAACGGGACAGCAAAGCCATCCGTATCTACCACAGCGACCTGTTCGTAGGGAAAATAAACAGCGGGGTCTGCATATATGCAGACCCAAGGGGCGGACTCCCTTTGCGTAATAAGTAATGCATTTTGATTCTTTGAGATAGGAGTTAAATCACATGAAAAAGAGCATTGCCCTGATTTTGACCGTTTTGGCTTTGGCCGCCATGACGATCACCGCCGGGGCCTCGGAGGCTACTGCTTTGGATATGCAACAGTACACTGTTCAAAGCTACACCGAGGCAGAGTACAACACGACTCCTGACGGTATGACCTCAGTCCTTTTCCGCCCATTGACCCGCAATATCTCTCCAGTACCGGATACTGCTTTGGAGGAGGTTTCGGAGTTCGGCCTTGAACCCGTTTATTTCACAGGGACACAACGCGCCAGCGCTCATCGTTTTACCAATGTCTCTATTGGTAGTTCCAAACCCTCTGATATGACTTTCATCTGTGAAGATGTCGTTTATCAGCGCCTGGGCTCTATTATTGTATCCGGCAGTGCCAGTAAAACCTCAGCCACTTTATCGGCTGAAGTCTATCGCCTGTATAATGGAGAGTGGACGCGCGTAGGTTCTTATTCCAATATCAGTGGCAGCAACGGCCAGTTTTCCTTCTCACATCCACTTGGTACCGACGGTGATTACGGCATCAAAATCTGGCATGACCTGCCGGGTTCAACGGTAACTATTTCCGGGAACCTTACATATTAAAGAGTTTTTGCTGGAACAGTGTCGGTGGTTTTGGACGACGGAAATAATATAATTACTCTGAGTGAAGACTAAAAAAGCAGGCTAACGAAGGCCGTTCTTGTAATATACGGAATCTTCATATGCTGACAGATGATGTAATAGGAAGGAGAGTTTCAATGAAAAAGCATTTTAAAATTTTTACGCTGTTTCTGGCTATGTGTCTATTACTTAATGTAACAGTTTTCGCAGATGGATATCGCCCAGAAGAAGATATGGAGCCCATTGCAGTAGAGGCAGAAGAGCATCTGACGGGTGATAGCGACGTTATGCCACTTGTTAATTATCTGAATTTCACATATGATGGATGGAAAAGCACGAATGGGTGGTTTACAGCGGATATCGTGCTTCTGTATAACGAAGCCTATGATCGCTTTGAACGGTTGGTATCCTTCAGCAACTTTGATTCTGAATATTATAGGAATATCATCATTAACAGCAAAACCTGTACCTTTTCCAGCAGCAACCAGAAGGCTACTATTGTTGTAAACTATACAGCGCAGGACAAAAAGACCAACGTAGTAGAAAAAGGAAATGCAACCTTTGTTGTGACCATCTGGGATTAACATTTACATGATGATTTAAGGGCCTTTCCAAAATGTAAATAAACAGACGGACATCTTTTGAAAAAGCACATGAAAAGGAAAAGCAGGGGGTATCCCCTGCTTTTTCACAGATATGGAGCGTTATTTCGGTTGTAAACCTCGTTCTTATTTGGTATACTGAAAACGACAGAAGATATGGCGGGCATGGAAACAAATGACTCGAAGATGCTTACCAGTGGCGTGGTGGATATCCTTGGCGTTAAGTTAGATGCCGTACTTTTATATGGGGCGTATACCAGTTAGGCTCAGAATGCAGAATCAGATATGACATTGCCTTGGTTTTGCGCGGACCGATTTGTCAGGCTTCAAAATGTGATGCCGTTTTATCGGAACATCCAGACAGTGGGGAACGTATTGTGGAAGGCTGCCTGATGTTTGAACTGTCTGATTACCGTATGAAACGGGTAATGGAAACGCTTTGAGTGGGGCTGTACTCTTTGTTTACTGCGCCTCAAAATTTGAGCCGGGTACTGGTTGTATATTTCTGAGATGCGCTGAGGGAGAGAATACATATTTCAAGTTTAAGGAGGGAAAACGATGTCCGAATATATCTATTCCAAAAGTGAACTGGCGGATATTGTGCTCCCGCTGTTAAAGAAGTATCGGGCGGAAAAAGCAATCTTGTTTGGTTCATATGCCAGACAGGAAGCCGATAGCTCGTCTGACATTGATTTGATGATCATAGGCGGAGGTCAGTTTGACCCCACAGATGTACTTTGCATTGCAGAAGAACTGCACTGCATAACAGGTAAGCAGGTCGATGTGTACGCTGCGTGCGAGATCAATGCGGGGTCGGCTTTTTACGATGCGATTCTGGAAGAAGGAGTTCAGATTGCATAAAATGCAGTGATGAACAGAGAATTGCTAAAATTTGTGAAACGACAGTATGTATACTAAAAAAGAGGTGAGAAATGTGCGCTTTCAACCGTTTGTTTATGATGGGTCGAATCAACAAGTCCCCGTGATGATCGAGCGGATGACTCAGAAGGATGCTGAGCTGACAAATGCGCATCCACTGTGGCAGACCTCATGGACGAGTGAGTATTTGGGTGATCCAAGGCTTGAAAAATACGCGGCCAAAGTCGGCGATGAATTGATCGCTCTGGCAGCCTATGAGATACTTGAAAGCGCGCTGGTCATCCATATTGTGTACATGGAGACACAGCCGGGGTCAAATCCCACGCTCGATGAGGGGAATCCGAAGTATACTGGGATCGGGCGACTGATGATTGCCTATGGAATTAAGTTGTCCATTGACAACGGCTTAACCGGCGATGTGGTGCTTGAAGCAAAAACAACGAGCCTTGCGAGACACTATGAAAAGGATTTTGGAGCGATTCAGCTTCCAGCCTTCCAGTCCTCTGCGCCGAGGTATTTGATCGCGGATGAAGCGGCCAAACGGATATTCTTTACCTATCTTGTTTAGTATTTTGCGAGGAGGTGCCCTGTATGGATGCGGACAAAAGGCCGGCATCGGATGCGGCGTGGTATTGCCGCAAGGATCTGGAGGAGGAACGCTTTTATGAAATTTTCTTCCACCTGTGCCGGAAGTATGGCGTGCGCTGGGCAAGCGCCACGCCAAAGGAGAAAACATTTGTTGAAGAGGTGACTCGAGTTACCTACGAACGAGACAAGGCGCAGCGGCTTGGCCTGCCGCTGTCAGAGGTGCGCCCCTCGTTTGTATCCTGAAAACGGTTTGACCCACACCGTGACCCACACGGGAAAACGAGCGGATGGAAACAGTGGAGCGGAAAGCTCCAAAGACCACGCATTTCTGGAACAAAAAGGCCCCGAAAGCACTGGAAAGCAGTACTTTCGGGGCTTTTGAGCAGTTGGTAAGGATGAGGTCGGCGGTTCAAATCCGCCCAGCAGCTCCAGAAAAACACCTGAAATCTTCGGATTTCGGGTGTTTTCTTTTGCTTTTCGCAACTTTTTAACGGAATACGATTTTGCGGAATTCTGCTGACCACATAGAATACCACAGACAGAACAGAGCGGTGTTCCCGATGCCTTGTCGGGAACACCGCTTTTCTTCTTTGTGTGGTTCATGCCGGAGGTTGGAGCTGCTGCCGCTGGGCGGCGATCTCCTCCTTCATCTGGACGATCAGTTCTGCCAGCTTCTGCTCACATTCTTCTTCGCTGTGGGCATAGACATTCCGGGCGAGGCGAGTGCCGTTGGGGAGCCGAGGGGAGTACCGTCCTTCCCACAGGTTTTCGTTGATCTGGCTGATACACCCGGTGCCGGGTTTGCGGCGCTGCCTTTTGTGGGGCTGGAAGGTGGAGGGGGCTGGTTTCCTTGGTGCTGTGTCCATGTCTTGTGTGGTTTCACTTTTAGCAATCCCACGGTCAATCTTCGCCGCTGCGGTTTTCCGCATCTCGTCTGTGACATGGGCGTAGACATTGAGTGTTGTTGAGGTGGAGACATGGCCGATGATGGTTGAGAGGGTTTTGATGTCCATGCCGTGCTCCAGAGATGCGGTAGCGAAGGTGTGCCGGAGATCGTGAAATCTGACGTGCTTGCAGTCGGCCCGTTCCAGTATGGTGGTCAACCTCTTGCGGACAGCGGTGGGATCTCTGGGTGAGTCATTGTTCAACGGTGAGGGGAACATCCAGACGGAGTTTATTTCGGTTTTGTAGTCATTCAGCACCATCAGAACAGGGGCGGGGAGGATGACGCTTCGGTTAGATGCCTTCGTTTTTGGTTCAGACACCACCAGTTCGCCCTTGACCCGGTGGACTTGCCGCTTCACCTGAAGCTCTCGGGTGTTGAAATTCAGATCGTCCCATTGGAGTGCGCAGATCTCGCCACGCCGGAGACCGGTGGACAGTTCCAGCAGGAGCAACTCGAAGCAACCGTCCTCTTTGGACTGGATGAGCAGCCGCTGGATCTCCTCCGGGGTCAGCACTTGCATCTCTCTGGCCTTGGCGGAGGGGAGGCGGCAGAAGTCAGAGAGATTTTTGGGGATGATCTTCTCAGAGACTGCCTTGTCCAGTGCCGCGTGGAAGGTGGTATGGATGCCACGGACAGTTTGATCGGAAAGACCCTCGCCGTACTGCTCCTGGCGGAGCAGGCGACCATTTTGCTTGAGTGCGGCATAGAATTGCTGGATATCTCCTGTGCTAAGTTTGTTCAGTGGGATTTGACCCAGATTTGGGATGATGTGCTGGTAGATCCTTCGCTCGTAGGACATCTGGGTGTTGGGGCGAAGGTTTGGCTTTTTATGGGTCTGATACCAGAAGTCCAGCCATTGGGCCACCGTCATGGTCTGCTGTGGCTTCTCCGGTTCGGATTCCTTTTTCTCAGACAGCAGGGCTTTCAGCTTTTTCTCACATTCGGCCTTTGTTTTTGCCAACACATTTTTGGTTTTAGGCAGCCCCTTGTCATCGTAACCGATGACCATTCGGCCCTCCCAGCGGCCATCGCTTCTTAGATGGATGCCGCCTGTGCCGTGCTTTCGCTGCTTTGCCAAGGTTTCATCTCCTCTCCAAGGTAGTCAGTCAGGAAACCGCCTACGATCTCCGCTGCCCGCTTCTGCATATCTCCGGTGGTGTGCGTATAGGTGTCGAGGGTGAAGCTGGCTTTCGTGTGGCCCAGAATGCCGGCCAGCGTTTTGGCATCGACACCGGAGGACAGGGCATGGGTGGCGAAGGTGTGCCGGATATCATGAAATCTGATGTCGGGCAGTCCCGCTCCTTTCAGTAGTGCTTTCAGGCGGTTGTATGCTGTGCTGGGGGAAATAGGTTGCTCCGGCTCAAAGGGATTAGGGAATATCCATTCGGTCAGCGCCGTTTTCTTTCGTTCTTGCAGGAGCTGCGCCGTGCTGGGCGGCAGGACGATCTTCCGTGTTCCCGCGTAGGTTTTTGTATCGCCTGTGGTGTAGGGCATGCCCTTTTCTTTGTGGAGGGTACGCCGCACATGGAGCGTCCCCTGCTTCGTATCAAAATCCTCCCACCGCAGTGCGCAGATCTCACCACGGCGCAGACCAGTTGTCACTGCGGTATAGAAGAAATCACGCCAGAATCCGTCTTTTTCGATGGCCTTCATGAAAGTATCCAACTGTGCTTCGGTCAGGATCTTCATGGGGGCACCAATAAATTTGGGCGGGTCAACTTCTGCGGCAGGATTGTTGGGGATCAGGTTCTGCTCCATCGCTGTTTTCAGAGCATGGTGCAGTGTGGTGTGGATGCCATGGACCGTTCTTCCGGAAAGACCGGGGGACTGACCATCTCTTGGCTGCACCCGCCCGGTTTCCTGTAAGGTGCGGTAGAGCGACCGCAGGTCGGCGGCAGTAATTTTCGCAAGGAGTTTGGTTCCAAGATGAGGCTTGACGTGAAGGTCCAGAGTGCGGCGATAGCCGTTCAGGGTGGAGGGACGGAGCGTGGCGGCCATGTACTCATCCAGCCATTTGTCCAACCAGACAGAGAGGGTCATATTGCTTTCTTCCGTCAGGTCAACGCCTTTGTAGGTTTCGGTGAGCTGCCGCAGCTTGGCGGATAACTCCTTTTGTGTGGGTGCGGAGATGTACCGGAAGATGGAGTCACCGTTGTCCTTGTGACCGACTACGATGCGGCCTTCCCAGCGGCCATCGTCACGCTTGCGTACCATGCCGTCGCCGGACGGTCTGCGCTTTGCCATGGGTTTTCGCCTCCAATCGAATTTCGTTTTTAATTAGGTTTCTATATCGTTCTCATCGTGATCCCGCGCTTTACGGCAGGCCCGTTCTTCTTCCTCCTTGGCGAAGGAGTACATGGGTTCCTCCGCAAGTTCTCTGTGGATGCCGCAGGCGAGGCGGTATCCGCAGGTGAAGCTGTGGAGGGTGGCATGACCACGCAGGTGGTCCTCCATGTCCACCAGGCGCAGCAGGAGTTTCCGGTCATCTTTCGCCAGTCGGGAAGAGAGTTCTCTGTGTGTGCGGTCGACTTCATCAGCGAGTTCCTGTATCGACCGGGGGGTGGTTTCGAACTGCCTTTGCAGTGCTTTCATGTAATCGTACATACTGCTTACCTCGCCTGCGGGAAGCGGTGCGGCTCCGCCACGCACTGGTACAGGATGGCACCGCAGTTGCCGCAGATCAGGAACTTGATACGGTTGCCCAACAGACCGTTTCTCTTGAAGGTCACCAGCGCGTCGCTCTGCCAGCCGACACGGATATCTTCGCCGCCACAGTATCGACATTGCCTGACCGGAAGTTGATTCATCATAGTCGCTGCCTCCATTCGTGTTTTTTGCAAACACACAATACCGGAAGAGCAGATGAATAGCCAATGAAAGAAGTGCTGATACAGAAAATTCTACGAAACCAACAATGCTGACGATTTGGGTTTTTCCCACAAAGGATTTCTATTGATTTCAGCAGCCCAAAATATAACCGATGCCGCGTGGGCCTACATGGACATGGTCGGCCCTCTATACTCCTCGTACACATTCCCTTTCAGACCGTGGGCCTCGCGCTTTTCCATGAGTTCCGCCAACCGTTTGCGGTCGATCTGGATACCGCCGGGGTTGGACTGCGGAAGAGACTGTTCCTGGAAGGTCCTGCCCATGTGATGGAGCAGACGGGTGACACCCAGGAACACATTGGGAGGTCTGCCGCTGTTCTGCTGCCGGAGGAGCGAGTTGGCGTAGGCGTTGCCCTGCGCCGCAGCTTCAGTCAGCCAGTGGATGCCCAGCTCTTTGTCGTACTCCACGCCCTGGCCCATGAGGTACAGCTTGCCCAGCATATACTGTGCGTACTGGTTTCCGTCCTGCGCCGCACGGTCAAACCATTTTGCCGCTGCAGCGAAACTCCTCTCTACATTTTTTCCTCTGTAGTATTCCTTGCCCAGACGGTAGGCGGCGTAGTCGTTTCCGCTTTGCGCAGCGGTTTCCAGCCAGCGCATACCCTGCTCCGAATCGCGCACCTCCACATCGTCAGAGAGCAGAAGTTTTCCGAGAGCGTATTGCGCGTAGGTGTGTCCCTGCTTCGCCGCCTGCTTAAACCAGTGACGGGCATTGACCGGGTTTGGCGTGAGCAGAGGACCGTCCCGCCACAGCTTGCCTATGAGATACTGCGCGTGCTTGTTGCCGTTTCCGGCCAGCGTTTCCAATTCAGAGACGGCATCGCCGCGTTCATCCAGAGTCAGAGTCTCATCCCGAATCACATCCCGCAGAGTCCAGTAGTCGTAAGACTCGTCACGGAACGCCTCCGGCTCGCTCTCCTGCTCCACGCCCTTGTCCTCGAAGAACAGTTTGCACTGTCGGATGTTTTCTGCTTCCTTGATGACAGCGTTTTTGATGGACCGAAACTCTTTCTGCTGTGACAGCGGGACATGCTTCTGTTCTCTGTCATGGTAGTACGCATCCACCTTGCCCTGGAGGATCATCCACTGCTCATAGCACTTGCGCACGCTGGGGAGCCGCTCCATCTCATCCACGATCTTGTCGACCAACTTCTTTTGCGGCTTTGGAAGATAGCCGTAAGACTTTTTGCCCTTCACAGTTTCAAGCTGCATCGCCAGTTCCAGCATGAGCTGCTCCGCATCGGGATGGTTGCAGATACCTTCTTTCATGGTCCGCACCATTTCCAGCATCGCCTTCCGTGCTTCATGCACCAACTCATCTCGGGACATCGACTTCTGTTCGTAGAGGTGGAGCATTTCGTTCTGGAAGATGTGGTTGGTGAGCGTGGACTTGATCTGGCGGATACCAGCTCTGGAGAGATACGCTTGTCCCGCTTTTGCAGACCACGCCATCATGTGGATGTGCGGATGATCGCCCTCATTGTGGAAGGCGGCGTACCAGCGGAAGTCGTTGGGCGGGATCTTCATCGCCGCGGCGATGTCGTTGCGGTGAGCGCGGAGCAGGTCACGCCATGCGGCGGCGTTATCGAACCCGAGCCGAGCTGCATCCTCACGCTTGAGGGAGATGATGTGGGTCCAGACATTTCCGGTGTAGTTTTCCAACTCGTTCATTGCAGCATCCAGAGCGACTGAGTCATCGTCGCCGAACAGACCATGCTCACCCAGACGCTCTGCTCTCGGTCGAGTGGCGATGTACTTCATGTACTGGTCTGACTGCACCACTGCATCCCAATTGGACTCCAGTGCCAGCGTGATGAACGCGGAGGCGTTAGCCTTTGTCGGCTTTGCAATGTAGTCCTCATACTCATAGAGCGTTTTGCTGTCAGGAAAATCCTTCACCAGTTTGTTGATGAGTTGCTCCTGCTTTCGTGTGGGTGAACGGTCATCCGGGATGATCGCCACCCGCTCACGGGTGGCGATGTACTTGAGGTAACCGGAAGCACCACCGGTGCTTTTGATGTAGGGGCTCTTGAGTATCAGCTTTGCCATTCGTCATCGCTCCAGTCATCTTCGTCCCACAGCTGCGCACGCTTTTCCAGAGAGACGCGACCGTTGGTCTGCTTCACATTTTTCACGCTCTGGGTGCGGCGGCGCTTCAGGTCATCCCGGTCGAGCTGCATGCTATCCGCAATGATACCCATCAGCATGTCCAGTTCCACCGCGTACCTAAAGGACAGCGAGGAGAGATTCTTCTCCAGAATTTTGAGCCGCCCATTCATAGCGGAGGAGATCGCCATGGGGAGCATATCGTTACGGCTGGCTGAGAGGTAGTCTGCGTAGAAACTGACGGCCTTGTCGATGAACTCGTTCATGCTTCGGCAGTTATCCGCTTCGTACCACTGTTCAATTTTCTGCCTGGTCTCCGGCTCCGGCCGGTAGGTCAGGCGCTCTTTGTTTTCACTCACAATTATCCCTCCAATCTGTATAATGTCATATTTAGATGCCGCCGAAAAGCCTGCAACCATCGGCGGTTTGGGAGCGGCAGACGCCAATCATGAACAAACTTCCTGAAACAGACGCCAGAACACATGCACCTGAAAGGTTTTGTAAAACCCCCGTAAACTGCCCGCACTGCGGGCAGTTGTGGTCGCCCATAACGCCGGAAGCGGCGCCAGGGCTTTATCCCGCTTCTTCTTTCGTCCTCCAAACCCCTGCGAAAAACGGTGAAAAACCGCTGGAATCCCTTGGTTGGGGGTGGGACTCCACCCAGCCTGGTCGGGTCGCACACAGCGGCACACAGGGCCGAACACGGGGCATTCATGCGCTCTGCCCATCGCCTGCCGGGACGAACTGGATGCCCAGCTTTTCGGCTTTCGCCTTCGCTTTCTGCTGCGCAACCGCGAGGTCTGCTTTTGCGAACTGCCGGTCGTAGTACGCCTGTGTGACTTCGTGCATGGGGACGAGGGTGTAGAGCAGGTTGCCGTTTTTCTTGATGCCCTTCTTCGTGATGATCTCCGTGTTCTCTGTGACGATGAGACCACGCTCCTCCAGCAGACGGACATGGTTTGCAACGGTGTTTCGGCAGTAGTGCAGCTTCTTCGCCATGCTTGCAGCACTGGGATGACACTGACCGGTCCTGCGGTCAGCGTGACGCAGCAGGTAGATGTAGACCGCAATGGCACCGCCGGGCAGATCGAACTCGAGCAGTTCGTTGGGGACAGGGAAACAGTTTTTCACATGTTCCCAGCCAACGGGAGGTTTCGTTCTTCTCATGTGCGCATACCGCCTTTCGTGTGTTCCTCCACCCACTGGATGAACTTTTCTTTCGGGACGACCATGCGGCTGCCGATACGCAGAGTGGGAAAATCTTTTTCGTGCATCAGCTCGTATGCACTGGAGGGCGCAACGCCCAGCGTCTTTGCCACTGTATCTGAGTTGAGGAACAGGGGCAGTTCGTCGTAGCTTTTGTAGATAGACGATTTCAAAATAGTACCTCCGTGGATTTAGATTCAGAGAAAAATTGTTTGCGTTTCGGAGGCCTCTCTGTTAGACTGGTTGCAGATGGAGTCTGCGTTTTCCGAAACGCGACGCGCCGCCGGACTGTTGCAGCAGTTTGGCGGCTTTCCTTTTTCAGCGGACCATGTTCATCACCTTCTTTTCTTCTGAATTGATTTTGCCTTTCTTGCAACTGCACCGGATTGACTTGTCACTATCAATCAGGTACAATCAGAGCATAGCATACTGAAAATACCGAGCGCAATAGCTCCGGCGGTTGTTGGGTACACAACTTAAAGTCCATCGGAAACAGAGTGAGGGAAACTATGATCTACTATAACGACCATTTCTCTGAACGGTTTGATGTGCTGTTCGGGAAGAAGAGCAGCATCGTGGCAGGTGAAGAATATCCGCTGGGGTACTTTGCGGCAGAGGCCATGGAATTGGACGCTGGGGTTTTCGAGGAAATAAAAAAGCTGACCCAACAGGCCAGCCAGGAGTTTGATGTGTTTCTGACCGCGCGGACAGCATCCGGCGCAGGTATGGCGATCCAGGCATTGGACCGAGCGTGGGAACTTGTCAGGCAGCTTCCGCTGTACAACAAGATCCCCTACCGGGAGGGGCGTGGAAGTTCGGTCAGCGGTATTGTCCGTGAGCTGCGCAGTGACGAGCAGAAGCTCGACCGTATGCTCACGGTCGGGACATCAGAGAACGAAACGCTACGGCGATGGCACGGGATGTATGACCGTTTGGCAGACGACCTCCAGCGGTTTCGGTACGACACAGACGATATGCTGACCGACTACTTTGAGGAGCTGCCCTCCCGCAGACCGGAGGCGTATGCGGCGGCATATGAGTCGTGTATGGAATCATTCCGGGAGATCTATATGCAGACGGAGGACGATGAGGATCTTGCGTATATGAACAAGCGCAGACTCAACTTTCCAGTGAGCATCTCCTTTGTGGTGGAGCGGGACAAGAAAACGGGACAACCATTCATGGCAGAACGGATGACCTTTGAGGATTTGATCAGCTTTTTGTATATGGATCTGTACCGGGGCATGGCGATTGGTAATGTGCCGAGGCTGTGTCACAACTGCGGCAAGTGGTTTTTGGCGATTGGCGCATACGACACGGTGTACTGTCAGCGTGTGGCACCGGGAGAGACCACCCGCACCTGCCGCCAGGTCGGTGCCCACAGAAAAGAGAAACAGAAGAACGGCGAGGACTTTGCCCGCCGTGAATACACAAAAGCGTATGGCCGACTGAAGAGCAGAAAGCTGAGGGAGACACTTAGTGCAGAGAAATGGCACCGTCAGGTAGCATACCTATACGATTCAGCTCGACCTGCCGGTATTTGAAGACGCGCGAGTTGAAAAGGTGGAGTTCCGCGAGGATGATGTGATCCGGACCGAGACGCTGGATGAGCAGTGGTCTCCCCGCTATGAATTGTTGCCGAGTGTTCATGGGCGACTTGGCGGCAGCGGTCGTGGTACGGCTGCAAATGGTGTCTATACCTGGCACCGTGAGGGAGAAGTCCGGATTAACGTAGAGGGAAAAGGACAGGTCATTGATGTACGGTCGGTCACGCTTGTTGAGGAACTGGATGGTGTAGAAGTTGGTCGTACCGAGATCCCTCTGACCAGTACGGAGAGCACCCAGAGAAAAAATGCAAAAGAAGAACCGGCACCTCCTCCAACATCCGGCATACAAGTAGATGGAGCTGAGTCCTTCTATCACATGATTGATCGGGAGTTCAACATCCCCTTCGGAAGCACGCTTGAACTGCTGGCCGAAGTGGTGGACGGTAACGGCCTGCGCTATCGGACTGTATTGGAATATTGGGCTGTGAATGAAAAGGGCGAACCTGTGGATGATGATTATTTTGGCCTGCGGGATTTGTTTGAGCAGATCCTTGACACAGATGGAAATGTTCTCTATGAAGTGGATGAGGCTGATTATCGGTAAATTGGAGGCGCATCATGGTATTTAAAGATTTGAAGAATGCTCTGTCCGATGCAATTATGGATCTCAAGCCTGCGCCTATCCCGGATGAACCCATTGAACTTGAAGAGGTAACTCTGGATCGTTCAGAGTCAGACAACAGCAAGTGGCTGTCCTATATCACGGCGGCATTGGGTGGAGCAAAGACCTTCGAAATCCACTGCTGGACCGAAGAGACCGAGTGGATCGATCTGGCGCTCCAATATGGCAGTCTGAAAGAAGATGATTGGCAGTACGGTAAGATCATCACCGGTGCGGTGACGCCGGAGTTCGTGCAGATGCTTCTTGGCCTGCCGAAGCCTGCTGACACTGAAACCTACAACAAAATGACTCCGTTCTTCAATGTGTTTCTGGATGACAAATTTCAGAGCTGCCACTATGGGACGGAACTGTATCTGTAAAAACAGGGAAGGCGGTAGACATGAAAAAACGAATATGGAAACGCCTTTTCGTTGTGCTGCTCTGTCTGGCTCTGATTGGTGGCATTACCATTTTCAGCATCAATGGCCACGTAAAGAAAAGCACCTTTGACCAGATTATTTCGCCTGAAGAGGCGGCAGAGCTGACGGATGTGGATTGCATCCTGGTGTTAGGCTGCTATGTCCACGACAGTGGCCGTCCCAGTGATATGCTGGCAGATCGGCTACGCAGAGGCATTGAACTGTACCAGTCCGGTGCGGCGCCGAAGCTGCTCATGAGCGGCGACCACGGCCAGAAGGACTATAACGAGGTCAAAGCCATGAAGCTGGAGGCCATGGAGGAGGGAATCTCCTCTGAAGATATCTTCATGGACCACGCTGGCTTCTCTACATATGAAAGCATCTTCCGGGCAAGAGATGTGTTTGCCGCGGATAAGATCATCATTGTCACGCAAGAGTATCACCTCTACCGTGCGCTCCATATTGCCAATGCTTTGGGTGTGGAGGCGTATGGCGTTGCCGCAGATTATCATACTTATGTGGGACAGGCATACCGTGAGCTGCGTGAGAGCCTTGCCCGCAACAAGGATTTTGCGACAAGCATTCTGAAACCCGCCCCGACCTATCTGGGCGAGATAATTCCCGTGAGCGGGGACGGCAATCTGACAAACGATGAGGATATAGAAACGGTACCACTGTGTTAATGCAACGTAGATTTATCTCCTATGAGAGCTGACATCATTTCGCCCCCAGCTTAAAATTATTCTGACACAGGAGGTAATTTATAGAGCGCAACTATCCGGAATTTCCGGACGGTTCAAATTGAGAGGCCAACAATAGAATGGCACGGAGCGGACTCTTATTGTTTACAGCAGCGCAAAATATGATGCGATTATCGTGCCTCTTTGTGGTCATATTAATTCTCGAAGAAATTACTGTGTTCTGCTTGCGATTGCCGGGTCAGTAGTACCGGTTGCAAGCAAAAAGAAAAATCGCACGGAATGAAGATGGGAAATCACACGGAATGGCAGGTGTTCTCCGCTGTGCGGCACTGATGAGATTTGTGCAGACATCGTTTGCACAAATCGTTGCTTGACCACAGTTCCACCACAGACAGGCGTGGAAACAACGGAGACGGCGCTTCAAGAAAGTTCTGGAAACGATGTTGTTCGGAATGAAAACGACTGAAAACAAGCGAAAATTGTTATAAAAACCGGCAAAAATCGCTTGGTAAGGATGAGGTCGGCGGTTCAAATCCGCCCAGCAGCTCCACAGAAACACCTGAAATCTTCGGATTTCGGGTGTTTTCTTTTGGCTTTCGCAACTTTTTGGTGGAATAAGATTTTTTGTGTTTCCGCTGACCACATAGAATACCACAGACAGAACGAAGCGGTGTTCCCAATGCCTTGTAGGGAACACCGCTCATCTTTTTTTGTGTGGTTCATGCCGGAGTTTGGAGCTGCTGCCGCTGGGCGGCGATCTCCTCTTTCATCTGGACGATCAGTTCGGCCAGCTTCTGCTCACATTCTTCCTCGCTGTGGGCGTAGACATTTCGTGCGAGGCGGCTGCCGTTAGGGAGTCTGGGGGAATACCGTCCTTCCCACAGGTTTTCATTGATCTGGCTGATACATCCAGTGCCGGGTTTACGGCGCTGGCCTTTGTGGGGCTGGAAGGCGGAGGGAGCCGGTTTTCTTGGTGCTGTGTCCAAGTCCTGTGTGGTTTCATTTTTGGCAATTCCACGATCAATTTTTGCTGCTGCGGTTTTTCGCATTTCGTCCGTGACATGGGCGTAGACATTCAGAGTTGTTGAGGTGGAGACATGACCGATGATAGTGGAGAGGGTCTTAATGTCCATGCCGTATTCCAGAGATGCGGTGGCAAAGGTGTGCCGGAGATCGTGAAATCTGACTTGCTTGCAGTCGGCCCGTTCCAGTATGGTGGTCAGCCGCTTGCGGACGGCAGCGGGATCTCTGGGCGAGTCATTGTCCAACGGCGAAGGGAAGATCCATACAGAGCTTATTTCGGTTTTATAGTCATTCAGCACCGTTAGAACAGGGGCGGGGAGGATGACGCTTCGATTGGATGCCTTTGTTTTCGGCTCAGACACTACCAGCTCGCCCTTGACCCGATGAACCTGCCGCTTTACCTGAAGTTCTCCGGAGTTAAAGTTTAAGTCGTCCCATTGGAGGGCGCAGATCTCGCCACGCCGGAGGCCGGTGGAAAGCTCCAGCAGGAGCAACTCGAAGCAACCATCCTCTTTGGCCTGGATGAGCAGCCGCTGAATCTCCTCTGGAGTCAGAACCTGCATTTCTCTTGCCTTGGCGGAGGGGAGGCGGCAGAAGTCGGAGGGATTTTTGGGGATGATCTTCTCAGAGACTGCCTTGTCCAGCGCCGCGTGGAAGGTAGTGTGGACTCCACGGACAGTTTGGCCGGAAAGTCCTTCACCGTACTGTTCCTGCCGGAGCAGGCGGCCATTTTGTTTGAGTCCAGTATAGAATTGTTGGATATCACCGGTGGTGAGTTTGTTCAGCGGAATGGGACCCAAGTTTGGAATGATGTGCTGATAGATCCGTCGTTCATAGGACATCTGGGTATTAGGGCGAAGATTTGGTTTTTTATAGGTCTGATACCAGAAGTCCAGCCATTGGGCGACCGTCATGGTCTGCTGGGGCAGTTGCGGTTCAGACTCTTTTTGTGCGGCGATCAGGTTTTTGAGTTTTTTCTCACATTCGGCCTTTGTTTTTGCCAGTACATTTTTGGTTTTGGGCAGCCCTTTGTCATCGTAACCGATGACCATTCGCCCCTCCCAGCGTCCATCGCTTCTCAGGCGGAGGGCGCCACTGCCGTGCTTTCGCTGCTTTGCCAAGGTTTCATCTCCTCTCCAAGGTAGTCGGTCAGGAAGCCGCCGACGATTTCAGCGGCACGTTTCTGCATATCTCCGGTGGTGTGCGTATAAGTGTCGAGAGTGAAGCTGGCCTTTGTATGGCCTAAAATGCCTGCCAGTGTTTTGGCATCCACACCGGAGGACAGGGCATGGGTGGCGAAGGTGTGCCGGATATCATGAAAGCGAATGTCGGGGAGTCCTGCTTCTTTTAGCAGCGCTTTCAGACGGTTGTATGCGGTACTGGGGGCAGTAGGCTGCTCCGGATTGAGAGGATTGGGGAAGATCCATTCGGTCAGCGCCGCTTTCTTTCGCTTCCGCAGGAGCTGCGCCGTGCTGGGCGGCAGGACGATCTTCCGTGTTCCCGCGTAGGTTTTGGTGTCGCCTGTGGTGTATGGCTTGCCCTTTTCTTTGTGGAGGGTACGCCGTATATGGAGTGTCCCCTGTTTCTTATCGAAATCCTCCCACCGCAGCGCACAGATCTCACCCCGGCGCAGACCGATGGTCACCGCTGTGTAGAAGAAGTCATGCCAGAATTCATCTTTTTCGATGGCTTTCATAAAAGCATCCAGTTGTGATTCAGTCAGGATCTTCATGGGAGCACCATCAAATTTAGGTGGGTCAACCTCGGCGGCAGGATTGTTTGGGATCAGGTTCTGTTCCATCGCCGTTTTCAGGGCATGGTGCAGGGTGGTGTGGATGCCGTGGACTGTTCTGCCGGAAAGGCCGGGAGGCTGTCCCTCTCTTGGCTGTATCCGCCCGGTTTCCTGTAAGGTGCGGTAGAGCGACCGCAGGTCTGCGGCGGTGATTTTTGCAAGGGGTTTGGCACCAAGATGAGGCTTGACATGAAGCTCCAGAGAGCGGCGATAGCCGTTCAGGGTGGAGGGGCGGAGCGTGGCGGACATATACTCGTTCAGCCATTTGTCCAGCCAGACCGAGAGGGACATGTTGCTTTCTTCGGTCAGGCCAACCCCTTTGTAGGATTCGGTGAGCTGCCGCAGTTTGGCGGACAGTTCCTTTTGTGTGGGTGCGGAGATGTATCGGAAGATGGAGTCACCGTTGTCCTTGTGACCCACTACGATGCGGCCTTCCCAGCGGCCATCGTCCCGCTTGCGTACCATGCCGTCACCGGATGGTCTGCGTTTTGCCATTTGTGTTCACCTCCTGGTGATGTGTTGTTATTTCGCCTGCGGGAAGCGGTGCGGCTCCGCCACACACTGGTACAGGATGGCACCGCAGTTGCCACAGATTAGGAACTTGATGCGGTTGCCCAGCAACCCGTTTCGTTTGAAGGTCACCAGTGCGTCACTCTGCCAGCCGATACGGATATCTCTGCCACCGCAGAACCGGCACTGATTTATCGGAAGTTGATTCATCATAGTCACGTCCTCCGTTTCGTGTATTTTTGCAAGCATACAATACCGGAAGAACTGACGAATAGCCAATGAAAGAAGTGCTGATACAGAAAATTCTACGAAACCAACAATGCCATCGTTTTTGACCTCGTGTGTGAAACGGTCCTATTGTTTACAGCGGCCCAAAATATGCGAGAGAAATTATCTTTTAATTTGCAAGTGGTTACGAGGTATGCTACAATGTGTTCAGAAAAAGGAACTTCCATATTTCCGTCATGATAAGCCAGATATCATAGCAAATTTTTGGCGATCTGCGTATACTTATGGTGAGGAGGTCATTCTTGTGAGCAATTATGAATTTTCACTTCGGCAGGAAGTGTTGCTTGAAAAGGGCGCTGAGATCCTTGGCGCATTGTTCCGCTTTGCGAGAAGCAATGACATTTCTCTTTCCGATAAAAAAGATCCTGTCAATGTAATTTACAGCTTGGTGTGGGATGCTAAGAGCAACATCCTTGGTGCGGCAACAGAAGCGGATTTGGATCACATTGAGACTCAATTTGATTTCGCCCGCCGTTTTTATACGGGGATCGGAGCTTGACTGATATGGCAGAGGAAAGGGATCGCCTGTCTGACTACTGTCCCACTGATGTGGAGATGGTAGTAGGCATCGAATTAGAACACGCCGAAAAATATTGTAGGAATCCCAACCCTGTGGCAGTGCTTTTAGCCGGACAGCCTGGTGCGGGGAAAACGGTTCTTTCTGCAATGCTGAATAAAGCCATGCGGAACGATGTTTACTTCATCAACGGAGATGAGTATCGACGCTTTCACCCCAACTACAAAAGATTGTTTGAAAAGTATGGATCGGATGCCGTTCAATTGACCGGTAAATTTTCGGGAGAAGTAACTGAGCGGTTGATTCAGGAAACCTCAGAGCGAAAGATCAATTTGATTATTGAGGGCACCGGGAGAACGACTGAGGTTCCCCACAAGACGGCTGCACTTCTGGTTGAGAAAGGCTACCGGGTAGAACTCGCTGTGATAGCGACCCGCCCAGAACAGTCCTTATGCAGTACGTTGCTGCGTTTTTATGAGATGAACGAGGGCGGTACGATTCCACGGGCAACCGCGGCATCTGCGCACGATCACATTGTTGATGTTCTGCCTGATAATCTCGATGTCCTTTGTGGCGACCCTGTGATTTCTAAAATTGCTATTTGGGACAGAGTGCCTGAGAAGGTGTACGACAGCGGAACGGACTTTGGTCCTCCGTCCGAAGCGCTGCGACAATATTGGAATCGGCCATGGTTGGAAGATGAATATCAAAGCATGATCCAGACGATAGATGTGCTTCGCGAGAAGGAGGAAAAATATCATTTGGGTCAGACTCCTGCAATCGATGAGCTGGAGCGCAGAATGCAAAATATAACCTGTGATTTTCAGCACACATTTGGAAACATGACCATGCTTTAATGCGTTCTTGAGGCAGCTCTCCCAGCCATGGGAGAGCTGCTTATTTGCTACATGGACATAGTCGGCCCCTTGTACTCCTCAAACACATTGCCGTTTAGACCATGGGCTTCGCGTTTTTCCTGAAGCTGTTCCAACCGTTTACGGTCGATTTGGATGCCGCCGGGGTTGGACTGCGGCAGGGACTGTTCCTGAAATATCCTGCCCATGTGGTGGAGCAAACGAGTGACGCCCAGAAATACATTGGGTGGTCTGCAGCTGTTCTGCTGCTGGATCAGCGCTTCGGCGTAGACATTTCCTTGCGCAGATGCACAGTATAGCCAGTGCATCTCGGTCATCGCTGTATCCAGAGAGACACCATCCTCATCACCGAACAGGCCATGCTCACCCAGACGCTCCGCTCTTGGACGGGTGGCGATGTACTTCATGTACTGGTCTGACTGCACCACCGAGTCCCAGTTGGACTCCAGCGCCAGCGTGATGAACGCGGAGGCATTGGCTTTGGTCGGTTTGTCCATGTAGTCCTCATACTCGTAGAGCGTTTTGCTGTCAGGAAAGTCTTTCGTGAGTTTGTTGATGAGCTGCTCCTGCTTTCGCGTAGGTGGACGGTCATCCGGGATGATCTCCACGCGCTCACGGGTGGCAATGTACTTGAGGTAACCGGACGCGCCGCCGGTGCTCTTGATGTAGGGACTCTTGAGGATCAGCTTAGCCATTCATCATCGCTCCAGTCATCTTCGTCCCACAACTGTGCACGCTTTTCCAGAGAGACGCGACCGTTGGTCTGCCTCACATTTTTCACGCTCTGCGTGCGGCGGCGCTTCAGATCGTCACGGTCGAGCTGCATGGTATCCGCTATGATACCCATCAGCATATCCAGTTCCACCGCGTGCTTGAAGGACAGCGAGGAGAGATTGTTCTCCAGAATTTTGAGTCGTCCGTTCATGGCGGAGGAGATCGCTCTGGGGAGCATATCATTTCGGTTGGCAGCGAGCCAGTCTGCGTAGAAGCTGACGGCCTTGTCGATGAACTCGTTCATGCTGCGGCAGTTATCCGCTTCGTACCACTGCTCGATTTTCAGCCTGGTCTCCGGCTCCGGCCGGTAGGTCAGGCGCTCTTTGTTTTCGCTCATGTTTTTCACTCCAATCTTCGTTAATGTCGTATTAGATGCCGCCGCAAATCCTGCAACCATCGGGGGTTCGGGGATGGCAGACGCCAATCGTGAACAAATACCCTGAAACAGACGCCAGAATACATGCACCTGAAAGGCTTTGCAAAACCCCCGTAAACTGCCCGCACTGCGGGCAGTTGTGATTGCCGATAGCGCCGGAAGCGGCGCCATGGCTTTATCCCGCTTTTTCTTTCGTCCTCGTAACCTCGCCCGAAAGGGGGCGAAACCGTCCGTGATCCCCTCTGTGGGGCTGGGACTCCACCCAGCCCCGAAAGGGCGCACACAGCGGCACACAGGGGGCGACACGGGGCATTCATGAGCTCTGTCCATCGCCTGCCGGGATGAACCCGATGCCCAGCTTCTCAGCCTTTGCTTTCGCTTTCTGCTGTGCAACCGCGAGATCAGCTTTTGCGAATTGCCGGTCGTAGTACGCCTGCGTGATTTCATGCATCGGGACGAGGGTGTAGAGCAGGTTACCGTTTTTCTTGATGCCCTTCTTCGTGATGATCTCTGTGTTCTCCGTTACGATGAGACCACGCTCCTCCAGCAGTCGGACATAGTTTGCGACGGTGTTTCGGCAGTAGTGCAGTTTCTTTGCGATGGTCGCCGTACTGGGATGACACTGACCGGTCCTGCGGTCTGCGTGACGCAGCAGGTAGAGATAGACCGCGATGGCTCCGCCGGGCAGATCGAATTCGAGGAGCTCATTGGGGACGGGGAAACAGTTTTTCACGTGCTCCCAACCCACAGGTGGTTTCGTTCTTCTCATGTGCGCTCACCACCCTTCGTGTGTTCCTCCACCCACTGGATGAACTTTTCTTTCGGGACCACCATGCGGCTGCCGATACGCAGAGTGGGAAAATCTTTTTCGTGCATCAGCTCGTATGCGCTGGACGGCGCAACGCCCAGCGTCTTTGCCACTGTATCTGAGTTGAGGAACAGCGGCAGTTCATCGTAGCTTTTGTAGATAGACGATTTCATTTTGGATTCTCCTTCCGGTTTTGATTTTGTTTTGCCGCACACCGTACACCTTCCTGCCCCAGACTTTCTGCGGCGTTGTCCCGTGTTGGCACGCTCTCGTCGCCGCAAACTTTGTATCACTCGTTTCCGGACTCGTCCGAAAACTTGTTCACGTCGTTGCGGCTCCTCTTCCCACAAAGTCTGCGACTTTGCGGGAGCCCCTGTTGACGGTCATGGCGATGCTTCCCTCACGGTGTATGCACTCCGGCTGCGGGTATTCAGTTGTCGAGGTGCAGTGAAACTTTACGCTTTCGCTGTTTTCGCCTTTATGTTAGAATAATTTCAGAGAGGTTTACATCAGGAAGTGATCTTTGTGGAGGTGTCGGCATGGCTTCGGAATTGTATTTGATGGAACTTGGAGACGGGCGGTTTTCCATCCTGCTTTGTGATGACAGAACGGAAACGCAGATGCCTGCGATGACTCCCGCGGAGGCCTTGATCGCTTTTTCTGAACTGGATTATACGGACTACCGCAAGACAGTGCGGTGGCTGCGGGATGAGCATCCCCTGTTTGAGGAGCGGCTCGACATTCCTGTGAGCGACTTGGAGGACTTTGTAGCGGAGGCCATTTTGCTGACACCCGACCTGCATGAGATCGATCCTGTGAGTGGATTTGTGGTGACGGACATTCTGCATCGAACTTTGCAGGCAGAGGATGACGGCACAGCAATGTTTTTACTGGTTGCAGGACAGGCGATCCTGCGGGTGATGGAGGAGCCTCTTCGTGTGCAGACCTACCTTCGGAACATTATGGAGATTACCTTCGACGGCACAGCCGGAATGACACCGGCAGAGCAGCACGAAAAGCTGCGGGCGACTTACGCCGACATCGCGCGAATCTGCGACCCGGCAAAGCTGCCGCAGCGGGAAGAACCTTTGTCTATTCGGCTCCGCAGTTTGATGGAACTGTGGATGTTGGTACTGGCGCTCTACTTTGATCAGGACAGACAGAGAATCTGTCGTTGTGACTACTGCTGGGGATATTTCATCCCGAAAACGAAAAAGGCCACCCGGTACTGTGACCGGGTGACCGATGGGCAGAGCTGCAAACAGCGCGGCGCAAATCTGGCAAGGTGGGATAAGACTTCGGAGGATGAAGCGCTCCTGATTTATAAAAAGCTGCGGGACAGAATGTACTCCCGCCTGCTGCGGTGGCTCAACGCGGCACCATCTGAGCGCTCCAACCTGATACCCATGGACTACGAGCAGTACGACCAGTGGAGTGAGAACGCAAGGGTGGCGCGGAAGGAATATGTTCAGGGGAAATTGACCGCAGAGGAGTTCCTGCGGAAAATCAATACCACCCATGAGCTGACAAGCTACGAAGCGGGCAAGATCGACTTGCCCGATGGACCGAGCAGGTGGCAGCAGCTTGTTGCGAGGGATTTGAGATTTGACCCGGAGAGATACTTTCCGGAGAAAATGGCGCGGCTGAATCTGAGCGATCCCGACCCGCAGTGGCAGATACTGACTGCCGATGACCTGCGGAGGGAAGCTCAGAAGGGACACCAGAGTCTGAAGGAGAAATACGGGAAATGAAAAAACCCTCGGGGTCAGTTCCAGAGAACTGATCCCGAGGGTTTCTATTGACTTCAGCAGCGCAGAATATATACTATGGGGAAAGCAAAAAATTTTTTGTGCCCTGTCAATCATAATGCTCTTATATTTAACGAAATCGCCTGTTGAAAATTTGGCTTGACAATGTGAGAGTGCGGTGCTACAATCCAATCATAATTTAATAAGCCAAACCGTTGAAGCGGAGATAACGGCAATGATGCCTTTACAGAGAGCCTGCGATGCTGAGAATCAGGCAAGAAACAAGTTGTCAAATGGACCGCTGAGGGCGCAGTCAAAGACTTCGGTCAAGTATTCTGCGACGTGTGGGCATACGTCAGTTGCCGGGAGTATGTTGGTACTCCGTCAAGCGCACGGCTGTCATGGCCGTGAATCAAGGTGGCACCGCGGATAGTTTCTATTCGTCCTTGACAGAGTATCTATTTCTGTCAAGGGCGTTTTTGTTTATGAAGACTCCTTTGACAGTGATAAGTCAAGGGAGTCTTTTCCCGTTAGGAGGTAAAACGGTATGTTGTTGACGAAACGATGGCGACCTGTAAATCCAGCCAAGCAGAATCCCGCATATCACAAAACCCAAACAACTATATTTTACCTGACATGGAGGAAATCATTATGAAGTTCAACAATATCGAATTCGATACCTATTTTAAGAACTATCCCGACACCAACGGCTATTTCGGCAAATACGGCGGCTCTTATATCCCTCCCGAGCTACAGACTGCTATGAACGAGATCAACGAGGCCTATCAGACCATCTGTAAGTCCCGTGCCTTTATCAGTGAGCTGCGTCGCATCCGCAAGGAATTCCAAGGGCGGCCGACACCCATTTCCCATCTTGCAAGACTGTCCGATAAGATCGGCACCGGCGTCCAGCTTTACGTCAAGCGGGAAGATCTGAACCACACCGGCGCCCACAAGCTGAACCACTGCATGGGAGAGGTGCTGCTGGCCAAGTACATGGGTAAGAAAAAGGTCATCGCAGAGACCGGCGCAGGCCAGCACGGCGTTGCTCTGGCTACCGCCGCCGCTTACTTCGGTTTGGAGTGCGATATCTACATGGGTGCTGTGGACATCAAGAAGCAGGCGCCCAATGTAGCCCGCATGAAGATCCTCGGCGCAAGAGTGGTGGAAGTGACCGACGGCCTCCAGACTTTGAAGGAAGCCGTGGATGCCGCCTTTGCATCCTACTGTAATGAGTATAAGGATGCCATCTACTGCATCGGCTCCGTGGTGGGTCCCCATCCCTTCCCCATGATGGTGCGTGACTTCCAGAGCGTGGTAGGCATCGAAGCCCGTGAGCAGTTCCTGGACATGACCGGTGAGCTGCCGGATGCCGTTGTTGCCTGTGTCGGCGGCGGCTCCAACGCCATGGGCCTCTTCTCTGGCTTCCTGAACGATCCCGTGGATATATACGGTGTTGAGCCGCTGGGGCGCGGTAGCAAGATGGGCGATCACGCCGCCAGCCTGACCTACGGCGAGGAGGGTATCATGCACGGCTTCAACTCCATTATGCTCAAGGATGAAAACGGCGATCCTGCCCCGGTCTACTCCGTGGCCAGCGGTTTGGACTATCCCTCCTGCGGCCCCGAGCACGCCTTCCTGCACGATCTGGGCCGAGTAAAGTATGATGTGGTCACCGATGATGAGACCATTGATGCTTTCTTCGAGCTCTCCCGCATGGAGGGTATCATCCCCGCCATCGAGAGTTCCCATGCGGTCGCCTACGGTATGAAGCTGGCAAAGCTGATGGGAAAGGGCTCCGTGCTCATCAACCTCTCCGGCCGCGGCGACAAGGACATGGACTACATCATTGAAAAGTACGGTATCCGGTGATGGTGGGCAGGCCAGTGTTGTTATACTAATTGGGCGATCATATGACTCCCTGATAGCGCAAGGACTTCCTTGCCAAGAACGTAAAGAAGCATATTGAAAGCTGCTAACAAGAACACTCTTAAAAACAAGAAACAAATTACGGTCGCAAATTGCAATAACAAGTTGGACACCCCGTGGTAAAAACCTTGGTCACGGATGGAGCCGCAGGATCTATCCGTGAGCGAGGTTGCCGCAGCCGTCAGGCTGCGTAGACAGCGTCCAGAA
>Ga0129307_1001478_pt1 | contig 24566 bp, 16 predicted proteins | sample P1105metagenome_FD_94437 | JGI IMG/M metagenome (GOLD analysis project Ga0129307, IMG submission 94437) | Capybara group fecal microbial communities from Wisconsin, USA - P1105 metagenome | ecosystem: Host-associated > Mammals > Digestive system > Large intestine > Fecal | place: USA: Wisconsin...
GGGACAAGGTAAAGTTCGACGGCAGGGAATGCTTCGTAAAAGGCAGGCGCACATCGGGATACTTTGCACTGGCTGTGTTGGAAGGCGCAAAAGTCACAGATTCGGCCTCCTACAAGAAGCTCATATTTCTGGAAACTGCAAAACATTACGTATCAGAAAGGAGAGATGGCTCTCCTCCCACGACTGAAGTCACGGGTGTCCGAGCCTAAATAACATAAAAAAAGCCTGCACAGAGCAGGCATTCAGGAATCGAGGGCGGAGGAGAGCACGACGGAGAGTGTGACGATGATCCCGCCCAGGGCCATGGCCGGACGGAAGACGGCCAGTCCCAGCACAAGTGAAAAGACCGTACCGAAGAACCCTTCAAGGCTCATGACGATCCCTGCCTGTGCCGCAGGCAGAACCGTCTGGGCCTTTGTCTGCATTAAGTAGCACGCGCCGGTGGAGAGAAAGCCGAGGTAAAGCACCGGGAGCAGGCCGGACTGCAGCTGGGCGGGGGTGAGCACGGAGGGAAAGATCAGAAGAGACAGTCCGCTCATGACCGCGCAGGTGAGCAGCTGCCAGAAAGCCACAGGGATCGGGTCGTCATGAAAGCAGACGAGCTCGAGGTAGGCGATGTGCAGGGCAAAGAGAAAAGCGCACAGAAGGATCAGCAGGTCGCCGATGCCCGGCGCAATCCGAAGCTCACCGTCGAGGGTGAGAAGAACCATGCCGCACATAGTGGCCAGGCACAGAAGAAAGGTCCTCGGACGCGGGCGCCTGTGCCGGAAAGCCCAGATGATGAAAGGCACCATCACGACATTCGTTGCCGTCAGAAGGGCTGCGTTGGGGACGGTGGTTTTTCCCTGGCCGACGATCTGCGCAAAAAAGGCGAGAAAGAGAATGACGCCGGCCCCGATTCCGTGCATTGCCATGCGGGCAGGGGCAGGACGGATTTTCCGGAAAAAGCAGGCGAGAACAAACAGCGAGCCGATGGAAAACCGGATCAGAAGGATCCAGGAGGCGCTCAGGCCTGAGCGTATGGCGTACTCGGATGCGGCAAACCCGCCGCCCCAGATCAGGGTGACCAGGACGAGCATCCAGGCCGCACCGCGCCGTGAAAGTTGCATGCAATCAGCCTCCGCAAAACAGCATTCGAGGGTGCATTATACAGAAACGCCGCGCGCAGGCAAGAGACAGCATGCGATTGCGGATGAAAAGATTGCGCAGGACGTGAATGTCTGGTATAATTCAAAGTCAGAACCAACCAAATACAACATCATGTCCCGACGGCCGGAAACAGCCGCGGGGCGATCTGTTCCATGAAAGGGGATTGCTCTATGAAAAAAATGCTTTCCGTTCTGCTTGCCCTGAGTCTTCTGCTCATGGCTGTTCCTGCGTTCGCAGACGTTGCAGCCGATGTGGAGGCCGGCCAGGCCATGACACATGACGAACTGGTGGAAAAAGCCAAGGCTGAAACCGGCACGTTTGTCGTCTACGGCAATACCAGCCGCATTGCGACCGCTGCGGAAGATTTCGCAGCCCTCTACGACATCACCACCGAAGCCAACAACCTCAAGGATCAGGAGATCTACACCAAGCTGCGCAATGAAAACGGCAGCACCGCGGCCGACATGGTCATGATCCAGGACGGCGCGCAGCTGACCGATGCCATCGATGAAGGCCTGGTCATCAACTTTGTGCCTGCCTCCGTGAAGGATGCACTCGACGAAGCCGACCAGCAGCCCGCTCTGGTGCATCAGTACATCAACAAGCTCTTCATCTACAACAACCTCGGCGACAATGTGCCTGCCATCAAGAATGTGTGGGAACTCACCGACCCGGCCATGAAGGGCAACATTATCTTCAAGAATCCCGAGAGCGAAAAGGTCAACATGAACTTCCTGGTCATGTGCACCAAGGATGAATGGGCCGAAAAGCTTGCCGCAGCCTACAAGACCCTCAAGGGCGAGGACATTGACCTGGGCGAGTACAAGAATGCCGGCTACAAGTGGGTGGCCGAATTCCTCGACAACTGCACCTTCGGCAAGTCCGACACCACCATTGCTGAGGAAATCAGCCAGGATACCGCAGCGGGCAAGATCGGCCTGTTCGTGCTCAGCAAGCTCCGTTCCTCCTCGGTTCTCACCGACAACCTGACGGTTGCCCAGTATGATGCTTCCGCGAACGGCTATGCTGTCGAACCCTTTGCCGGATTCATGTATCCGATGTACACCATGATCAACACCCAGGCCACCCGTCCCTACACCGGCATGCTCTTCATTGAATATCTCATGACGCAGGAAGGCTTCAAGCCCTGGGGCAAGTCCATCGGCGCGTATTCCCCGAATGCAGCCATCACCGTCAATGAAGGCGACCTGACCATCGACGTGTGGAAGAACACCCTGGTCATGGAAGATGCCGACTACATCCTCACCAACTTTGAAGTGGAAGACTTCATTCTCCAGCACTGCCAGAGATGAGTTCAGGCTTCCGGGCTGAACGCTCATGGATGGGCGGGACGGATTTGCCCGTCCCGCCGTCTTTTTATTCCGACCCGGCAAAGATTGGGGGAAACATGTTATGGAGCAGGCAGGAATCCGCAAGGTTCAGATGCGCCGCCTGCAGGGGCGCGCGCATGCCTGGCTTTCCAAGCCGGCCAATGTCATCCTGCTGATTTTTCTTGTGGCGCTGACGCTGCTGACACTCTACCCGCTGCTCTCCATGCTCACGGAGACCTTTACCATTCATACCGGCCGTGAGGCCAGGGCAGCCGGAGAAAAAGCAGGGACACTCTCTCTGTATCACTTCAGGCGTCTGTTCCTGACCAGGGAGAACGATTACAGCTCGATCCAGTTTTATCAGCCGTTCTTCAATACGCTGATTGTGTCGGTCTCGTCGTCGGTCATTGCCATTCTGTTCGGCGGCGTGGTGGCCTTTCTGGTCACGCGCACCAACCTCAAATACAAGAAGTTCATCTCGGGCGTCTTCACCTTCCCGTACATCATGCCCGCCTGGACGCTGGCGCTGTTCTGGGAAACATTCTTCAAGAATGTGAACATCGGCCTGAAGACGAGCAACGGCATCATGGCCTCCGTATTCGGGATCTTCATGCCCGAGTGGTTTGTCTACGGGGCATTCCCGATTGCCCTGGTGCTGGGACTGCACTATGCGCCGTTTGCGTATATCCTCATCGGCGGGATTCTGCGCAACATGGATGCCAATCTCGAGGAAGCAGCCACGATTCTCAAGACATCCCGGCCGCGCATTATCTGGAAGATCACCCTGCCGATTGTCAAGCCGGCCATGCTCTCGACGTTCCTTCTGGTGTTTGCCAGCTCCATGAGTGCGTATTCGGTCCCGGTTTTCCTGGGCTCTCCGGTGCGCTATTATGTGCTCTCCACAAAGATGAAGTCCCTGATGGACTCCTATCCGGGCCAGGCCTATATCATTGTCGGCGTCATGATTCTCTTCGGCGTGGCGATTCTGCTCCTCAATCAGAAAGTCACCAATTCCAGAAAGCAGTTCACCACCGTCACGGGCAAGTCCGGGCAGATCAGCAAGATCAACCTGGGCCGGGCCAACCGTCCGATCGCGATCCTGCTGGTGATCATCCTGCTCATGGTGGCCGTGGTGCCGCTGGTGACCTTTGCACTCGAGTCCGTGATCATCAAGGCCGGAGACTACACGCTGGGGAACATGACCCTGGATTTCTGGATCGGGACCGAACTGGACAAGCGGCTTGACCAGGGCGACAGCACGGGCATCCTGCTCAACCCGAAGGTCTGGAACGCCCTGGGCTATTCGCTGGGCCTGGCCGTGACATGCGCGCTGGCTGCGGGCACGTGCGGCATTCTGGTCGGGTACGGCGTGGCCAAGCGCCGCGGAAGCCGCCTGGCTTCCTGGGTCAACAGCCTGTCCTTCTTCCCGTACCTCATGCCGAGCCTGGCGTTCGGCGCGATTTATCTGGCCATGTCCTCGAGAGTCACCTGGCTGCGCGGCTTCCTGCTGCTCGCGCTGGTGGGCTCGGTAAAATATCTTCCCTTCGCCTCCCGGTCCGGTGTCAATGCCATGCTGCAGCTTTCGGGTGAAATCGAGGAGGCAGCCGTGATTACCGGCGTTCCGTGGTGGAAGCGCATGCTGCGGGTCATTTTCCCGATTCAGAAGTCAAGCTTCCTCTCCGGATATCTTCTGCCGATGGTTTCCTGCATGCGCGAACTGAGCCTGTTTGTGCTGCTGGTGCCCACGAGCAATACCATTCTCACCACCATGCTCATGCAGTATTCCGAGAAAGGCTGGGCGCAGTTCGGCAATGCGATCAATCTGCTGATCATCATTGTTGTGCTGCTGGTGAACTATATCGTCAATAAGCTGACCGGTGCGTCAATCGACAAGGGAGTAGGTGGTTAAGATGCCGGAAATCACACTGAAAAATGTATCCAAGCGCTTCGGCAAATTTGTGGCCGTGGACAACCTCAATCTGGATATTGAAAGCAATGCGTTCATCACGCTGCTCGGACCTTCCGGCTGCGGCAAAACAACCACGCTGCGCATGATTGCCGGCCTGGAAACTCCGACGGAGGGCAGCATCTCCATTGACGGAAAGGTCGTTTTTGACGCGGACCGCGGCATCAATCTGCCGCCCAACAAGCGTGATGTGGGATTCCTGTTCCAGAACTACGCGCTCTGGCCGCACATGACGGTGTATCAGAACATCGCCTTCGGCCTGGAGAACCTCAAGTGGGACAAGAAGAGAATTCGCGAGCGGGCTAATGAACTGCTGAAAATGCTGCGCATTGAACAGTTCGAGAGCCGCTATCCCAGTGAACTCTCCGGCGGCCAGCAGCAGCGCGTCGCCATTGCCAGAACGCTGGCTCCGGGACCCAAGGTCCTGTTCATGGATGAACCGCTGTCCAACCTTGATGCCAAGCTGCGCATGGAGATGCGCACGGAGCTTAAGCGGCTCCACAGGGATACGGACTCGACCTTTGTGTATGTGACGCACGATCAGCTCGAAGCCATGACGCTCTCCACCCGCGTGTGCATTATGGAAAACGGCATCCTTCAGCAGTACGCCCCGCCGCTGACCATGTACAATGAACCGGCCAATCTGTTTGTGGCAGACTTTATGGGCAATCCGACCATGAACTTCCTCGACGGTGAGGCGAAAGTGAACGGGAACACGGCGGAAGTCTCCTTTGGCAGCCTGCACGGCGTGTTCAGCGCGGCCGCGCCGATTGATCTGAAGACATCCCGGTGCGTCCTGGGCATCCGGCCTGAGTTCATACACATCTCCGAAACGGAGGGGATTCAGGCCTCGGTGTACTCCACACTGCCTTCGGGCATGGAGACGACCGTGAAACTGGATGTGGGCGGCACACTCCTGACCGCCGTGGTCTTCGGCGGCGTGGATTACCCGGTGGACAGCACGGTCTGCTTTGCATTCAGCGGCAGGGCCATTCTCTTTGACCGCGAACAGGGCGGAAAGAATGTCGCGGAAGGAACCATGGAACTGATGTAGAATCTTTTTCTGACAGCCTGAAAACAGCATGTGGCAGCGGACAGCTGCCACACTTTTATGGGGGACAATATGGAACAGATACTTGTGGGAAGCTATACGACCGGCACGGAGAGTGACGGAATTTACCGTCTGAAAGTGGAGCAGGGCATGATCCGGGATATTGAAGTGGTCATGTTTGCCGAGGATCCGTCCTATCTGCTGCCCGTGCCCGGCGGCCTGTACTGGGTCAACGAATCCCTGGGCAGTAAGGAAGGCAAGGTGGGCTTTGCCAGAAAACGCCTGCGCGGCGGGTATGAACGGATCTGGGAGGTCGGCACAAAAGGAGAAAACCCGTGCCACCTGGCCCTGTCTCCGGACGGGAGCACGCTGGCGGTGGCCAACTATACCAGCGGCTCGGTGGCAGTGTATGACGTCACCGGCAAGGAGCCGAACATGCTGTCCCTGCTGGAGGGACGCTCAGGAAGCGTAAACCCGGCAAGGCAGGAAGGCCCGCATGCGCATTTTGTCCTGTTCCGGGATAACCGCACGCTCTGGTGCTCTGACCTGGGAGCGGACGAGGTTCGTCTGATCGAGCGGGACGGGGATGCCTGGGTGCAGGCCGACGCGCCGGTGAAGCGGTTCAACCCGGGGGATGGCCCGCGCCATCTTCTCGACTGCGGCGACCACTGGTATGCCGTCACGGAGCTGAGCCAGCAGCTGTGCTGCTTCCGGGAAAACAAAGAGTACCGTGCACCGGTGGTGATCGACGGGGTGGAAGGCACAGGGGCCGCCCTGCGCATGGACGATGAGGGACTCCTGTACTGTACGCAGCGCGGCATGGACCTGATGACTGTGTTCCAGGATACCGGAGAAGAGCTCCAGCAGGTCGGCATTTTCTCGACCGGCGGTGCGATCCCAAGAGACTGTCTGCCTGTGGGCAATATGGTGCTCTGCGCCTGCCAGGGCAGCGGGGACGTGACGTGCCTTTGGCGTGAGGGCTGGATGTGGACCGGGTCTGACCGCGTGAAGGCTCCCGGGGCCGTGTGTCTTGCACTGGAAAAATAAGGGAGGACAGGACTGTGGAGATCATCAATCTGCCGGGCATGTGGTACTGCAGGATCAAAAACGCGGAGACGGGCGAAGAGAAGGACGGTGTCCTCCGCGTTCCGGGCAGCCTGGATGAAAGTGAGATCGGGTTTCCGGAGAAAAAGGCAAAACCCTGGCACCCGGATGCCAGAATTCAGGAGATCGACTATGATGAGGGAATCACGACACGCCTGACCCGGCGCTTCACGTTTGAGGGCCCTGCCTTTCTGCAGTGTGATTTTCTCTGGTCAAAACCGGACCGGTGCCGCGTGTTTCTGGATGTGCAGCGCGCACGCTGCCTGAAGGTGACGATCAACGGAAAGGAAGCGGAGAAGGCTGTTCCCTTTTCCCTCTCCGCGCCGCAGTCCTTTGAAGTGACAGACTGTGTGCGGGGCCTGGATCATATTGAGATCGTCTCCGACAACAGTTATCCCGGCCTTCCGCATGACGATATTGTCTTCTCCTCCGAGGCAACCGATGAGACGCAGACGAACTGGAACGGTCTGCTGGGGTATGTCCGCTATCGTCTGGAAAACCCGGTGTTCCTGGAAAACCTCCGCGTCTATCCTCATGGGGAAACCGTGGAGGTGCATGTGACGGTCAATGCAGACCGCCCGTGGGAGGGAGACATCCGCTTTTTCTCGCCGGCAGTTGATGCAGCGGCATGCGTCCATACCCGTGTGGAAAAAGGGCGGACGGAAGTCTGTGCACGGGGTCTTCATCTGTGCAGCAATGCGCGCAGATGGGATCTCGGGGACGGCGCCTGCTATGCCATGACCGCAGCCGGCGACGGTGTGGATGCGGTGACTGTGCACTTCGGCATCCGGGATTTCGGAACGAAAGACGGGCACTTTACCCTCAACGGCAGAATCATTCACCTGCGCGCGGAAGCCAACTGCGCCGTGTTCCCTGAAACCGGGTATGAGCCGATGAAAAAAGACGACTGGGATCGTGTGCTGAGAACCTACAGAAGCTACGGCGTCAACTGCATGCGCTTTCACTCGCATGTGCCGCCGGAAGCGGCGTTTGAGGCCGCCGATGCCCTGGGTATGCTCATGCAGCCGGAACTGCCCTGCTGGAATCCGAGAAATGCGTTTGAGGATGATGCGGAGTATGCCTTCTACCGGGATGAGCTGGACAGAACCCTGGACATGCTCGCCAATCATCCATCGTTTGTCATGTTCACCTTTGGCAATGAACTGCATGCCGGGGAACTCGGTCACCGCCGCATGAGCGAAATGCTCGCACGGTGCCGGGAAAAGGACAGCACGCGGCTCTTTGCCAATGCATCCAATCCGCATTACGGCTCGCTCGGCTGTGATCCGGACAGTGATTTCTATACCTCGCAGCGCTTTGAGAAACTGCCGCTGCGCGGAAGCTTCTCGGGCATGTCCGGGCATGTGAACCGCTCAAGGCCGACCGAATGCGTGAACTACTCGGAGGGCATGCAGGCGCTGAGGGCGACCTATCCGGGACCGGTGATTTCCTTTGAAGTCGGTCAGTACGAAGTGCTGCCGGATTTTGCGGAGATCGATGATTTCCACGGCGTGACACGGCCGGACAATTTTGAGGCAATCCGGAAAAAGGCGGAAAAGGCCGGTATGATGGACACCTGGAAACAGCGCGTGGAAGCAACCGGTGAACTTTCTCTTCTGTGCTATCGGGAGGAGATGGAGGCCAATCTTAGGACGCCGGAGATCGCGGGGATTTCGCTGCTCGGCCTGCAGGATTTCCCCGGACAGGGAACCGCTCTTGTAGGTATGCTCAACAGTCATCTCTGCCCCAAACCGTATGCCTTTGCGCAGCCGGAACGCTTTGAGGCCTTTTTCAGGGATGTGCTGCCGCTGGCAGAACTGAAGAAATATACCTATGAGCCCGGGGAAGTGCTCGGGGCCGCGGTGAAGATTGCGAATTATGGGAAAGAGGATCTCACAGGATGCCTGACATGGCGCGTGGCCGGGGACGGCTGGGAGATGACAGGCAGCGGCAGTGAGCGGTGTGTGCAGAAGGGCACTCTGGGCGATGCGGGTCAGATTTGCCTGACTATGCCTGAGCGTGCGCACAATGAAAAGCTCGAGCTGAAGGTATGCTTTGCCGGGTTTGAGAACCGCTATCCGCTCTGGCTCTATCCCGAAACACAGTGCGTCTGTCCGCCGTCGGTGTATGAGACAGCCTGCCTGGATGAAAAAGCCGTGCAGGTGCTCGCTGCGGGCGGGAAGGTGTACCTCACACCGCCTTCCACAAAGGAAGCGCTGCCGCACTCGATTCAGGCCCAGTTTTCGACCGATTTCTGGTCGGTTGGCTGTTTCCCGAACCAGGAAGGCGGCATGGGCCAGCTGATCGATGCGGAGCACCCGCTCTTTGACGCATTCCCGACGGCCTTCTACAGCGAATGGCAGTGGTGGCCGATGGCCGGAAGGCGTGCCGTGGTGCTTCCGGAAGACTGCCGCGTGCATTCAATCATTACGGAGATGGACTCCTATGCCACCATGCGCAGCATGGCCAAGCTCTTTGAATGCCGCACGGGCGGGGGCTTCCTCATGTTCTCCTCCATGGGCCTTCAGGACCTGATGGAATACCCGGAAGCCAGGGCACTTCAGCGTGCGATCTATGCGTACATGGACAGTGACCGGTTTGCGCCGCAGGAGTGCGTGGAGATTGCCTGCATCCGTGACATGCTGGGATGAGGGCACGGAAGGATATCGACAGAACAGAAGGCCGGGATTATACTAAGGTGTATGAGAAGCACACGGTTTCTGAACGAGTACCGGGAAGGATGGATACCATGAACAGAAAATGGATCTGCGGAATGCTCATGATTCTGCTCTTTGCACTGGCCGCGGGACTGGCTGCGGCCGATACGGTCTCCTTTGGCGATGTCACAGTGGATACGGATGCTGTGTATGTGGACATGGGGGACATGAAGATTGAGGACTGGAAAGGATACTATGCCTTCCTCGATCAGCTGCCGAAGCTGGAAAAAGTCGACATGTTCGGCACTGAAGTCAAAAAGCCGAAAATTGAGGAAATGGCTGCGCGGTACCCGAACATCGAGTTCGGGTGGACGATGCGCATTGTGGAACACACCATCCGGACTGACCAGACGGCGTTCTCCACACTGCACGGGGACCCGAGCGATCCTGTGCACAGCGAAAACGATTTCAGCATTCTGAAGTACTGCAAGAACCTGATGGCGCTCGATGTCGGGCACAATATCATCCGGGATGTTTCCTTCCTGTATGATCTTCCCAAGCTCCGCGTGCTGATCCTCGCATGCAACTGCATCACGGACATTACGCCGGTGGGCAGTCTCAAGGATCTGGAATACCTGGAAATCTTCTGGAATCAGATTGGCGATATCTCTCCGCTGACGGGGCTGACGCACCTGATGGACCTGGATATTGTCAACAATTACATCAAGGACCTGAGCCCGCTCCATGAAATGAAACAGCTCAAGCGGCTGTGGACACATCACTTCAACATGAAAGGCATGATGCGTCCGTGGGAACCCATCGAAGCCCTGAGAGCAGCGCTTCCGGACACACATATTGACAACGATTCCACTTCCACGGCCGGCGGATGGCGGAAGCATCCGCATTATGACGTGATCTACCGCATGTTCCGCACCACGGTGTACGAGCCGTTTGAAGACTCCTATCCATTCGAGAGCGAGGCTGAACCGGTTCCCCAGACGTAATCTGATCAAGCCATCTGAAAGCGCCCCGGGCTGCTGCCCGGGGCGCTTGATTTGTCTGGTGAAGAGATTACTTGATCAGGGTGAAGTGGTGGAATACGCTCACGAGCGTGTTGGCAACGGTGGACATGGTCTTGATGAAGATGTCCAGAGCCACGCCGACAACGTCCTTGCGGGTATCGCCGACCGTGTCGCCGGTGACAGCAGCTTTATGGGCGGCAGAGCCTTTGCCGTGGCCTTCGAGTGCGCCGGATTCGATGTACTTCTTGGCATTGTCGAATGCGCCGCCGGAGTTGCCCATGAAGAGCGCGCGCGGGATGGCGACGATGGTCGCGCCGACGAGGAGGCCGCCGACGAATTCAACGCCGAACAGGAAGCCGCCGACGACGGGGATAAACATGGCCAGGACGGACGGGACAAGCATCTTTTTGAGTGCCTGCTGTGCGGCCAGACGGATCATCTTGTTGTAGTCAGGTGTCTTGGTGCCTTCGAGGACGCCGGGCTCGGAGAGCTGACGGTCGCCTTCATCGGCCATGAGACGGGCGGATTCAATGGTGTTGTCGGTGAGCATGGCGGAGAAGTATTCGACCAGTGCGCCGCCGATGATGCCGCCGGCGACAACGACGAAGGAGGCAATGTTGAGGACCATTTCCTGATTGGCAGGCGTATAGTTGCCGACATAGGAGACGATCAGGGAAACCGTGGCGAAAGCGGCGGAGCCGATGGCGAAGCCCTTGCCGATGGCAGCGGTGGTATTGCCTACAGCGTCGAGCTTGTCGGTGATTTCACGGACATTGCCGGGGAGATGGCAGCTCTCAGCCAGACCGCCTGCGTTGTCGGCGATGGGGCCGAAGGCGTCAATGGAAACGGTGGCGCCAACGAAGGCCAGCATGCCCAGAGCAGCGATGGCGATACCGTAGGTGCCGCAGATCTTACCGGAAACAAACAGGGAAATGCCGATGAGGAGCACGGGGAGCAGCACGGAACGGGAACCGATCGCGTCGCCCTTGGTGACCACAAAGGCTTCACCTTCCGTCGCAATCTCTGCGAGGGAGCGGGTGGGCTTGAAGGCGGTGGAAGTATAGTATTCGGTAATGGAGCCGATAGCGATGCCGGAGAGAATGCCGAGCACAGAGCAGATCCACGGGGAAGCCCAGCCGGCTTTCCAGCCATAGGCTGCGAAGACAGAGGCATCCATGCCGCCGAAGACGATCGGGGCGCAGATGAAACCGAGCACGACGGTCAGGCCGGCGGAAATCCAGGTGGCGAGGTTCAGCTCGCGGGAAGGATCATCGCTCATCTTCTTGCGCGCCGCATAGATGAGGCCGGCAAGGCATCCGAGCAGGCCCATGCAGGCCAAAAGAATGGGATAGGTGACCGTCAGGGAGAAGGCCTTCTCCAGTACAGCCATGTTTTCTGCAAATGCAGCGGAATGCTTGGAGAAGAGGATGACCGCAACCATGAGGGAAGCAGACATGGTGGCCACAAAGCTCTCGAGCAGGTCGGAGCAGTTGCCGGCGATATCATTGACGTTGTCGCCGATAAAGTCCGCGATGACATTGGGCACGCGGCTGTCGTCTTCAGGCATGTCGTGGCGGATCTTGGCAAGAATGTCGGCGGAAATATCGGCCGCCTTGGTATAGTTGCCGCCGGCCACGCGGTTGAACATGGCAACCAGGGAGCAACCCAGAGAGTATGTGGAAATGCGCATGATGCTGGCGTTGACGCCTTCGAGTTTCGTGACCAGGCCGGCGCCGTCAGCAATATGATTGACGCCGCCCCAGATGACCAGGATCAGCACCAGGCCCATCAGGCCGAACGCCTGAACGCTCAGACCGGAGATGGAGCCGCCGCACAGGGCGACTTTCACGGTTTCACCGATGGAAAGCGTTTCCCGGGCACGGTTGGCGGTGCGGACGTTGGCGTAGGTTGCGCTCTTCATGCCCAGAATGCAGACAGAGCTGGACATGACCGCGCCGAGCAGGAATGTAATGCCGCTTGTTTTCTCAACAAACAGAGAGAGCACAATGGCAAGAACAGCAACGACAATCAGAATGGTCCGGTATTCCGTGAGCATAAAGGTGTTTGCTCCGGAACGGATGATGCCGGACATTTCCACCATTTCAGGTGTGCCTTCACGCATGGCCTTGATCTGGCGATAGTTCATGACAACATAAACCAGTGCGCCGGCGGCGACGAGAAGGGAAAGGATCCATGTGATCACCATAAACAGACCTCCCATGTGATAAGATAATTGTTATTCGAACTGGCCGATTGGTTTCATTATACTCAAAGAACCCTGCAGTGTCCATGTTTCAGGCGTAAAAACGGAAAAAACACGGACGCGCGGGAAAACGGTTCGAAAGCGCTCTCCTGTGCCCCGGAAAAGCAGCCTGAAAAGGCTGCAGAGGAGGCAAATGAGGCCATGTAAAACAAGGGATGAAGGGGATGTGAAGAGAGAAATTGTTCAATTTATACGGTTTGCGGCCAATTTTATCGTGAAAACCTTGAAATTATTATGTTTTGCGCAATTTGGGTGTTGACAAGTCAAAAGATACAGCCTATAGTTGCATTAGCCGGTCAGATCGACCAAAAGGCAATAATTGAGTGGAGGACACCTGTTATGAACAAAGAACAACTCGTAGCAAAGATTGCTGAAAAGTCCGGCCTGAAAAAGCCCGAAGCTCAGAAGGCCCTTGCAGCATTCCAGGAAGCCATCACTGAGTCCGTCGCCGCTGGCGAAAAGGTTCAGCTGATTGGTTTCGGCACGTTCGACGTCCGTGAGCGCGCTGCCCGCACTGCCCGCAACCCGCGCACCGGCGAGGCCATCAAGGTTGCCGCTTCCAAGCAGCCCACCTTCAAGGCTGGCTCCAAGCTCCGCGCTGCTGCCAACGTAGAAAAGAAGGCCGCCAAGAAGACCACCAAGAAGACCACCAAGACCAAGAAGAGCACCAAAGCCAAGAAGTAATGGATCATGAAAAAAGGACGTCCAGCCTGTCAGCCGGACGTCCTTTTTCGTGTGTTGAAATGGCGGTTCCGCTCACGGTACAGCATGTACAGCATGTCGCTCTCCCGCTCTCCTGGAAGATCTGTCTGGGGAACGGAACCAATCACTTTTCCGAGTATATACAGATGATCCGAGGGAATCAGGGCCTTGTCGCCGCGCTTTGGATTCAGGGCGTGGAGGCGTCCGGGACGAAACTCGCGGATACAGATTTCGCCGTTGACGGCGGCACATACAATATCTCCCGGAACAATCTCCTGCGTGCTGCGGACATAGACATCGCTGCCTTCCATATAGTCCGGTTCCATCTCATCGCCCGCAACCAAAACCACAAAGGAAGCGGTTTCCGTGAGGCTGGAGCGTCGGACAAACACGGGCTCCCCGGCATCTTCAGAGAAGGCGTCGGGCAGAAATCCAAAGCGTGGATCGATCCGCCGGAGCGTGACAAAGTCAGTCAGGCAGCGCCGGCGCAGGCGGTGCTCCTGCTGAAGATGAATGGATGCGATCATGTGGTCGATGACGGCGCGGTCATGGGCGTTCAGACGGTGATACAGTCCGACGGCTTCCTGCTGGTCAGGGGAGAGCGCACCGCGGTGCTGCGGCATATGAAAGAAGACATCCATGGGGACTTCAAGGAGGTCGCAAAGACGGGGAATCACCTCAAGAGGCGGCCGGGATCGCCCGGTTTCCCAGTTGGCCACGGAGCTGGGGTCACTGTAGAGCAATTCGGCGAGCTCGGCCTGACTGATGTTTTTCAGAACGCGCCGTTCGTGAATGAGGCTGCCGAAGTCCGGTGCCTGCGGGGTATTTGGATCAGAATCTGCCTTGGGTCTCATGATGTCTCCTTGTGCGTTTGGTATCTGCACTATATCACAGACACCATAATGCGTCAAGGAAAAACCGGGCCTGCCCCTCAGAACAGGCGCAGGGTCAGGAAACGGCGGATCTGTTGGCAGATGCGATAGAACAGCGAGGAAAGCGTGGGCTGGGGAATATAGACGCTGCAACGTCCGCCCTGAACCGAGAAGGTGCCGAAACCATCGGCATCGATCCGGACCGGTTTTTCTCCTCCGATCATGCAGACAAAGGTTTTCCCGGCAAACCGCCGGCCGACTTCCATGCGCTTTTTTCCGCCCTTCTCGTCCGTGATCAGGCAGGCGAGGCCGGAGCCGGGAATACTGCTGTCGCCTTCACGGACAAACCCGACCACATTGGGATCATCAAAGTAATCGCGTTCAGGGCCATAGGCATGAAAAAGCCGCAGATGCATGAGCATGGGCAGTTCGCTGACCGCTCCGATACCCTTTGCGGGAATGCCGTGCAGGTCGCCCCAGAAGACGCAGGGATAGCCCTGCTCCCTGAGGAGAATGATGCTGTAGGCACTGGCCTTGAACCAGCCGTCCACCCAGCTTTCCAGGGACTGGCCGGGCTGGGTGTCATGATTGTCGACAAACGTGACCGCCTGGGTGGGGCGGGAGGAAACCAGCGTGTCCCGGAACAGGTCCCGAAGGTCGTACTGCCCGGAACTGTGCGATGCACTGTAAAAATGGAAGTGCAGCGGGGTATCAAAAAGGTTCATGCTTTCATTGACCTGCGCAAGGTAGGAGAGCAGGGCCTGCAGGTCTGCAGACCAGTATTCGCCCACAGCGTAGACTTCGCGTCCGGTCTTTTCCCGGAGCGTGTGCAGAAAATCCCGGTAAAAGCCGGCGCTGATGTGCTTGACGGCATCGAGCCGGAAGCCGTCCAGACCGGTGAGGCGAAGGTACCAGCGGCCCCAGCGGAACAGTTCTTCGCGCACGTGCGGGGCGCATACATCCACATCGGCGCCCATGAGATAGTCAAAGTTTCCGTGCTCCCGGTCCACATCCTGGGCAAAGCCTTTTCCGTCCAGGAGAAACAGGTGGTGGTCGGGATCCTGACCGTTCCAGTCGACGGAAGTAAAACAGGTATGGTCCCAGGTGAAATCAGAGTATTTCTTTCTGCGTCCGGGAAAAGTAAACCGGGTATAGACGCTTCCGTCCTCCTGTGCGCCCTGAAATTCCATGCGGTTGTCCGGATTGACCGGCGTGACGCGGACGGATTCTGTCTCATCGGCGCCGAGCCTGTGATTGAGGACCACATCGCCCAGCGTCTGGATGCCGGCCAGGCGGAGATGCCATATGGCGGAAATATATTCACGTGCGGTGCCGTACTTGGTGCGCACAGAGCCTTTCTGATTGAATTCTCCAAGGTCATACAGGTCATACACGCCGTATCCGACGTCCATACCGCCCGCGGAGCCTTTATAGGCCGGGGGCAGCCAGACTGCGGTCACGCCGAGCATGGCCCAGGATCGTGCCTGACGGCGGACGCTGTTCCAGAGCGTGCCGTCGGCGGGCATATCCCATTCAAATGTCTGCAGCATAATGCCGTTCATATATCATTACACCTCCTCGGTGTTTCTTGTTTTTCAGGGTACGCAGTCGGAAACCGCCTGCGTGGCGTGTAGTATAGCCGCCGAATGCCGAAAAGTAAAGACGGGCATCCGGGGACGGGCAAAGAGGAAAACTGGATGAAACCAACAGAAAACGCCCGCAAGCGCTTGCGCTGGGGGCGCGGAAAAGGGGCAAAAACGGTCGGGAAATCGGGTCAGGAGAGGGACTCCTGCAGGGACTGCGCAAGCATTTCCACATGCCGGCGAGCATAGCCTGCCTCCTCCATGACCTGCGCCTGAGACTTGGGCGTGTCGCCCATCAGGCCGACAAACTGACTGACTTTCAGGCCGAGTGTCTCCTGCATGAGGGCATCCGAACCGGCCGGGGAGACGAGGTAATAGCAGAGCAGGGAATCCTCCTTGCCGATGCGGTGCGCACGGTCCTCGGCCTGGGAATGCACAGCCGGCGACCAGTCCAGCTCGCCGAAGACGACACAGGTGGCTTTCTGCAGGTTCAGACCGGAGCCGGAGCGAAGCGAGATGCACAGAAGAGAGGTTTTCTCCTCCATGAAAGCCTGGACAGAAGCGGCCTTCTGATCCATGGTTTCCCTGCCGGTAATGAATTTCGGGTGATAGGCTTTCAGCTCTTCCCGATAGATATCGAAGACCTGATGGTGGTGCGCAAAGAGGAGGACCTTTTCCCCGCCGTCGAGCAGCGCCCGGACGAAGGCGCATACATAGGGTGCCTTGGCAGCGCCGGTGGCCTGGCGCGCGTGCAGGGAAATGCTTTCCTCAAGCATGCGCTTCTGCTGGGGAGAGAGATCCGCGGCGTTTTTCCACTTTTTCAGGTCCTGCAGGACACCGGCCATCAGACTGGCATAGACTTTGTCATTCCAGTCGAGTTCCTGCACGAGGCGGCGCTTGGGCGGGAGCTGGGAGAGAACCTGTTCCTTGGTCCGGCGGAACATCATGCCCTCACGCTTGAGGTAGGCGCCGAGCAGGTCAGGCCGCAGCACGGTCTCTCTGCCGAAGCCTGTGCACCATTCGCGGGAGAAGGATTCCCAGTCGCCGAGAAAATGAAAGTCAAGGATATTGATGACATTCCAGATCTCCCCGCCGCGGTTGTAGATCGGCGTTCCGCTCAGCCCGATGACGCGCTCGGCACTGTCAGAGAGAAGCGAGGCGGCCGAATACTTCTCCGTGCCGGCATGCCGGAGCTCCTGGATTTCGTCAAACACCACGGCGCGCACGCCGAGCGTGGGCAGAATCTGCTTCCAGCCGCGCAGGAGAAGATAATGCATGATATAGACATCCGCTTCGGGAAGCGGGTACGGCTTGAGGCCGGTAATCATGTGCACGCGGGCAGGTTTTCCGTCGATGAGCAGGAAACGCCGGATTTCCTCCTGCCAGTTGCGGCACAGATGCGGGGGTGGTATGACCAGCGCAGGAAAGGAGCGGGATGCGGCAAGGCAGGCGAGGGCCTGCACGGTTTTGCCAAGGCCCATCTCATCGGCAAGCAGCGTGCGCTCGTGACGCATGAGGAAGGACAGGCCTTCCTGCTGGAAGGGCATGAGCGTGCCGGAAAAGGTGCCTTCAGGCGGCGTCATGCTCTGGGGCAGGGTGGAGGCCAGGGCTTCGCGCAGGGCATACTCGCGTGCGCCGGTGACGGCTTCCTGCCACCGGGGGAGATCTTCCAGCTTCACCTCCAGCGGGAAGCGGAGCATCAGCCAGAGCAGGTCAGAGACTGTTCTGCGGTGATTGACAAACCTTGCTTCACCGCGGCGTGCACCTTTGGAACCTGGGAAAAGCCGCTTGCACATTTCTGTGACGGACGGGTCCGCGCGCACCACCCAGCAGCGGCTCTTCTTATTGTAGGAGAGCGTGCCCAGCGGCGGACGGGACGGCCCGGTCTGCGAGCGCAGATACACGGGAAGAAGCGCCTCGTCGGATTCCTCCGCTGGCGCTTCTTCTTCCCATAATTCGTCGTTGTAAAACATGTCATCCATTACAGGGCAATCCCCCAAAGTCTGGCAAGGCAGACTTCATAGACTGCCTTGCCGGCGATAGATGAAGGAAGATTCAGGGTGTGCTCCGTGACAAGGATCAGGCAGGTGAGCTCCTCGGAAGACAGATAACGCCTGATCTGTTCGAGCACACGTTTTCGCTGTGCGTGCCCGCGCTTGATTTCCACGCCCACCGTCCCGCAGACGAGGTCAATGCGGCAGCGCGGAGCGAGGGGAACCTCATGCCGGCAGGAAATGCCGGCCCTGTCAAGGCAGTCCATGACCAGGCGGTGCAGGTCATATTCACCGGACTGCACAGGCAGGCGGAGGGTGCGCAGGGCCTGAAGAACGGCTTCAGGATCCGTCTGGTTCTTCTGCATTGTATCAGAATCCGGCCATGGCCTGCGTGAGCATGCCCATGGCGCTGATGATGTCACTCTGGGAACTTCCGCCTGAAAGCACGGAGTTGAGCAGGGCGATGGCGCTGGTGATGTTCTGGTACTGAACCGAAGAAGGATCCAGTACACCGAGCATATCCTGCGCCTGAGAGAGAAGGACATAGGCGTCCGCCGCGAAACCGGAGGTGTCTTCAACCGGCTGAGTGCCCGGCTGACTGAACTCGGTATGCAGCGTACAGACCATGGAGGAGGAGACGGAGGAGGCGCCGAGATACTGCTCAAGCGTATCCTCATACTGTGTGCCCAGGAACTGGTAGAGCGGGTGGCCGGGGAGGATATCCACAACCCCCTTGACGGTCACGCTCGGGCAGTACGCAGACGCCAGCATGCCGCTCTGAACACAGATATTGGCACTGTGATGCATCTGGCAGTTGACTGTCGGCTGCGTTCCGGCAGCCCAGTAATCGGTGGTTACACCGTATCCGTTGGCATCGTTCCGGCAGGCATCGGTGGCCAGCTGGCCGGAAACGTTGCAGGTGGTCACGCGGACCAGGCCGTAGTCGCTGGGACTTCCGGAGAGAATATCCTTGTTGTCCAGTCCTTTGAGGGAATGGATTTTGCTCATATAGGCCTGCCAGAGCGGCGCGGCGGACCCGGAACCGGTGGACTTGCTGGAAAGCGCCTTGTAATTGTCATGCCCGATCCAGAGTGCAGAGGCGTAATGCCCGGTCATGCCGGCAAAGAACACGCCCTTCTGATCAGAGTTTGTGCCTGTCTTTCCTGCAACAGTCTGGCCCTTGATTTTGGCGGATGTGCCTGTGCCGCTCGCCACGGCAGTCTTGAGCATGTCGACGATCATGTAACTGGTGGAAGCGGAGAAGACGCGGCGGCGGGTCTGCTTTTCCGCACCGTCCCATACCGTGACGCCGTCGTGGGAGATACCCCTGACAGACATCGGCTCAAGATAGATACCGCTGTTGGCCAGCACGCCGTAGGCGACCGTCATCTGCATGGGTGTGATGCCCGAGGAACCGAGCGTGACGCCGAAGGGCGTTGCATCAATATGATTGTCATCAATGCCGAGCTGGTGAAGGAAATCGACAGAACGGTTGACGCCGACAATGCTCATCAGGGCCTGGGCGGCAGCTGTATTGTAGCTCTTCTGCAGCGCAGCGCGCAGGGTGATGGGGCCGGTATAGCTCGAACCGCCGTAATTGCGCGGCCAGGTGTCATTGCCCTTGCCGTCCTTCCATCCAGGGATGGGAAGCGGCATATTGTAGACAATGGTTGCCGGAGAAGCGCCGATTTCCAGGGCCGGTGCGTACACGGAAATCGGTTTGATGGAACTGCCCACGGGCATCTTCATGTCCGTGGCACGGTTCAGCGTCTTCATGGCCTTCGGTTCATTGCGGCCGCCGACAATGGCCAGAATTTCTCCCGTCCGGTAATCCAGCACCACGGCGGCAGCCTGCGGTTCGACGATTTCGTCATAAGTGCCGTCGGAGTTCTTGGAGCGGAACACTTTATCACTGGGATCGCGCAGACTGGGATACTTGGTCCATGAGGAAATCGTGGACTGCAGGGTTTCCTGAATCTGGGTGTCAATGCACAGCTGGACGCTGTACCCGCCGGTGCGGAACTTCTGTTCCATGGCCGCACGGTTGGCCGGTGTGTTTTCCTTTGACTCAAGTTCCAGGAAGATATCAATGATTTCTTCGATGGCGTATTCGATGTAGTGCGCATAGGGATACATGCCCGTGGAGGCGTTCGGGTCCGTTTCCAGTACATGTGCCGTGGACGGATCCAGCGCTGCCTGATACTGTTCATAGGTGATGAACTGGTTTTCGTACATGCAGCGCAGAACATAGTTGGTGCGGTTGTTGGTAATGGCGGGATAGTCCACGCCTTCCTTGTGGCGGGTATAGTAGTTGCGGCGGGGATTATAGTAATAGGGGGAGTTTGTGGCACCCGCGAGGATGGCGCATTCGCGCAGCGTCAGTTCACTGAGCTCTTTCCCGAAGTAGCCCTGAGCCGCTGTCTTGACACCGTAATAGTTTTCTCCGAGATAGATTGTGTTCAGGTAGCTTTCCAGGATCTGCTGCTTGCTGTACTGCTGTTCAAGCTGCAGGGCAAGGTAGGCTTCCTGAATTTTCCGTTTATAGCTCTGTTCGGAGGAGAGCAGCGTGTTTTTGATCAGCTGCTGGGTGATCGTGGATCCGCCCTGGGTGGAGGAGGAAGAAAGGTTGGAAACGAAAGCGCCGACAATGCGCTTGAGGTCGATGCCGGAATGCGTGTAAAAGCGTGCGTCCTCCACGGCCACAAAGGCGTCCTGAAGATACTTGGGCATGGCGGCAATGGAAACCATGATGCGGTTTTCAGTGCCCTTGTATTCCGTGATCAGTTTGCCGCTGTTGTCATAGATAAAGGAGGTCTGCTCCTGCTCATCGAGTGCGGCGAGATTCAGGGACGGCGCCGTGTCAACATATCCTTTGGCGATGCCGGCGATGGATCCCAGAAGAGCAAGGCCTGCGAGCAGGACAACCACAATCATGGTACGGACGACTCCGACTCCGACACTGACCACAAAGGGCGGTTTTTTGGTGCGTGGCTTGAAAATGCTTCGCCTCTGGTGGTCTGCGTCGTCGATGTATTCGTCCTCATCAGGGAAAGGCAGGGCTTCATCTTCCTGCGCCCAGACATTGTCAGGATCCTCTTCGGGCGGGTAGTCTTCATACCCTTCTTCCGGGGCCGACTCATACCGCTGCGTGGCATCGACATCCTCGCCGGCATCGTTTTCGTGATATGCAGGAAAGCGATACGAAACGGTATCGCTGGAAGAAACAGACTCATCGGGTGATTCTTCCATGGGGAGTCCGTTTTCCGGCATTGCTTCCGGGGAATAACCCTCCCATGGATCAACTGCGCTCCTTCTGCGCCGTCTGCTCATGTGCTCACCTCCGTGTACGGATTATAGCAAAATGCCCCGGGGGGGACAACTATGGGAACGAATGAGGAAGGCCCGAGCATCCCGATGGCGCTCAAGAAAGTCATGGCTGTGTGAAAAGCGGAAATATGATACAATCGGTTTTGGAGCAGAATGCAAAACCTGGAAAGGGCGGTGTAGCCAATGGCTGATGTTTATTGTTTTAATCTCCCTGAAGCCGTGCGCGGGCACGTGGCGGCGCTCTCGATGCGCTACAGGATCCGCATGATTGAGGCGGGACCGGAAAAAGCCGGGCTGACGGTGAAGGAGCTTGCGGCAGGATTCCCGGGGAAGGATGATGCGGATGCGTTTGAGGAATCCCTGCTTCTGATGGATCATTTTGATCAGCAACAGTTCAATGGGTTTCTTGACGACCTGAAACAGTGTACTCCTCCGTTCAGAGGCTTTAAGGCGATTGTCACTCCGAGCAACAGAAAATGGAAGGTGAGCGCGCTGGTGGAGGAACTCCGTCAGGAAAAGCTGGCCATTGAACAGGAAAGGGCCAAAGCGAGGCAGGCTGCGCAGAAGTAAACCACGGGCATGAGTGCCCAGTGGGATTTTCCGGTTCGGGGCAACGTGATATCCCAGGATATCCGGAGCCTTTTTTTGCTGCTGAAAAGCAGCATGGAATGGAGGAGGGAACGGTTTTCATACGGTCTTTTCCCGCCCGGCAGGATAGAACCGGAGAAGTAAAATCCCTGCGTGGTGACAGGGAGTTTGGCTTTTTCGAAAAGAAAACCAGCTCAGCGATTCCTGCTGAACTGGCTGATAAGATGGTCCGGCACGGATGAATCCGTGCCTTTTGCTGTTTTCAGGAAGAAACTGTGTCGGACAGACGCCGGGACAGCATGCTGTTTCTCTGGCTGACCCGGTCATTGCGGATGGCGTAGCTCAGTGCGTTTTTGCTGCCGACAAGGACTACAGCACGCTTTGCGCGGGTAATGCCTGTATAGATCAGATTTCTCTGGAGCATGACAAAATGGCTGTTGAGCACCGGCATGACGACTACGGGGAACTCTGCCCCCTGGGCTTTGTGAATGGTCGTGGCATAGGCCAGAACGATTTCATCGAGTTCAGTGATGTCATAGCTGATGGTCCTGTCATCAAAGAGGATGTTCAGGGTCTTCTCCTCCATATTCACGGAGGAAACTAGTCCGATATCACCGTTGTAGACATCTTTGTCATAATTGTTGCGAATCTGCATGACTCGGTCGCCCAGACGGTAGGTGATGCCGGAACGGCGCAGCGAATGGTCAGCGTTTGCGGCGTTCAGTTTTTCCTGAAGCAGAAGATTCAGATTGGCTGCACCGGCTTCTCCGCGCTGCATGGGTGTCAGCACCTGAATGCTTTCTGGGGAGACGCGGAAGTATCCGGGCAGACGGCGGCTGACCAGGTCCACAATGGCCGGGGCTGCTTCTTCCGGCGTCTCTTTGGCAATCATAAAGAAATCACTTCCGGCCCGGTTGCAGATATCAGGGAATTCACCGTGATTGATGCGGTGAGCGTTCATGACGATGCGGCTGGTCTGGGCCTGACGGAAAATCCGGGTCAGGCGGGTGACGGGGATGACACCGCTGTCAATGATATCCTTGAGTACATTGCCTGCGCCGACGGAAGGCAGCTGATCCGTGTCGCCGATGAGAATCAGCCTTGCACTGTCCGGGACGGCCTTGAGCAGACTGTTCATAAGGATCAGGTCGATCATGGAGCATTCGTCCACGATGAGGACATCGGTGGACAGCGGGTTTTCCTCGTTGTGCTTGTAGCCGTCCTTTGGAGAAAACTCGAGCAGGCGGTGGATGGTTTTGGCCTCCATGCCGGTGACTTCCGTCATGCGCTTGGCGGCGCGCCCGGTCGGTGCGGCCAGGGAGATCCGGAGACCGGATGCTTTCAGCGCCTGAATGATGCCGAGTGTGGTCGTGCTCTTGCCGGTTCCGGGACCGCCTGTCAGGACCATCACCTTATTGGTCAGAGCGGAGGTGATGGCGTCCTTCTGAACCTGATCATACTGGATCTGATTCCGCTTCTCCAGGGCCTGCAGGTCGGGCTGGACGAGTATCTGCGCGGGTGTCCGGAGGATTCGCCGCAGACGGCCCGCGACGCCCATCTCTGCAAAGAAGAAGGGCGGCAGATAGACGGCTCTGTGCGGCGCTTCGTCCGGGAGCAGGGGATCGGGAAGAACTTCTGTAATGACATCCTTCTCCAGCACCATGTGGTCCTGTGACATCGTCACCAGGGACGGATCCATGGGGTCGGATTCAGTCGAGAGGATTTTTGCGGCCTCTTGAATGAGCATGCCCTGATCCAGATAGACGTGCCCCTGGCTGTCGGCGAGCTGGGAGAGGGTGTAGAGAATACCGGCGCGGATGCGGACATAACTGTCTTTGGCCAGGCCGAGCCTGGCGGCAATGGTGTCGGCTGTTCTGAAGCCGATCCCCCAGATATCATCCGCCAGACGGTATGGATTGCTTCTGACCGTCTCAATGGATTCTGCGCCGTAGGCCTGATAGATTCTGGCGGCAAACGCGGTGGAAACATCGTGCCCCTGAAGGAACAGCATGATGTTTTTGATTTCCTTCTGCTTTTCCCAGGACGCGATGATCTTGGCCACCCGGCGTTCGCCGATCCCGGGGACTTCGGACAGGCGGTGCGGCTCATCCTCAATGACATTGAGCGTTTCGGCCCCGAACTGGGCGACGATTTTTTTTGCGTAGACAGGGCCTACGCCCTTGATGAGCCCTGAACCGAGATATTTCTCGATGCCGTACACTGTTGCGGGCAGTGTTTCCTCCCATTTGGAGGCGATGAACTGGCGGCCGTATTTTGCGTCGACCTTCCAGTCGCCCTCCACGAGCAGCACGGAACCGATACTGACATCGAGCAGGTTCCCGACGATCGGCACCAGCTCGTGATAGCCTTTGACAGCGGCCTTGAGCACGGTGTATCCGGTCTCGGCCGACTGGTATGTGATGCGCTCAACAACGCATCGGATCCGGGTCATTGGTGCATCACGCTCCTTTTGACTGCATTATAGCGGTGAAAAAACAATGGAGCAAGTTGGTCTTCTGAAATAGACATCTTTTTTCATCAAAAAAGGAAGCGGCCGGAAATGCTTCCGAGCCGACTTCCATGGGGACCGGGATCAGTATTCGAAGCTGCCTTCGTAGACGAGCACGGCATTGCCGCTGAGCAGGATGCATTCGTCTGTATAGTTGACAATCAGGTCGCCGCCCAGCAGTTTGACCGTGATATCGCGGCCCTTTTCGCACAGGCCGTTTTCGACCGCGGCGACCACAGCGGCGCAGGCACCGGTGCCGCAGGCCAGGGTTTCACCGCTGCCGCGCTCCCAGGTGCGGACACGCAGTGTGGTGGGATTGACCAGGCGGACAAATTCCGTATTGACCCGCTCGGGGAACACGGGGGCATACTCAAACTGCGGGCCGATCACATTCAGGTCGAGCGCGTCAATGGCATTGTCAAAGACCACGCAGTGGGGATTGCCCACA